>ERZ791645.1863-NODE-1863-length-12004-cov-2.704745_pt1 | contig 12004 bp, 10 predicted proteins | sample MGYA00509939_ERZ791645 | MGnify/ENA primary metagenome ERZ791645 (study PRJEB30046, sample SAMN00715249) | human gut metagenome | study: EMG produced TPA metagenomics assembly of the A metagenome-wide association study of gut microbiota in type 2... | reverse complement strand
AGCACTCGGCTGTTAACCGAGTTGTTGTAGGTTCGAGCCCTACTCGGGGAGTTTTGGTGACTTAGCCAAGTGGTAAGGCGTGGGACTGCAACTCCCTGATCGTCGGTTCAAATCCGTCAGTCACCTTAGAACAGATGAGACATTTCTCATCTGTTTTTTGTTTAGGAAAATATTTTATTATTAAAAAGCCGACTACCAGATATTATGGATAGTCGGCTTTTTCTCATTCTAAAGAGTAAGATTACTCTTCTTCCGGATATTTCATTCCCCAGTTATTCCGGATATCGGTCATGATATGCATGACATCCTGTGTATAAGTAATATGCATCAGGGATTCAACTGTGGATAAATTATTGGAACGGACAGCTGCTTCCATGTCTGCAACTTCATAACTTAATGCATCGGAGGTATCCCCTGCTTTTATGGTTTCTTTATGTCCATCCCCGGTATAAGTGATGGTTGCTTCCATGGCGCGTGGATATTCAAAGATCTCAATATAGCCTTTGTCAAAAGCTATGGTTGCGCGTTTTGGCTGTTTTGCATGAAGAGATAATGTGACGGCTGCCATCTCGCCGGCTGGATTCATAAGAAGAATGCCAGCCTGTTCATCAACACCAGTCGGTGCATATTTTACCTGGGAAAGCACCTGATCGGCAGTTTCGGTAAAAAACCAGCGAATCAGGGAAAGTGCATAAACGCCGATATCTAACATGGCTCCACCAGCCAGATTGCGGTTAAAAAAGCGATTATTCATATCATATTCTTTATAGCTACCGAAGTTTACCTGGACTAGACGAAGTGGTCCAAGAGTGCCGGAGCTTATGATCTCTGCAAGTTTGCGGTAGATCGGCATATGGAAAATGGTCATGGCTTCTGCCAGAATGACATGATTTTTTTCTGCAAGGGAAATTGCCTCATCCAGTTCGCTTGCATTTAAGGTGATGGATTTCTCGCAGAGGACATGTTTTCCGTTTGCCAGTGCTTGACGCAGATACTGAATATGCGTATTATGTGGGGTAGAGATGTAGATAATGTCCACATCCGGATCGGTAAAGACATCTTCAAGGTGATCATATACCTTGGAAATCTGGTATTTTTCCGCAAATGCTACTGCTTTTTCATGTGTGCGGTTGGCAACGGAATACAGATGACGGTTTTGCCTGGCAAGTGCAGTGGCAAGTTCGTTTGCAATGACACCACAGCCAAGGGTTGCCCAGTTCAATGGTTTCATAGATAATTTCTCCTTATTTGTATTTATACTCCTTTTTACGCGCTCATTTTAGCATGAAAGGGCAGACGGTGCAAGTATATGAGGACATAGTGGAATTTTGTTACTGTTCACTCAGCATCTGAATATCATCCTGTCCGGGGGAGTATGATTGTGATGTGGGTGTGAGCAGTAACGAATATTTTACAGGAAAGGAAAAATATGTATCGGATATTAGTTGTGGAAGATGATGAAGTGATTGCAAAAACAATCCGGCAGCATTTACAGAGCTGGAATTATGAAGTCTTTGCAGTAGCGGATTTTAATAGTGTGATGGAAGAATTTGCCCGGGTGAAACCGCATCTGGTACTGATGGATATAAGGCTTCCGTTTCACAATGGATTTTATTGGTGCACGGAGATCCGGAAAGTATCAAAGCTGCCGATGATATTTGTCTCTTCGATGAATGACAATATGAATCTGGTGATGGCGATCAATATGGGAGGGGATGATTTCATCACAAAACCTTTTGATCTGAATGTGTTGACGGTGAAAATTCAGGCGATGCTGCGCCGGACTTATGAATTTGCAGGGGAAAGCCATATGCTTGAGCATCAGGGGGTGTGGTTGAATCTGTCGGATGGGACACTGACCTACGAAGAGCAGATACTGGAGTTAAGCAAAAATGAGCGGAAGATTTTGCAGACGCTACTTGAAAATCCGGGGGCAATTGTAACGAGGGAGAATCTAATGATGGCATTGTGGGAAAGTGATGTGTATGTGGATGAAAACACATTGTCGGTCAATGTGAACCGGCTGCGAAGAAAACTGGAAACAATAGGGCTGACGGATTTTATCTTAACACGAAAAGGGATCGGTTATCAGATTAAAAATGGATCATGAAAAGGGGAACACCTTGAAGGTATACATCAAACAGTATTTAAACAGATACAAAGGCTGTTATGCACTTGTGGCAGGAATTATGATTTTCTATATTTTCACGCTTTACCTCTGTGGCGTATCCGCAGCAGATATCCGGTATTTTGCGGGATTGGAAATTGTTTTTCTTGTGGTGTCCGCTGTATTTTGCGGGATACGGTACTGGTATCGCCTGCGGACAGTAAAAAGGCAGATCCGGGATTATATGCAGGGCATGCAGGCACTTTCAGATACGGAGGATGCGCTGGAGGAAGTGTATATGGATGCGCTTGAACAACTGCAGAATAAGCGGCAGGAGGAAAAGGGAGCATACAGGAGCCAGCAGCGGGAAATGGAAGAATATTATGCTCTGTGGGTGCATCAGATCAAAACGCCGATCTCCGCGATGCGTCTGCTTTTGCAGAGGGAAGAACAAAAACAGATAGAGGATGAAACAGTGGGAATGGAAAAAAGTGTGTTGTATGACATGCAGCAGGAATTATTCTGGATTAACCAGTATGTCAATATGGCACTTCAGTACCAGCGGATGAATTCCGGTATGAATGATCTGGTGCTTGAGATGGTTTCAGCGGATCAGGTGGTGCGCACTGCGATCCGGAGGTTTGCGCCGATTATGATTCGTAAAAAGATTGCCATTCACTATGAGGAATGCCGGGAGATGGTGCTCTCGGATGAAAAGTGGCTGGAATTTGTTGTGGAGCAGATTTTGTCCAATGCGATTAAGTACAGCGGCGAAAATCACGCGGTTACAATACATATAAACCGGAATGAAGCCGACAATACCTGTGAGTTTGTGATCTCTGATCAGGGAATCGGCATCCGGAAGGAGGATCTGCCAAGGATTTTTGAAAAAGGTTATACTGGGTATAACGGACGGGCAGATAAAACTTCGACGGGAATCGGACTTTATCTGTGCCGGGAGATTACCAAAAAGCTTGGGCATGGGATTATGATCACATCCGAAATTGGAAAAGGTACGGATGTGACAATTGTATTTGAAAGAAATAATTTGGATGTCCGGGATTAAGTGTTTTGACGTGGGAGACAAATAACATGGATACTCGGGACGTAAAAACAGGTATCTTACACAAATGTAAGATACAAAGCCGAAATGTAAGACAAATCAATGGCTTGCATTTCGGTTTTTTGTTATTCTGAAATTGTAAAAAAGGGACAGAGATATTTTTATGAAAAACAGTAGAAAAAAGGACAGATTTATAAGGAGTAAAAATCATGACAATTTTAGAAGTGCATAATCTGAAAAAAGTTTATACGACGAGATTTGGTGGCAATCAGGTGCAGGCACTGCGAAACATCCAGTTCTCGGTAGAGGAAGGCGAGTATGTCGCGATCATGGGCGAGTCCGGATCGGGCAAGACAACACTTTTGAATATTCTGGCGGCGCTTGACCGTCCGACGGAGGGAGAAGTACTGCTGAACGGGAAAAACCTTGTGACGGTGCGGGAAAAAGAAATTGCAGCATTTCGGCGGGAGCATCTTGGCTTTGTGTTTCAGGATTTTCATCTGCTTGACAATTTTTCGCTGAAGGACAATATTTTCCTGCCGCTGGTGCTCTCAAATGTGCCTTATAAGCAGATGAATGAGTGGCTTTATCCAATTGCGCAGAAACTTGGCATTGTGGATATTCTGGAGAAGTATCCGTATGAGGTGTCCGGTGGACAAAAACAGCGTGCGGCGGTGGCGCGGGCAATCATCACAAAGCCGGAGCTGATCCTTGCGGATGAACCGACAGGAGCTTTGGACTCCAAGGCAACCGACAGCCTGTTGACGCTGTTTTCGCAGATCAATAAGGAGGGGCAGACGGTTCTTATGGTAACGCACAGTACCAAGGCGGCGAGCCATGCAAACCGGGTGCTTTTTATCAAGGACGGGGAAGTTTTCCACAAATTGTACCGCGGAAGCATGAGTAATGAACAATTGTATGCAAAGATTTCGGAAACATTGACCGTTCTGACGACAGGTGGTGAGAACTATGAATAATCTGTATGTACGGCTGGCAAAAAACAACCTGAAAAATAACAAATCACTGTATGTTCCTTATATGGTTGCGGGAATGATCACGGTGCTTATGTTTTACATTATGATGTTTATCAACAACAGTGCCGGGCTTGAAAAAATGCGCGGAGCCTATTATATTACAACAATCATGTCGTTTGGTGTGATTGTGGTAGGCGTTTTCTCGTATATCTATATTTTTTATACAAACAGCTTTATCAGTAAAAGGCGTAAAAAAGAGATGGGAATTTACAATATTCTCGGGATGGAAAAGCGGCATATTGCAAAAGTGCTTGCCATTGAGACGGTGTTTACCGCGTTTGTCTCGATCGTCGGAGGCATTGTTGCTGGAATTTTGTTTTCCAAACTGGCACTTATGCTGATTTACCGGATTCTGGGGATTCCGGTGACGATCGAATTTTCCGTTCCGCCGTCTGCCGTGAAAAATACCGTGCTGGTGTTTGGTATATTGTATATGATGACGCTTTTTTACAATCTGATGCAGATGAAACTGGCAAATCCGGTGGAACTTTTGCGGGGCAGCAGTGTGGGGGAAAAGGAGCCGAAAACGAAGTGGCTTATGGCAATTTTAGGAGTAGTATGTCTCGGTGCGGGATATGCAATTGCCATTACGACAGAGCAGCCAATGAAAGTGATCAGCCTGTTTTTTGTGGCAGTGCTTCTGGTGATCGCTGGAACATATCTGCTGTTTACGGCGGGCAGTATTGCGGTGTTAAAGCTGTTGCGGAAAACCCATGGATTTTATTACCAAAAAAAGCATTTTATCGCTGTATCGACGATGATGTACCGGATGAAGCAGAATGCGGCGGGGCTGGCAAGCATCTGTATTTTATCGACGATGGTGATGGTCATGGTGTCTACCACGGTCTGTATGTTTGCGGGTCTTGATGATGAGATTAACATGCTCTATCCGTATGAGATCAACGTGCAGACCGGCTATTCTGAGGTGAAGGAAAATGTATCGGAGCAGAGTTCGGATATTATACAGTTTATAGAGGATACGGGAACAAACGTGACGGACAGTGAGAGTTATTCGTATCTGAATTTTGCGATGACGTTGGAGAAAGATTCTCTTACGATTGGGCAGAAACCGACAAATGCGAGCCTGTATTTTCTGACGCGGGATAATTTCCTTCGGATGGATCACACGCTGACAGAGGCGGATGTGCCAAAGGTAGAAGCCGGAAAAATTCTTATCTACCGGGAAAAACGGTTCCAGTCTACGAAAACATTGCGTGGAGATCAGATACAGATTCTAGGAGAAACGTTTACCGTACAGCAAAATGGATACTGTAAGAATCGCTGCAATGGAGGGGCTATTTCGTTCATGGATGGGGTTTATTATATTGTTGTGGATCATATGCAGACGCTGCAGAAGTTGCAGAAACTGGCGATCGCTGAGGCAAATACAGAGAATGTCAGTGCGTATGCCTATGAAAATGTACTTGGAATCAATATTACCGGAACGGAGACAGAAAAGATCGCGTGCAGCGGAAACGTGGAGAATTATTCCTCTGGGGAAAAATATGGCGTTGTCTGGAGGCGCGTGCGCGGCAGGGCAGTAAACCGGAAGGAGCTGCTGGCACTGTACGGAGGGTTTTTCTTCCTTGGGATTTTCCTTGGCATCGTCTTTCTGGCAGTGACAGTGATGATTATTTTCTACAAACAGGTATCGGAGGGGTACGAGGACAAAGAGCGATACCGGATCATGGAACAGGTGGGCATGAGCAATGTCGAGGTGAAGTCAGCGATCGAGACGCAGATCCGCATGGTGTTCTTTCTGCCGATCGTGGTGGCAGCACTGCATGTCGTGGCGGCATTTCCACTGATCCGCAGAGTGCTTTCCCTGTTGATTATGGACAGCGGGCAGTTGTTTGTCTGGTGTCTCGTTACAACGGTACTTGCATTTGCGGTTATCTATTATGTGGTATTTCGGATCACTTCAAAAATTTATTACCGCATTGTGGGCAATCAGGTGCGCTGAATTATTTGTGGAAAGTCACAGGCAGCATAACGGAAAATACATTTTTGTCCCCCTGCCGTTCTACGGTAATTTTGCCGGAATGGTTCGTGACAATAGAGTGCGCAATGGACAGACCGAGTCCAAAATGACCGTTATCCGCGCGTGCTTCGTCTGCGCGGAAAAAACGTTCAAACAGGCGGTCACGGATTTCTTCCGGAATTGGATTGCCGGTATTTTCCACGGATAAATAAAATTTACGGTTATGGATATGGGCGTGAATTTCGATATTTCCGCCTTCCGGGGTATAGCTTAATGCGTTATTTAACAGGATGGAAGCGAGATTTTGAATCTGACTCTCGTTTCCATCCATTTTCATTTGTTCCTGAACATCAATGGAAAGCGCAATGTGTTTTTCAAAAGCAACACTTTCCATCGGATAGATAATGTCGAGCAGTGCGTCATCTACAGGGAAAACCGCATGGGTATTCTGGATCTGCGGGGCATCCAGCCGTGTGAGCGTAAGCATTTTCTGGACAAGAGAGATCATCCGGGAAGTTTCCTGCTGAATATACAGCAGATGTTTATTGTCCCTGCCTACTTCAGAAGATAACAGTTCGGCATTGGCACTAATGACGGAGAGTGGGGTTTTCAGCTCATGACTGGCATTGGAAATAAATTTTTTCTCGGATAAAATGGTATTTTCAATCGGTTTTACCATCCAGCGGGAGAGTGCCCTGGAGGAAATGGTAAATACAATGATTCCGAGAATTGCCAGAATAAAACAGAGGGAGATCGTCGGAAAAGTTGACTTTAAAGCAGGGGTTCCGCTGAGCATCAAAACATAATACTGTCCTTTTTTGGCGCGGAGGTGGTTGACGGAAGCATACCGCTTGAAAAAAACATAATTTTTATGATTGGAAATAAGGGCTTTCCCCTGTTTTAAAAGATAATCATCGGTCACGCCGGAAAATGTATCAAACATTATTTCCATTTCATTGGATTCATCGATGGAAAAAAGGCAGTATGGGATATGGTCAAGCTCAGAAGGAGAAGTCTGGCCGTTTGAGATGATAAAGGTATCCCATGTCGTATAGTGCAGGGCAGCACGGATGGTCTGCTGCAGGTCACTGAGATTATTCCGGTAGGAATTGTTGATGAAAAGGAATAAAATCACCAGCCAGATGACCGTAAGCAAACATATAAAAAGTGTACTGATCCTTCTCTGTAAAGATTCAATCATCAGAAACCTCCATAATATAACCGACTCCGCGAATGGCGCGAATTGTCACATTGACCTGCAGATGATGAAATTTTCGTCGCAGGAAGGAAACATATACTTCTACATTATTGTATTCTGCATTGGAATCGAATCCCCAGATCTTTGTGGTAATCTGGTTTTTCTCGAGAACCTGATTACAGTTATTCATAAAAAATTCCAGTAATTGCATTTCTTTTCCGGATACCTGGACAGATTTTTGGGTCTGTGTGTTGCAGATTTCGCAGGTAGCAGGATCGTAGGAGAGATTTCCAACGACAGGGTGTGAAGTATCCTGATGATGGCTGCGTCTGCTGATCGCCTGTATGCGCATGAGCAGTTCACGAATTTCAAATGGTTTGGTCATATAATCGTCCGCACCGGTAGTAAATCCCTGAATTTTATCATCAAGTTCTGTTTTTGCGGAGAGAATAAGTACCGGAACATTGTCTCCATCCCTGCGCAGAGCAGAAAGAACTTCATAACCGTTCATTTTCGGAAGCATGAGATCTAAAATAATCATATCATAAATGCCGGTTGAGGCATGTTCATAGCCGAGCTGTCCATCATTTGTGGTATCTACCACATAGTTTTCGTTTTGTAAAGCTTCTGCAATGGTATCCGCAAGCCGGACGGAGTCTTCAATTATCAATATTTTCAATTGGAATCCCCTTTGCTAAATCAAAATAATTATTGTTGTATTTGGAATTTATTATAACGAATCTTGGAAATCTTGCAATCATAATTTTTATTTTTGGATGAATAAAAAAAGTTAAAAAGAAAATTGATATGTTTTCAAGGTTCATTCAAGGAACATTTTATATTATAACAAATGTAAAACATTGGAAAGGAATAAAGCCATGAAAACCTTATATTTGCATATTGGAACAACAAAGACAGCAACAACGTCTATTCAGAGATTTTTAGAAGAAAACAAAGACGTACTGCAAAAATATGGGTATTGCTTTCCTGATTCACTGCATGTGTATCCAAGAGCAAATAAAAGGAGAAATGCACACTTTCTGGTTGCAAAAGTGTGGGATGCAGACGGTAGCAGAAACCAATCGAAGGAAAAGGAATATTTTGAAGAGGGGTTACAGCAGATCAGAACCGCATTTGGGACATACGATCATGTGATACTGACAGATGAATCCATCTGGCATGCGTTAAGCTACTCAAAAAAATCACTTCTTCAGGAATTAAAAAAGGAGGCGGATAAGCAGCAATATCAGATCAAAGTGATTGTATATCTGCGCAGACAGGATGGCCTGCTGATTTCGCGATGGAACCAGGAGGTGAAGCAAAACTTTAATAGTGCCGCTGTTATGACATGTGAAGAGTATCTTGCTGCATCAGAGAAAAAAGAAAAAAAGATTTACCAATATGCACAGAAACTGGATGAGATTGCAGCTGTCATAGGAAAAAATAATTTAATAGTCAGGAGATTTTCTCCGAAGAGCTGGAAAGACGGATCAATTATTCATGATTTTATGCATGAGATCGGATTGGACGTCACAGAGGAATTTCAGGAATTGGAAGAAAGTGAAAATCTCCGGTTGGATAAAAATACCACGGAAATTAAGAGAATACTCAATAAGAGTGAATTTCTCACAGAAAAAGAAATCTCTTATTTTCGTAGATTTTTGAAGGAAATCTCAAAAGATTACATAAAAGAAGAAAATACAGAAATGCTTGCAAAAGAGGAATTGCAGCAGTTTCTGGAATTGTATGCGAAGGAAAATGAACGGGTAGCCGAGGAATATATCGGGGATGGACAGCCTTTGTTTTCGAATGAAGTTAAAGATTTACCGAAATGGAATCCGCAAAATGAAAAAATGCAGGAAGAAATTATTCAGTTCTTTGCAGCAGTTACTATGGATCTCAGAAGAACGAATGAAATTCAGCGTCAGAAAATAAACCAGCAGGAAAAAAGAATCAGACAGCTGGAAAAGAGGGCAAATGAATTTGTGATGTTCCGGGACAAAGCAAAGCATCCGTTTCGGACGATCTGGAAAAAATTATTTCGATAAAAGGGACTGGGCAGATGACAGAGGGTTTCAATATACAAAGAGATGAAAAAACAGACAGCAGACACAATCTCACATGGCATATGATGGAGATTAACAGGCAGAAGCGCGAAAAGCAGATGCAGCAGAAGGCTTTTACCATCTGGATGAGCGGATTGTCCGGTGCAGGAAAGTCTACGATAGCAAATGCACTGGAGAAGCGTCTGTATGCGATGGGAAAAAAAACGATGCTTTTGGATGGAGATAATGTGCGGATGGGCTTAAACAGCAATCTTGGTTTTTCCGATGAGGACCGGGTAGAAAATATCCGGCGGATTGCAGAGGTTGCAAAGCTGATGAATGATGCAGGCCTGATCGTGATTACCGCATTTATTTCTCCGTACCGGCATGATCGCGAGAATGCAAAACAGATTATCGGAGACGGTTTTCGGGAAGTTTATGTCAGCACTTCCATTGAAGAGTGTGAAAAGAGGGATGTAAAAGGATTGTATAAGGCTGCGCGGGAAGGAAAAATTGCGCAGTTTACAGGAATTACCAGCCCTTATGAAATTCCGGAACATGCAGATGTTGTCGTAGATACCGCGGAGATGGATGTGGAAACATGTGTGAATCATATATTGGAGCAACTGAAAAGTCTGTTGCGAGAATCCGTGTGAGTCAGGCAGGACAGTTTATCCGGTCAATGTTTTGGATCGGATGTATTGGATTTGGCGGAGGAAGCGCACTTATTCCAGTTATTGAAAAAGAGATTGCAGATCGACAGGGAATAGACGAAAAACAGAATATTGACAAAGATGTGGTGGTTGCAAGTATTACACCGGGAGCACTTCCGTCTATCGGGCGCCGCAAATTTGGAATCAGGGGAATGATCGCAGGTGCTGTCATGATGGCATTGCCGGGAGCGTTGATGACGGTGGCTCTGGTAGCGGTGTTGTCTGTATTTCAGGAAAAAATCCTTTCTGTTGTAAATATGATTTCCATAGGAGTCTCTGTTTTTATTTTGTATCTGTTGTTTTCTTATATCAGAAAAATGTTAAAAGACTGCGGGGAAGACGGAAAACACAGAAAGATGAAAGCGATTTTTTTAATGCTTGGGGTTTTTGTACTGTCTTTTTTTATTTCTTCGGTGCAGGTACTGATACTGGCATTTTTCAGCATTTTTTTCACCAGAGGCAATTACAGCAAAAGGAATCTGATAATTCTTACCGGCATTATTGGCAGTTATCTGTTGACACATGTACAAGTGTTTTCGTTTGATCTGTCCGGATGGCATCCTGTGGTTGATATTGTGATGGGAATACTTGGATGTTATGGCATTTTCTGTAATATAGCAGATACCGGATGGAAAAGAGAGAAGAATTGGGGTATAATTGCAAAGGATGTTGGAACATGGGTTGTATTTGCGGCAGTTTTCGTCGTTCCCGTCTGGTTTGTAAACCATGAGATCATGTGTTTTTCCGGCAGGGGAATTTTGTCTGCATGGATGTCCTTTGGCGGTGGTGATGCATATATGACCATAGCGGATGGAATTTTTGTGGGAGGAGGAATGATCACTTCCCAGCAATATTACAATCATATTGTTCCGGCGGTAAATGTATTGCCTGGATCTATTTTGTGTAAAACCCTGGCGGCAGCCGGATATTATACAGGATGGAACCTGACACAGAACATAGAAGTTGGATTATTATTTTCTATAGCAGGTTTTGGATGCAGTATTGCCGCGTCATGCAGTATTTTTATGCTTGCATATCATCTGTATGATTATCTGATCACATTACAGGCATTTCGTATTATTCGAAAATGGATCAGACCAATCATCGGTGGTCTGTTAATGAAAATCATGGTGATGCTTTGCTTGCAGAATATAGGTATGGTGATGACTTTTATGAAATAAATGTACAAACAGGAGATATAGAAATTGAGATTTACAAAGGCAAAAATTGTAGCAGCAGGAATGATACTGGCGGGAATCTGTATGATTGCACCACAGCAGCTGAGGGCGGAGGTACCCAAAACACAGATGGATGGTGTGATGGGACAAAGCATCAAAGAAGAGATGGATGATACACAGATTTCAAACGTGAGTACACAGAATGACGGATTGTTGTCCACATATGCCATGCCGCAGCTTCTGGGTGCAACCAAGGCTGCTTCCGGGTATACGCAGGATTTTCTGGATGGTTCTTTTACTTCGAAAGTGGATTATACAAGTGTTACCTATTATCACAAATCGGACTATGAAGATGCGCAGCTTTTGAACGGAATAGATGTCTCCTGGTGGCAGGCAAAAAATAAAAAAACAACAGCACTTAACTGGGAAAAAATACATGATGCAGGAATAGATTTTGCATTTGTCCGTGTAGCGTCAAGGGACACTTCCGATGGAAGCATTTACGAAGACACGGCTGCGGATTCCCATATTCAGGCGGCACTTGAAAACGACATCAATGTCGGTCTGTACATATTTTCACAGGCACTGACAGAAAAAGAGGCAAAACAGGAAGCAGAATATGTGCTGGATCTGGCAGATAAATACGGCAAAACCCCGGCGCAGATTGTTATCCGCTGGCATCTGG
>ERZ791645.1862-NODE-1862-length-12004-cov-8.032220_pt1 | contig 12004 bp, 8 predicted proteins | sample MGYA00509939_ERZ791645 | MGnify/ENA primary metagenome ERZ791645 (study PRJEB30046, sample SAMN00715249) | human gut metagenome | study: EMG produced TPA metagenomics assembly of the A metagenome-wide association study of gut microbiota in type 2... | reverse complement strand
TCGACGATGTGGAATGGAACAGGTTCCTGACGATGTACGAGGAATCGAACGTGTACGCGAAAGCTGTCTTTCTCAAGTCGCATTTCTTCGGGCAGAAGTTCAAGGTGCTGAAGGTGGACAAGACGATGCTGGACTACTACACCAAGCTGTCGGACTTCCACGCCCAGTTTCGTGGTATAGGCACGAACTATAATTAGGTTGTCAAGGAGCTGCGCATACACTTCTCGGAGAAGAAGGCGATGGCATTGCTCTACAAGCTGGAGAAGTGTACCATCGACCTTGTGAAGCTGAGCCGGGAGATTGTCGAGCTTTCAAGGGAGATGGAGGCTAAATGGCAACAAAGACGGGGTGATTCTATGGCATAGTGAGATGTCCCTCTGATACGCAGTCCGGCAAATGAACGAAGTTCCACGGGCAATTTCATTGCCGACCATGTTGTAATCGGTCGTCCGGGGCTATATTCCAAAGATGAAAACCGCCCGAAAGGAATGAAAATATGAGGGTTGTGAGGACTGTCTATTTATTGGCAGTCCTCATTCTATATCACTATATTGTCCCAATATTTTATGTACTATTCAATAAATCAAGAAATAAAGGATTTAATCTAATCTTCTTTATGAAGAAAAGAGCTAACTTTGCAATATGAAGAAGATACCATTATATAAATTTTATAGAAAGAAATACCACAAAGAACTGCTGATGGATTTGGTGGACATTGCCTTTATCCGTCCGTGGTTGAAGAAGACACCTATATACCGAGATAATTTTTATCGGGTTATTTTCATAACCGAGGGAGAAGCCAAGTTATCCGTAAACAATCATATTACAACAGTAAGCAAGGGGCAGATTGTTTGTTCTGTTCCGGGAGAAGTATGGCACTGGCTGTCAGATAATGAAACATTGGAGGGATATGTTTTGCTATTCGAAGAGGCATTTCTTCGGTCGTTTTTCTCTGACCACCTTTTCTTGGAAAAAATGCCGTTTTTTACTCCCGACCGTCCCTCTCCATACCTTCAAATGGATGCGATATTGTATGAACAGGTTTTGAATTTACTTCTGCTCACGAAAAGTGAAATCAATAGGAGGGAAAATGCCGATACGCATTTTCTGCGTGCCATGCTCTATGCGTTACTTGTCTTAATAGGGAGGGCAGATGCGAAATCCGGTTTTGGTGGGTATGTAAATATTCCTGTCAGCCGTCATGTTGAGAAGTTTATAAGGCTTGTCAATGAACATTTCATTTCAGAGCATAATACCGAGTTTTATGCAGGGAAATTATGTGTAACAACCAATTATCTGAATAAGATTGTAAAAGATGCGTTAGGGACAACCACCAAATTGTATATACAGGAACGTATTATGGAAGAAGCGCGAAAGTTGTTGGCATATACAAACCTGTCTTCCGCAGAAATTGCCGATATACTCCATTTCAGTACCGCCACTTATTTCAATCGTTTTTTTACACGTAATGGAGGAATGACACCACAAAAATTCCGAGAGAGTGTGTCAAATCCCGAAAATTGACATATCTATCCGCTTTTATATCAGGCTAAGTCGCAATCAATACCTAACTTTGCAGACTTACTATAAGCGGATATTATGAAACTAAAAAATGGTGTACCCGATAAAATCGAAATTCGTGGCGCACGGGTGCATAATCTAAAAAATATTGATGCGTCCATCCCACTTGGGCAACTCGTTGGCATTGCGGGGGTGTCCGGTTCAGGAAAATCGTCTTTGGCTCTCGGTGTGCTGTATGCCGAGGGGTCAAGACGTTATCTTGAATCCCTGTCTACATTTACCCGGAGAAGAATCGCTCAAGCAGGGAAAGCAGTTGTTGACAATATCGAACATATCCCGGCGGCAGTTGCGCTGCAACAACGCCCCGGCATCCCAAGCATAAGAAGTACATTCGGTACAGCGACAGAGCTACTTAATCATCTACGACTTATGTTTTCCCGTTTGGGAAGCCATTGTTGCCCAAACGGACATTTGCTTGATCCTACCATAGATGTAGCGATTGGGAACAAATTACATTGCCCTATATGCGGTTGTGATTTTGACGCCCCCGGTGCAGAATCATTTTCATTTAACGGTGAAGGCGCGTGTGAGAAATGCAATGGAACCGGAATAGTCCGGGAAATCGATAACGATGCACTTGTCCCGGACACTTCTCTGACAATCAATCAAGGAGCAGTCGAGCCGTGGAAGATGTTCGGTATTTCATGGATGTCAAAAGTCGCCGAAGAATTTGGAGTACGGGCTGATATTCCGTTCAAGGATTTAAGTGATACGGAAAAAGATATAGTATATAATGGTGCTGAAATTCAGAAACTGATACTTATTCCATCAAAAAACGGTAAGTTGTTTGAACTTAATACCACATACCGCAATGCGCGCCGCGCAGTTGAAGAAGCGTTAAAGAAAGCCGAAACGGAAAAAGGTCTTGAACGAATAAACAAATACCTGCATTTGTGCTGTTGTCCCGAATGCCAAGGTTCTCGTTATAACGCCAAGGCTTTGTCATCTTTGCTTGGCGGTAAGAATATTGCGGAAGTTTCATCAATGACATTGGATGAACTATTGGCATGGATAACGCAAATCCCGAATAAAATTCCGGAAAGTATGAGAGTTATGGCAGATAGCCTTGTAAAAGAACTTACCAATTCTGCACAACGCCTCATAGAACTTGGAATAGGTTATCTTAGTCTTGACCGCAGTGCAACGACTTTATCCACTGGTGAACGGCAACGTATGCAATTGGCAAGGGCGGTTCGTAATCGGACAACCGGTATGCTATATGTTCTTGATGAGCCGTCAATCGGACTTCACCCGTCAAATGTGGAAGGCCTGCTCGGAGTGATGCAAGACCTTATAAGCGATGGAAATTCTGTTGTATTTGTAGACCATGACATACAAGTGCTCCGTGCAGCGGACTACCTTATAGAAATGGGACCCGGAGCCGGTTATAACGGAGGCAATATAGTTGCCTTGGGGAATGTGGACGCAATTAAGAATAACCGATCTTCAATAATTGGACGATTCCTTGCCGGAACAGAACAAACGATAATCAGAGATTCAATACCGGAAGGTCATATTTTCGACAATGGCTATATAAACATAAAGACAGACAGGCTACATACCGTGCAACCCATTGATGTGGATATCCCTTGTGGTCGTTTAATTGCTGTTACGGGAGTGTCAGGTTCCGGCAAGACAACCTTAGTTTTAGAGGAACTGATACCAGCCTTAGAAGCGCAAATATCGGGAAGACCGTTGCCTGCCTATATCAAAACAGTAACAAACAAGACCATCAAGAAAATCCATTTGATTGATGCTTCGCCTATCGGGATAAATGTCAGATCCACGGTTGCAACATATTCGAACATTCTTGACGATTTACGTAAGATTTTTGCATCTCTCCCCCAATCAAAGGAAAAGGGATACAAAGCTGCGGATTTCTCATACAACACTGGAATATTAAGATGTAAAACCTGTGATGGCACAGGGCAGATTTCAATGGATATGCAATTCCTGCCGGATGTTGATATGGTCTGTCCAGAATGCAAAGGTTCAAGATACGACAAATCGGTTGAAGCCTTAAAATTCCATCCTGACAAGAAAACAAACGAACAAGGTGTATCTCTTTCCGAAATTATGGGATTAACCGTCGAGCAAGCATTAAAACTGTTTGCTGGCAATAAAAAAATATATGAGAAACTGAATCTGCTTAATAATTTGGGATTGGGTTATCTGACGCTTGGTGAATCGACTCCGGCTCTGTCCGGTGGAGAAGCCCAACGATTGAAATTGGCGTCTGAAATGGATAAGCCGCAAAATGACGCTCTTTTTGTATTTGATGAGCCGTCCATCGGTTTACATCCATCCGACATTCGTGTTCTTTTGATGGTGTTTGACAGATTGGTGAGAAACGGAGCGACAGTGATGGTTATCGAACATGATCTTGATATCATAGCCAATGCTGATTATGTAATCGATATGGGACCCGGAGGCGGAGAATATGGTGGTCGCATAGTAGCAGCAGGAACACCTCAACAAATAATGGCAAACCCTGAAAGCATTACTGGAAAATATTTGAATTTTGAACTATCTAAAAGGAAATAGTCCCGAAAAGTGACATCTTAGTCCTTTTTTGTTTTCCCGCTATCTCATTTGCGTGTATTAATTTTGCGTTTGATAAAATAAAGTCTAAAACAAAAATATACAGCGTTATGAGTAGCAACATTTTACTTTTATCGGCACATCCTAATATTGGAGGGTCGAAAGCATGTGCAGCCATGCTTGAAGCAGTCAAAGAGTTGAAAAATGTCAAGGTGGTAGATATCTATAATACTCCCCTTGAAGTAGAAAATTACATCGACGATGTAAAAAACGCCGATGTGCTCGTGTTCCAATTCCCATTTTGGTGGGGAAGTGCCCCCGGTCGCCTCAAAGACTGGCTTGACACATTCATGCTCGGATTTATGGAAAATCCCGGTATGAAAGGCAAGAAACTCCTTGTGGCTACAACAACCGGAGTCGCAGCAGAAGAATATCATGCAGGTGGTGCGGAAGGGTTTACCATTGACGAAATTTTGCGTCCTTACCAAGTAACCGCCATGTATTCCGGCATGACTTATCTTCGTCCATTTGCCATTTATGGGACAATGATGCCGGATGCAGAAGAACGTATTGCAGAGGGAAGCAAGGCGTATAAAGCACTTCTTGAAACTCTCTGATGTAACGAGTACATATACCATCAAAGTTGTAACAGGCTTTGAATAGCAAAATTGCCCAATTCGGTTTTTCCATTGGGCAATTTTTATTATAACTAATCAACGGTTTGCATATTGAAATGTATATAAATGGATAAGTTGCACATAAAAATCATACTGGGTTATATCATAATTTTCGTATTGATATGTACAATTTCCTGTGTGTGGTATTCTGAGTGGAATGAAGTAGAATCGCTGGAAGCTAACAATCAGCGAATTGATGAATTGCGGAAAGAAGTAAACCGTATTCATATCCGACTGATAGAGCTTTCTTTGTCAGGAGAAACTGTATTGGATTGGGACGAAGCGGATTTAGCGAATTACCATGCCCAACGCATTGCATTGGACAGCACATTGTGCCTGTTCAATAAAATTCATTCGATTGAGCGTGTTGACAGCGTGCGCAGTCTTTTGGAAGATAAGGAACGACAGATGTTCCAAATTGTCAGGTTAATGGATGAACAACAATCTATCAACAAAAAGATTGCCAGTCAATCACCGGTTATTGTGCAGAATATTGTGCAGGAACAGCCCAAGAAGCCCAAGCGTAAAGGTTTCTTGGGCATCTTCGGCAAAAAAGAGGAAACGAAACCAACGACAACAACGACTACGCTCCGTTCACCCAATAGAAGCATAGTCAGCGAACAAAAAGAGCAAAGCCGTCGATTGTCGGAACAAGCCGACAGTCTTGCTGCCCGCAATGCAGATCTTAACAGGCAGTTGAAGGGGCTAATCTGTCAAATAGAAAATAAGGTACAAGCCGACCTGCAAGGGCGGGAAGACGAAATAATCGCTATGCGTGAAAAGTCATTCATGCAAGTAGGCGGTCTGATGGGATTTGTTCTTTTGCTGTTGTTAATTTCCTACATCATCATATATCGTGATGCAAAGAGCATCAAACGATACAAGCGCAAGACAACGGATTTGATAGGGCAACTGGAACAATCCGTACAACGGAACGAGGCTCTGATTGCTTCAAGAAAGAAGGCGGTGCATACCATCACCCACGAACTGCGTACACCACTGACTGCAATAACAGGCTATACCGAATTGTTGCGGAAAGAGTGTAGCAAGGGTAACAATGTGCATTTTTTTCAAAGCATACAACAGTCTTCCAACCGTATGCGGGAGATGCTCAACACACTGCTGGACTTCTTCCGTTTGGACAACGGCAAGGAACAGCCCAAAATGCTACCTTGCCGGATATTAGCAATCGCACAGACCCTTGAAACGGAGTTTATGCCAATAGCCATGAACAAAGGGCTGTCGCTAACAGTAAATAACGTAAGCGATACCGTGGTATTGACCGACAAAGAGCGAATAATCCAAATCGGGAACAACCTGCTGTCAAATGCCGTCAAGTTCACGGAGGAAGGTGGTGTATCACTTACAACAGACTACAATAACGGAATTTTGACCCTTGTCGTTGAGGATACGGGCACAGGCATGACCGAAGATGAACAGCAACGGGTATTCGGTGCGTTTGAACGCCTTTCAAATGCCGCCGCAAAGGACGGCTTCGGACTTGGGCTTGCCATTGTGAAGAATATAGTGACGATGCTTAGTGGTAAAATCCGTTTGGAAAGTGAGAAGGGTAAAGGAAGCCGTTTCACGATGGAGATACCCATGCAGAAAGTCGATGAAGTGCCGGAAAAAGAGATACAGATTTATCGGCGAAAGGACAGAAACCTAAATGTTGTAGTCATTGACAATGATGAGGTGCTACTCCTGATGCTGAAAGAGATGTATGCCCAAGAAGGGATACACTGCGATACCTGCACGGATACGGCGGAACTGATGGAAATGATACGCCGGAAAGAATACAACTTGTTGCTGACGGATCTGAATATGCCCCATATAAACGGTTTCGAGCTGCTGGAACTTCTGCGCTCGTCCAACGTGGGCAATTCTCAGACAATCCCCGTGGTTGTGGCAACCGCTTCGGGCAGTTGCGATGCGGAGGAACTTTTGGAACGTGGCTTTGCCGGATGCCTGTTCAAGCCGTTTTCCATATCGGAACTGATGGAGGTTTCCGACAGATGCGCCATAAAAACAACTCCCAATGAAAAGATTGATTTTTCTGCTTTATTATCCTACGGCAATGAAGCCGTCATGTTGGAAAAGTTGATAACGGAAACCGAGAAAGAAATGCAGGCGGTTCGTGATGCAGCAAAAGAGAAATACCTGCAAAAACTGGATGCCCTGACACACCATCTGCGCAGTTCGTGGGAGATACTTCGCGCCGACCAACCGTTAAGGGTGCTTTATAGAGTGCTTCACAATGGGGTAACGCCAGATGATAACACCATTCAGCAAGCGGTTAATTCTGTGCTTGATAGAGGTGCGGAGATAGTTCAACAGGCAAAAGAAGAAAGGAGAAAATACGAAAATGGATAAGACAAGAATAATCGTTGTGGAAGACAACATAGTGTATTGCGAGTATATCTGCAATATGCTGGCACGGGAAGGATACGATACCGTGAAGGCTTACCACCTGTCAACAGCGAAGAAACAACTGCAACAAGCGGCAGATGATGATATAGTCGTTTCGGATCTGCGTCTGCCGGACGGTGACGGAATAGAACTGTTGCGCTGGATGCGCAAGGAAGGTAAGATGCAACCGTTCATCATCATGACCGACTACGCCGAAGTGCATACCGCCGTTGAAAGTATGAAACTCGGTTCGATAGACTATATACCTAAAAAACTGATAGAGGATAAACTCGTCCCACTTATTCGTACCATACAGAAGGAGCGTCAGGCAGGACTAAATCGAATACCCGTGTTCGCCCGTGAAGGTTCCGCCTTTCAGAAAATCATGCACAGGATAAAGCTGGTAGCCACTACCGATATGAGCGTGATGATATTCGGGGAGAACGGCACGGGCAAGGAACATATCGCCCACCACCTGCACGAAAAAAGCAAACGGGCTGGCAAACCATTCGTGGCGGTGGACTGTGGCTCACTCACCAAAGAACTTGCGCCGTCGGCTTTCTTCGGACACGTCAAAGGTGCGTTCACGGGTGCGGACAGTACCAAGAAAGGGTATTTCCATGAAGCGGAAGGCGGCACGCTGTTTCTTGACGAGGTGGGCAACCTCGCATTGGAAACCCAACAGATGCTGCTCCGCGCCATACAGGAAAGGCGGTATCGTCCTGTCGGTGACAAATCGGACAGAAGTTTCAATGTCCGTATCATCGCCGCCACTAATGAAGATTTGGAAGTAGCGGTGAATGAAAAGCGTTTCCGGCAAGATTTGCTATATCGCCTGCGTGATTTTGTGATAACCGTGCCGTCCTTGCGTGACTGTAAGGAGGACATTATGCCGCTTGCGGAGTTCTTCCGTGAGATAGCCAACAAAGAGTTGGAATGTAACGTGAGTGGTTTCAGTTCGGAAGCTCGTAAAGCGTTGCTGACCCACACATGGCCGGGCAACGTGCGCGAGCTTCGGCAGAAAATCATGGGAGCCGTATTACAGGCGCAGGAAGGCGTTGTCACGAAAGAGCATTTGGAGCTTAGGATAGCTGAAACAAATTCTGTTGTTGGCTTTTCCCTGCGTAACGATGAGGAAGATAAAGAGCGGATTATACGTGCTTTGAGGCAGGCTGACGGCAACCGGAAGGTTGCCGCAGAACTGAACTGCTTGGAATAAGCAGGACAACACTTTATAATAAACTTGAAGAGTATGGACTTAAATATAAATTTCGGCAACCATAGCCGATAATTTATTGAATTTGACTATCTGCAAAGGTTTATTATTCAAAAAATAATATTATCTTTGCATTTAGGAAAAGCGTTCTTTTGAATTACTGCAAAACAAAGTGAAATACAGAATTTCGCTGGTTTCTAAATCGTTACCTATTAAGCTGAAATATTTTGCAAGTGCCTGAATTTTAGCAAGAAAGAAAATTTGCCATGTCTTGCCACATGGGTTGTCAACTTTTTAGTAATTCCACACAGATCGGCAATTTCTTTCAAATAACTGTTCATCCGTTGATTACAAGGTACAGGAAGCACCATGTTCTTTTGTACACAGATCGGATTGTTCTTGTATTTTTCAGCTATTAATGCGGGAATGTCAAGCAACGGTATGTGACACATGTTATTTGTTTTTTCACGAGGCTTTCGAATCCAATCTTCCCCATTAGGATCTTTTGTAATATGCCCAGGACGTAAATGTTTTATATCCGTAAATGCTAATCCAGACAGGCAACAAAAAACAAAAATGTCGCGTACTATTTCTAAACGAGGTATATTAAATTCTTTTTCCATAATAATATGTAATTCTTCCTCGCTGAGAAATTCTCGGTTAGATTGGGTTTGTTTGAACCTGACTCCGAAGAATGGATTATCCGTCATCCATTTATTTGTAAGTGCCAATGTGATAATTTTCTTTAGGTTCTTTAAATATTTAACAGTTGTATTCTGCGCACAACTTTTTTCAGTTTTGATAAAGAATTCAAAATTGGATATGAACTCACGATTGATATTGCACAGAGGTATATCGTTTAATCGATATTCTTTTTTCAAGAACTCCTCAAGATATCGTACAGTTCTCTCATAACGGAGCACCGTAGCTTTCACCACATCTTTCCCTATTAGCTCACGATACTTTGCGTTATGTTCTTTGAAAACCTCCAATAACATCTTGGGAGTTTGTTTTTCACCATAGAATAACTTCTTCAGAATTTCAGCTGTGATAGGTTTATCATCCTGTTCCAGTTCACGATGAATACGAAGTACGCGGGTACGTACTGTTTCCAGATAGTGGTTAAGTTCCAGATACTTTCTGTCCTTACCAATCGCACATTCCCTTTGGGCATTCCACTTGCCAATTTCCACACTGCGCTTGATTTGAATTTCCGCACGTTTCCCATTTACGGTTATTCTCAGGCAGATAGGAGCCTCTCCGTTTTTCAATAATTTGGCCTTCTTGATGTAGAAAAGGACCGAAAAATAATTTCTTTTCATACTCATACACTTTAAAAGTTTAATGGTTCAAAGTTACTTTTAGAAGCGATGAATAGTATCACGTAAAATGCAGACAATCAGCGAATAAAACACCAATTCGGAGGACTAAAATTTGGAGGAATTTAAGTCCTCCGATTTCACCTGTATTAGGTGTTCCAATTTGCGGTAAAATGCAGGTTTGATATAAAAGAAAAAGCTCTGATAAGTTTGATTATCAGAGCTTTACGCATTTTTGCTGTTTCAAAAAGTGATCCGCCTGGGGCTCGAACCCAGGACCCCAACATTAAAAGTGTTGTGCTCTACCTGCTGAGCTAGCGAATCAATCCTTATTGCAAATCAGTTATTTCCTGATTGCGGGTGCAAAGGTAGCTACTTTTATTTAATTTGCAAGCGTTCTGTAGAAAAAAGTTTTAATTATTTTATCTCTTTATGGTTTGTTTCTTGATTATCAGTTATTTCTGCTTCGTCATATTTTATCTTTTCTTTATTGATAATAAAACGTTGGTAGTATGAAAGCATTAAAGTCGTTAACGGCAGAGCAATAATCATGCCGAGCATTCCCATCAATGAACCCCAGATAGAGAGAGACAAGAGAATGATGGCAGGGTTTAGGCCGGTGATCTTTCCCATGATTTTGGGGACGAGGAAAGTATCTTGTATGATTTGAACAACAGCGAAGACAGCCAATGCACATGCGATGATGATCCAGAAATTCTCTCCGGTATCTGCAGCTTTGAGAATAGCTAGTAGGACGGTAGGAAAGAAACCGATGATCTGCAAGTAGGGAACCATATTCAGAGCGCCGATGAAGAGTCCCAAAGCGATAGCCATCGGGAAGTCGATAATCAAGAAACCTATGCTAAAAAGAATACCTACGCAAAAAGCAACTAGCGCCTGACCACGGAAATACTTATTCATGCCATCCTGTACGTCACGTACCAGATTGGATGCAAATGTACGGTACTTATTCGGTAACAGATGCAACCATCCTTCGGCTATTGCTTCATAATCCAACAATATAAAGACTACATATAATAATATGATAAAGGAGGTAAAGATACTGAATAAGATATTGAGGGATTCTGCAAGCAATGTCCACAGTCTGGGTACGGTATCCTTGATTGCCGCCAGGATATTCTCCTCACTTAATATACGGTTCAATGCTTGAAGATCAACATATTCGTGAATGAACTCGGAGAGATTCTTAGGTACATTGTTTCCGGCTCCATTGGTGAGGTAAGTCACCAGCAAGTCGTTCATTCTGCCTATTTCCGAAATCATCGGCGGCACTAATAGGTAGAATAAAGTGACTCCGATAACCGTAATAAGGAATAAGGAACAGAAGATGGAAATAATGCGGCTTTTCAATCGTAGCTTATACTGGAAGAATTTGACTAATGGATAGACCATATAAGCTATCAGCCACGCAATAAAGAAAGGTAATAACACTCCGCTAAGGCGTTCTACAAGCATTAATATTCCTACAACTAACACACATCCGATAGAACCGCGTATAAAACTGTCGAATGTTATCTTTTTCCTTTCCATAATCTTTTTCTTTTATAGAGTTTATACTTTCTGCTCATCTTCCCCTCGTGCACGGAGATAACATTCCCTGCACAGAGGCTCATATTCGGCTGTTTCGCCTAAAAGAACCTGTTTCTCATTCTTGACTGTACGATGTGAGAAAGAGGCCAGCTGACCACATTTCACACAGATCGCATGAACTTTGGAGACTTCATCGGCAATGGCGCACAATTGCGGCATTGGTCCGAATGGATTTCCTTTGAAGTCCATATCCAACCCTGCAATGATAACACGGATTCCATTATTGGCGAGCTGGTTGCATACATCAATCAAACCACTGTCGAAGAACTGTGCTTCGTCAATGCCTACTACATCTATCTCGGAAGTAAAGAGTAGGATACTGGCTGACGAATCGATGGGAGTGGAGGCGATAGAATGGCTGTCGTGAGAGACTACATCTTCTTCTGAATAACGGGTGTCGATAGCTGGTTTGAATATCTCTACACGTTGTTTCGCAAATTTCGCTCTCTTCATTCTACGAATCAATTCCTCTGTTTTTCCGGAGAACATGGAACCGCAGATTACTTCGATCCGGCCTCTTCTTCTAGTCTCCTGTATGTGGTCTTCTGAAAATAATACCATGAGATTTTGTGTTTTCTTGATTAAGTAAATATGTGGACAAAGGTAAGCAATTCAATGTGCAAGAACTGTTAAATTATCCATTATTTTAA
>ERZ791645.1859-NODE-1859-length-12011-cov-2.655403_pt1 | contig 12011 bp, 10 predicted proteins | sample MGYA00509939_ERZ791645 | MGnify/ENA primary metagenome ERZ791645 (study PRJEB30046, sample SAMN00715249) | human gut metagenome | study: EMG produced TPA metagenomics assembly of the A metagenome-wide association study of gut microbiota in type 2... | reverse complement strand
CAAATTGTGTGGAAACATAGTACACTGAATCTAATTAATATTTACAGGAGATTTATGCAATGTCAAAACTCTCACATTATGAAAAAAAAGGATATCTTCATGACGATTTTAAGATTTTTCACTTAAAAGATACCTCTATGCGCCCGATTGACTTTCATTACCACGATTTTCATAAAATTCTGATCTTTCGCAAAGGAAATATTTCTTACAATGTGGAAGGACGTACCTATGATCTGATACCGGGGGATATCGTATTCGTTCCCGCAGGTACGGTCCACCGTCCGGTTCTGCATAGTTCTGAAATTTATGAGCGCATCATCATCTATATTTCCAGACACTACCTGGATGCCTGTCATGATTCCGACGATCTCTCACTCTGCTTAAAAGAAGCGCATCAGAAAAAATCGCATGTACTGCGTATTCCGGCACTGCAGACAACACAGATTGCAAGAATTATCCACGATCTGGAACAATCTCTGGATTCCAGAGAATACGCAAACGAACTTTATCATAAACTTCTTTTTCTGGAGCTGATGGTGCAGTTAAACCGTGCAGCTCTCTCCAACCGCATTGAATATCTTTCTACCACAGCCTCAAATCATAAAATGATCCATGTGATAGATTATTTAAATGCACATTTAACAGATGACATCACCATCGACTTTCTTGCCGAACATTTCTATCTGAGCCGGTATCATCTTATGCATGCCTTCAAGGAAGAAACCGGTTATACGATCGGAAACTATCTGACCACGAAGCGCCTTTTGCTGGCAAGAGATCAGATCACCCAGGGGGAATCCATCACCACCGCCTGTTATGCCTGTGGTTTTCACAATTATTCCACCTTTTCCCGGGCATACCGCAAACATTTTGGCTGTTCTCCCAGAGAACAGCGCAATTGATCTGTCTGCCTGTTACATTTTGCGCTCTGCAAGGGTGTTGATCAGCGCAGGAATCAGCTGTTTCTTTCTGGATACCACATTTTCCAACATAATCCCCTGATCGGAAGGCTCGCAATTATAAGCTGCCGCAACCAGCTGCGATGCATCCGCACCGCGATAAATCAGATAAGTAGACTCATTTAAGATATCCGTCAGCATGACAAAAATCATCTGGATCTGTTTTTCTCCCATCATCTGTTCCAGTTTCGGCTCAATACGTTCCTGCACCTTATCCAGTTCGGTGCGTCCCATCGCGCTGATCTGCGCCACGCCAAAACTCACATCCTCAGCATGGAAAATTTTAAAATCCTGATTTAAAATTTCTTCTTCTGTTTTATTATCAAAATTGCTTCCCGCCTGAAACATTGCTGAGGCAAGCTCCTCGACCTTAACCTCTGCAATCTCTGCCAGCCGGAGTGCTGCTTCCCTGTCTATCTGTGTACAGGTCGGTGAGCGGAACATCAGCGTGTCAGATAAAATGGCTGCACACATCAGTCCTGCCATCTGCGAGGTGATCGTAATTCCCTTTTCCAGATACATCTGATAAATGATGGTGGATGTACATCCAAGCGGCTGATTGCGGAAATACACCGGAGACATGGTCTCAAGACTGCCCAGCCGGTGATGATCGATAATCTCTAAAATTTCCGCCTCATCGATATTGGATACTGCCTGTGATTTTTCATTGTGGTCCACAAGGATCAGTTTCTTTTTCTCTGCTTTCATCAAATTTCTGCGGGAAAACAGACCCACATAGTTCTGGTTTTCATCGAGAACCGGGAAATCCCGATGCCGTATATTGGCTACGGTCTCTCTTACCTCATCCACGTAATCATCCAGATCAAAATGAATGATTCCTTTTTTTGTCATAAAATGCTTGATCGGCATACTCTGGTTGATCAGACGGGCCGCGGTAAACGTATCGTACGGTGTACTGATCAGAACGACTTCGCGTTCCTTTGCCGCCTCGATCACTTCCTGACTGATTTCATATCCGTTAGTGACAATCATGCAGCTGCAGTTTGATGCAATGGAAAGCATCTGCGACTCTTCCCCGTCCCCGATCATAACCAGGTCATCCTTGTCTATGGCAGAAGTCACTCCTTCCGGTGTACCGATTCCGATTACCACCTTGCCGTGAACAAAATACGCATGTTCATTTCCTGTCAGCAGCTGTCCGTCCAGCGTCTCTACAATATTCTTGTATTGGGTACGTGCGGTAGAAAGGATGGTATTATCATATACATCCATGTAGGATTTTGCAATATCTCCTGTTACAATCAGTCCTTCCAGCTTATTTTCCCGCACCACCGGAAGCGTAACAACCCCGAGGATCTTCATCATCTCCCATGCCTTTTTCATAGAGATATGACTGTTTACTCCCTCTGTACGGCGTATCTGAATATCCTTGATCTGTGTTCCGACATCCGAAATCATTGCCGGGGCCTTTGCATGAAACCTTTCCAAAACATACGCCGTCTCCGCATTTACAGATCCGGCTCTCTTTGCAATATAGGTCATTCCCGTAGCTGTTTTGGGATTCTTTTTTTCTATTTCATTTTTCAGGTTTGCATAAGAAATCGCTGCACATATGGAGTCTGTATCCGGATGCTTATGTCCTACAACCCAAACTTTCTTTTTTGCCATATCAGATTCTCCTATTCACATTTCTCTTTTCGAATTGTTCTATCTCTTTTTTGAGACAAAAAATGCAATCCTCATTCTTTTGAGAATTGCATATCCTTATTCTAAAACGCAATCACGCCCACACTAACCAGCAGGACCAAAAGTAACACCACCAGATTCACGATTCCAAGTATCATTCCTGTCAGGGAAAAAATACGGACCGGATGCATTCTGCTTTCCATAACGGTAAGCTTGTCCAGGCGTTCATCCATGCTGCGGAACAGATCCGAAATATTTCGGTAGCATTTTACATTTTCTGTATGTACTTTCTCGGAGATTTCTGTTTTTGCCGTGGTCAGCTGTTCTTCGATCTGCGCAAGAGAATCTTTCAGTTCCTTTGCTTTTTCTTCATTTAAGCGTTTGCCGTCTGCCACATCTTCCTTCATGGAAACTTCGATTTCTTCCATCTTGGCAGACACTTTACCGATCAGACGATCAATCTGCTTTTCCACTTCCGCAGTGAATCCATCTGCTTTTTTCTGACGCTCCTCGAGAATCTGCCCCAGAGCATCTGCTTTCTCCTGACGTTCATCCACTAACGTCTGCAGTTCCTGTGCCTCCGTCTCTCTGGAATCAAGCAATGACTGTAACTGCTTGGCGCGTTCTCTGAATTCATCAATCTGGCTAAGTAAGAAATCTTCCCTGCTCACAACATTAACTTTCCTTTCCTGTACTTCGGGCTGTATTTCCGTGTCCGGCTTTGTCTCTTTTGTCTTCTGCGAAAAAATCTCCTGCGGTTTTTCCTGAGCAGATGCACGCATCCGTTCTTCATATGCAGCTTTCCGACGATTGTGCGCAATCTGTCTGCGCAGCTCCAACAATAATCCAGACATTTTTTCCTCCGCTGTATCAGTTCCTCTGTTTATTGTATCATTCTCCCACGTATTTGTAAACAAAAAAGACTGCCAGCATGACGGTACTGGCAGTCCTTCTCCTTTTATAATATTCAGATCTTAAGCGATTCCGTTTACTAATTTTGCTAAACGGGAAACTTTACGAGCTGCGTTGTTCTTGTGATATACACCCTTAGAAGTAGCTTTATCAATCTCAGAGATAGCAACTAATAAGCTTGCCTCTGCAGCAGCCTTATCCTTTGCTGCAACAGCAGCCTCTACCTTCTTGATTGAAGTCTTAACTTCAGAACGGATTGCTTTATTTCTTGCAGTCTTTGTCTCTGTAACTAAAATTCTCTTCTTAGCAGATTTAATGTTAGCCAATCTGTACACCTCCATATCAAACTGTAATTTGTTTCCTGCGGTGAAACAGACACGGACGCTTCATCGCAAACATACTAGAATATAATATGTCAAGCTGTCCCTTCTGTCAAGATGTAATTGAAAAAAAGTTGTAAAAGTCTGCCAATATGTATATAATGTAGACATGAAAACGATTGATAACGACATCAAAACAGGACAATTCAAACAGATTTATCTGTTATACGGAGAAGAACAGTATCTGATCCGCCAGTACCGGGACAAATTAAAGCATGCACTGGCAGCGGATGATGATACCATGAACTTTTCTGCTTTCTCCGGCAGCGACATCAACCAGAAAGAGATCATCGATCTGGCAGAGACACTGCCTTTTTTTGCCGACCGCAGACTCATTCTGATCGAAGACAGCGGTCTGTTTAAAAAAAGCGCCGAAGAACTTGCCGATTACATGTCTTCCATTCCAGAAACCACTTATTTTGTCTTTGCGGAAAAAGAAATAGACAAGAAAACAAAGATGTACAAGCAGGTGAAAAAAAACGGAAGCATCGTGGAATTTCCGCGTCAGAATGAGACAACTCTCTCCCGCTGGATCGAGGGAAGAATCCGCAGAAACGGAAAAAATATTACAAGAGATGCCTATGCGCTCTTTATCCGTAAAACCGGTGATGACATGGAAAATATCGACAAAGAGCTGGAAAAACTTCTCTGCTACACACTGGAAAAAGACTATATTGATATCTCCGATGTGGAAGCCATCACCACCGAACAGACCGAGAATAAAATCTTTGACATGATTGACGCAGTGGCACTGCACCAGCAGAAAAAGGCACTGGATCTTTATTATGATCTTCTTGCTCTCAAAGAAGCTCCGATGCGTATTCTTTTTCTGCTTTCCAGCCAGTTTCAGCGTCTGATGATTGTCAAATCCATGACCAATCAGGGATTTGGCAACAAAGAAATTGCTTTAAAAGCCGGCTGCCCGGAGTGGGCAGTCCGCAAATACCAGTCGCAGAGCCGTGCTTTTTCCATGGATCAGCTCAAACAGGCGATCCGCGATGGTGTGGAATACGAAACTGCAGTAAAAACCGGACACATGAATGACCAGATGGCCGTTGAACTGTTTCTGGTACAGTACAGTGCCGGAAAATAATTTTCTCTATTTCACATAAGTTTCGCACACCAGCTTATTTTCGATGACGCGCACCCGTATCCGTCCACCTTCGATGGTGCAAAAAAATCTGCTGCCGCTCTCTTTGATCCTTTGTACGGCATCCGGGCTCGGATGTCCATAACGATTATCCTTTCCGGCTGAAGCAACCGTAATTTCCGGCCGGATACACTTCAATAACGCTTCTGCGTTCGCATAGCGCGATCCATGATGATCCGCCTTAAAAATCAAAACCTTATCCCATTTTTCGCGGCGGCTCAGCTGCTCTTCCACATCTGTAGAGATATCTCCACCAAACAGGGCGCGGATATCCCCCTCTTCAAATTGCAGTACCAGACACAGATCATTGACATCCTCCGCTTTATCCGAATCTTTGGGATACAGACAGCGCATGGCTGCACGTTTGCTTCTTACCGTATCCCCCGCCTGCATATAAAGCACTTTCGTTCCATGGCTGCTGGCCAGTTCTGCCAGCTCTTTTGTCTTTGCTTCTTTTTCCACTGCTTTTGCAAACACCAGATACTCCACACGGTATCCGGACACAAGAACCTCCTTAAGACCGGACACATGATCGGTATCCGTATGACTGACAAACCAGTAAGAAATCTCTGACACTCCTTTTGCCTTTAAAAACGGCAGAATCCGGTACTTTCCCACCTGTTTCACATCGGTGCTCCCACCATCGATAAACATGGAAGTCCCGCCGCCCGTGCACAGATAAATACCGTCTCCCTGTCCCACATCAAGGAAATCAATCTCAAACGATTTCTTCTGTGGAAAAAGAAGAAAAAGCAGAAGAAACGCAATAAAACAGGAAAAAACTATGCCCTGCAGTCGTTTCTTTCTTCGGCTTACACACAGATCTGCCGTTTCCCTGCAGTCTTTATGCTTTTCATTTCTGCGTGCACAGGCATAGATCGCCAGAAGAAACACTCCAAGCCCCAGGTAATACCAAAAGATCCGCATATGCGCAGGTTTCCCTGTGATCCTCTGCGCACCCGGAATCTTTAAGGAAACCTCACACAGAAACCGGTAACTGTCGAGCATCCAGCCACAGGGCGCAAACAGAACACGCCCCGCAGGCAAAAACGCCATCCCCACAATCACCCCAAGCACAGTAAGCCCCAGTAATCCGTTGACCACCGCAAGCACAAACAGGTTTATCAGCATCGCGTACACGGGAATTTCATAATAAGAATATGCGACCAACGGGATGGTAAACAACTGGATTGCAAAACTTACCAGAATTCCTTCTTTTTGTCTTGAGAAAAATGTTTTTTTGATGGTTTCCTCTCCGGCCTGCTGTCTGCGCTTCCATGAATGTTCCCATTCCAGTAGTACATTGGCTCCCACTCCGATTGCAATCACCGCCATCACGGAAAACACAAATCCGGAATACGATAGCAGAAACGGATTTTCCCACAAAAGTACGAGCACAACAATTCCAAGCGCATTTAACATGTCATAGGCATATCCTGTCACATCCGCAAACAAATAAATCAGACACATGCCCACCGCCCGCTGTGTAGATACCCCGTTTCCGCTTAAAACCGCATAGGAAATCAAAAAAACGGTCGTTGCCAGCGCTGCTGTCACATACCGGGTATGCAGTCGTTTCCGCAGCAGGCGGTACAGTCCCATCCCCAGAAGGGAAATATGAAGTCCGGAAATAGCAAGCACATGGGCGATCCCCGCTCTCTGATACAAAGATTTTATCTCTGCATCCAGAGCCCCCTTTTCCCCTAACAGCATCGCAGAAAGCACGCCATCGTCCCGGATAGAATGCCGGATCACGTCATTTGCACGCTTTTTCATATTCTGTAGTGCGCACCGGTAACGATCCGGTTTTCCATAGACCCGGCTGATCTTTGTGACCCATATGCCAAAATCAATTTTCTGACTCTGGTAAAACTGCCGGGCATCAAACATCCCTTCATTGGATGCTTCTGTAAATAATGAAATTGTACCCTCAATATTCAGGATTTGTCCAGCCGAATGGCTGGCAGAAGAAACATATGCGATTACATCATTGCATGGCAGTGTCTGCGATTCTGCTTCCACCGTGCAATCTTTTAAATAGTAATAAACGCATCTGGTTTTCGGTTCTATCCGATCAATCTTTCCCGCCAGGCGAACCTCCTGGCCATCTGTGAGTTTCTGCAGGTACTGCTGCCTGAAATCGATCTGTCGCTGCATCTGCAGCATCCCCAAAAGAAACATACCGGGAAGTCCTGCCGCAAACAGAACTTTCCGCATCCCCCGTTCCTTCCATGGAGTGGTATATACCAGTAACAGAACTGCCAGCACACCCCATGCCGGCAGCTGCTCTCTGACACACACAATCCCCAGCAGAAACTCTGTGGCAAGCAAAAGAAATGGTCTTTTCCTCACGCTTTCTTTTCCTATTCCGTAGATTCTACTTTCTCATCGCTTTCTTTTGTGACCAGCCGGTCATCCGCCTTGTACATCTTTGATAGTTTATACGTGTAACGGCATTTGCCACTGGTATCTCCGTTGATGGAAATCTGTACTTTATCAATTTCCGTCAGTTCCGTCAGGGAATCCACGATAGAGTATAAAACAACAGGTTCTGAGATTTCCTGATTCTGATTCAAATTTCATCCAGATTGACATAGCAGACCCCATCCACCACTGTGATCGTAATCAGTTTCGTCTCCGAAGGAATCGTTGCCAAAAGTCCACTTTTTCTTGGTCCCTCAATCAGCTGTTCCATCACCAGTTTTTCCAGTGAAATGTTGGAACTGTAATGTACCTCTCTGGTTTCCGGAACCAGTCTGGTACCCGCCTTATTTGAAAAATAAAGTTTCAGTGTTGCTTTCTGGCTGGAATTGATCTGTTCTCCCGGATTTTCCACAAAACTGTCCAGATTCATGGCACCTACATTTGCTCCCGAGGCATCCACAAGTGGTTTTCCATCCACCGTAAAGGTCACATACTGGCTCAGCTGCAACAGTGTCTTTGCAATTGCAGCCCTGGTCAGAATCTCTTCCGTCGGTTTCATATCGTAATATTCCTTGCTGAAATCCACCGTAATCTGATAAGAGATCAGATCTATATTCTGGATTTTTACTTTGCGTGGAATGGTTCTTCGAAGCGTTGCATCCTCCGGCTGTGTCTGCAGATCTTTGAGCAGTTCCTTCACCTGTGCTTTGCCGGATGAAGTATGCTGCAGGGTAATCTTTTTCGCAACAACCTTTGTCAGCTCATTGTTTACATAAAATACAAAATAGTCTTTTTTATCTTCTTTTTTTCCACATCCGGCAGCCATTGTGAGTACCATTGCCACAAGGAGTATGATTGAAATTATTTTTTTTCTCATCTTTTTCCTCCTATGCAATATAGTTGAGCGGAATACGAACATCAAAGGTTGTTCCCTCGCCCATCACAGAATGTACTTTAATTGCGCCGCGATGCATCAGTATGGAATTTCTTGTAATCGCAAGTCCCAGTCCGGTTCCTCCGATCTCACGGGAATGGGATTTATCCACCCGGTAAAATCGTTCGTAAATATGATCCAGAGACTCCTCCGGAATACCGATTCCGGAATCTTCTACTTTCAGGTAGAAATACTGGTGATCCGCATTCAGCGATACGTGTACCCAGCCCTCTCCGTCATTCCGGTTATATTTGATTGCATTCTCCACAAGATTTGTGATCGCAAGCGTGATTTTTACCTCATCCACTTCTGCGGTAACCGGGCGGAAACTCTCAAGGACAAGTTCCACTTTCTGCTTATCCGCAATCGGCTGCAGACGTTTTAAAATCTGCTCTAAAAGTTCATTGATATTGACGGAAGATACATTCAGCCCTGCTGCAGACTTATCCATCTTCACCAGAGAAAGCAGATCGTTGATGATCTTTGTCTCACGCTCAATCTCGTTGGTGATATCTTCCATAAATTCCTGATACAGTTCCTTCGGCGCATCCGGCATGCTATTGATCGAATCCGCCAGCACCTTCATGGATGTCAGCGGTGTCTTTAATTCATGTGACACATTCGATACAAACTCCTGCCGGGAATCATCCATGACTTTGATCCGGCCAAGCATCTGATTGATCTTCTCACAGATTCCCGCCGTCTCCGTGTAATCATTGACCTGAAGATTGTACTCTCCGTATCCGTTTTTGATTGCAGCGATTCCCTCTTCAATCTTCTGCAACGGCTTCAGGAAATACAAAAGCAGAAGGATTGCAAAAAACACAATTGCAATTCCGACCATGACCATAACGATCACCGCCACCTGTCGCATATATGACTGGTTGATCACAATATTGTCCGTAGAAACACTGATCAGCATAACTCCGATCACCGTTTCACTTTTATCATCAGGATCGCTGATCGGGATCGTCATCTCAATGTAATGGTTCTCCGAATCATAATGCACAATATCCTCGCCCTTGAAACTGCGCATGACCTCCTCTGCAATGATCAGCTTATGGTCATCGAGATTATACGTGTCATAATAAACTTTGCAGTTGTCATCCACAACAATGACACGACCATCATAGATGGTCGTGAGCATATCAATCTGTGTCTGAATATTGCTGGACGATACATCCGCCCCCAGCTTCATATATTCACTTGTCGCTATCTGATTTGCCAGAATTTTTGCCTGGCTTAAGATTTCACTTTCCCGGATAGAAACGGCACGCTTTTCGTAATATTTTAAAACTGCTGCCGAAAGAATCAGACTCGGTACGATCGCAATCACAACGATCAAAAGAATCAGTCGAAATTTTAAACTTTTTAAGAACTGAAGAAACTGTTTACTCTTCTGCATGGAAAAACCTTTCTGCCTTCTCGTCTATTTCTGGTAATAATAATATCCCACACCCCATTTTGTGTGCACATATTTCGGTTCACTTGGGTTGGTTTCGATCTTTTCACGCAGACGACGTACATGCACATCCACTGTACGCACGTCTCCCGGATAATCTTTTCCCCAGACCAGTCCGAGCAGATTTTCCCTGCTGTATACTTTATTTTCATTTTTCACAAGAAGTTCCAGCAGATCAAATTCTTTTGCGGTAAGGTTTACTTCCCTGCCTGAAATAAACAGCCGTCTGCTGTCACAGTCCAGACGCAGATCCCCTTTCTCCACAATCGAAGAAACTTCTTTCTTTTCTCTCGGTCCTGCGGTACGACGCATGATCGCTTTGATACGCGCTTTCACCTCAAGAATATTAAACGGCTTTGTGATATAGTCATCGGCACCATAATCGAGTCCCAGAATCTTATCCATATCGTCGCCCTTCGCTGTCAGCATAACAATCGGCATATCAGAAAATTCACGAATCGCCTGACATACTTCGAATCCGTCCATCTTCGGAAGCATGATGTCCAAAAGGATCATATCATACTCATTTGCTTTCGCCATATTCAGCGCTTCTTCTCCATCGTATGCACAATCCACTTCCATCCCGTCCTGTTCAAGACTGAACCGGATTCCTTTTACGATTAATTTCTCATCATCTACTACGAGAACTTTCTTTGCCATATTACACCTCAACGAATCGTTATATAATCTTTCATTTTCTCAAAAAGTGCGCTTTTGATTCCGGATACCTGCATGATATCTTCGACTTTCGCAAACGGCCCGTTTTTCTCCCGGTATGCAAGAATTGCCGCCGCCCGTGTCTCTCCGATTCCCGGAATGGTCACAAGCTGCGTGGCATCCGCCGTATTGATATCAATCCGCCCATCCGATTCTTCCACAGTGGCACCGGCTGCCTCTGCCGATGCTTTCCGCTCCCTTGCCTCTTCCTCTGTGGGAAAATAAATCATCTGTCCGTCCGAAAGCTTCTCGGCAAGATTCCAGTATTCGCGGCTGGCAGCTTTGGTCAGTCCTCCTGCCGCCTCCACCGCATCACAGATACGCATACCGTCTTTCAGCTGATAGACACCGGGAGCTGCTACCTCCCCGCATACATATACCTGTACCGTCTGGTCGGATTTTAATGTTTCTTTTTGTTCCGTTCGTTCCGTTTCCACCGTCTGCTCCTGTGTCTGAGTGGTATCCAGATATGGCACTTCCTCCCTGCCACATCCCGTCAGATACAGGCATGTCAGAATCATACAGCACTTTTTTATCCAATGTTTTTTCATCTCATTTCTCCCTTTCCGGGGCGAAACGAGTCTCAATGCATTTCTATTTTAACGATTTTTTGTTACTTTTACAAGTGTAAGTTATTCCTGCACCGAAAGTAATGCTTTTTCCAGCTTTTCAATCATTTCATCCACATGCTGTTTTTCGATGACAAGCGGTGGAACAAAACGAAGGACATCCGCTCCCGCTGTGATCACGATCAGTCCCTGCTCAAGTGCTGCGGCTGCCACTTTTCCAACTGGAAGCTTGCAAACCACACCCTGCATCAGACCTTTGCCTTTACGCTCTGTCACGCAATCCAGTTCCTCTACCAGTTCGTCGAGTCTCTTTGTCAGATATGGTGCTACTGCATTAACATGATCCACGATATGATCCCGTTCAAAAATCTTGATCACAGTTTTGACAGCGGTACATGCCAGCGGATTTCCACCGTAAGTTGCACCGTGGTCACCCGGCTGAAGTGAATATTTTGCAACTTCTTCCGTCATTGCAAAGGCTCCTACCGGGATTCCGTTTCCGATTGCTTTTGCCATGGTCAGGATATCTGGTTTCACTCCAAATCCCTGCCATGCAAACATAGAACCTGTTCTTCCCATACCACACTGTACTTCGTCACAGATCATCAGGATTCCATTCTCATCACAGATCTTACGGATTCCCTCCATGAACTCCTGCGTGGCAAGGTTGATTCCACCTTCTCCCTGAAGCGGCTCTAAAATGATTGCACAGGTCTTATCGCTCACCAGTGCCTTTACACTGTCAAGATCATTGAACGTAGCAAATTTCACTCCGGGAACTACCGGTTCAAACGGTTCTCTGTAGGAATCGTGTCCTGTCACTGATACAGCACCGAAGCTTCTTCCATGGAAAGAAT
>ERZ791645.1858-NODE-1858-length-12011-cov-2.970810_pt1 | contig 12011 bp, 9 predicted proteins | sample MGYA00509939_ERZ791645 | MGnify/ENA primary metagenome ERZ791645 (study PRJEB30046, sample SAMN00715249) | human gut metagenome | study: EMG produced TPA metagenomics assembly of the A metagenome-wide association study of gut microbiota in type 2... | reverse complement strand
AGGCTCTAACCCTTTCACTTGATTATTCTGTATTTTTTGATAGAATGAGAATATCGCAGGACGGATGCAAAACGGATATGGGACAGGAGGCGTGCTTTTGAAGATCGGGACGGATCAGTATAACACGTTTGACACCATGACCATGGACTGCTGGAATGACCGTGTGTACTACGAGGGAAAGGAATTTCCGGCAGGACATTTTGCAGCGGAGATCTTGAACTTTGCCGGTGTGATCCACGATCCGCTTCTGGAGCGTATCACTGTGCTGACGGCGCTTGTGGACGATTTGAGCACAGCCGAAAAGAACAAGCGCCATGATATTGCGGCACAGGACGAGGAAAAGATTGCGGCGGCCTGCCCGGATATTGATGTTTCTATCGCTTATCAGGATGGGGAGCAGCAGGTGATCTTAAACGGGGAGAATGTCAATGGTCTGATCCGTACCGAACAGGTCAGCATGATGACTTCTGACACATCAAAGTATCCGGTTGTCCGTGAGAAGCTTCTGAGTCTGCAGCGCGGACTGGCAGAGAAGGAAAATGTCATTATGGACGGAAGGGATATCGGAACCTGTGTCCTTCCGAATGCCGATGTCAAGATCTATCTGACGGCAAGTGCAGCGGAGCGCGCAAGAAGAAGATATAAGGAGCAGACAGAGCGCGGCGTTGGCTGCGATATCAAGGAGATCGAGAGGGATATCATTGCGAGGGATGAGCAGGATATGAACCGTGAGGTGGCACCGCTTCGTCAGGCAGAGGACGCTGTATTAGTGGATTCCTCTGACATGACGATCGATCAAGTGGTTGACGAGATCATCCGCATCTATCAGGAGAAGACAGTCTGAAGCAAAGAACCGGGGAGGAAATACGATGGAAGTCACAGTGGCAAAAAGCGCGGGATTCTGCTTTGGTGTCAAACGCGCCATTGATACCGTATATCAGGAGATCGAAAAGGGCGAGCAGGTATTTACCTTAGGTCCGATCATTCATAACGAGCAGGTGGTACAGGAGCTGGCAGACAAGGGAGTCAGAGTGATTCATTCTCTCGAGGAACTTGCCGATATAAAAGAAGGAACGGTGGTCATCCGTTCCCACGGGGTATCCGAAAAGGTTATCCGGCAGTTGGAGAAGTATGATATTAAGATCGTAGATGCGACCTGTCCATTCGTCAGCAAGATACACCGCATTGTGCAGGAAAAGTACCGGGAAGGATACCGGATTGTCATTATCGGCAGCAGGACACACCCGGAAGTGGAGGGCATCAACGGATGGTGCGAGGACAGCGCGGCAGTTCTCGAGACGGTCGACGAGGCGGAAAGTTTTCGTCCTGATCCACAAAAAAAGCTGTGTATTGTATCACAAACGACTTTTAATTACAAGAAATTTAAAGATATGGTTGATATTTTTGAAAAAAAGAGTTATGATATACTTGTTATGAATACAATTTGCAACGCTACCGAAGAGCGTCAGACTGAAGCAGGTACTATTGCAAGGCAATCCGACGCGATGTTGGTGATAGGTGGAAAACACAGCTCGAACACCCAGAAACTGTATGAAATCTGCAGCAAAGAGTGTCCGAACACATATTTTATACAGACACTTGACGACCTGAATTTGGAACTATTTCAATCTTTTCGTAGCGTGGGTATTACTGCCGGGGCATCAACCCCAAATAATATTATTAAGGAGGTTCAAGCTAATGTCAGACATGAACAATGACTTTGAACAGATGTTAGAAGCATCACTTGTAACAATCCACAATGGAGAGATTGTAGAAGGGACAGTTATCGATGTAAAGGAAGATGAGATTGTCCTTAATATTGGCTACAAAGCCGATGGTATCATCACACGTAATGAGTACAGCAATCAGTCAGGAATCGACTTGAGAGATGTTGTAAAGGTTGATGATGTTATGAAAGCAAAGGTTCTTAAGGTGAACGACGGAGAGGGTCAGGTTTTACTGACATACAAGCGTCTCGCTATGGAGAAGAGTAACGAGCGTATCCGTGAAGCATTTGAGAATAAAGAAGTATTAAAGGCTACAGTAACTGCTGTATTATCCGGCGGTTTAAGTGTAGTTGTTGATGAGACAAAGATCTTCATCCCTGCAAGTCTTGTATCTGATTCTTATGAGAAGGATCTTTCCAAGTACAACGGACAGGAGATTGAATTTGTTGTAACTGAGTTCAATCCTAAGAAGAGAAGAATCATCGGTGACAGAAAGCAGCTTCTGGTTGCTGAGAAGGCAAAGCTGAAAGAGGAGCTTTTCGCAAGAATCCACGTTGGAGATGTTGTAGAGGGTACTGTAAAGAATCTGACCGATTTCGGTGCATTCATCGATCTTGGTGGAGCAGACGGACTCCTTCATATTTCCGAGATGTCCTGGGGACGTGTTGAGAATCCTCGCAAGGTATTCAAGGTTGGCGATGTAACAAAGGTTCTCATTAAGGATATTAAGGATGATAAGATCGCATTAAGCCTGAAGTTCGAGGATCAGAACCCATGGTTAAATGCCGATGGTAAATATAACGTAGGTGCAATCGTTAAGGGTAGAGTTGCAAGAATGGCAGATTTCGGTGCCTTCGTTGAGCTTGAGCCGGGTGTTGACGCACTTCTTCATGTTTCTCAGATCTCTAAGGAGCATGTGGATAAGCCATCTGATGTTTTGTCAGTAGGACAGGAGATCGAGGCTAAGGTTGTTGATTTCAATAACGAGGATCACAAGATCAGCCTGAGCATGAAGGCTCTGTTGAATGACAACGCTTCTGAGGAAGAGGAAGTTGCTGTGGATACAGACGCTGAGTAATTCGCAAGAATAATTCCTTTCGCCAATCCATCATCGATGGGTTGGCGAATTTTTGCTTATGGGGAGAAGCGGTAGAATACAGTGGGATACATCCTTTTATGGGGAAAGGTGACAGAAACTGTGGTTCATGGCTTGTGAGCTGAGAAAGGAAAGCAGGATTTGTATGGGTGATTATGAAGTTTTTAAATCGAAAATATTTCAAATGACAAAGATTGACTTAAGCTGCTATAAGGAACGCCAGATGAAACGCCGGATTGATGCGCTCATTGTGAAGGCGGGGATTGCCACCTATGATGAGTATGTTGCTGCACTCAGGAAGGATCCGGCATTGCTGGAAGAGTTTGTGACATATTTGACGATCAACGTGTCTGAGTTTTACCGCAATCCGGATCAGTGGAAGGTGTTGGAGAATGAGATCCTTCCGTATTTGTTTGAACGTTTCGGTAACGATATCAGGATCTGGAGTGCAGCGTGCTCTACCGGGGATGAGCCATATACGCTTGTGATGCTGTTGGCGAAGTTTATTCCGTTGAACAGGATCCACATTCTGGCGACAGACCTGGATAAGCAGGTGTTAGAGAAGGCACAGATCGGTCTCTATGATGAGAAGAGTCTGAAAGGTTTACCGAAGGAATTTATCAAAAAGCATTTTACACAGGTGGGGGGGAAGAGCTATCAGATTCATGATGAGATTAAGAAATGTGTAGAGTTTAAACAGCACAATCTTCTCAAGGACTCATATCCGTCCGGATGCGATATGATCGTCTGCCGTAATGTGATGATTTACTTCACGGAGGATGCCAAGAAGTCGATCTATCACAAGTTCAATCAGGCACTTAATGAGGATGGCATGCTTTTCGTGGGAAGCACGGAGCAGATCATATCTGCGACGGATTATGGATTTACGGCGTATCGTTCATTCTTTTACAAAAAGGATTAGATTATTTGGCGGTTTTTAAGGCGGCAGGCTTTAAAAACCGCCGTTTTTGTGGTATTGGGAAATGCTCGGCCTGTTTTCGCTCACTTCTTGCACTATGAAACAAATTCGGGTATAATATATTTTGTATGCTTATGCACAGGAGACGTCTGACAACACAGAAGCACTGTGCAAGATCAGGAGAAGCAGGAAAGGTTGGATAAGAAATGGACGAAAAGATCAGGATCGTAGTGGATGCCATGGGAGGAGATAATGCTCCGGAAGCCCCGGTACATGGTGCCGTAGATGCGCTGGCAGAGAATAACAAAATTGAGATTACCCTGGTTGGCCGTGCAGAGGAAGTACAAGCAGAGCTTGCCAAATACAGTTATGATGAAAGCAGAGTTCAGATCGTTAATGCAGAAGACGTGATCGGTTTTGATGAGCCACCGGTAGAAGCAATCCGCAAGAAAAAGGATTCCTCGATCGTTGTCGGTATGAAGCTCGTCAAAAAGGGCGAGGCGGATGCGTTTGTATCGGCAGGAAGCACCGGCGCGATTCTGGTAGGAGGACAGCTTGTTGTAGGCAGGATCCGCGGCGTGGAGAGAGCACCGTTAGCTCCGCTTATCCCAACGACAGACGGCGTATCTCTTCTGATCGACTGTGGCGCCAATGTAGATGCAAGAGCCTCTCATCTGGTGCAGTTTGCAAAGATGGGATCCATCTATATGGAGAATATCGTGGGGATCAAGAATCCGCGAGTGGCAATCGTCAACATCGGTGCCGAGGAAGAAAAGGGGAATGCCCTGGTTAAAGAGACATATCCTTTATTAAAAGAATGTGATGACATTAACTTTATCGGAAGCATTGAAGCGAGAGACATTCCGAAGGGTGGTGCAGACGTTATCGTCTGTGAAGCATTTGTCGGCAATGTTATACTGAAGCTGTATGAGGGACTTGGTTCTGCACTGCTTCATATGGTCAAGAAGGGGCTGATGAGTTCTCTTCGCAGTAAGATCGGTGCACTTTTGATCAAGCCGGCACTGAAGCAGACATTAAAGTCCTTCGATGCATCCGAGCATGGAGGTGCACCATTGTTAGGACTCAAAGGTCTTGTTGTTAAAGCACACGGAAGCTCCGGCGAGGCCGAGATCAAGACGGCGATCCTTCAGTGCATTTCCTTCAGCGAGGAAGGCATCAACGACCGTATCCGCGAGAATTTAAAGCTTGATTAGACGATGGTTTCCGATTCGGATTGCCGGAATATAGGCTTAAGTGACTTGTGATAGAGTTTTGCAGAAATGAGGGTTCATATGGAATATGAAAAGCTGCAGAAGCTGCTGGCAGAGATATTAGAAGTAGAGCCGGAGCAGATCCGGCGGGAGAAGTCCTTTGTGAGAGATTACGGTGCTGATTCCCTGACGCTTTATCAGATACTGATGGGCGTGGAGGCAGTGTTTGGCGTGATCGTTGAGGAAGAGGAGGCTGTCCATTGGAATACGGTGGGACAGCTTTGGGAATATTTACAGACAGGCAGAGGAATTACAGGAAAGGGTTTGGCGCAATGAAAGCAAAAATGATGGAAGAGTTTGAGAAAGAAGTTGGCTATATTTTTCGGGACAAAACACTGCTTGCGACAGCATTGACGCACAGCTCATACTCCAACGAGAAGCACATGAAGAAGTCACAGTGCAATGAACGGCTGGAGTTTCTGGGGGATGCGGTGCTGGAGCTGGTATCGAGCGAGTTTATTTTCCGCAATCATCCGGACATGCCGGAGGGCGAGATGACTAAGACGAGAGCCAGTTATGTCTGTGAACCAACTCTGGCACTTTGTGCCAAAGAGATTCATCTGGGCGATTACCTCCGCCTTGGCAAGGGAGAAGAGCTGACCGGTGGAAGACAGAGAGATTCCGTGCTTTCGGATGCGTTAGAGGCAACGATCGGTGCCGTATATATGGATGGCGGCTTTGAGCCTGCCAAGCGTTATATTGAAGCACATATCCTTAAGGATATTGACAATAAAAAGCTGTTTTATGACAGTAAGACATTTCTGCAGGAGATCGTGCAGAGACATGAGGGCAATACTTTAGAATACCGTCTGATCGGTGAGAGCGGACCGGATCACCACAAGGAATATCAGGCAGCGGTATTCGTCAATGGAAGACAGATCTCCACGGGAATCGGTCAGACCAAGAAGAAGGCAGAGCAGTCCGCAGCCTATGAGGCAATCCTTATCTTGAAGAGAGAGTCTGACAGTCAGAAGAAGCAGGGAGAACATACATGTATTTAAAAAGTCTGGAAGTGCATGGTTTTAAATCATTTGCCAATAAACTTATTTTTGAATTTCATAATGGAATTACGGCGATCGTCGGACCAAACGGCAGTGGTAAGAGTAATGTTGCCGATGCCGTGCGCTGGGTGCTTGGAGAGCAGAGTGCCAAGCAGCTTCGTGGTGCGAAGATGGAGGATATCATCTTTGCGGGAACAGAGCTTCGTAAGCCGCTCGGTTATGCGTATGTGGCGATCACCATCAGCAATGAGGATCACAAGCTGAATGTGCCGTATGAGGAAGTGACAATCGCCAGACGTGTGTATCGTTCCGGAGAAAGTGAATATCTGTTAAATGGGGCATCCTGTCGTCTTCGTGACATTCAGGAGCTGTTGTTTGATACCGGTATCGGTAAAGAGGGATATTCGATCATCGGACAGGGGCAGATCGACAAGATCTTAAGCGGTAAACCGGAGGAGCGCCGTGAGTTGTTTGATGAGGCAGCAGGTATCGTGAAGTTCAAGAAAAGAAAAGCAGCTGCCGAGAAGAATCTGGCCGAGGAGCAGCAGAATATGGTTCGTATCGAGGATATTCTGTCAGAGCTTGAAAAGCAGGTCGGACCTCTTGAAAAGCAGTCCGAGAAGGCACATGAATACCTGATCTACCGTGATGAACTGCGTGGACTCGATGTGAATATTTTCCTGATGGAATATGACCAGATCCATACCGAGATGGAGGATGTGTCCAGAAAACAGGACATTGCATCGGCAGATCTGGAAAATGCAAGAAAAGAATTTGAAGAGACAAAAAACGAATATGCACAGGTGGAAGAGATTCTCGAGAAGCAGAATCAGAGCCTGGAGCAGAACAGGGAAAACCTCACGACATCCCGTGTATCCTTAAACGAACAGGAGGGAAATGTCAAGGTGCTGCAGGAGCAGATCCGCAGTGCCGGACAGAATGAGGAGCATTATAAGGAACGTCTGGAAAGCTTACAGAAGTCTTTAAATGAAGCGAAGGAAGAAAAGGCAGGCTACCAGGAAAAACAGGATGCATTTGATGAAAAGCTTGCCGGAATCCGCCGGGAGCAGGAGCAGCTGCAGGAGGCTCTGGCGCAGACAAGCAGTCAGATCGCAGAAGCCGAGAGAAAAATTGCCGACCGCAATGATGAGATTATGAAGGCAATGACACAGACGACGGAGATCAAGACAACCCAGCAGAAGTTTGAGACAATGCTGGAGCAGATCAATGTCAAGCGTGCAGAGCTGACAAAGCGTGTTCTCGAGAATAAATCCGAGGCGGCAGGACTGCAGGAAGCGATGGAGGAGCAGAAGGCTGTTTTATCCGATATTTCGGACAAGATTGAGGGCATGGATGCCAATACGGTTGAGATCCGCAATTCGATGAAGAAGCTTTCCGAGAGAAGTCAGGAGTTAGAGAAGGAGCACCGCGATACACAGCAGAAGTTCCATATGGCAAATTCGCGGTTAAATTCTCTGAAAAACATGACAGAGCGGTACGAGGGCTTTGGACAGAGTATACGCCGTGTCATGGAGCAGAAGGAGCATAACCCGGGCATTATCGGTGTTGTTGCCGATATTATCCGTGTGGAGAAGGATTACGAGATCGCCATTGAGACAGCGCTTGGCGGAAGTATCCAGAATATCGTTACGGACAATGAGCAGACCGCCAAAGCAATGATCGCCCTTCTGAAAAAGAACCGCTATGGACGTGCCACATTTCTTCCGTTGACGAATATTTCCGGAAGGGGAGTCAATCAGGCACAGAATATTCGGCAGGAGCCTGGTGTGGTCGGTTTTGGATCCTCGCTGGTTCATGCAGAGGCGAGATTTGACCGGCTTGTGGAATATCTTCTCGGAAGATTTGTTGTTGTAGACCACATCGATCATGCAATCGCTCTTGCTAAGAAGTATAAGCATTCCCTGCGGATCGTTACCAAGGAGGGAGAGCTTTTAAATCCGGGTGGTTCCATGTCCGGTGGTGCTTATAAGAACAACAATAACCTTCTCGGACGTCATCGTGAGATGGAGAATCTCGAGAAGGAGGTTCAGGCACAACGTGACCGGATGCGCGGTATTGTGAAGGAACAGGAAGAGGGCAGGCAGGAAGCCAAAGAGCTGCAGGATGCCATGGAGAACAATCGTAAGATCCGTCAGGAACTGATTCTGAAGCAGAATACGGCGAAGATCAATTACGACAGAGCCAAGGGAGATTTCTTAAAGAATCAGGATGATCTGGATCAAATCCGCCTGGAGAGTCAGGGGATCGATACCCAGAAGGCAGAGCTTACCAGTCAGCTTGACGCATTGAAGGCAAGCATCAGTGACACGGAAAGCAAGAGCAAAGAAAACGAGACACATCTGGAGGAGTTAAATAAGTCTCTGGAACAGCTTCGTGAGGAAGAAAAGAGGCTGACCGAGAAGAACAGTGAATACTCCTTAAAGATCTCCACAGAGATCCAGAGCAATGAGTTTGTTGCTCAGAATATAGAGCGAATCGATCAGACCATGAAGGGGCTGAAGGAGGAATTTGAGGCGACTGCCGGAGACAGCCGTCAGGCGGAAAATCTCATGCAGACAAAGCAGCAGGAGATTGAAAGCGCCAGAAAGCAGATCGAGGAGACGAAAAAGTCGATCGAAGCTCTGGAGGAGACGATCCGGCAGGAGAGCGAGAATAAGGACAAGCTCTCCAGACAGCACAAGGATTTTATCGACAAACGAGAAAGTCTGTCCGATAAGATCAATGAGCTGGACAAGGAGTGCTTCCGTCTGAATAACCAGAAAGACAAGATGGAGGAGCGGATCAATTCAAGAACCACCTATATGTGGGAGCAGTATGAGCTGACCTATCATGCGGCGGAGGAGCTTCGGACAGAGACGGAACTTAGCATGCCACAGATGAAGCAGGAGATCAGTTCCCTGAAAGGAAAGATCAAGGCACTCGGTGATGTCAATGTCAATGCCATCGAACAGTATCAGGATGTGCTGGAGCGCTATACACAGCTTAAGACACAGCATGATGATCTGATCAAGGCGGCGGGCGTTCTGGAGGGTATCATCAACGAATTGGATGAGTCAATGCGCAAGCAGTTTGCGGAACAGTTTGCGGAGATCAGAGAACGTTTCGATAAGGTGTTTAAGGAGCTGTTCGGCGGTGGCCGTGGTACCCTGGAGCTTCTGGAAGAGGAGGATATCCTGACAGCGGGCATCAAGATCGTTGCGCAGCCTCCGGGAAAGAAACTGCAGAACATGATGCAGCTTTCCGGTGGAGAGAAGGCACTGACGGCGATCGCACTGTTATTTGCGATCCAGAGTCTGAAACCGTCACCGTTCTGTCTGCTGGACGAGATCGAGGCGGCGTTAGATGATTCTAACGTAGACCGCTACGCACAGTACTTACATAAGCTGACAAAGGATACACAGTTCATCGTGATCACGCATCGTCGTGGTACGATGAATGCGGCAGATATCTTATATGGAATCACCATGCAGGAAAAGGGTGTTTCTACACTTGTATCCGTAAATCTTCTGGATGAGAAGGATGTTGTCAATTAACGATATGATGCAGCAGAGAGATCTGCGGCATCCGTTTGGGGCAGAATATCGTCTGTGCCAAATATCATTACATATATCGCGGTAATGGCGGGAAATGGAGTAATTATGGGATTTTTTGACAGATTAAAAAGCGGTCTGACAAAGACCAGAGATAATTTTGTGTCAGGGCTTGATTCCCTTTTCAGTGGCTTTTCAGAGATTGATGACGATTTCTATGAGGAGCTGGAGGAGATCCTGATCATGGCTGATATCGGTGTTGCTACGACAGACCGGATCATTGAGGATCTCAAGGAAAAGGTAAAGGAACAGAAGATCAAAGAGGTTTCCGTATGCAGAGAGCTTCTGATGGATACGATCAAGCAGCAGATGAAGGTGGATGAGACGGCGTATGAGTTTGAGCATAAGACCTCTGTGGTACTGATGATCGGCGTAAACGGCGTTGGAAAAACAACCTCTGTCGGCAAGCTGGCAGGCCAGCTTAAGGCAAAGGGCAAAAAGGTCATTCTGGCGGCAGCCGATACCTTTCGTGCCGCGGCGATCGAGCAGCTCACCGAGTGGTCGAACCGGGCAGGTGTTGAGATCATTGCAGGTCAGGAGGGAGGCGACCCGGCATCGGTTGTCTTTGATGCGGTCAATGCAGCGAAAGCAAGAAAGGCGGATGTGCTGATCTGTGATACGGCAGGACGTCTTCACAATAAAAAGAACCTGATGGAGGAGCTTCGCAAGATCAATCGGATCATTGAGAGAGAATTTCCGGAGGCATACAGAGAAACACTGATCGTGCTGGATGGTACGACCGGGCAGAATGCACTGGTACAGGCGAAACAGTTTGCGGAGGTTGCAGACATTTCCGGAATCGTTCTGACGAAATTAGACGGCACTGCAAGAGGCGGTATTGCGATCGCAATCCAGTCCGAGATGAATATACCGGTTAAATATATCGGTATCGGAGAGCAGATCGATGATCTGCAGAAGTTTGACGCAGACAGCTTTGTGGATGCGCTTTTTGAGAAAAGAGAAGAGGAACAGTAAGAAAGGCATGGTGATATCAGATGATGACATTGGAAAGTTTTGAGGAGGCAGCAGAAAAGGTAAAGGAAGTCACACTTCCGACCAATTTGATCTACAGTGATTATTTTTCACAGATGTCCGGCAACAAGGTATATTTAAAGCCGGAAAATCTGCAGAATACAGGAGCATATAAGGTAAGAGGTGCTTATTATAAGGCGAGCACACTTTCAAAGGAGGAGCTGGCGCATGGACTGATCACTGCATCGGCAGGCAACCACGCACAGGGTGTTGCCAACGCAGCCAAGCTGTTTGGGACAAAGGCTGTGATCGTTATGCCGACGACCACGCCGCTGATTAAGGTCAACCGCACCAGAAGCTATGGGGCAGAGGTTGTTCTTCACGGAAGCGTTTATGATGAGTCTTACCAGAAGGCACTGGAGATCGCCGAGGAGCGCAACATGACATTTGTACATCCGTTCAATGATCTGGCTGTGGCAACCGGTCAGGGATCCATTGCAATGGAGATCTTCAAGGAACTGCCAACGGTTGATATTATTTTGGTACCGATCGGAGGAGGCGGACTGGCAGCCGGAGTATCTACGCTTGCCAAAATGTTAAATCCAAACATCAAGGTGATCGGTGTGGAGCCGGCAAACGCAGCTTGCATGAAGGCATCCTTAAAGGCAGGAAAGGTTGTTTCCCTGCCGAGCGCCGTAACAATCGCAGACGGTACTGCCGTAAAGACACCGGGAGACGTTGTATTCCCTTATATCCAGAAGAATCTGGATGATATCATCACAGTGGAGGATGAGGAGCTCATCGTCAACTTTCTCGATGTTGTTGAGAATCATAAAATGGTTGTAGAAAATTCCGGGCTTCTGTCTGTAGCAGCGCTCAAGCATTTAAATTGCAAGGACAAGAGAGTCGTATCGATCTTAAGCGGCGGCAACATGGATATCATTACGATGTCCTCCGTAGTACAGCATGGTCTGATCGAGAGAGGACGTGTATTTACCGTATCCGTACAGCTTCCGGATCGTCCGGGCGAGCTTGTGAATGTCGCAAATGTGATCGCACAGCTTAAGGGTAATGTCATCCGTCTGGAGCACAACCAGTTTGTCAGCATCAACCGTAACGCCGCTGTTGAGCTTAAGATTACGCTGGAGGCATTTGGTCATGAGCATAAGGAACAGATTGTGTCCGCATTACGGGACAAGGGTTATGATCCGAAGTTAGAAAATCCAACCAGCCTTTACTAATTAAAAGACACCGGTATGGCAGATACGAAGAAACAAAACCGATATCCGGAAAGCGTTTCTTTTGATAAGGTCTGTGACCGAGCGCACCCGGCTCAGACGAAGATATATTACCGTGCGCAGAAAAGAGGAGAGCATGTCAGAGCGACATTTTGGTCAGGAACTTTTGCATACGC
>ERZ791645.1857-NODE-1857-length-12018-cov-3.402909_pt1 | contig 12018 bp, 6 predicted proteins | sample MGYA00509939_ERZ791645 | MGnify/ENA primary metagenome ERZ791645 (study PRJEB30046, sample SAMN00715249) | human gut metagenome | study: EMG produced TPA metagenomics assembly of the A metagenome-wide association study of gut microbiota in type 2... | reverse complement strand
ACATTAATTGACCGATTTTCATCATTAAGTGACCATCGGTCATTTCTATAATCCATATACTACAACAAAAATGACCAACAGTCAACATCAAATTTGACTATTGGTCATTTTTATCAAAAACACACAAAATTCACATATTTTATGGAATTATTATATCCATAACTCACAAAACAATCATATTTTGTAACAACAATACAAATATCAGACAATCATAATCTTCCATCAAGCTGCTAAAATACAGTTATCAAACAAAACAAACTTATTAACAACTTATCTAAATCTTTTTATCATCGCCAATAAAAGTAAATTGGAGTTTGACACCATAATAAATAATATTAATCGGTATTATGTCGTCGTCAGTACTTAAGGGTGGTATTCTCACCCTTTATGTACTGTTACGAACGACAGCATAGCGAAAGCGTACCGATGTTATTATTTATTATGAGGCAAACTCCTCATAATGTGGTTTATTTAGCAAGCAAAAGCATAATCTCATTACTTCTGTTTACAAACTCCGTCATCTCCTCTGCCTTAAGCGGATGGTTCGCAAGTACGGCAAGGTCATAGAGCTGTTTGCAGAACATATCAACATTTTCTGCATCCTTATTATTAAGAATATACTGCACAAGTTTGTTTGATGAGTTGAGTACAAGTGTTGCAGAGTCTCCAAACATATCCATGTCCATTCCTGCTCCGCCTGCACTATACATCTTCATCATATCCTGCATACGGCGTGTCTCCTCTGAGAGTGTGAGCATTGATGAAACATTCTCATTTTTAAGTTTCTCTACTTTTACTTCAAGATTTTCTTTTCCGAGTGCTTTCTTAAAGATTTCGCTAAGTTCCTCGGTCTCTTTCTTGATAGTCTCCTCGTCCGCATCGTCCTTCATCGTATCATTAAGACCCGCATCTATACGCTTGAAGCTTACTTTTAAATCACCCTGCTCAAGCTGTGAAATAAATGCCTGGTCAATATTATGACTCAATACAACTGCATTTATATTCTGCTCCTTGAACATATTTACATACTGGCTCTGCTGCTGCATATCGGTTACATAGTAAACTGTCGTTGGTTCTTCCTCGTTTTCACCGTCTTTATTTTCTGATGCATCTGTGTTTTCCGTATTTTCAGCAGTATTTTCCTTTGTATCTCCGTCTTTTTCTTTGACTGCATCGACATATTCAGGAAGCGTGATATATTTATCATTTAAATCCTTAAAGATGATATAATCTGACATCTTTTCTCTGAACTTACTGTCTTTTAAGCATCCGTATTTGATGAATGGGCTTATATCTTCCCAGTATTTCTCATAATTTTCTTTGTCTACTTTATACATTCCTGAAAGCTTGTCGGCAACTTTCTTTGTAATGTAATCAGAAATCTTCTTTACAAAACCGTCATTTTGCAATGCACTTCTTGAAACATTGAGCGGAAGGTCAGGACAGTCGATAACACCCTTAAGAAGCATCAGGAACTCTGGAATAACTTCCTTGATATTATCAGCGATAAATACCTGATTATTGTAGAGTTTAATAACACCCTCAAGATTGTCATACTCCGTATTTACCTTAGGGAAGTATAAGATACCTTTAAGGTTGAACGGATAATCCATGTTCAAATGAATCCAGAAAAGAGGCTCCTTGTAGTCATTAAAGACTGATCTATAAAATTCCTTATATTCATCATCTGTGCAATCATTGGGATGCTTCATCCAAAGCGGAGTTGTCGTGCTGATAGAAACAGGTCTTTTATTTATCTTTACTTTTTCTTTGCGTGGTGATACCTCGACAACTTCTTTTTCTCCGTTCTCATTTTCTCTTTCCTCTGTCTTTGCTTCCTCGACAATGTTTTCAACTACAACATCATCTTCACGGAGTTCTTCCTTATCTATAGTCTCATACTCCTGCTCGGCTCCCTCTTTTGAAAGGAATATCTCTACAGGCATAAATGAACAGTATTTTGTAAGAACTTCTCTTACACGGTACTCATTTGCAAATTCTAAGCTGTCCTCTGAGAGGTAAAGTGTGATAGTCGTACCTATCTCTTTTTTGTCTCCCTCTGACATTTCAAAGTTGATTCCACCCTCTGACTCCCAGCGTACAGGTGTTGCTCCCTCTTTCCATGACAATGTGTCGATAGTAACTCTGTCGGCTACCATAAATGCTGAATAAAAACCAAGTCCAAAGTGTCCTATTATCTGCTCCTCATTTGCCTTGTCCTTATATTTTTCAAGGAAGTCAGTAGCACCTGAAAATGCGACCTGATTTATGTACTCGTCAACCTCATCCTCAGTCATACCAAGACCGGTATCAGTGAATGAAAGACTCTTTCCTTCAGTATCAACAACAACCTGAATACTTGGCTTGTAATCATCAGGAAGTGTGTATTCTCCCATAATATCAAGCTTTTTAAGCTTTGTAATCGCATCACATCCGTTTGATACAAGCTCACGGATAAATATATCATGGTCTGAATAAAGCCATTTCTTTATAATAGGAAACATATTTTCTGATTCAATTGATAAACTGCCTTTTCTGCTCTGCATAATAAAATCTCTCCTTTACTTTTATATTCACTATAATCAGCCCTTTTCCGCAGGACTTTTATCTACGATTTATTTCGTCAGCAATCATTGTCATTGACTGCTAACAGCTTTCACAAAGAGTATAATAATACGATATTAAAAAAATGTCAAGAAAAAATTAGCACTCTTTTGAAAAGAGTGCTAATTTATGTTTTTCTGATTTAAGACGGCTTGTTCCCCGCCTGATTATTACCCTATGCAATATAAGCATAAAATTTTCCTAATTGTCTTAAAATAGCGTTGTAACTTCTCCTACAACTTTTTCTCCACAATTCCCCTTAGAATCATATGCAGTAACCGCATACTCGTAAGTAGTACCTGAATTTGCAAAAATATCGTTGTAAGACTGTGCCGTATTTGTGTTGAGCATTGCTATATAAGTCCATGTCTTAGCACCTTTAACTCGTCTATAAACATTACAGTAAGATGTATATGAATTTGCCATCCAGCTTATCTTTACACCATCCGTTGTTGCCTGAAGTCCAGTTATCGCTGCCATTGAATTTTTAGAATATACTGTAAGTTTCTTTTTCCGGCTTCCTACCGTAAATTGAAGCTTTGCGTTAAACACCTGATTTTCCTTAAATTTAACAAGCCATTTATCATATGATATGGCACCGCTCTTGGCATTCACCTTAAGTTTCTTTGTTTTCCATGTTGGAAATATCTTTGCAACAACATTCATATTTTTTACTGCAGTTCGGTTTATCTTGCTTATATCTGTATATCCGTCCTGGCTTACAAGTTTTATTTTAACTTTGGTTGACGGTTTCTTTACATATCCGAGTACATAACATATATTGTTTGCCGCATCTCTTCCAAGTTCATTATACGCAAGCTGTGTATAATGTATTGTACTGTGTATTTGATTTAATGATGTAGGCAGTTTCAATGATTTACTTCTTGTCTTATTATATGAAGTATATTTCGCATTGGTTTTATACTTATTTTTGAAATAACTTTTTACTGTATTATCCGTAAGCCACACTTCTGACAACTGGCTTGCGAGAAAAATGTCCTTATATGCCGCTTTACCTGAATTACACATATAATACTGTGCTTTTCTAGGACCTGTCAGCTCAAGGTCAGCAAGTGATGTCGGTTTTCTGTGCGATCTTACCATAAGTATTCCGCCAAACTCAAGTTTCTTATTTACATACTTATAATCTTTCGCACTGCTTCCCTTAAGCTGTTTCTTTAATGCTCTGTGCATTTTCATATAATATGTGAGATATTTTCCGGCTTTCATCTTAAAATCCTGTTCTCCCTGAAGCCAGAAATATCCTTTATGGCTGAGCTTATAATGTCCGGCTTTTATCTCATTATTAAGGGTACGCTCACAGGCTTTATAAAGTGCTACAGCCTGCCAGAAATTATTATCTTTTCCCGCTTTCGGCTGCCATGTAGTAATAGAACTTCCGCCATGTGCCGCATTTACAACCCATACTTTTTCCTTTAATTTATTTGTCCACTGGTTTGCCAACGCACTGTCAATACCTGATTTTGCCTTTGCCCCGCTTGCAGAAGTAAGATTATTTGTCCTGCACCACTCATAATCCGAACTGTTATCGGTAAGAGATTTTGGAACAAACTTCGATGCATTTGCGACTGAAAGTGCCGGTGATGTTTTACTCCAATTTGCAACTCTTTTATAATGAGAACGACATGACGGACCATATGTATTATAAACTTTTCCTGCACTGTTTAATATGGCATTATTTGTATATTCTGCATTCGTTTTATCATCACTATGGCTTCCCTCCATATTACTCTGACCTATAAGTAACAAAAGACTTATCTTTGCCGGCCTGACTAATACTCCATAAGTTGTTCCATCCTTAAGCTCAACTACAGCTTTTCCACAACCTACCGCAAATATCTTTTTATGGTTGCTGTTTGCCACACTAACAATCTTTCTGTCTTTTTTTCCTGTTGTAACATTAGTCGATACAACATTTTCTGTAGCTATTCTTCTTATCTCTTTATTAAAGGTATGCCTGTCATCATATTTTAATGTAATTTTCTTTTTTGTCTTGGCATAACTCACTAATGGAGGAAGTGTTGTGTTCTCCGGTTCTGCCGTCGGTTCCGGACTCGCTGTATTCTCCGGATTTTCAGTTTCCGAAGGTTTCTCCGTCTGTACCTCTATATCATTATCGGTATCTGCTGATGCCTTTTGGTTATTCAGGCTATATCCTGCCACTCCGAATAACATACATATTGCTGCTATTAAAATAATCTGTTTTTTTAATTTCATAATAATATTTAATCCCTATCCCTTTATTTCTTAATTATCATAAATACTGAGGCTGAAATAATATTATCAGCCTCAGCTTGAGTTTAATCTTAGTATATATTTATGTCATGCAAATCATATAACTTTATTTTGCCACTATGTTTTAGTGTTTGCCCCTTGCGGTACAAACACTAAAGATTACAGCCTGTTTTAAATGCATCTTTGATGCATGAGGCTGTAATCTGACAAAAATTTAATTCTTTGGCGTATAGCCTGACAGCAAGTGTCAGGCTTACGGATTTATTTTGCCACTATGTTTACAATTCTTCCCGGTACATAAATTTCTTTTATGATGTTCTTTCCGTCAAGTCTGTCGCCAAGTGCTTCTTTTGCTCTCGCAAGTACATCGTCTTTGGCATCGTCTTTTCCGATTGAAAGTGTTACTTTTGTCTTTCCGTTTATCTGAACGGCTATCTCTACGGTTGACTCTACGGTCTTTGCTTCTTCATACTCAGGCCATGACTGCTCGTAAAGTCTGCCCTCACCGCCTATTATCTCCCATATTTCTTCTGTGATATGAGGTGCTACAGGATTGAGAAGTGTAATGAGCGTCTTGTACTCGCCAAGTGTGATACTGTTTTTCTTATAAAAATCATTTATAAGTGCCATCATTGCGGCTATAGCAGTATTGTACTTGAGGTTTTCAAAGTCACTGCTTACTTTCTTTATCGTCTGATGCATTTTTGTCTCAAGGTCTTTTGAATAACCGTCATTGTCTTTGTCAAGTATCGTCTGAAGTTTCCATACTCTGTCGAGGAAACGGCGGCATCCTTTTACACCGTCATCGGACCAAGATGCACTGAGGTCAAATGCTCCGATGAACATCTCATAAGTACGAAGTGTATCTGCTCCGTATTCTTTTACAATATCGTCAGGATTGATTACATTTCCGCGTGATTTACTCATCTTCTCGCCGTTTTCACCGAGGATCATGCCGTGTGATGTTCTCTTCTGGTATGGTTCAGGAGTAGGCACAACACCCTCATCATAGAGGAATTTATGCCAGAAACGTGAGTAGAGAAGATGGAGTGTAGTATGCTCCATACCACCGTTGTACCAGTCAACAGGAAGCCAGTATTTAAGTGCCTCAGGACTTGCAAGTGCCTCTGTATTTGTCGGGTCTGTATATCTCAAGAAATACCATGATGAACCCGCCCACTGTGGCATCGTGTCTGTCTCTCTCTTTGCAGGACCTCCACAGCAAGGGCAGGTTGTATTCACCCAGTCTGTCATTGCTGCAAGCGGTGACTCTCCATTGTCAGTAGGCATATAGCTGTCTACCTCAGGAAGTAAAAGAGGAAGTTCACTCTCGTCAAGAGGTACATATCCGCATTTATCACAATGTACGATTGGAATAGGCTCGCCCCAGTATCTCTGTCTTGAGAATACCCAGTCACGGAGTTTATAATTTACTTTGCGGTTACCAATCTTTTTCTCTGTAAGGAAATCTTTTACTTTCTCCTTAGCTTCTTCTACTGTAAGCCCTGTAAGGAAACCTGAATTTATCATCTTTCCTGTTGCCACATCAGTAAATGCAGCCGCATCTATATCCACTGGTCCCTCACTTCCCTCAACAACCTGAATCATAGGAAGTGAGAATTTTTTTGCAAATTCCCAGTCACGGTCATCGTGTGCAGGAACTGCCATGATAGCACCTGTTCCGTATGTCATAAGTACATAATCAGAAATCCAGATAGGAATTTCCGCATCATTTATAGGATTTATAGCTGTAAGTCCATCAAGAACAACACCTGTCTTGTCTTTTGCAAGTTCTGTACGCTCAAAATCAGACTTTCTTGATGCCATCTCTCTGTATTCCACAATGGCATCCCAGTTTTTAATCTTATCCTTATACTTGTCAATAATAGGATGCTCAGGTGAAACTACCATGTAAGTTGCACCAAAAAGTGTGTCAGGTCTTGTAGTATAAACACGAAGTTTATCCTCTTTATCTTTAATTCTAAAATCAACCTCCGCACCCTCTGAACGACCTATCCAGTTTCTCTGTGAAGTCTTTACTCGCTCGATATAATCTACATCGTTAAGTCCCTCTAAGAGTTTGTCAGCATAATTTGTAATCTTAAGCATCCACTCACTCTTAACCTTGCGGACTACAGGCGAACCACATCTCTCGCACACACCGTTTACAACTTCCTCATTTGCAAGTCCTACCTTACATGATGTGCACCAGTTGATAGGCATTTCTTTCTTATATGCAAGTCCTGCATTAAAGAGTTTGAGGAAAATCCACTGTGTCCATTTGTAATAATCAGGGTCAGTTGTATTTATCTCTCTGTCCCAGTCAAAAGAATAACCGAGTGAATGAAGCTGCTCTTTAAATCTTGCAACATTCTTCTTAGTAACCTCTTTTGGATGAACTTTATTCTTGATAGCATAGTTTTCAGTAGGAAGACCAAATGCATCCCATCCCATAGGATATAATACATTGTATCCCTGCATCCTGCGTTTTCTTGCTACTATATCAAGAGCAGTATATGGACGAGGATGTCCTACATGAAGTCCCTGTCCTGACGGATAAGGAAATTCTACAAGTGCATAAAACTTTGGCTTTGTATAATCATTTTCTGTCTTAAAAGCCTTTTCGTCGTCCCATATCTTCTGCCATTTTTTCTCCACCGTATGGTGGTTATACATCTCTGCCATTTTATCCTCCATTTCTATTTCATATACTTTCGGAATCATACTACAAAAGTAAAAATATAAACATAGCCATACTGCACACACAACCAATAACTGCACCTGCGATAACATCTTTAGGAAAATGTACTCCCGTGATAACCCTGATAATTGCAAGAAACAGTCCCATTATAAGAATTATTGTTCCTAATATCTTATTTATAACCCATATCGAACCGCCTATGACAAATATCGAAAACACATGGCGGCTCGGAAAAGAAAGACCTTTTGTATCTTTCTTTATAAGAGGTTTAAAACCGTACAGTTCATATGGTCTTTTTGCATTTACCTTTTCCCTGAACTTGCTCAGCAAAACAAAGAACAGTGCCGGAACTATGATAAGTCCTGCGACAAGTTTATATTCCCTGTTCACAACAAGCCAGCCTATCTCGACAAAATATAAAAATGCAGTAAGAACCGTAAGTATCTTTCCAAATATATCTATAACTATCGGGACTGCTTTTTTTCTGCCAAGCAGTCCTATTATCTTTTCATATGTCTCTTTTTTCAAAACATCCTCCGGACTCATACTCATATAACAATCTTAATCATTATTGCTGCTCACACACTGCGATGTGACGTTAGCCATATAACATTTAACTGCAATTACTGTTCACACACTGCGATACGACTATCATCATTATAACAACTGCAAATTGTTACCAGAGTAATATCATGCTTACTGTTCCTGCTCCGATTTTGCAATTTCAAGACTGAGTTCCTCAAGCTGCTTGTCATCGACAACATTAGGGGCATCTGTCATAAGACATGACGCATCCTTAATCTTAGGGAATGCAATAACATCTCTGATGCTGTCCTCGTGTGCCATTATCATGACAAGTCTGTCAAGACCATAGGCAAGTCCTGCGTGTGGCGGTACTCCGTACTTAAACGCATCGAGAAGGAAACCGAACTGCTCATGTGCTTTCTCATCAGTAAATCCAAGTGCACGAAGCATCTTCTCCTGAACATCATCCTGATGGATACGGATGGAACCTCCACCAATCTCTGTTCCGTTAAGAACAATGTCATATGCTCTCGCACGAACTTTTTCAGGATTTGACTCAAGATACTGAATATCGTCCTCGAACGGCATAGTGAACGGATGGTGCATTGCAAGGTATCTTCCCTGTTCTTCTGAATACTCAAACTCAGGGAACTCTGTAACCCAGAGGAATTTGTAAACATTCTTGTCAAGAAGGTCAAGATTTTTTGCAATCTCAAGTCTTAAGTTTCCGAGTACATCCCATACTATCTTATTCTTGTCGGCTGCAAACAAGAGAAGGTCACCAGGCTCACCCTCCATCGCATCAACAAGAGCCTTAAGCTCATCATCAGTCATAAACTTTGCAAATGATGACTTGTATGTTCCATCCTCATTTATTGCAAGGTATGCAAGACCTTTTGCACCGAAGTCCTTTGCAAACTTAACAAGTGCATCAATCTTCTTACGAGGCATACCGCCCTGTCCCTTTGCATTGATACCACGGACTGAACCTCCGTTTTCAAGTGCTCCGGTAAATACGCCAAAATCACATCCCTTAACTACTTCTGAGACATCCTTTAACTCCATTCCGAAGCGGAGGTCAGGCTTGTCTGAACCAAATCTGTCCATAGCCTCCTGCCATGTCATTCTCTGAATAGGAAGCTCTATATCAACATCAAGAATTTCCTTGAAAAGTTTCTGTAAAAGTCTTTCATTTACATCCATAACATCATCTTCATCGACAAATGAAAGCTCCATGTCAACCTGTGTAAACTCAGGCTGTCTGTCTGCTCTAAGGTCCTCATCCCTGAAACATCTTGCAAGCTGGAAATATCTGTCATAGCCTGAGCACATAAGAAGCTGCTTAAAAAGCTGTGGTGACTGTGGCAGTGCATAAAATGTCCCCGGATGCACACGGCTTGGCACAAGATAATCTCTTGCACCTTCAGGTGTAGACTTTGTGAGCATAGGTGTCTCTATCTCTAAAAATCCCTCATCGGCAAGAAACTGACGAATCAATGTTGCAACCTTACTTCTCATAATGAGATTTCTCTGAAGATCAGGTCTTCTAAGGTCGAGATAACGGTATTTTAATCTGAGTTCCTCTTTTGTCTTGCTGTCCGCTTCGATAGGGAACGGTGGTGTATCTGACTCAGAAAGAACACGCAGTTCTTCTGCACGAAGCTCGATGGCACCTGTGGCAAGATTTTCATTAACCGCACCTGAACGTGCCGTAACCTTACCTTTAACAGCTATGACAAACTCACTTCTAAGCTTCTCTGCCTTTGCGAAATCAGCTTCATTTATCTCTCCATCTTCAAAGATAACCTGTAATATTCCTGAACGGTCACGCATATCAACAAAGATGATACCACCTTTATTTCTCTGCTTCTGAACCCATCCCATCATAGTGACTTCTTCACCAATATTTTTTTCACTTAACTCGGCACATCTGCAAGTACGCTTCATGCCTCTCATTGATTCAGCCATTTTGTCTTGTCCTCCAATATCTGTAACTCTTAATTGTCTAATAAAACTCTCTAATCTAGCAGTATAACAGATTTTTTGCTGTTTGTGAAGTGGCGAGAAATGGATTTTTTAATACTGCGTAACAGTTCAGCCTCTCATTTGTTACATACGGCGAAAAAAACGGGCTGTTACACTAAAATTAATGTAACAGCCCGAATAAGCCGGTTTTGTTATATGTCAATAAGTCAAAAATGTTCATTTGTGCAAGTGCAAATGTATTTGGAACTTTTGACATTTACAGCATATTATTGGTTTGCAGAATTAAAAGCTTGAAAAAATACAGTTTCTGATGAATATGTAGTTCCATTCCATGTAATAGATTTTAAATTATTACACTCCTCAAATGCATGGTCTTTTATATCCGTTACACTGCTTGGGATTTCTATGCTTGTCAAACCTTTGCAGTATTCAAATGCAGACTCTCCTATACTCGTTACACTACTTGGAATCTTTGTATTCTCGAATCCAACGCTCAATTCATTGCTTTCTTTTTTGATAATCGCATTGCAATTTTCTCTACTGTCATATACTGTATTTTTTTCATCTACTTTTATACTTGCCAAGCCGCTACAGCCTCTAAATGCATCCACTGCTATATAAGTTACACTACTTGGAATTTCTATGCTTGTCAAACTAATGCAATACTCAAATGCTGAATCTCTCTTTTCATCTTCATCACTATAGCCGCCGCTTATTTCTTTTAAGCCTTCATGCAATATAACTTTTTTTAAATTTATGCAGCGGCTAAATGTTTCACAATCTATAAATTCTATACCGCTCGGGATTTCTATGCTTGTTAAGCCACTGCAACCATAAAATGCAGAACTTTCTATACTTGTTACTCCCTCTTTCACAACTACCTTATAAGGCTTACCCTCTTTATCTATTTTCTTTATCTCATCACTGTTATATCCATTATATATCACTGTTTTTATATCTGATGGGTCTGTTGTAACTGTTGGGACTTCTGTTGTTGTCGGTGTCTCTGTTATTTCAGGTGTTGTTGTCGATGCCGGCGTTGTGTCTGGTGCTTGACTCTCCTGCGGTTCTGTCGGAACCAGAGTTACTTCCGGAGTTTTGCTCTCCTGTGGTATTATCGGTGCTATCGTCGTGTCTGGTGTTTTACTTTCCTGCGGTATTATTGGAGCTATTGTCACTTCCGATGTAGCTGTCGGTGCTATCGTTGTTTCCGGAGTCCTACTTGGCTGAGGTGTTTCTGTTGCTTTCGGCGTGTTTGTTGCCGACGGAGTTTTTGTTGTACTTGGTTTCTTTGTCACACTCGGTTTCTTTGTAGCTTTTGCCTTTTTTGCAGCCGCTACTGTTATGGTGCATTTATATTTGTTCTTTCCTATTGTTGCCTGTACGGTCGCTTTTCCCTTTTTTATTCCTTTCACCGTGCATTTTGTCTTACTCTTTTTTGTTATTTTTACATACTTTGTTCCTTTAGTTACTTTCCATTTAACTTTCTTTTTGTTGTTCTTAAGTTTTACAACCGTACTTTTTCCTGCTGTCACTTTGGCAGTCTTTGTTATTCTCACTTTTTTAGCTGCATCTGCATATGTAGCTGCATTTGCACTGCTTAATACAAGTGAAGCCGCCACTACCATTGAAATTGTTTTTCTCAGATTTCTTTTCATAGCTTTCGTTCCTTTCTTTTAATCTTTACAATTTACTTTTTCAACAGACATTTGCGAAATTCTTATAAGTCATGATTAAATTACTCAATCTAAAATTAGTTTCGCAATCACCTGATTACTTTTCAGTTTTTGAAAGAATTTTATATACGCAAAAAACACCACCAAATACTATATTTTATTTTTATAGTGTTTGGTGGTGTTTTTAATTTTAATATATGCGTAGTTAGTTATAGTCTGCTCTGCTCTGCTCTGCTCTGCTCTGCTCTGCTCTGCTCTGCTCTGCTCTGC
>ERZ791645.1847-NODE-1847-length-12075-cov-39.396672_pt1 | contig 12075 bp, 9 predicted proteins | sample MGYA00509939_ERZ791645 | MGnify/ENA primary metagenome ERZ791645 (study PRJEB30046, sample SAMN00715249) | human gut metagenome | study: EMG produced TPA metagenomics assembly of the A metagenome-wide association study of gut microbiota in type 2... | reverse complement strand
TTTTTTCATCAAAACAATCCATTATTGAAATTTACCCTATTTGTAATGTGGCTGCGTTCCCTTATGAAAAGAAGAAATAATTTTGTTCCCTTTATGAAAAACAAGTGCTACACAACCTGCCGGGATAGAACGTTGAAAGCCTTGCTTTACATCATCTATCCTTAAAAGCCAATATTGCTTTATATAAGGAGCGAGCAATTTGGTAGGTTGTATTACTTGAATTTTCTCCATTCTGTTTTAATTATCAAACAAAAGTAAGATTTCTTAGATAGATATTAGGTGTAAAAAAGGGACATTCTAATTAAAACATCCAAATATCTGTTGCCTAAATCATTCAAAGTTCTCTGCATTGGAAGATATGTCATAGATAAGTTGAAAAAGTTATTATAAACACAAGTTTAGTTTGTGTTTTTGTCTATATATCCAAAACGGACTAAACTAATTTCTATTGACAGCAAATTATATATGCTGGCGAAAAGAAAAACAGTATTCTTCTTTTCGCCAGTTTTGCTTTTATGGTTAGAGAGCTTTTGTTACCTTTGCACATGAAGCCCACCGCAAAGCGATTTCTTCGTTTTTTTTGTTACTATTTTGTTACCCACTATTAGTAATAGGTGGGCTTTTACTTTGATAATCAGAGCTATATTATGCTGTATGTATAATATGTGGCAGAATCTGTCCTTCGATGGTGAGACGATTATCATCCCATTGCTGCTCAATGTGTATCAAAGCCCATTGCCGGGGACAGAACCTAAAGTGCTGAATCCCCGACAACATGAGCATATCGTCTTCATTGTACATACGATGGAATTATATCAGTTCCTCAATAGTTACATTTGATGGAGCATTCTCCTTATCTATAGTAACTGAATAGTCGATGAATGAGCGTGGTGCTCCATCGCAGACTTTCTCCACTTTTACCAATTCAAACAACTTGTTGGCGGGAGCATTACCCAATATGGAGTCATGCTTGAAGACTATCAGTTTTTGAGCACTCATCAATCCACGTGCCGCCGAACGATCCACATCGAACATGTTCTTTAAAGCTTCCCAAAATAGTTCAAGGTCTTCTTCAGAAAATCCTGTCTGTTGTGCCAAGTTAGCGGAGATGAAGCCGTGACAGACATAGAGGCCATAAGGAATGGTCGCTTTACGTCCCTGTATTCCCACTTGTGATTCATAGGTCTTTTCTTCATCACGAGCTACACATACGGTTAATGCATGCTCTGCTGAAACAATCATATCTTGCGAACGGGCAAAAGTCATTTGAATCGGCCCCCTCACTTGTCCTGCGTTAGGTCCGGTTGAGAGTACTGCTCCAAAAGTCCTAACGTCAAAGAAGCGTCTGCACATAGCAATTTTACCAGCTGAACTCTTATCGGCAGGAGCTTTTTCTTTGATTTTTAGTTCTATTCCTAAATCTTCTTTGTACATTTTGCGGATTTCTTCATTAATAAAGACCTCTTCTCCAGAAATTTCTTTGGATTTGACAAGAATATCGTTACCTGCTTTTCCTGCTTGGGCTATTTGTACATAATTACGTACCTTGCGTTTCAAACAAACATCTGTAACAAGGCCTATACCAGTTTCAGCATCTATCCGAGGAAGATTACCTGCATCCGGGTCACCATTTGGATTACCATCTTGTACATCAAAAATGTAAACGAAATCAATTCTATTCTTTAATTCTGACATAATTGTATATTTTTAAAAATTATTCTTCAGTTTCTTGATTCTCTCTGTGAGCTTTCTGATGATAATAGCCGAGGAAGAATCGTCCTTGATCTTCCAAACTCAATGTATTAGGAAAATTTTGAATTAAAACTATTATCTCTTTCTTTTGATTATCAAAGAAATTAGCAAGGCCTTTCTTCTCTTTAGCCAATTTAGCATAATGACTGTTTGATAATTTGAGAACTGTTGAAAATACTGTAGATGGCGTAGATGAAGCCGCGTTCATGTAACTTGAACGAATGGAATCTTGTTTATTTGCTGCATATTGTAGGTTTTCCAACACGGCAAACAGCCTTCCACAAAGATACCCTTGATTTTGATTTTCTTTGTCTAACATAATATCTAATTTTTTATGGTTGTTATTTTCGTTTAGTCTGTTGAGATATGCCTTGATGATAGCAGCACGCACTATATTGACGGATTGTTCTGCACGTATGCGACGAATACATGCTTGAAAGAGAGAAGCCGGATACGGCAACCCTTGAAATATGCTTCTCACCACAGCATCAGGAAGGTTGGGAGTCGCATCACTTGACTTTCCTCCAAGAGTAACATTTCCAAGAATGGAATGCATTCCCACGTACGGCTTCTTATCTTTGCGAGTGTCAACCATCTCCATATCCGTAAAATGTTTACTTATCAAACCTGCAAATTCACGCAAAGGCATCTCATTCCAATATACTACCGCAATTCTTGCCGAATTAGGAGCCAAACCCAAAATGAAGAATTTGTCATCATCGTTTGCCGATAATTTTCCGTTATAGATAGACTGGAAAGTATCATATACTAACTTTATGCGCCTGTTTGAGTCGTCATTTTCTTCTTCAATCCGCCCCAACAAAGAAAATAGACTATTTTCGGACTCTTTTGAAGCCTCGCTATTGGAGGAAGCCCAGAAAAGATAAGTACGTGAGCCCACCATAAACTTATTGTGAGAATCCGAACGCAGCAAATGATTCAATGCGGTTGTATATGCAAATTCAGCTTCTTCTGATATTGGAGCATTGTATCCTTTAGATTTCCCATACGAATCATACCCGGAATTAACTTGAAATGCAACTAGTTTAGCTGTTTCTTGGCTTCCAAGTATCTTTGTAGCAGTTGTAATCTCTACAACTTTTGAATATCTCCCTGTTATCAAACAAAGATTTCCTGCCACGCCATGATTCTCGTCAAACAAATTTATCAATTCCCTTTTCGAAGCCACTATTTTCGTATCCCCTTCTATAAGGAAAGAAAAGGTAGAATATTTCTTATTAAGATTTTTGGCTATATCATCCCATAAAGAATCTTTCTGCATAGCCCCAACTATAAAAGAATGGTCTTGCTGATAAAATGCATAAACAGCTTTTATGTCCTCATTATCCGGAAAAGCATCATATATATCTTTTACTTTCGCCTTAAATACTTCAAAGTACTTACGTATCTTTTCCATATCCCCCTTATCGGAATAACCAAATACATATTTACAATTGTCATACAAATAGTTTGCAACAGGGGCACTTGACCGGCTAACACTTTTCTTAACAAGAAACCGCTGTGCCGACTTCTTATCTATGCGCCTGTCTTCAAAGCGCAGAAATTTTCCACATCTATCAATAACAATAATAAATCCAATCTCTTTGTATTCTAAACCAAAAGGGGCCACATCATCTCCACTTCGATGATAGTAATCATATAATGCTTTCAGTATCATCTCAACACCTCCTCACTATCTTTATCCGGTACAACAATCACTCCCTTTTTCATTTGGGCTCTATAAAACATAGCATTCGGTTTTTGTGGATTTTCCTCAAAGTCCATATCATAAAGCATAATGCCGAAATCCCTGTCTTCGGCTAAGGGATAATCAAGATTATCAGTACTTTCAATATACTTCCAGTTTGCAGAAAACTCACGACATCCGAGATAGGGCTGCGTAAAACATTGCCCTTGTGATGCCCTGCGTTCGAACATCTGATAATACTTCATAGGATTCTCGTCGGCACTTGGCTGATGCTTGGCAAAAGCCTCTTTCGGACGGTCTTTTACCGGAATAAATACTAACTTAGCATAAATTCGGTAACGCACATCCAACAGAAGCAACGTGTTCTTCTGCTGACGTTTATCTTCAATAATGATAGGTGATTTACTGGCAACTGCCCCCACCTCATTCCGTCTAATGGTAGCCCATTTAATAGGTCTGAGTACCTCAATCTTTGTTACCTGCCAACGCATGGCATAGCGTTTAAACAGTATCGCTTCAAAGATGGCGCGTGCCGCCGATGGCGTTATGACATCGTAACTCACACGCTCTACTTTCAATTCCGGACGAGTGAAACAAGCCCAATCGCCCCACACCTCCAGACAATATTCTTTATCTGTATATTCCATATCATTCATCGTTTTCCTTGTTTTCCAATAAATCTTCCGGCTTCTGACCTTCAAAAAACCTTTTTGCCGACAAGGGAGTTACCACTTCACGACCGGTTTTTTGCTCCAACTGTTCGCGTGCCACACGAGCCACATCACCACCGTCAGCCGCACACTGCATATTTTCACCCAATGTCTGAGGATTTTTAGCTTTAGTAATACTTGTCGTAGAGAGTTCGGCCAGCATATTAAGAACCAATTCTTCATTGGTCATATTGTCCCGGAGATTTTCTTTCTTCAAGCCCTTGAACTGTTTGTACTCCTTTGCCGACTTTCCGGTCCATTGCTGATAGATAATGTCTGTAAGAGTAGCATATTGAACACCTTCCTCTACATTATGTAGTTTCCATTGATCTGTAAGATCTTTACGGATTTCAATGCTCTTCAAGCGTTGGTTTATCCAGTTGTCAGAGTAACCAAGTCGCTTGTAGTCCATCATAGCTTGCTCAATACTCAACTCAGGGTCTTGCATCTGATCAAGACGTTCGGATGCTACATGTGCCATCCATTGCTTGAACGGTTCTGCCTTGGGAGATGGGATAGACTGAATGATACGTAGTAGTTGTTCTGTATCAGCCACATCTGTAAGTCGCATCTTACCGTCTGTGGCTTTCATTTTCAAACCGTGACAATTTGTCACGGTTTCATTTCCCTCTTCTTTAAGTCTTTGCTTTAACTTACGCCAATAAGCAGTTGCATCAACACTGTCTGTTAAAACTGACACCACATCAACTATCGAAAAATACCATTTTTCCTTTTCATCATCCCACACGGTGCGGACTTTACGTTCTTCAAACAATTTCAATGTTTCTTTCTTTGTCATATCCGTTTCTTTATATCATTAATACTTCCTCCAGCCAATGGTTATCAAGGCTGAGACCTGTGGCTTTATTATACTGAGACCTGTCTGCCAATACATATATTCCTTCCAATATTTCTTCGACAAGCCCATAGCCTTTCAGTTGCTTAAAATCATAGGAACGGATGCCTACAGTAAATTTCGCCAATTGCTTCACCAACGAGTAGGTACACCCCGATTCTTTCAACTGCTCTATAAGTTCCATGCTGTTTTCCCAATTTATGATAACATTTATACTCGTATCATCAATCAGGTGAAATTCTTTTGATGCAGTTTCAAAACATAACTCAGTAGGTTTGTAGAGCCAGTGCTTTATATCCTTTTCATCAAATGTTTGTTTTCTGCTATACAATTGACAAAAATAGGCTTTCATGGTAGAAGGAGCAAACCAATCACTATCTTCCGGCAAATTCAACCGAGCATTGTTGGAGTCAGCCATTGAACCGAAGAGCTTTCGCTTCTCTGCCGCCAGACTGAACACAAATGTATGTCCCATGGCACTTCGTCCTTCCCGATTGCACCGTCCCGCTGCTTGCAATACAGAATCGAGTCCTGCTTCTTGACGGAACACAACCGGAAAGTCTATATCCACACCGGCCTCCACAAGCTGGGTTGCAATGACCCTGACAATCGGCTGCGACTCATCCTTCAATAAAGTTTTTATTTTACCAATAGTTTCGTGTAAGTGGGCAGGGCACATCATTCTAGACAAATGCAATTTCACTCCGTCATTGGGCAAACGGTCATACAGCTCTTTGGCATCTTTACGAGTGTTCACTATGCACAACACCTTATTATATTCAGACACCTTTGCAGCTATCTCATCGTATGTTTTTCCTGTATCATCGATTGACAACTTCACACGGCGAAGCTGGTCATGCAAAGCAAATTCTTCCGGAATAATTTCCTTGATATGTTCTATTCCCTTAAAATCAGCTTTAGGATTTGTTCCTTCTATCAGACCACTCAGTACCGGCTGGCTTGCCGTGGTAAACAATACCGAAACCCCGAACATTTCCTGATACGCTTTCAGCGCATCGACTATCGGCCGCAAGAAGCCGGTTGGCAACATCTGAACCTCATCCAAAACAAGAATTGAATTTGCCATGTTGTGCAGTTTGCGGCAATCAGATGTTTTATTGCTAAACATAGATTCAAAAAGCTGTACATTGGTAGTGACAATAATGGGATAGTCCCAATTCTCTGTAGCCAATTTTGCTTTTTCCCTATTTTCCTCGTCCTTAATATCATCGGGGTCGAAATTACTATGATGCTCCAATACATTTTCTTCACCAAAGATTTCCTTCAAAAGCCCTGCCGTTTGCACAATGATACTGGTATATGGGATGGCGATGATGATACGATTCATTGAATGGCTTACAGCATGCTTCATGGCCCATAACAAAGAAGAAAGTGTTTTACCGCCTCCCGTCGGAACTGTAAGACTATAAAATCCTTTTTCGCTTGAAGAAGTTCTACTGCATTGTTCTTTCACTTGCTGGCGGATGCGGTTCACTTTCGTATCGGCTGCATTCGATTGCAGTTTTTGCATATATGCCTCCAGCTGTGGAAGCAAATCGGCAAGCGTAGCCGAATTTCCCCGCTTCCGCCATGACTCTACATCCATAAACCGTTCTGTATCGAGCCGGTCGGCATCTACAAGACAGGAAAAAAGCATACGGGAAAGGTGATGAAAGTGTTTCCATTCAACCTTTGATTTAGAAAAAGGTGAATCAATAAATTCTTGGAATAATAAAGGTTTGTTTATGCTAATGTCACCCTCGTTTATTTCTTTGGACAATAGCCTCTCTTTCAATATGTTTTCCACATCCCCGAAATCATGTAACCCTGTGTGATGAGAAATAATTTGGTTTACAAGAAGATGGGAAACATCCTTTCCCATAAGTTCTTTTGCCAATATTCCACCCACAAAAGCATGGGTATGATCATCATAGCGCTTCTTGTCACTCGTAGGCAAACCATTCATCTTGCGTATGTATTGCTGGAATGCCGCCCGTTCCTTTCCTTTGTCATGAAGTAGGCCGAGCGCACGCCCCCAAGAAGGAAGTCCGAACTGCCCGGCGAAGGATGCCGCCATATCAGCAACCCCCTTTTGATGTTCATCATTGGTTTGTATCATCCATTGACCATTATCCCTATTTTGATACAAATGGGATATCAACTGATTTTCCTCTATCATCTGATTAAATTTATAAGGCTAGCATTCCACAAATATAGTGAATAATATCAGACTCTCGCAAAAGAAAATCATATTTCAAGTCAGCTCCATCAGTTTTCATCCTTAAAACAAGAAATACAACCAACAACGACAAGAACAGGCATTCCGCTTTGTCGCCTCTACGCGGAAAAAAGAGAACAAACCATTTCGGGGGGATACAAAAATTTCCGTCACTACATCTCTTTTAGAATCAGTAAGATGTAGTGACGGAAGAAAAAACAATCTGATTATCCACATAGGTAATCCAGCATTTATATTTCAAAACAAATAACGTATAAAGCAAACGTTATCGGGCATTCCCATGTGATGCAATCATCCATCAATGATGCTTTTATGATATGATTGCAGATAATTAGTAAACATCAAGCTTTCACCACCGCCAGCAACTCATCCGGTGTAACCAGTGACTGCTCGCCTGTAGTCATATTCTTCAAAGTCAGTTTCCCTTCGTTCATTTCATTTTCACCAACAATAGCGACAAAAGGAATCTGCTTGTCATTGGCATATCCCATCTGCTTCTTCATTTTAGAAGCATCCGGATAAATTTCAGCGCGCACCCCTGCTTCACGGACTTTTGCCAGGATAGGCAGACAATAAGCAGCCTCTTTATCGCCGAAGTTTACAAACAACAGCTCGGTTCCGTTCACCGCTTCTTTCGGATACAAATCCAACTGATTCAACACATCAAAAATACGGTCGGCTCCGAAAGAGATACCTACACCAGACATACCATCCATACCAAAGACACCGGTCAGATTATCATAACGGCCACCACCACTGATGCTGCCAATCTGCACATCCAAGGCTTTCACTTCAAAAATTGCTCCTGTATAATAATTCAAGCCGCGAGCCAAAGTCAAATCCAATTCCACTTCACTCTTCACACCCAGTGCAGACACGGTTTTTAATATGAATTCACTTTCTTCCACTCCCTTCAATCCCGCTTCACTGGTAGCAAGGACAGTCTTCAAAGTTTCCAATTTCTCTTCATTGCTTCCACTCAATAAAATAATCGGCTGCAATTTATCAATAGCCTCTTGAGGAATCCCTTTAGAAGCCAATTCCGCATTTACATTTTCCAATCCGATTTTATCCAGTTTGTCAATGGCTACGGTGATATCTACAATTTTATCAGCCTCCCCGATAATCTCGGCAATACCGGTCAATATCTTACGGTTATTGATTTTAATTGAAACACGTACTCCGAATTTACCAAATACACGGTCTATCATCTGTACCAGCTCCACTTCATTCAATAAAGAATTGCTGCCTACCACATCGGCGTCACATTGGTAAAACTCACGGTAACGCCCTTTTTGGGGACGATCCGCACGCCAAACCGGTTGGATTTGATAACGTTTGAAAGGAAAACTTATTTCATCACGATGCATCACCACATAGCGGGCAAAAGGTACGGTGAGATCGTAGCGCAATCCTTTTTCACAGAACTTGCTCGCCAGCTTTACCGCATTGCGGCTCAGCAATTCCTCATCGGTAATGCCGTTGAAATAATCACCTGAGTTCTGTATCTTAAACAATAACTTATCCCCTTCGTCACCGTATTTTCCCATCAAGGTAGACAAATTCTCCATAGAAGGAGTTTCAATCTGCTGATAGCCGAAAAGATGAAACACATCACGGATCGTATTGAATATATAGTTACGTTTCGCCATTTCCACCGGCGAAAAATCTCTCGTTCCTTTAGGTATACCTGGTTTTGCTGCCATAATGATTCTATTTAATTTATTTTGAGCCACAAAATTACACTAAATATTTCATTCGTAAAAAGAATACTTCTTAATATTGCTCATTGCCGGCAATATTAAGAAGTTAAACAGCCGGTGCCTTAAGTGCATATCTCAGTATGGGCCGTTTCCCTACGAACTCATTGTTTAATAATTTCGTAAGCTGTAGAATGAACCCCTCTATTCTCTATTTTTCCCTCCAATACATCCAAAGCGAACTCAATGCCCCGGACAGCCATCTGTGAGCTGAAAATATCAGCTGTTGCAACCAGTTTTCCCGTAGAAAGAAATTCTTTCATCACCGCATCATTATCAAAGCCCACTACAGGCAGATAGCAATTTTTTTCTTGCATCTGCTGAAGAACCCCCAACGCCATCGCATCATTGCTGCAATATACAGCTTTCAAATCAGGATACCGCATCCACATAGCCTGAAAAACTTCGGCGGCTTTCTCCGTTTCCCAGTCGGCCGGTTCGGATGCCACCAATCTTAACCCTTTTTCTTCTATCGCCTTGATAAAACCTCTTTTACGCTGCTGCGCATTATCGGCTGCCGTCAATCCTTCAATAATAGCAACTTTATCTTCATTCCGCAACTTCTTATCCAATAATTTACCCACTTCATACGCAGCTGCAAAATTATCCGGTCCCACAAAAGCCACTTCTACTCCTGCCTGCTCCAATAGCTGAGTATCCAACCGGATATCAATATTGATTACCGGAACTCCTTTCCTGACAGCCTCTACTACAGGCTGAACTAAGGCTTTTGAATCTATAGGAACCAATACGATAGCATCGACTTGCTGATGAATCAAGGAATACATCAAGTCAACCTGTTCCTCTACCTCTGTCTGTGTAGCCGTTCCCACACAAACCAAATCCAAAAACGGAAGAGGGGTCGCATACTGAATGGCCCCTTCTTTCATCACTTTGAAAAAATCGGCTTGTAACGACTTCATTACAAGCCCTATTTTATAATTTCTCTTCATCTAATTTTTAATTTGACAAAGTAATGCTTATTAATCCGATAATAAACAAGGAGAACATAGCCGCAATCAGTTTATTGGTCCCCTTCGGAGCTTCCTTAAATTCCTTCCAGACAAAAACTCCCCAGATCATAGCCACCACAGGCGCTGCGTTGCTAAGGGCATAAGAGATAGCCGGATTGGCAGCACCTGCTCCCATAAAACTAATCACCATGCCGTCCATCCAGATAAAGCCTCCCAGCATACCTGTGAGATGGGTCTTGGCATCGCCGGCAAAGTAATCTTTCATGGTCACCGCCTTGCCTTCTACCGGATGCTTCATGGCAAAGGTATTGAATATAGGTGTGCTGGCCAGAATACCTACCGCAAAGAAGAACACACCTGTATAAGGAGTCAGCGTTCCGGTTCCTCCCGCCACATACTGCGGGTCAAGAGATTTCACTACCAATCCGTAAAAGAACATGATAGCAATGCCTGCCATAATGGCCAGCAGAATCCCCTTCTTCGGAGTGGAAGCCTTGCCGGACGATAACTTTCCGTACGCTTTTCCGCAGATCAGTATAGCTACAATGATGACTAACACACCACTCCATAGTAAAAGCTGATTTCCCTGATAGGTCTGACCGGCCAAAGAGATTAATAAATAATTGAATACAATACCTCCAATCCAGGCCAAGCCTCCACCGATAGGAAAACCTACTGACATTCCGGCTACAGCAATGGCTGCTGTAAGAAATATATTGCCGAAATTCCATACAACACCGCCCAAGAATGCATATTGAATGCTAGACCAGTCCATGACTGCCAAATCCTGAAAAAAGGTACGGCCTTCACTTCCCATACTTCCTAAAGTCACCGCCCCCAATAAAGCTGTAAGGAACAGACCGACGGTCAAATCCCAATAAAACAGTTCAAAGCTCCATTGCTTGGCGGCAACCATCTTCTGCGTATTTGCCCAAGAGCCCCAGCAGGCACAGCAAATAACACAGCAGAGGATTGCCAAAAAGTAATTATCTACCAATATCATATTTCATCGATATTATTCGTGAATATAGATATTCCAGTTCAGATAAGTTTCAATAGCTTCCGCCAAAATATCTTTCACATTGCCACGGCACATAGCCACATGATGTTCGAATCCATTCTTACAAATATATTTCATAAGCGGCTGCAGATTATCCACCTTGGTTACTGCTATACAACCATCCATTCCGTATGGGTCATCGGTCAGGTCACCTTTGCCCAAATAAGACTTGATACAACCCTTCGTATCATCTGTCGAGATGCGGAAGAAGGTGAAATCACCCTGTTTTACTTTACCGTAAACGGCACCGAAAGTATGTACCTTACCTAATGTTCTGCCCAACACTCCTAATGTTCCTAACTTCAAATCACTCATTACAAATGATTTAGGGAAGTTACCACAATGTGTACACACACACTTGTTACGATCCTCGGCAAAGTTATTGTTCCAGTCAAGCAATGCCGACGGGCGACCGGAAGCCAATGTCAACGCATACATAGACACTGCACCGGCAATATCCACTTCACAAGCAGCAGGGATTAATTTTTCACTCAACATACTCATAGTCACACAAGCTGCACAACCATAGTTTTGCTCCAAAGAGTCCCAACACTGGATAGCTACAGCATCAATTTCATTGGCTTCCATCCATTGTTCTACAGCCACACCAAATTTAGCCTGCAAAATCAGTTTATCATTGTATTGTTCGGGAACAGCAGCATATTGTCTGATTTCTTTCAGTTTTGCTTGTAACGTTTCATCAGCATCTTCAATCTTACGGGCGGCAGACAAGATTTCAGAAAGATCTACCGGAACGACTGTAATGCCCGATGCCTGCAACAGTTTCTCGCTGGCGCGGACGGTCTGGAAACCGGCAGGACGAGTGCCGATGGCACCGATGCGAGCATGACGAAGACCATTCACCACCCGGCAGATCGCAGCGAACTTATTAATATCGGCTGCCAGCAAATCAGAATAAATAGAATAAGTATGTAGCGTAGTATCAGTAAAAGGAATGCCATACTGATACAAGTTATTGCATACGGAAATCTTACCACAGAACGCGTCACGACGGC
>ERZ791645.1840-NODE-1840-length-12114-cov-4.357990_pt1 | contig 12114 bp, 10 predicted proteins | sample MGYA00509939_ERZ791645 | MGnify/ENA primary metagenome ERZ791645 (study PRJEB30046, sample SAMN00715249) | human gut metagenome | study: EMG produced TPA metagenomics assembly of the A metagenome-wide association study of gut microbiota in type 2... | reverse complement strand
GATAAGCTGCACCAGAACATCGAGTGCTACCGGAGCACCTGCCGCTCACCGTGCGCGAGGGGCGGGCATATCTGCGCGGCTATGCGCAGCATCCGCTGCCGGAGGCGAAAAGTGCCCCCGCACAGGCACAGCCCGTGCTGCGCGTGCGCGACGGATGGCTTCGCTACGCACAGAACGCGCCGGACGTGCTGCGTGGTTTTTCGCTCACGCTGCGCCCGGGCGAGCTCTATGCGCTCACCGGCAGCAACGGCAGCGGCAAGACGACGGCGCTCGGCGTGCTTGCGGGGCAGCTGCGGCTGTATCGCGGCAGCGTGTATCTGGACGGGAAAAAACAGCGCGCGCTCCAGCCCCTGCGCGACGGCATCGCCGCCGTGCCGCAGGACCCGCGCACGCTCTTCACGGCGGACACGGTGCGCGCCGACCTCGCGTCGCTCGGCAGGGACGCTGCGCTGCTGGACGCAGTCGTGCAGCAGATGGCGCTCGCGCCGCTGCTCGAGCGGCACCCGTTTGACCTCTCCGGCGGCGAGCAGCAGCGTGCCGCGCTGGCAAAGGTGCTGCTCATGCAGCCGCGCGTGCTGCTGCTTGACGAGCCGACCAAGGGCATGGACGGCGCGTTCAAGGCGGAGTTCGGCGCGCTTTTGCGCAAGCTCTGCGCGCAAGGCACGGCTGTGTGCATCGTGAGCCACGATGTGGAGTTTTGCGCACAGTATGCCGATCGCTGCGGCCTGCTCTTTCGCGGCGAGGTCGTGACGGAAAACGACCCGCGCGCGTTTTTCTCCGGCAATTATTTTTACACCACGGCGGCGGCACGCATTGCGCGCACCGCTGCACCCGGCGCGGTGCTGTGCGAGGAGGTCGTGCAATGTCTCGCAGGCTGACGCGCCGCACGTGGGTCGCGCTGGCGATCCTGCTTCTGGCGATCCCGGCGCTGATGGCGGTGTTCGTGTGCGTGTGGGACGAGCGCAAATACTACCTCACGTCGCTGCTGCTCGTGGGACTGATGTTCGTGCCGTTCGTGCTGCGCTTTGAGGGGCGCAGACCGCAGGCGCGCGAGCTCGTGCTGCTCTCGACGATGACGGCGCTGGCCGTGGCCGGGCGCGCGGCGTTTTACTGGCTGCCGCAGTGTAAGCCCGTGTGCGCGATCGTGATCCTCACGGCGGTGGCCTTCACGCCGGAGGCGGGCTTCGTCACCGGCGCGGCGGCGGGGCTGATCTCGAACTTTTTCTTCGGTCAGGGACCGTGGACACCGTGGCAGATGCTCGGCTTCGGGCTCGTGGGCTTTGTCGGCGGCGTGCTGTTTTCGGGGCGCAGGGTGCGCCTTGTGCCGCTGCTGATCTACGGCTTTTTGTCGGTGTTCGTGCTCTACGGCGTGCTGCTCGACACGGCGAGCATGCTCATGTACAATGCCGCGCCCTCGTGGCAGCTCTGGCTTGCGACGTGCGCGTCCGGGGTCGTTTTTAACCTCATTCATGCGTGCAGCACGGCGGTGTTTTTGCTCGTGCTGTATAAGCCGCTCCTGAGCAAGCTTGCGCGTGTGAAAGAAAAGTACGGGCTTCTGGAATGAAAAATGTCTCCGCATCCAACCGAATGCGGAGACTTTTTTATCTGTACTTCATGCCTGCTGCCAGAGCAGGCGGTGATCATCAAAGGCGACCTGCAGCCGGCCGGTGTCCTTCCCCCACGCGAGGTAGGAGCGCACCGTGCTGCCGACGAGCGCGTACTGCTCAAAATCCATCACGAGATCAAAGCGCCGGAACAGATGCTGCAGCACGGACTCAAACGTCTGCGGGGTGCGGCAGAGCTCGGTGATGATGTCTGCGATCTCGAGCACCTTGTCGATGTTGTACTGCGCCAGCGGCGCGATGTCCTCCGTCACGGCGGCGTGCGCCGGCACGAATGCACGCGCGCGGAGTGTCTTGACCGTCTCGAGCGTGTTCAGGTAGGCTGCGACGTCGTAAAGAAAGCCGATCTGATACTTTTCAAGCGTCTCGCGGCTCGACAGGCAGTCGGCCAGATACACCACGTCGTCCGGCGTGCGAAAGCCCACCATGTCGAAAAAATGCCCCGGCAGCGGCAGCAGTTCAAACCCCTCCGGCAGGCACGCCGCAGTCAGCTCCTGCGCGTCGCTGGGCTTGGCCATGAGGAACTTGTGCCGCAGATCCTTCGGCGGATAGCCGCCGTAGAGAAACGCGGGCTCGAGCAGTGTGTGGCGCGTGAGGTCGCACTCGATGCCGGGGGCATAGACCTTGCAGCCGGTCTGGTTTTGCAGGTACTGGTTGCCGCCGATGTGGTCGGCGTTGGAGTGCGTGTTGTAGATGGCGGTCAGGTGCCAGCCGTTGGCGTCGAGGATCTGGCGCACCTTGCGCCCGGCCTCCTTGTCATTGCCGCTGTCGATGAGGCAGACGTCTGTGTCGTTCAGGCGCACGAGGCCGATCTTGGCCGGGCTCTGGATATAGTAGCTGTTTCCGGATACCGGAATGAGTTCATACATGGCATGTTCCTCCCTTGTCAGATCGTGTGCGCGCGGATGAGCGGCTCCACCTGCGCGGCCAGCTGCGCGAGCGCGCCCGGCTCGAACGGGGAGCGGAAGCCGGCCTCGGCCAGCAGGTCGGTCCAGAGCTTTTCGCCGCCCTGCTGCGACAGGTGCAGGTAGCGGGCGAACGCATCGTCATAATCGTCCTGCGACGCGAGCAGGAACTGGAACGCCGCCGTCTGCGCAAGACAGTAATCGATATAGTAAAACGGTGTCTCATAGATGTGCATCTGGTACTGCCAGCGGGTGCCGCGCTCCAGATACGGGATGCCGCTCTGGTCGATATACGGGCGGTATTTTGCCTCCAGTTCCAGCCAGACGGCGTTGCGCTCGGCCGGGGTGAGGTCGGGCTCGGCGTAGACGCGGTGCTGGAATTCATCCACCATTGTGCCGTAAGGCAGGAAGCTGAGCGCATCGAGCGCGTGCTGGAAGCGGTAGCGCTCCGCGTCGCCCGCCTTCGGGAAGAAGGCGTCGAGATACGGCCAGGCGAAAAACTCCATGCTCATCGAGTGCGTTTCGGCGGTCTCCATGCCGCCGCAGCCGAGCTCCAGCGCGAAGCGGTTGTCCGCGATCAGGTAGGCGTTGAGCGCGTGGCCGGCCTCGTGCGTCACGACGTCCACGTCGCCGGACGTGCCGTTGAAGTTTGCGAGGATGAACGGCTGCCGGAACTTCGGAAACTCCGTGCAGTAGCCGCCGCCCCACTTGTTCGGGCGGGACTCGACGTCGAAGGCCTCGTTTTCGCACATCATGCGGAAAAACGCGCCCGGCACGTCGCCCATGGCGTCGTACATCTTCTGCGCAGCGGCGAAGAGTTCGTCCTTGCCGCAGGGCGTCGGGTCGCCGCCGGGGGTGAAAAATTCGTTGTCGTAGAGCCGGAACGTGTCGATGCCGAGCCGTTTCGCGTTTTCCAGCCGCAGCCGGGACACGACCGGCACGATGTCGCGCACGATGTTCTCGCGGAAGGTCTGCACGGCCTGCACGTCGTAGCACATGCGCTCCATGCGGCAGTAGCCGAGCTCGATGAAGTTTTGATAGCCCATCTTTTTGGCCATCCGGTCGCGCACGTGCACGAGCCGGTCAAAAAGATCGTCCAGCTGCGCGCTGTGCGCTTCCAGCGTCGTGCCGAGCGCTTCGTAGCATTCCCTGCGCGTGGCGCGGTCGGCGCTGCGGGCGTATTTCATGAGCATCGGCCGCGGCAGCTGCTCGCCCCGGAAGGGGAAGAGCATCCCCGCCATGAGCTGGGCGTATTCGCTGACGATCTTGTTTTCCTCGACCATGTCGCCGATGATCTCCGGCGACATACTCCGCCGCTGCAGCTCCATGCTGCGCAGCAGGATCGGCGAGAGCGCCGTCTCGAGTTCTTTCCGGAACGGACTGTCGAGCACGGCGGAGGTGTACTGCAGCGCGAGATTTTCGACCTCCGGGCCGATCTCGTCATAGTAGTCCTTTTCCGCCAGATAAAACGGGTCCACGGTGTTGATCGTGTAGCGCATATACGACAGTGACTGCGCCGTGGCGTACTCCGTCGTGAGCGAGAGATATTCCGCCCGCGCGGCGAGGATCTCCTCGACGCGCTGCGCGGCGCGCACGCGCTCGATCACGCGCTGGAGCCCTTCGGTCATTTCCTCACGCGTCACGCGCCGGTAGGGGAGTTCGGATACTTTCATGCTTGCTCCTTTCCAAGGTCTGCGGCGAAAAACTGCTTTTTGCGATGCAAAAATAAGAAATGTGTCATTTCCACGCCCCTGCGGGACAACCGGAAATGATGCACAAAAACTTCATGCACCGGCATTTGCGGCTTTTCCCAGTGCAGCACGCATGCATGGAGTTTTATGCCATCATATAACCGCGCTGCCGATTCGTCAAGAACTGTTTGCGCCTGCACCGCAGCGCAGCAGTACAAACGCCCCGGATGCCGATGCATCCGGGGCGCCGCGTGATTTATTCGGTTTCGTTTTTCGCCTGATAGGCGCGCACGTAAGCCACGAGCGTGTCGACGGTTTTCTCGATACCGAGCTTGCCGCTGTTGACGACGAGGTCGTAGCCGCGCGCATCGCCCCACTTCGTGTCGCAGTAGTAGTTGTGGTAGGCCTTGCGGTCGCGGTCGACGCGGCGCATCTCCTGCGCAGCCTGATCGGCCGTGAGGGATTTTTCCTCCATGAGCCGCCGGCGCTTCACGTCGGGCTTTCCGGCGATGAACAGGTGCACGGCGTTCGGGTTGGCGCGCAGCACATAATCCGAGCACCGGCCGAGCACGACGAACGACTCGCCGCTGTCGGCAAGCTCCTGAATGTGCTCGAACGTCTCGCGTGCGAGTGCATCCTCCGGCGCGTTGAAGTTCTCGCCGATGCGGCGCGACCACAGCAGGTGCACCGGCTTCTCGTCATAGCGCGCGGCGTCCTCAGCATTGAAGACACTGGCCAGCAGCAGCTCCTTATCATAAAACGCGATGCCGAGCTGCTTCGCGATCTGTTCGGCGATGTACTTGCCGCCGCTGCCGTGTTCACGGCCGACGGTCACGATGATTTGCTTCATGATGCGTTACCGCCTTTCTCAAAGTAGGGTCACAGGTATCTCAGAAACAGGCATCCCAGCGAGACCGCAATGACCAGTACGGTGGCCGGAACGCAGTATTTGCAGTATTTGCCCCAGCTGATGGGGTGGCCGCTCTTGGCCGACACGGATGTGGCCACGACGTTGGCCGACGCGCCGATGGGCGTGGCGTTGCCGCCGAGGTCGGTGCCGAGCGAGAGCGCCCAGGCGATCACGCGCAGATCCATGCCCTGCGTCGCCGCGATGGACTGGATGACCGGTACCATGGTGGCCGCGAACGGGATGTTGTCGATCAGCGCACTGCACACGGCCGAGAGCAGCAGGATGATGACGATGACGGCCTTGATGCTGCCGCCGCTGATGCTCGAGATGAACTGCGCGATGAGCTTGAGCACGCCGGTCTGCTCCAGTCCTGCGACGGAGATGAACAGGCCGATGAAAAACAGCAGCGTCTTGTAGTCCACGCCGCGCAGCACGTCCTTTACGCCGGTGCTGCCGTTGGTGCACACGGTCACGAGCAGCGTCAGCGCTGCGACGATCACGCCGATGCACGCGACGGTCAGCCTGGTCTGCGCGTGTGTCACAAGCAGCGCGACCGCGATGAGAAACACGATCACATCCGCGATGAACGCCTTGCGGTCGGCGATGGCGGTTGCCGGGGCGGGACAGACGGCGTCTGCCGGACGGGCAGCCTCACTCGCCTTGAGCGGCTTGCGGAAGCACAGCCAGAAAAACAGCAGCACGAACACAAAGCAGATGCCGACGATCACGCCGGTGTTCTGGATGAAGTCCGTGAACGTGTAGCCGAGCGCCGTGCCGATGATGATGTTGGGGGGATCGCCGCACATGGTGGCAGCGCCGCCGAGATTCGCGCAAAAGACCTCCGACAGGATCATCGGGATGGGGTCAAAGCGCAGGATCTGCGCCAGCTCCAGCGTGACGGTCGCCAGAAACAGCACGACCGTGATGCTGTCGATGAACATGGCCAGAAACGCGGCCATGGCCATGAAGCACACCAGCAGCGGCACGACATGATAGTGCGTGGCTTTTGCCAGCGACAGGCACAGCCAGCGGAAGAACCCGGATTTGCCGAGCCCCTCGACCATGATCATCATGCCGGTGATGAAGAAAATGGTCGACCAGTTGACGCCGGAGCTCGCACTCTCCGAGGCGCCGTACCAGAAGTCGGTGCGGAAGAACGCGCCGAGATTCAGGGCGTTTTTGATCGCGTCCCAGCTGTGCATGCAGATGCCGAACACGACCACGAGCACAAGTGCCGCACTGCCGAGCGTGACATACTGGCGCTCGAATTTGTCCATGATGATGAGCGCAAACATGCCGACGAAGATGACGGCGGCGAGGATTTGAGCAGTCATAGGAAAAGACCTTCTTTCTTGCTTCCTGAATGTTGCGGGGGGCGCGGACGCAGGGCAGCGAAGAAAGAAACGATTGCTTTGCGGCGGTGTTTCCCCTGATCAGGAGAGGAATTTTAGCGCGCGCGGCAGCAAAAGTCAAGAGATATTCTGAATATCTGAACGCATTCTTATCAGACTTTTCAATGCTCAATATTACAGGCATTTATAGGCGATGATCGTCGCGCCGCCCTTGCCTTCGTAGCGCTTGATCTGGTACTTGTTCGGGAAGGCTGCCAGCAGCTCCGGCAGCTTGCTGTAGCCGTAGGCGCGGACGTTGAAGTCGGGCTTGACGCGCTTGATGTACAGCCCCGAGGAGCTGACGTTGACAAAGCCGTCGGCGTCCTGATACTTCTCGGAGGCGATGTGCAGCAGGTTGTGGATCTCGCGGATGTCGGGCTTTTTCGGCGCCGGTTCGGGTTCGGGGGCCGGTGCCGGCTCCGGCTCGGCGGCCGGTGTGGGTTCAGTGGCGGGCTTTTTCGTGCTGCGGACGGTCTTTTTCGCCTTGCGCGCTGCGGGCTTTTTGGCGGCGGGCTCGGCCGTGTGCTCGACGGCGGGCTTGTCGTCCGCCTTGGCGAGGTAGTCGATGAGGATGAAGTCATCGCACGCGTTCTTAAATGACTCCGGTGTTGTCGTCACGCCCGCGCCGATGATGTACAGCCCCGACTCGCGCAGCCGGATGGCCAGCGGCGTGAAGTCGCTGTCGCTCGACACGAGCACGAGCGCGTCATACATATTCGTGTGCAGCAGGTCCATGGCCCCGATGACCATGGCGATGTCGGTCGTGTTCTTCCCGGTGACGTAGTCAAACTGCTGCTCGGCGCGGATGGCGAGGCGCTTGAGCTCCGATTCCCAGTTTTTCAGCGAGTCCTTGCGCCAGTTGCCGTAGGCTTTTTTCACAACGATGCGGCCGTAGGTCGACACCTCGTGCAGCACGGCTTCAAGTTTGGTCAGCTGCGTGTTGTCGGCATCGATCAAGACGGCGATTTTCTGAAAGTTTTCCATATATGTTGCTCCTGAGCTGCCGCATGGCAGAGATTTTTTCTTCATTATAGCGTTTTTGCGCGCAAAATGCAACGAAAGCGGGGCGCAGCCCCCGCTTTCGTTGTCTGGTTTATGTGCCCGCGTCGGCATCTGCCGGACACTGCCGTCCGTTGGGGTCAATATGCGTGTCGCCGGGCAGGAGCATCTGCGAGACCGGCAGGATCGTGTAACCGTCGGCAATGAGTGCTTCGATGATCCCGGCCAGTGCCTCCGGCGTGTGTTCGGCCGCGTTGTGAAACAGCACGATGCTGCCCGGCTGCACGCGCGTGAGCACGCGCGAGGTGATCTCGTCTCCGCTCAGACCCTTCCAGTCGAGCGAATCCACGTCCCACTGGACGGCGTGCATCCCGAGAGCGTTGATCGCGGAGATCACGGTGTCGTTGTACTCTCCGTAGGGGCAGCGAAACAGCGTCGGCCGCGTGCCGGTGACGGCGGCAATCTTATCGGCGCAGGTGTTGACCTCTGCCTCGATCTGCTCGGCGCTGAGCTGCGCCATGTGCGGGTGCGTGCTCGAGTGGTTCATGACCTCGTTGCCCGCGTCCGCGAGCGCCTTGACCGACTCCGGATATTTGTCCACCCACTCGCCGACGACGAAGAACGTCGCGTGTACATTGTATTTGCCGAGGATGTCGATGAGCGTCTGTGTGTCCTCGTTGCCCCACGCCGCGTCGAACGTCAGGCTCACGACGCGGTCGTCGCGCTGCACACTGTAGATGGGCAGCACGCGCTTGGCCGCGCTCACGCCCACGATCGCGGGACTGTTCACCGCCCAGAACATGAGCGCGATGGCCAGCACCATTGCGCACGCGCTCAGCAGTTTCCGGTGTTTTCTGATGGCTTGGCGTACCTTGTGCATTGCACCACCTCCGGCTTTCTGCCCTCATCCTATGCGCGGGAGCAGGCGGATATGCGCCGGCTTCGGTTTACATAATTCATATGCGCAGACTGTGCTTGACGCGCGGCGGATTTTCCGCTATCATGAGCGAACGATGAGGTGATGACGATGCAATTTCTCTGCGCGCCGATGGAGGGCGTGACCGGCGACCTGTTCCGGCAGGCGCAGCGGCAGACATTTCCCGCGGCGGACAGCTACTATACGCCCTTTCTTTCGCCGACGGCGAACCGCACCTTTTCCCCGCGCGAGCTGCGCGAGATCGCCCCGGCACACAATGCGGGCATCCACGTCGTGCCGCAGCTCATGGGGCACTGCGCCGAGGATTTTCTCTGGATGGCGGGGCGGCTTGCGGACATGGGCTACGACGAGGTGAACTTCAACCTCGGCTGCCCGTCGAACACGGTCACGGCAAAGAAAAAAGGCGCGGGCCTGCTCACGGAGCCGGAGCTGCTGCGGCAGTTTTTTGATGCCGTATTTGCCGCCTGCCCGCTGCCGGTCTCGGTCAAGACCCGCCTCGGCAAGACGACGGCGGAGGGCTTTCCCGCGCTGCTGGAGCTCTACAACGACTACCCGATCCGCGAGCTGATCGTGCACCCGCGTGTGCAGGCGGATCAGTATCACGGGCAGCCGGATCTGGAGGCGTTCGCCTATGCGCTCGCGCACAGCCGCGCGCCGGTGTGCTACAACGGCGACCTGTTCGACGCGCCGGCCGTGCACGCGTTTCAGGCACGGTTTCCGGCGGTGGAGCGCGTCATGCTCGGGCGCGGCCTTGCGGCGAATCCCGGACTGATCGGCCAGCTGCGCACGGGTGCCGTGCCGACCGCAGCGCAGTTTCAGGCGTTTCACGACCGGCTCTACGCCGCCACACGCGCGCGCATTCCCGACCGGCGCGCGCTGCTGTTTCGCATGAAGGAGGCCTGGCGCTATCTCGGCTGCAGCTTTACAGACGCTGAGCGTCCGCTGCGCCGCATCCGCAAGGCGCAGGATATGACGGAGTATGACAGCGCGGTGCGCCAGCTCTTCGCGTCCTGCCCGGTGCGGGAGGATGCGGGCTACTGCGTCTGAAAATGTGTTTGTCCCCGGCAGCGCAGCTGCCGGGGACAAACTGTTTCCCAGACTTTGTTTTATGGATGCCAGCTGCTGTCGGGTCGATCGCCGGACTGCGACTGCCAACCGTTGGGCGCGCGGTTGCCCATGCTGCGCGGCAGGCTGCGGTAGAACGCGGCGCGTGACACGGCCATGTACGGCGTGAGCCACAGCGCCCCGATCCCGGCGGTCAGCACCGTCAGCAGCGCCCAGCCGAAAAAGCTCAGATCCAGACAGAATAGATCGCCCTTGCGCCCGTCCATGAGCGCCTTGGAGCGCTCGATGGCGTCCGACGGCGCGATGGTCGGGTTTTCGGCCATGATGTACGTCGCCATCGAGTAGCGGTATGCGGCGATGATGCCGGGGATGACGAACAGCAGCGACCACGCGAACACCTTGAGCGCGATGAGCAGATTGAGCACGAAGGCGCTGCCGAAGATGTCGAAGGCGGAAAAGAGATCCTCAAACTGCGCCTGCTCGCCGTCGACGAGCTTCAGGCAGAAGCGGTCGTGCCCGATCGAGATGCTGCCGCGGAGGACAAACTGTCCCATTGCGAGCACGCTTGCGACCGGCACGAGCACGTGCGCAAAGCGGCGCACGGTCTCAGGATGGTATTGGCTGACATTTGCGTTCTGGAACGACACGGTGAACGACGACGTGCCGCCGCCGAGCACGGTCGCCAGCAGCGTCACGCCGACGGCCAGCCACCAGAAGTTTTTCAGCGCGCGGCGCGCCATGCTGCGGTAATCGGATGCGCAATACATAGATAACCTCCTTTGTGTCACCAGGTGGTGCGTTCCTGCCCGTGCACGAGGTAGGCGCGCTCGGCAAGCTCCGCAAGCGGGCTGTCGCTGCGGGAGTCGGAGTAAAACTCCGCGATCTGCACCTCGGGATACGCTTCGTGCAGGCGGCGCACCTTTTCCGCGCCGTGGCAGTTTTCACCGTCGGTCTTTCCAGTGTGCTTATCCACGCGCGAGGCCAGCAGCCGCACGCCGAGCTTCTGCGCCGGGATGCGCACGAGAAACTCCGGCGAGGCGGAGATGATGATGTCGTCCGGGCGCTGCTGCGCGAGGTACCACGGGTTTACGCGGTCAAAATTTTTTGACCAGAACGCCTCGAGCTCCGCGTCCACATCGGGCACACGGCGCAGAAAGCCGTACATCCGCTCCTTGACGGCGGTCTTGCTGATCTTGCCGAGCCAGTAACCCGGCAGCAGCGCGAGCGTGCGCAAAAGCGGCCAGATTACGCCGGGATGCCGGCGCAGACACCAGCGCACGAACGCCACCGTGCTGTCTACGGGGAAGATGGTCTTGTCCCAGTCGTATACGTTGACTTTTTCCATAGGGCTCCTCTCAGTAGAGCGTGCCGGCCAGCTGCATATACGCGGCGGCGACGGCCTCGCGGATGAAGTAATTGATGCGCATGGTCTTGAGCGTCGTCTCGGCGGCGATGCCGGCGGGATCAGCGCCCAGAGAGCGCGCCATACGCTTGGCGCGGTAGAGGTGGTATTCGCTCGTCACGATGCCGACGCCGTCGGCGGGGTCACCGCCGCGTGCGCGGAGGATCGCAAACGAATTTTCCAGGTTCTCGCGTGTGGTGCGCGAGCGGTCCTCCTGCACGATGCGCGCGCTGTCGATGCCGTGCGCCGTGAGGTAGTCGGCCATGGCTTTGGCCTCCGTGATATCCTCGCCCGGCCCCTGACCGCCGGAGACGATGACCGTGGCGGCGGGGTTCGCGTTCAGATAGGCGAGCGCCGCGTCGAGCCGGTTGCACATCGACAGCGACGGCGTACTGCCGTTGACGCCCGCGCCGAGCACGATGATCGTGTCGGGGTGCGCATCGGTGTCCGTGCGCGCGTCGCGCACGACGGGGATCTCAAAGACCGTGAACACGATCAGCCCTGCGCACACGAGCACACCCAGCACGGCGCGCCCCACGCGGGGCAGCCGCGGGAATAGAAACACCAGCACGGCGATGCCCCAGAGCACATAGCCGAGATAGTCGTGCCCCGGCATGGCAAAGCGCAGCACACAGCCTGCAAGGATGAGCAGGAGCGCGATCAGTGCAGAACATTTCCGTTTCAGTCGCATAATGCCTCCCATGCCTCATAGAGCGCTTCGAGCTGCGTGTTGAGCGTCTGCTTTTGCTCGTCGAGCTCCATGAGCTTCTGATAGTCCGTTGCATTGGCCTCGCTCTCGGCGTCGAGCGCCGCGAGCTGCGCCTCCAGCTTTTCAATGTCGCGCTCCGTGCGCTCGCGCTGACGCGCGGTGTTCGGGGCGCGCTTCGGCTTGGGCTTTTTTTCTCGCTCAACGGCCTTGACCGTCTGCTGCAGTGCGGTCTGGCGCGCGCGGTATTCACGGAATTGCTCATAGGTCCCGCGGTAGTCCGTGATCGTGCCGTTTTCGAGCAGCCAGATGCGACTGGCGAATTTCTCGATGAAGTACCGGTCGTGCGACACGAACAGCAGCGCCTGCGTGTAGTCGCTCAGCGCGTCCTCGATCCACTCGCGGCTGGCGATGTCGAGGTGGTTGGTCGGCTCGTCGAGGATGAGGAAGTTGATCTCCCGGCGCATGAGCATGCACAGCCGCAGC
>ERZ791645.1827-NODE-1827-length-12207-cov-4.710171_pt1 | contig 12207 bp, 8 predicted proteins | sample MGYA00509939_ERZ791645 | MGnify/ENA primary metagenome ERZ791645 (study PRJEB30046, sample SAMN00715249) | human gut metagenome | study: EMG produced TPA metagenomics assembly of the A metagenome-wide association study of gut microbiota in type 2... | reverse complement strand
GCAGCCAGGGCCGCCGGCGTCGAGCCGAGCCCGTTTTTCCTCGGCGGCAAGGGCAGCTGGGTACACTCATTGACCGCCATCGCCGCACCACACAACGGTACGACGTTCATTGAGACCTGCGGTGACTTTACGATGGTCGCAGCCGAGCTCGCCACCTCGATCTCCAAGGCGCTGGGTCTGTCCGCATTCAAGGGTGTGTACGACTTCCAGCTCGACCAGTTCGGCATCCGCAAGGACGACGGCGAGACCTTCTCGCAGGCGCTCGAGCGCGTGCTGCACTCGGACTTCCTCTCGCACAATGACAACGCCTTCCTCGACCTCACGATCGACCGCGCGCTCGAGATCAACGACGACATCGGCATCGAGCCGAACGTCTACTATTTCTCCTACGCCGGAAACCGGACCGTGTCGAACGCGGCCGGCGACAGCTTCTCCCCCTCGCCGGCTATGTGGGGACTGTTTCACCCGGGCTCGGCGAAGATGGGCAGATACTATGACCGCTACACCGCCGGCGGCTTTTACATCAACAAGCGCTGGCTGCCGAACGACGGCATGGTCAACACCGTCTCCGCCCTCTATCCCACCCACAGCGACAGCACCTGCCTGACCGGTGACGGCGCGCGCGGCTGGAAAAACTACAACGGCTACACCGACACCACATTCCGCCCCGGTCTCTGGTATGTGATGCCCGTGCAGACGCTCGATCACATCCAGTTCATCGGCGGCATGCTCAACGGCAGCATCCTCAACACGCGCGCGCTCTACCGCGACATCGTGCAGGACATCTACAGCACCTATCCGTGACGGGCGCACACTGCCCGGCACGACCCAACAGCAGAAGGGACGCATCCGCTTGGATGCGTCCCTTTTTTCGTGCGCGCCAAACGCTGTTGCGCACTGCACACGGCGCCGGGAAATGATCGGCAGGTTTTCGTCAAAATGTCTTGCAATCAACAAATCCCGCAAGTATAATATAGACACATTGCCGGTTGTGTGAGAAGGATGAACCTGTGAAAACAACAAGACAAGGGGGTAAACCATGAAAAAAACACGTCGACTTTTGTGTCTGCTGCTCACGGTGGTGCTCGCGCTGAGCCTGTGCGTCATCCCGGCCGCTGCGGCCGATGACCAGGCCCGCTCAGACGACCCAGTCGTGTTTGTGCACGGTCTGCTCGGCTGGGGACAGCGCGACAAGATCTACCGCATCATGCCCTACTGGGGCATGACCACAGGGAGCCTGACAGACTATCTGTCCGCGAAGGGCTACGAGACGTATGCCGCCTCCGTCGGTCCGCTCTCGAGCGCGTGGGACCGCGCGTGTGAGCTCTATGCGCAGCTCGCCGGCACACGCACGGACTACGGCGTCAAGCACGCGCAGGACTTCGGCCACGAGCGCTACGGCATCGACTATGAGCAGCCGCTCTTTGACGGCTGGGGCACAAAGCGCGCCGTGAACCTCGTCGGCCACAGCTTCGGCGGCGCGACCACGCGCCTCTTCCTCGAGATCCTCACCAACGGCTGCCCGGAGGAGGTCGCCGCAGCCAGGGCCGCCGGCGTCGAGCCGAGCCCGTTTTTCCTCGGCGGCAAGGGCAACTGGGTGCACTCGCTGACCGCCATCGCCGCGCCGCACAACGGCACGTCGTTCATTGAGTGCAACGCAGACTTCACAAAGGCCGCGGCCGAGCTTGCCACCTCCGCATCCAAGGCGCTGGGGCTGTCCAAATTCAAGGGCGTGTATGATTTCCAGCTCGACCAGTTCGGCATCCGCAAGGACGAAAACGAGACCTTCTCTCAGGCGCTCGAGCGCGTGCTCAAATCCGATTTCCTGTCGCACAACGACAATGCCTTCCTCGACCTCACGATCGACAAGTCGCTGGAGATCAACAAGGGCATCGCCATCCAGCCGAACGTCTACTATTTCTCCTATGCGGGCGACCAGACCTCGACCGATCCGCGCACCGGAAACCACTATCCCACCGTGTCTGCCATCCCGTCGAACGGTATGTGCGCGCTGATGCTGTCGTTCTCGTACAACATGGGCAAATACTATGACAAGTACACCGCCGGCGGCATCTACATCGACAAAAGCTGGCTGCCGAACGACGGGCTGGTCAACACCGTCTCCGCCCTCTATCCGACCACGACGGACAAAAACACCACCGAGTGCCGCAAGCAGGACGGCTCGCAGGGCTGGGTCAACTATGACGGTTACTCCGATGTCGCCTTCCGTCCCGGCATCTGGTACGTCATGCCCGTCACACGCGCCGACCATATGCAGTTCGTCGGCGGCATCGCCAACAAGAGCATCGTGCAGACGCACCTGTTCTATCTGAACCTGATGGACGATATCTACAGCACCTACCGCGCCGTGCAGCCGGGTGAAACGCCCTTCCCGTTCACGGACGTGCCCGAGAGCCGCTGGAGCTATCCGTACATCAGGCAGCTCTATGACGCGGGCGTCATCTCCGGCATGACGGCGACGACCTTCGCCCCCGCCGAAAACATGACGCGCGCGCAGTTTGTGACCATGCTCGCCGGGCTGCAGGGTGCGGACGTGTCCGCATACAAGACGGGAAAATTCACCGACGTGCCCGCAGACGCATGGTATGCGCCCTACGTCAACTGGGCAGCCGAAAACGGCGTCGTCCATGGCGTCTCTGACTCCATGTTTGCGCCCGATGCCGAAATCTCGCGGCAGGATATGGCCGTCATGGTCCATCGTTACGCCGAGCGCTTCGGCATCCGGCTGGGCACGGATGTCCCGCCCGTCACGTTCACGGACGCCGGTGACATCGCAGCCTATGCCCTGCCCGCCGTGCAGGCGCTGCAGCGCGCCGGCGTGATCAGCGGCATGCCCGACGGCAGCTTCCGTCCGCGCGAGCACATGACGCGCGAGCAGGCGTGTGTTGTGCTCTCGGCACTGTAAAACCGAGATAAGAAACCGCAAAAGAGGCGCAGCCGCACATCCGGCCGGATGTGTGACTGCGCCTCTCGCGCGCGGAGAACAAACAGGAGAACAGAAAGAGAAAGCAAACGAAATGCGGCCTCAGGGGTGCGGTTTGCCCTCGCGGTAATTTTTCATCACGTCGCGAAACAGCTCCGCGCTGGACGGCGGCGTCCAGACGATCGCGTTGGCGCCCGCACGGATGGTGGCACGGATGCTCTGCTCATCCGCGCCGCCGGTCGCGATGATGGGGTAATCCGGAAAGCGCTCGCGGATCTCGGCCACGATCTCCGGCGTCTGTGCGCCGGCGGCCACGTTCAGGATCGCAGCGCCGTCCTCGATGCGGTGGCGGTAGTTCGTGTCGGAATTGGCCACCGTGACCACGACCGGCACATCGACGCTGCTGCGGATGCGGTTGAGGATGCGCCCCGGTGTCGGCGCATTGACGACCACGCCGGTCGCGCCCTGCATCTCAGCGTACATGGCGAGGTTCACAACGCGCTTTCCCGTCGTCAGCCCGCCGCCGACACCGACAAACACCGGCAGGTCGCTCGCCATGAGCAGTGCCTGTGTGATGATCGGCTGCGGCGTGAAGGGATAGACCGCAAACACCGCGTCGGCGTTGACATTGCGGATGATGCTCAGGTCGGTCGAAAAGACAAGCGACTTGATGCGCTTGCCGAACACCATGATGCCGCTGCACTCATCGATCACGTCCGGCACGCGCAGCGCAAACTGGCGCAGCGTGCCGTCGATCGGTGTGAGCATCTGCGGCGCAACGTGCACGTCGCCCGGCGTCGTCACCTGACGGTCGTTTGCGGCGGGCGCATCCTCGCCGACGCCGCCGAGCTGCAGCGGCTCGCTGTCAAGCTGCTCGAAGTCCTCCGTCTCCGGGGCCTCGGTCATATCATAGATCAGATCACGGTTCTTGCTCATAAGATACCTCCTTGCGGTTATGGGGATATGTCTTGACTTTTGCAGGCGGTTGTGTTTTACTGTGGTCAGAAAAGTTACATCCGGCCTGTGGACAGAAACCAAAGTTTCGTTTTTTATTAACGTAACTTTGGTATAAACCATTTCTACCGGTTTGTCAAGTCCTTTTCCGAAAAAAATTGATTTTTTGTTTCTGCAAGAACGGAGGGCGCCATTCATGGGCAAAGATATCGACGAGGCCGCGAGCGGCTTCGGCAACGTGTTCCGCGACCGGCTGACCTATCTGATGAACGGCAACAATGTGTACGGCAAGCCCGTCAACACGCAGGAGCTGGCAGATGAGATCGACATCAGCCGCCCCGCCGTGCGCAAATACATCAAGCCCAACGACCGCCGCGAGGTCACGGTGCCGTCGGCGCTGGTCGTGAGCCGCATCGCGCGGTTTTTCCACACGACGCCGAACTTCCTCCTCGGCTTTGACGCCGAGATCGGCAACGAGGACGCGCAGCGCGCCGGCGAGAGCGACGTGTATAACGCCCTCGGCCTCAGTCAGGAGGCCATCGACGGGCTGCACCGGCTGCGTGCGCAGGCCGTCACGGAGCCAAGGGCCGCCGAGCTGCTGCGGCTGCTCGACAAGCTCATCTGCAGCTACACGCACGAGACGGATAAGCTGCTGTAAATACGGTTTCTGACACCCCCGACCGGGCATTTTCCGGCCGGGGGTGTTTCGTCCACACAATATTAATAAGAATAACAGAAACAGTACGCCTGCACAGGTTGACCTGAACGCGAAAAAAGCGTATGATGTAGTGTAACTATCCTGTGAGAAAAAGAGGAAAAACTATGCAATCAATATCGCCGCAGGAGCGCCCTGCCCCGCGCTGGCTGGCCGGTGCGCTCATCGGCCTGTGCACAGCGCAGCCGCTGCTGGATGTGCTGTCGTTCTGGACGCAGACTCTGGGCCGCGCAACGAGCGTTTCGCTTGCACTGCGGATGCTTTTGCTGGCCGCCGCCGCCGTGCTCGCGTTCGTGCTCTCGGAGCGCAAACGCGCCTACCTGATCCTGTGCGGTGTGCTGGCGCTCTTTTGGGGTGCGCATGTGCTGGCCTGCCGCCGCGTGGGCTACGCCGCACCCATGTCCGATCTGATCAACTTCATCCGTGTTGCGCAGCTTCCGGTCTATACCTTCGCCCTCATTACGCTCTTTCGGCGCACGCCGCACTTTCTGGACGTGCTGGAGGATGCCTGCACGATCAACCTGTACCTGATCGCGCTCATCACGCTCGTGTCCGTTGTGACCGGCACAAGCATGCCCACCTATGCGAAATTTCACATCGGCTGGAGCGGCTGGTTCTGGCTGCCCAATTCGCAGAGCGCCGTGCTCGGCGTGCTGACCGTGATCTCTCTGCTTGCGGCCGTTCGCCGCAAAAAACTCGCCGCCGCCGCGCTGCGCTGTGTGGCCGGCTTTGCGCTGCTGTTCGTACTGGGCACGCGGCTGGCCTATGCCGAGATCTTCGGCATTGCCGCCGGCGTGTGCGTGAGCATGGCGCTGACCCGTCAGTGGAACGCGCGCGCGCTGGCCGTCGTGCTTCTGTGTGCCGCTTTGTGCGGCGGGCTCTATCACCAGAGCCCCATGTACCGCAACCGGCAGGCTTATGCCGAGAGCGTGAGCGAGCAGCAGCAGTCGGCCGGTGAGTTGGGCGCCTCCGAGCAGGAGACGCGCGATGCGCTCTACCGCAAATACCAGCAGGTGGCAGTCGATCGCTTCGGTCTGGAAAAGGTGGAGCACGCATTTCACGACTCCATGGACGTGTCCGTTATCGGCGACATCCGCCTGACAAAGCTCGTCTACTGCCGCCTGCTCATGGCGGAGCTGCCGGTCACGAGCCGGCTGTTCGGCTTCGAGCTGGAGGCAACACGCTGCCAGGGCGCCATTTTTGACGCGGAAAACGATTTCCACGGTGTGTACTATCTCTACGGTCTGACGGGTCTGGTGCTGATGGCCGGCTTCCTGCTGTATTTCATCGGGCGCGCGCTCTGGCGCATGCTGCGCGAGCCCGGAAAAGCCTGCACGCTTCCGGTGTGCGCCTTTGGCATGGCTGCGATGATCCTGATCGTCAACGCCTATTTTTCGGCCAGCGTTCTCCGGCGGCCGAACGCCTCGTTTTATCTCTCCGCTGCACTGGCCGCGCTCTACTGTCTGACGGTGCGCGCCGGCGCTGCGCCGTGTGAAGAAGGAGCATCCGCATCATGAGTCAGAATCAGAACAAGCGCACCCTGCGCACCATCGGATTGGTCGTTGCAGTCACGCTGCTGACCAAGATCCTCGGCATCGTCCGCGAGGCGCTGCAGGCCGGCGTATTCGGCACGCAGACGGCCTTCGACCTCTATACGATCTCCTATAACTATACGATCTACATCTTCACGACCGTCGCCTACGCGCTGTGCATTGCGGCCGTGCCCGTGATCTCGCGCCACCTTGCCGAGGACCGGAACAAGGCCTTCGCCGTAGCCGGGAACCTGATCTGCGTGAGTGTGCTCGTGAGTGCGCTGGTCGTCGTGCTGGCCTCGGTGCTGATCCGCTTCGCCCCCGTCGGCCACTGGCTCGGCGTGAGCGACGCCGACCTGCCGACCCTGCGGACATATCTGCAGATCTGCCTGCTGACGCTGCCGCTGATCGTGGTCATCTACCTGCTGGTCGCCGTGTTCCAGTCCATGGAGCACTATACGCTGCAGGGCAGTCTGAGCCTGCCGTACAATCTGCTGCTGATCGTGTTTCTCGTGCTGTTTTCCAGCAGCGAGCGCGTGCTCGAATATGTGCTGGTCATCTGCTTTGCGTGGCTGCTGCAGTTTGCCATGACGATCCCGTGTATCGTGCGCGAAAAATTCCGGCTCATCCCGGGGCTGCACTTCCGTGATCCCGATCTCAAGCTCTTCGCCCGCACGACGGTCGTGACGGTGTTTACCACGTCCATCTTCCTGCTGTGCTATCTGGCAGACTCCAACACCGTGTCTGCATTCGGCAGCGGTGCTGTGAGCGCCGTGTACTACGCGGACAAGCTCTTCACGCCGGTCGCAACGACGCTCATCTACAGCATCAGCGTTGTGCTGTTCCCGAAATACAATCTGACCTATTCGCAGGTAAACGCGCAGGAGTACAAGCGCTATGTCGGCGGCACGGTAGAAAACACACTGTTTGTTATCCTGCCGTTCTCGGCGCTGTTTTCCGCCTTTGCCGTGCCGATCATCCACGTCCTGTTTGAGAGCGGCAACTTCAACACCGTCTCCACGCAGATGACCAGCAGCGTGTTCGCCATGTACGCACTGGGCATGGCGGGCTTCTGCGTGCTGGACCTGATCAACAAGGCATACTACACCATGCACAAGACGCTGACACCGCTGCTCATCAATGCCGTGGTGCTGGCGCTGAACATTGCGCTCAACCTCATGTTCCGGAGCGGTCAGAGCTGCGGCCTGATCGCGCGGACGACCGCCGTGTCGCTGACCGTCGGCGGTGTCATTGCGCTCGTCTGCTTCTTCCGCGACACGCGCGGCAGTCTGCGCACCGGCAAGCTGCTCAAAAATCTCGCTGCCGCCGTGCTGACCGGCGCGGCGATGTGGGGCTGTGAGACGCTGCTGTACCGCCCGGAGCTGAGCAAGCTCCTGACTCTGCTGGAATTCTGCGCGCTCGGCCTTGTCGGCATCGGGCTGTACGCCGGCATCTGCTGGCTGCTGCGCGAGCGGGAGGCACTGCAGACGATCGTGCAAAAATTTAGAAAGCGTGCGTGATTATGAAACAATTTCTTCACTCTTACCGTCTATTTTTGATCGTGGCAGCGCTGTGCACGCTATCGGCCTTCTGGCTGCTCGGTGTCCGGATCGGTGTTGAGCAGACGCAGCGGCAGGTCGACGTGGTTGTCAGCTACGAGGACGTCTGTGCGCTCTCGGACGCATCCGGCATCCCGGTGCAGGACTGGCTGACGCAGCTGGCGGATGCCGGCGCGCGTGAGCTGCTGGTCACACCGGCAGAGCTTGCCGATCCGGACATCGTGCGCGCCGCGCAGGATGCGGGGCTGAGCACGGCGCAGGCCGGCGGCCTTGCACAGGGCGGCACATATTTCTTTGCCGCGCGGTATGACACGCTTGCCGCCGCCGGACAGACCGGCATCGACACCGATACCGAGCCGCTGCCGCAGGCGCAGGTGCTCGACGCGCTGCGCGAAAGCGGCAGCACGCTCGTGCTCATTGAAGACAGGAACCAGACCGGCTGTGTGCTTCCGGATGGGTACTCGCTCGACGGGTACACCGGCAGCATGGTCAAGGGCTTCTGGCTCAACCAGACGTTCCGCGCGCGCTACCAGACGCTTGGCTACAGCGGCGCGGAGGAGATCGCCAATATGCTCTACCGTGCCGTCGTGGACCGCGGCATGACCGTGCTGTGGCTCACGCCGCTGACGGACGCCGCGGGCGAGACCGTCGCGCAGCCGGAGGTGTACACGCAGCTGCTGCAGGATCTGGCGCAGCGGATCGCACCGGCCGGCTATTCCTACGGCGGCATCACCGGCATCCCGGCCAAAACAGTCAGCCCCGTGCTGCTGATGCTGTGCGGCATCGGTGTGTTTGCCGCAGCGATCGTGCTGCTGGGCGTTTTCGTGTCCCTGCGTGCGCGTTGGCTGCGTGTGCTGCTGTTCGCGCTCGGCTGCGCGGAGAGCGTGGGCGGCGCGCTGCTCGCACCGGCCCTGCAGAGCACGGCGCTTGCGCTGCTGGCTGCCATCGTGTTCCCGTGTCTGGCCGTCGCAGTGCTTGCAGCCATGCTGCGCGAAAGTGCGCAGACGCGCCCGCGCATCGGCCGCTACATCGGCATGACGGCGCTCGGCACAGCCATCACGTTCTGGGGCTGCTGCTACATCGGCGCGATCCTCAGCGGGTCGGAATATCTGCTCGTGCTGCGGCTGTTTCGCGGCGTGAAGCTCAGTCAGCTGGCCGTATACGCCGGCGGCATGCTGCTGCTGGCCATGGCGCTGCTGCACACACGCGGCTGCTCGGTTCGCGATGATCTGCGAACGCTGCGGCAGGAAAACAGCCGCCACTGGCGGCGAAAGCTGCTGTGCCTGCTGGTGATCCTCGCCGCCGTCGGCACGGTCTACATCCTGCGCACCGGCGACGGGATGCTGTCCGTCTCCGTCGGCGAGCAGCGCGCGCGCAACTGGCTGGAGCGTGTACTGCTGTTCCGGCCGCGCACAAAGGAATTCCTCATCGCCTACCCCGCCATCGCTGCGGCCTATTGCTGCGCCGCACACCGCAGCCGCCTGACTGCGTGGCTGTTCGGCGTTTTCGGCGCGATCGGATTCGCCTCCGTCGCCAACACCTTCTGCCACATTCGCGCGCACTTTCTCGTTTCGCTGCTGCGCACCGGCATCGGTCTCGTGCTCGGGCTTGTGCTCGGCATGCTGATCCTGCTGATCCTGCGCGCCTGCTGGCCGGTCCCATCCGATGCCACCCAAACAAAGGAGTAACACATTCATGAGTCAAGAAACCCACGCCTCCGGCGCACTTGCGCGCCTTTTGCCCACGTTTGTCATCATCCTCATGGCGATCCAGCCGCTGATGGACATCCTGTCCTTCTGGACGGACCGGCTCGGCATGAGCAACACCATCACGCTGCTGCTGCGCTTTGCCGTGTTTGCCGTCGTGTGCCTGCTCGGATTTTTCACCTCCGCGCGCAAGAAGGTCTACGGCATCGCCGTCGCCGCCTGTGCCGTACTGCTTATTGGGCACTGCATCTCCTGCTTCATCGTCGGCTACCAGCGCATCGTCTACGACCTGACCAACTTCGTGCGCGTCGTGCAGATGCCGCTGTTCGTGCTGTGCTTCATCTCCTTCCTGCGGGCGAACGACAAGTGCGGCCGCGCGTTTGAGACCGGCCTGCTGCTCGATTTCTGGATCATCACGGCCTCCGTCATCGTGAGCGTGCTCACGCACACCTCCTCGGCGACCTATCAGTCCACCAACGTGGGCATCCTCGGCTGGTACTCGTTCGGCAACGCGCAGAGTGCGATCATGAGCATACTTGCGCCCATCGTCATCCTGCTCTGCTACCGCCGCAGGCAGTTTCTGCTCTTCACGCTCACGAGCGTTGCGGCGCTCGGTCAGCTCTATCTCATGGGAACGCGTCTGGCGTTTTTCTCGATCGCCGTCGTCGCGCTCGGCGTGCCGATCGTGCTGGTGCTGACCGGCAAGGCGCGCACCTCCAAGCGCTACATCGCCGTGCTGGTGCTCATCCTCGCCGTGTGCTGCGCGACCTACAAGCAGTCGCCCATGTACATCAACCAGAACCGCTACAATGAGGCCATGAGCTACAAGCAGAATGACGCCAACGTCATGATCAAGCGCGCCGAGGGCAATAAGGACGGCACATCCACCGTCACGCCCGAGGAGCGTTACCACGCCCTGTGCACGATCTATAATTTCTACTCGCCGAATATGTGCCGGCGCTTCGGCACGGCGCGCGTCATGTCCGCCTACGACTACTCCGCGCAGGTCACGGACATCACGGCGACCCGCCACCGCAAGATCGTCTTCTGCGAGATGCTGCTCGACGAGCAGCCGTTCACCTCCCGCCTGTTCGGTATGGAGCTCAGCCGCATGGCTTTTGACGGCGAGATCTACGACGTGGAAAATGACTTCCACGGCATCTGTTTCCTGTACGGCTGGGTGGGGCTGGCCATGATGGTCGCCTTCATCGGTTATTTCCTGTACCTGATCATCAAATGTCTGATCAAGGATTTCCGCAAATACTTCACGGTAGAGGCCGGCGCTTTCGGCATCGGGCTGTGCCTGTGTCTGGTATACGCCTATTTCACTGCCGGCGTACTGCGGCGGCCGAACGCCTCGATCTACATGTCGGTGCTGCTGGCCGTGGCCTATTACCTGACGCAGATGCGCAGCGAGCAGCCGGACGCACTGCCGGACGGAGAGGAGAAACGCGCATGATCTTCAGTGTTGTCATCCCGGTCTATAACGTCAAGGACTACCTGCCCAAGTGCATCGACTCCGTACTGGCGCAGGATTTCACCGACTATGAGGTCATCCTCATCGACGACGGCTCGACCGACGGCGAGAGCGGCGCGATCTGTGACCGCTATGCCGCGGCGCACCCGGAACGCATCCGCGCCATCCACAAGCCGAACGGCGGCGTGGGCGAGGCGCGCAACGTCGGCATCGAGGCCGCACAGGGCGAGTATCTGATCTTCATCGACAGTGACGACTACATCGCCCCCAACATGTTCCGCGTACTGGCCGACGCCGTCGCCCGCTTCGGGAGCGACATCATCGGCTTCGGTGCAGCGCTGGAAGCAAACGGCGTTGTGGTCAAGGAGCTTGTGGATCCCCTGCCGACCGACCGCACCTTCACGCTCGCCGACACGCCCGAGCTGATGCAGACCATGCCCTCCCCCTGGAGCCGCATCTGGCGGCGCAGCCTGTTTCTGGATTCCGGTGTGCGCTACCCGGCGCGCATCTGGTATGAGGATCTGTGTACCTCGGTGAAGCTGCTGGCGCTGGCCAAAAGCGCCGCCTTCGTGCCGGACATCCTGTATTACTACGTCGACCGCACCAACTCCATCACGCGCAACACGAACACGGCGCGCAACGCCGAGCTGTTCACAGCCTTTGACAATCTCCTCGGCTGGTACCGTGAAAACGGCCTGTTCGAGCGCTACTACAATGAGCTGTCGCGCCTGGCGGTGGATCATGTGCTGCTGGCAGCCTCGGTGCGCGTGCTGCGCGTGGATCCGCAGAGCGAACTGCTCGACCGGTTTCAGGACTACGTGCAGGCACAGTTCCCGGACTACATGGAAAACCCGTACCTGCAGACGCTCTCGCGCAGCCACAAACTGATCCTGCGCCTGCTGCGGCAGCGCAAATACCGCACCGTGCGGATGCTCTTTGCTGTGAAGGACAAGCTCGGCTGAGCACCCGGACTGGAGGAAGCTATGAAATTCAGTGTCATCATCCCGGTCTACAACGGCTGGGAATACCTGCGCGCGTGCGTGGACTCCGTGCTGGAGCAGACCGGCGCAGACTTTGAGATCCTGCTCGTGGACGACGGCTCGACCGACGGCGAAAGCGGCGCACTGTGCGACACGCTCGCGCGCGAGCATCCGGACTGCATCCGCGTGCTGCACAAGCCCAACGGCGGCGCGGGCGACGCGCGCAACGCGGCGCTCCCGCTCGCGCAGGGCGACTATGTGCTCTTTCTCGACAGTGACGACAGCTACACGCCGGAGGCGTTCGCCGTGCTGTCCGCCGCGCTGGAGCAGACGCCGGCCG
>ERZ791645.1819-NODE-1819-length-12233-cov-2.159057_pt1 | contig 12233 bp, 10 predicted proteins | sample MGYA00509939_ERZ791645 | MGnify/ENA primary metagenome ERZ791645 (study PRJEB30046, sample SAMN00715249) | human gut metagenome | study: EMG produced TPA metagenomics assembly of the A metagenome-wide association study of gut microbiota in type 2... | reverse complement strand
TGTCATGTTCACAGTCCCTGTGAACATGACCGAATATGCCATTCCAAATCGTCTTCGACGATGGGCATATTCGTTGGCCTGCTTCCCAATTTCATGCACACCAAATCAGCAAAGTGATTTGATGTTGTCTGAACTATAGTGGATACTTGTCAGTTAATGTCTTAATGATTGCCTTGGCATCCTCGACTGCTGCCTCACCATTCTTGATGAGCATTGCGATTGCCTCTGCAACCTGATCAAAATCGTCTTCCTTTAATCCTCTTGAGGTAGCAGCCGGTGTTCCAAGACGGATTCCGCTTGTTACGAACGGCTTCTGTGGATCGTTCGGGATCGTATTCTTGTTCGCTGTAATATGAGCAGAATCAAGAAGCTTCTCAACGACTTTTCCGGTAAGCTCGTATGGTGTTAAGTCAACAAGCATCAGATGGTTATCCGTTCCGCCGGATACAATCTTGATGTCACGCGCCTGCAATCCCTTACACAGAGCCTGTGCGTTCTTCACGATCTGTGTTTGGTATTCCTTGAACTCAGGCTTTAATGCCTCGCCGAAGCAAACAGCCTTTGCGGCAATAACATGCATAAGAGGACCGCCCTGTGTACCGGGGAAGATAGCCTTGTCAATCTGCTTTGCAAATTCTTCACGGCAGAGGATAAGACCACCACGAGGACCACGGAGAGTTTTGTGTGTTGTTGTTGTAACGAACTCACAATACGGAACAGGGTTCGGATGAACGCCTGCGGCAACAAGACCTGCAATGTGAGCCATATCAACCATAAGATATGCACCTACTGCGTCGGCAATCTCACGGAGCTTTGCAAAATCAATAATTCTTGGGTATGCAGACGCACCTGCAACAATCATCTTAGGCTTGCATTCCTTTGCAATTTCAAGAACCTTATCATAATCAATTCTGTGCGTTTCTGGATCAACACCGTATGGAACAAAATTGAAGTATTTGCCTGAAATATTAACAGGTGAACCGTGTGTAAGGTGACCGCCTTCGTTAAGGTTCATACCCATTACCGTATCACCGGGATTAAGCATTGCAAAATATACCGCTGTGTTAGCCTGAGCACCTGAGTGAGGCTGAACATTTGCGTGTTCGGCACCGAAAAGCTCACACGCACGCTGACGGGCAATTTCTTCAACTACATCAACGCACTGACAACCGCCGTAGTATCTCTTTCCCGGATAACCCTCGGCATATTTGTTTGTGAGCAAGCTGCCCATTGCAGCCATAACTGCCGGAGAAACGATGTTTTCACTTGCGATAAGTTCAAGGTTTCTGCGCTGTCTTTTAAGCTCGTCTGTCATTGCGTTACCGATTGCGGGATCGTACTCGTTGAGGTAATCAAGAGTAGCGATATTTGTTTTTTCACTCATTGTTATATTCCCCTTATATTTTTATTTTAGGATACTGTGTATCCTGTTTTAATTTATGTCATTGCAACGAAAGGGCTTTTTGCCTTAATTCGTACAAATCATCAAGCGTTTTAATTTTTCCTGCCTCATTTCTCAAGGCTGCCGCACCCTTCATGCCTTTGAAATAGCCGACTACAAGTTTTCTTGCCTGAAGCATTGCCATATGCTCACCCTTGTATTCAACCATTTTGCCGATATGTTCAATCATTACACCGAGCCTTTCTTCAAGGTCGGGAGTGTGAATTTTAACATTCGGGTTTTCAAGGTATGCGTTAATCTGTGAGAAAATCCACGGATTTCCGAGCGTTGCCCTACCGATCATAACAAGGTCACAGCCCGTAATGTCCATAACCTCCTTTGCCCTTTCGGCACTGTCAATGTCTCCGTTTGCAATTACGGGAACGCTGACGGATTCTCTTACAGCCCTTATGATATCGTAATCAACGGGAGGCTTGTAATATTGCTGTCTTGTTCTGCCGTGAACGGTGATTGCCGCCGCACCTGCCGATTCGCAGATTTTTGCAACTTCAACGGCATTTACGCTGTCATCATCCCAACCCTTGCGGATTTTTACGGTTACGGGTATGTCGGTAACGGCTGTCACAGCCTTGACGATTTCTCCGCAAAGCCGAGGATTTTTCATCAATGCACTTCCGCTGCCGTTTGAGCTTATCTTCGGAGCAGGGCATCCCATATTGATATCAATAATATCAGGTTTGTTTTCAAGTGCGTGCTTTGCGGCATCAGCCATACATTTCGGATCATCACCGAAAATCTGAATTCCGCAAGGACGCTCCAAGTCTGAAATTTCCATCAGTTCTTCGCTCTTTTTACTGTTGAAAGAAAGCGCCTTTGAGCTGACCATTTCGCTTACGCAGTATGCCGCACCAAATCTTACGCAAAGCTCACGGTAGGCTCTGTCGCTTACCCCCGCCATGGGTGCGAGAACTGCGTGGGATTTCAGCGGAACACCGCTGATGTTAAGATTATCCATATTTTTACACATTTAATGCTGTTACCTTATTCTTTTTCTTGCACCGACTTTTGTGCTGATCATTACAACCGCAATTGCAACTACTCCAAGACCTACGCAAATCCACGAAACGATTCCCGCCGTGTAGCTTGTGGAATACTTTTTTTCGCTGACTGTTTTTGCGATTGTCGGAGCCTGAAATTCCGTTGAATCGGTCGCCTGAGTTTCAACATACTGATTCTGATACTGCGTTTCTTCCTGTTTCGGAACTTCCGTTTCGGGCTGAACATACTCAGTTGTGGGTTCTTCCGTTTCGGGCTCAGCATACTCGGTTGTAGGCGCTTCGGTGTAAACAGGCTCGGTATAAATCGGCTCTGTGTATTGCGGTTCGGTTTCAACGGGAACATACTCCGTCACTACGGGATCGGGCTGGGGATCGGGAGTTTGCGAATCGTCCTCTCCTACCGCAAAGGCGGTTATTGAACAAACCGACAATGCAAGAACCGCAAGTACGGTCGGAAGTATTCTTTTCCTAAAAATTTTCTTAAAATCTGACTTCATATTTAATACCCCGTTCATTCTGCGTGGCACATATTTTCATATACATACTACGATTATAACAAAAGCAGGCGTTCATTGCAAGATTTCAGACAACTTTTCTGCACACAATTAATGCCCAAACAACAAAAAATCGGAAAACCGATTGTAAAACCGATTTTCCGACTTGATTATTATGTCAGTTTTTTGAGCGTTTTTTAGCCTTTGGCATAACAAGATTGTAGCTTTCGTCAATCAGCGGAAAGATTTCTTCCTTGCTCACAGAGCCGTCAAGCAGAATACTTATCCACTTGTCCTTGTTCATATGATAGGCTGGCAGAAATCCGTTTTTCATTCTCAGCGAGCCGACAAGAATCGGGTCGCACTTGACATTCATCACATCGACAAAGCCATCGCCGTCAAGCCCTAAAATCTGCCTTTTGACACACATAATTATTGCGTACCATTTGCCCGACATCATATTCCGCAGAACCGCATTATCGGGACTGTTCTCCCACGGATATTCGGGTTCTGTTCCGTATGTGCTAAAGGCATAGTTTAAAATTACATCTCTGTTAATAGAATTATCATTGTATGCCATTAAGCCTTAACTCCTGCTTTTTTCTTAACGAGTGAAATATATTCCTGCATTGTGATTTCGTTACGCAGTAATTTTTGACACCATTCTTTGCTTTTGCTGTCAATGGTATAGCCTTCCATTTCAACTGATGCGGCAGCATTTTCTATTATCTGTTCAATCGGCTTATTACCGTTCACAGTAACACTCCCTTTCGTGAAATCTGAACTTCATATCATTTTATCATAACAAAGGCATATGTCAACCAAAAGGTGAAAATCATTCGCCAAAGCTGATGCCCATTTTTCTTGCTGTTTCAACAACCTCGCTGTCTTTCGGAACGCTCTTGAGCTTGCCTGCGATGTCCTCAAGCGGAACGGCAACTACCTTATTATTTACAAGGGCAACCATTTTGCCGTAGTCTTTATTGATAATAAGCTCTGCGGCTTTAACGCCGAAACGAGTTGAAATCACACGGTCATAGGCATCGGGACTGCCGCCTCTCTGGAAGTGACCCGGTACTGTAACCCTTGTTTCCTGACCTGTTGCCTCCTCAATATCATGGGCAATCTGATAGGAAATTGACGGATATTTCATCTCTGCAATAGCGGCTTTTCTCTGCTTTTTCGGCAAAGCGGCAATCTTTTTTGAAATTGCACCCTCGGCAACTGCAAGAATTGAGAAGTTCTTACCGCTTGCTGTTCTCGCCTTGATTGTCTTGACAACGGAATCTATATCATACGGAATTTCGGGGATAAGGATAATATCCGCACCGCCTGCAATACCTGCATAAAGTGTGAGCCAGCCAACCTTATGTCCCATAACCTCAATAATGAAAACTCTGCCGTGAGATGTTGCGGTTGAGTGGATACAGTCGATTACATTTGTTGCAATATCAACGGCACTCTGAAAACCGAATGTCTTGTCTGTACCCCAAAGGTCGTTGTCGATTGTCTTAGGAAGCGAAACCACATTGAGTCCCTCTTCACGAAGAAGATTTGCGGTTTTTTGAGTTCCGTTGCCGCCGAGTACAACAAGACAGTCAAGACCAAGCTTTTTGTAGTTCTTCTTCATAGCCTCAACCTTGTCAACGCTGTTCTCGTCAACAACACGCATAAGCTTGAACGGCTGTCTTGATGTGCCGAGAATCGTACCGCCCATTGTGAGAATACCCGAAAAATTCTCGGGTTTCATCTTTCTTGTTTCGCCGTAGATAAGACCTCTGTAGCCGTCAATAATGCCGATGATTTCAACATCATTGCCAAGCTGATTATAAAGTGTTTTTGCAACAGCACGGATTGTTGCGTTAAGTCCCTGACAATCACCGCCGCTTGTTAAAATGCCTACTCTTTTCATTGTTCGGAGTCCTCCTTTTTCACTTCAACGGGTACAATCGGAGTTCCGACGGTGCTCGCATATGTTTTTTTCATTGCCTGCTTTTGAGCCTTTAACGCAAGCTTTGAAAAGAATTTCTGACAATTTGTTTTGTGTTTTCCACGCTTGTCAACAGACTTATATACACCTGTTGAAAGCTGTTGGCGTGCATTTACGGTATCCTTAAATGAAACCGTGATAACCTCCTGCACACGCTTTTTGATATCCTCGTCCTCAACAGGGAACACAAGCTCAACTCGTCTGTCGAGGTTTCTCGGCATCCAGTCGGCACTTCCCATATAATAAAGCGGATTTGAATTGTTTTCAAATATGAATATTTGGCTATGCTCCAAAAGCTGACCGACAATTGAAATTACTCTGATATTTTCGCTGAATCCATGAACCCCCGGAACAAGGCAGCAGATACCTCTTACTATGAGGTCAATTTTTACGCCTGCGTTTGACGCATCGTACAAAAGGCTGATGATTTCAGGATCAACAAGCGAGTTCACCTTTGCGGTAATTTTGGCAGGAAGTCCGAGCTTTGCGTTCTCGGTTTCCTGAATAATCATAGCCTCAAAGAACGGACGCATTCCGTGAGGTGCAACGATAAATTTGTTGTATTCAGGCGGAGTTGAGTAACCTGTCAATACATTAAAGAGTGATGATGCGTCAACACCGTATTCTTCACGGCAGGTGAACATACCGATATCGGTATAGAATCTCGCCGTGCTGTCGTTATAGTTACCCGTACCCATATGCAAATATCTTCTGATTCCGTCCTTGTCTTTTCTTACTACAAGACAGATTTTGCAGTGGGTTTTAAGTCCCGTAAGACCATAAATTACATGACAGCCCGCCTTTTCAAGCTTTGTTGCCCACTGAATGTTGTTTTCCTCGTCAAATCTCGCCTTGAGTTCAACAAGAACAGTTACCTGCTTGCCGTTTTCAGCCGCCTTGATAAGAGCCGCAACAATCGGTGAATTTCCGCTGACACGGTACAAGGTTTGCTTGATGGCAAGAACATTCGGATCGGTTGCCGCCTTTTTGACAAAATCAACCACAACATCAAAGCTTTCATAAGGATGATGCACAAGTCTGTCCTTTTCACGGATAGCCTCAAAAATATCGTCATAACCGCAGAATTCCGCAGGCGGATTTACGGGAACGATAGGTTCAAAGCACATATCTTCACAGCCCTTGATGTGGGCAAATTTTGAAAGGAATGTAAGGTCAAGAGGACCTCTCTGAAAGTAGATTTCACGCTCCGTAACATCGAGAGCGTCAACAAGAAATTCACGAATTTCTCGGTTGCATTTCTTGCCGAATTCAAGACGGACAGGCTCTCCTCTCTTACGCTTTCTGATTGACTTTTTAATTTCAGCCATAAGATCCTCGGTATCCTCGTCAATGTCAAGGTCGGAATCTCGGGTGATTCTGAAAGGATCGTACTGCTTAATGTTGTAAAGCTCAAAAAGCTCGCCGAGGTGCATTGCGATTATTTTTTCAAGCAGAATAAACGCTCTGCCCTCGTGAGTCGGAAGCTCAAGAAATCTCGGAAGAATTGACGGAACCTGAACCAATGCGAAAAATTCTTCATTCTCGGCATTTGTAAGGCGAACAGCAATGTTAAGGCTTTTGTTTGCAAGCATCGGGAACGGACGGCTTGTATCAACAGCCATAGGCGTCAATACGGGGAAAACTACTTTTTTAAAGTATCCCTCAACAACCGCTTTCTGGTCGCCGTCAAGCTCGTCAGCCTCTTTGAACACAATGCCTGCCGAACGAAGTGACGGAATTATTGAACGATTGTAACAGCTGTACTGCTTTTTGGCAAACTCGTGAATTTTTTCAACAAGTCCGTCCATAACCTCTGTAGGAGTCATGCCCGATGCGTCACGGCTTGTTCTGCCGTGATGAATCTGGTCAAGCACACCTGCAACACGAACCATAAAAAATTCGTCAAGGTTCGATGCCGTAATTGAAAGGAAGTTGCATCTTTCCATAATTGGATTGGTCTTTTTGAACGCCTCTTCAAGCACTCTTGCATTAAAGTCAACCCAGCTTAATTCTCTGTTAGTATAAGGCATCTTTTGCCATTTTGACATAAGCTTTGCTCTTTCGGATGTTTTTTTATTGTTGTTTTTTGAATTTGACATATAATTCACCACCATAAAATTTGATATATAACTCAATTTAATATATCTGATTAAGTATAAAATACAAAACGAATTATTTCAAGCGAATTGCACTAAATTTTACCTTTGACAACGCATTCTTTACATATATTTTACAATAACACAAATAAAATTGATTTGCAATAGATTTGACAAAATTCGCAAAGATAAAGCCAAAATTTTCTTTTTGCAAAATATTCAAAAAATTTCAAAAAATATTGTTTTAATCTCTGTATTATGTTATACTTGCGTTGATTGTTTTATTTACAGATTTTAAAAAATTCTAAAGAAAATGAGAGGTAATTATCATGAGTAAAAAAAGGGGAAGCTTTTCCGGCGGACTCGGATTTGTATTTGCCGCTGCGGGAAGTGCAGTAGGCTTGGGAAATCTCTGGAGATTTCCGTATTATGCAGCTAAGTACGGCGGCGGAACATTTATCTTTATCTACATAATCCTTGCGCTTACATTCGGCTTTTCACTTTTGACTGCCGAAATCGCAATCGGCAGAAAAACAAAGCTAAGTCCGATTCTCGCCTACAAAAAGCTATGCAGCAAATTTTCGTTTTTAGGCTACCTTGCAACGCTTGTTCCTATAATCATTATTCCGTACTACTGCGTTATCGGCGGTTGGGTTACAAAATATATGTGCGTTTATGCACAGGGACTTGTTGCCCCTGCGGCACAGGACAACTTTTTCTCGGACTTTATTTCCGACCCGTTGTCACCCATTGTGTTTTTCTTAATATTTATGCTGTTGAGTGCAGTGGTAATTATGCTCGGAGTAAACAAGGGCATTGAGCGACTGAGCAAATTTTTGATGCCTGTTCTGCTTGTTCTGACAGTCGGAATTTCAATCTACACACTCACGCTCCCGAACGCAATGGAAGGTGTTTCATACTACCTCATTCCCGATTTCAGCAAACTGTCAATTTGGACATTTGCGGCGGCACTCGGTCAGCTGTTCTTCTCAATGAGTATCGCAATGGGCATTATGGTAACCTACGGTTCATACACAAAGAATGAGGTAAACCTCACAAAGTCGGTTAACCAAATTGAGATTTTCGACACAGCCGTTGCACTTCTCGCAGGTCTTATGGTAGTTCCTGCGGTTTATGTATTCAGCGGTGAAGAAGGTCTTGGTGCAAGCGGCCCCGGACTTATGTTCATCACACTTCCAAAGGTATTCAACGAAATGCCTGCCGGCGGAATCATCGGATTTTTGTTCTTTGTTCTTGTATTCTTTGCAGCTATCACAAGCTCAATCTCCGTAATGGAAGCAATTGTTTCTTCGCTTATGGACAAGTTCAAGCTTACACGAATCAAGTCCTGTCTTATCGTTATCGTCATCTGCCTTATTATGGGTATTCCGTCGTCACTCGGCAACGGTGTATGGTCAAATGTTAAGATTCTCGGAATGGATTTCCTTACATTCTTTGACTTCTTGAGCAACAGCATTATTATGCCGATTGTCGCACTTTGCACTTGTATTCTCATCGGCTGGGTTATCAAGCCAAAGACTATTGCAGACGAAGTCACAAGGAACGGCGAGCGTTTCAGCAGAAGGGCTTTGTTTGACGTTATGATTAAATATATAGCTCCAATCTGCCTTGTGTTCATCTTAATTTCCTACACACTTGCGCAGTTCGGCATTATTTCACTTTAACACGATTATTTATGAATTCAGACAGTAATATCACCGAAATGAATCATAAGTAATTGTCTTTAAATTAAGCATACAACAATTAACTATTCTCCGTTTATACCATGAACTCTTGAAATTATATGCAATAATTGGTATAATTACAGTTACAGCTCATTTGCTGAATTTTAGGGAGGACAAATACTATGTGTCAGAAAAAACCATTTTACATTACAACGCCTATTTATTATCCGTCAGGCAATCCCCACATCGGTCATTGCTACACCACCGTTGCGTGCGATTCTATCGCCCGTTACAGACGAATGCAGGGATACGATGTTATGTTCCTTACGGGTACGGATGAACACGGTCTTAAAATTGAACAGAAGGCTGCCGAAAAGGGTGTTACTCCCAAAGAGTATGTTGACGAAATTGTAAAAACCTTTAAGGGCTTATGGAAGTTTATGAACATAAGCTATGACAGATATATCCGCACAACAGACGATTACCACATTGAAACAGTTCAGAAAATTTTCAAGGAGCTGTATGACAAGGGCTACATCTACAAGGGCGAATACAAGGGCAAATACTGCACCCCCTGTGAAAGCTTCTGGACAGAAAGCCAGCTTATTGACGGCAAATGCCCCGAATGCGGACGAGAGGTTACAGAGGCAAAGGAGGAGGCATACTTCTTTAAGATGTCACCTTTTGCCGACAGAATTGAAAAGCTCCTCACGGAAACAGACTATTTACAGCCAAAGACAAGAGCGGTTGAGCTTGTAAACAACTTTATCAAGCCGGGACTTGAAGACCTTTGCGTATCGAGAACAACCTTCAAATGGGGCATTCCGGTTACATTTGACGAAAAGCATATTGTTTATGTTTGGATTGACGCACTTTCAAACTATATCTCCGCTCTCGGCTACAAGAATGAAAAATTTGACGAATTTGACAAATACTGGCCTGCCGATGTTCATATGGTAGCAAAGGACATCATGCGTTTTCACGCTATCATCTGGCCTGCAATGCTTATGGCTCTTGACCTTCCGCTTCCAAAGCATCTTGCCGTTCACGGCTGGATTACTTTCAACGGACAGAAGATGTCAAAGTCACTCGGCAATGTTGTTGATCCGTTTGTACTCGGCGAGCGTTACAGCGCTGACGCAATCCGTTATCACATTATGCGTGAAATGGCTCTCGGTGCAGACAGCTCATTCTCAAACGAAATTATGATTAACCGTATCAATTCCGACCTTGCAAACGGTCTTGGCAACCTTGTTTCAAGAACAGTTGCAATGGTTCAGAAATATTTCGGCGGCACACTTCCCACAGAGCGTGAGAGCGGCGAATTTGACGATGACCTTATCGAAACCGCAACATCGCTCCGTGCAAAGGTTGACGATTTCATGGACAAGACTCAGCTCCAGAACGCACTTGCCGAAATATTCAAGCTTGTTTCCCGTGCAAATAAATACATTGACGAAACCGCTCCGTGGGTTATTGCCAAGGACGAAACAAAGAAAGCAAGACTCGCAACGGTTCTCTACAACCTTCTTGAGGCAATCCGTATTGCCTGCACCCTTCTCTCGGCATTTATGCCAACAACAATGCCAAAGGCTCTTGAGCAGATCGGTGCTTGTGAAAAATGTGCCGGCTACGAAAACTGCGACAAGTTCGGTGTACTTCCTGCTGATGTCACGGTTCACAAGGGAGATGCACTCTTCCCACGAATTGATGTTGAAAAGGAAATTGAAGAACTCAACAGCATTATCAAGAACAACGAGGGTGAAAGTGAAGAAACAAAGGCACTCCGTGAAGAGCTTGAGGGTGTTGCACAGATTGGCATTGATGACTTTGCCAAGGTTGACCTCCGTGTGTGTGAGGTTAAGACCTGCGAACCCGTTAAAAAGAGCAAAAAGCTTTTACAGTTCACAATTTTTGACGGTGTAAAGGACAGGACCGTTGTCAGCGGTATTGCAAACTACTACAAGCCCGAAGAGCTTATCGGCAAGAAGATTATTCTTGTTCAGAACCTCAAACCTGCAAAGCTTTGCGGTGTTGAAAGCTGCGGTATGATTCTTTCGGCAGTTCACGGCAATGATTTAAAGGTTGTTTTTGTTGACAATATGCCTGTCGGCTCAAAAATCTGTTGATTTATGTTCGTGTAGATAGACGGCGAGTCGCCGTTCCCTGTTCGTGTAGATAGTTTGATAAATTAAAAGCTATCTATGCCCGAGCGTAACTTTAGGAGCGGATATCATCTGCCCGCACGGCGAGCCGCCGTTCCCCTTTCGTGTAGACAGTTTGATAAATTAAAAACTATTTATGCCCGAGCGAAAGTTTTTCAAAATTGAAAGTTGAAAATGGAAAATTGAAAATTGCGGTCGGGTAGACAGTTTGCAATATAAAAACATATTATGCCTGAGCGTAGCATAGTTCGTGTGCGTTGCACACGATTGCACGCAATGCGTGCAAAATTGAATACACATATGTTATATCAAAACATATGTGTATGGACATATAAATTCATCAATGTGGGCGGTCAATGACCGCCCATACTTTTAGGGAGATATACCGATGTCACTTTACAACAACATTTTCGATGCGCATGCGCATTATGATGACAAATGGTTTGACGATGACCGTTTTGAACTTTTGGAAAACATTCACACAAAAGGTGTGTGCGGAATTGTCAACAATGCGGTTGACCTTGAAACGGCAAAAACCTGCATTGAATATGCCGAAAAATATGATTTTATGTATGCCGCAGTCGGATTTCATCCCGAAAATCTCGAAAATATTCCGGACAATTATCTTGAACAGCTTGCACAGCTTTCAAAACATAAAAAGGTTGTCGCAATCGGCGAAACAGGGCTTGATTATCATTGGGACATTCCGAAAGACTTGCAAAAGCGTGTTTTTGAGGAACAGATCCGGCTTTCTCTTGACCTTGAAATGCCGCTTATAGTTCACGATCGTGAGGCTCACGGTGATGTGTACGATCTTCTGAGAAAATACAAACCAAATGCGCTGGTTCATTGCTTTTCTGGCAGTGTTGAGCTTATGCGTGAAGCGGTTCGCATGGGAATGTACATCAGCCTCGGCGGTGTTGTTACATTCAAAAATGCCCGTCACAGTCTTGAGGTCGCCTCGGAAATTCCGCTTGACAGGCTTCTGCTTGAAACCGACGCTCCGTATATGGCGCCCGTGCCGTTCCGTGGCAAGCGTTGCGACAGCTCTATGATTGTCTATGCCGCTGAAAAAATCGCATCTCTGCGTAATATAAGCATTTCCGAACTTCTGCAAATCACCTGCGACAACGCAAAACGATTTTACAATATTGATGATTAATTCATAAAAAAACACGGTCGGAATTCCCGTTTGGAAATCCGACCGTGTTATTTTTTCATTATTTTAGTAGTGGCGAACACGGTTCGCCACTACTAACAGACAACAACTTTCATATAAAAAACGGTCGGGAAGACAGTGTTTTGCATTTGCAAACTATCTTCTCGACCATAATTTTACATTT
>ERZ791645.1807-NODE-1807-length-12295-cov-2.600654_pt1 | contig 12295 bp, 5 predicted proteins | sample MGYA00509939_ERZ791645 | MGnify/ENA primary metagenome ERZ791645 (study PRJEB30046, sample SAMN00715249) | human gut metagenome | study: EMG produced TPA metagenomics assembly of the A metagenome-wide association study of gut microbiota in type 2... | reverse complement strand
TATCTTTAAACTACTTAATATAAGTGGAGGATTAAACTCGCGCAAATGTATATTTCGAGGATTGAAATAACTAAACCCGCTTACTCCTCCAAAGTACAAGAAATCACGATGATCCTTGAAGAAAGCTCCATCCGAGAATTCATCATTCTGCAATCCGTCATTCAAAGTATAATTATCTATTTTATTGTTTTTTACATTCAGGCTAGACAATCCCTGGTTGGTACTGATCCATATCTTTTCTTCGTGGTCTCTTAATATTCCATGAATCGTTTTATTATTCAATTTCTCGTCGGCATATTGTATCAGGTGAAAATCATTCTCCTCCTTTTTCAATTCGTTCAGTCCATAACTTGTTCCTATCCATATATTGGCATCATCACGCAGTAAGCACAATACATCATTATTGGTCAGTAAAATCCGACTGTCCATATCCTCCAATGATTTTATGCTGTTATCTTTCATGTTGATACAGTTCAAGCCTCCGCCACGTGTGCCAAACCATAACATATTGTTTTCCGGATCGGATGTAATGGCATAAACAACATCGTTATTCAATGAGATATTCTTATCCGACGAATTATATTGCCTGAATCCTTTAACGTGATAACGACCTTGCTCTCTGGAAATATTTATTTTGATTAAACCATATCCTGATGTTCCCACCCATAAAAGAGAATCATTGTTCGTAAAATAAATGTTGTACACAGCCTTGAAAGGCGGGTATTTGTCAGGTATCTCAAGCTTTTCCAGTTGCCCCGTAGCAGCATTCAATATATTGATTCCGGTTCCTTCCGTTCCGATAAAAATGTCATTCGCTTTATTTCTCCTCAAGGCATAGACAGAATTGGAAATCAATCCTTTACTCTCATTCAGATAATCTGTCAATTCTTTCGTTGCAGGATTCAACAGTTTTATTCCGCTTCCTTTTGTTCCTATCAGAATATTACCATCTTCATCTTCACAAAAACATCTCACAGGATGACTGGCGTGAATGGTTTCAAATAAAGAGTCGTAATGATAAAGTTGAATTAATCCTTGTCCGTCTGTTCCTATCCACAATATGTTCTGACTACCGGAATAAAGAGTGAAGACTGATAACTGACTGGATAGTTCGTTCAGGTAGGTAAAAGTATTCTTTTTTAAATCATAATGAATACATCCCCCTTCTATAAAGCTGATGTACATCTTGTTCTCTGCTAAAATAACCTGCGATACAGGTTTGTTACTATCCAGCTCAATGTATTGGGAAACTGTAAAGTCGGGATTTAAAAGGAAAAGTTTGTTGTCTTTGTTTAAGATAAATCTGTCTTTCGACAGAAATATCTTATCTACAGGCGTCTGTATGTCGACTGTGCGTAAATCACTCTGTTTTCCTCCGTTAACGAGTAGATTGTAAGTCAGATGCACGGTATTTCCATTATTTAAAAGGAAAAGCATACGATCGGAATCACTCACGGAATAATCCTTTATATGACTTGCAAAGTCTGTGTTAATCGGATTAAACTCATCTTCAGAATCATTGTAGACAAAGAACCCCAGCCCCTTTATGAGGCAGATAATATCTCCTGCCGCACTCTTTCCTAAAATAAAAGACTTTTCCTGATTGGGTACTTTATTATCTGTTCTTAAATAATACCTTGTTATCTGACGGGTTCGTTTATCTAACCGATTGATTCCATTATCTGTTGCTATCCATAAACTGCCCTTACATTCGATAATCTGGCGGATAACGTTATTACTTATAGAATTCGGATTGTTTTTGCTATATCTGAATGTCGTAATTTCTCTTCCATTATATGCATTCAGTCCATCCCATGTCCCAATCCAGATTGTATGTTCTGCATCTTCCAAAATACAGTTTACTGAATTATTTGTCAGTCCGTTAACATTTGATATGTGTTTTGCCACATTAAAAGCATAAGACTTTGTGGAAGTGACAAATGCAATAATCAGAATAAAAAATAATTGTGCGTATAAGATGTTTCTCATGTAAATGAATGTTATTTATACGGTTAGGATAATAGCAAATATAAGGAATTTATTTTATTCCGCGCATATTTTCATCGGTAACGGAGGATTTATGCAATTGTGGAATAGTCAATCCGAATTACAAACGATAATCTACGATTTCACCGTCAACAATCAATTTACCATGTTTCTTTGTCTTTTTAGCGGAAGCAGGAATACAAACAATAGTTACGGCATTGTCCGGGTTCAGGATAATGCTTGTTTCGCCGGTACAATTTTTCTTTATGTATTTTTTGGATACCAGATCGTACAAGTCCGTAGGTTCCGTAAAGTGTTGATTCAAGGTTACCTCTTTGGCTTCAAAGTAAGGATTGAATAAAAGGTAAGTAGGATATTTTCTTGTGGAATAAAAATCTGTGGCATTACAATCCAGTTGAAGAATACATTCCACATTAGTAGTATCTACAATAGAGGCTAGCATACCCACCCAAGCCGAACCATACAAACAAATATCTGTAGCTGAAGACATGGTTTTTACTTGATCCCCAATAGCATAGGGACCCTCATCGGACAATAATCCCTGGAACGGTTCAAAGTGATTGCCATGATACAAATCCTTCCTCAATCCTTCATAGCAAATGACGTGTTGAGGATCACCTTCCCAGATAGAACTCGACTGACGGTTGCGGGGGTGCTCGTCTGCATAAAATAAGCGGCAGGCGTTTGCCAGGTTCAGCATCCACTTGCCTATTGTGGAAGCATAAGCCGGGTTGTATTTTACAATTGGAACAAGTGCGGCAGCTTGTGAAAAGGTGTTCATGGCAAAAGCATATTGTTCATCCTTTTTTTGCCCTACCAATCCGTGTACGTCATATTTGTTCCAACGCTCACACATCACTCCCCATCCGTCACGGTCTGAATTATTACCGTCGAAGCACCAGTTCAGCATTTTCAGCTCATCATAAGTAGTTCCAAGTTCCGCATTCATGCGCACTGCCAGATAAGCTCCATAGGGCATCATTATCTCATAGAAAGTTCCTTCTTTCTGGGGACGGTTTTGCAAGAATGCCATGCATTGGCGTGTAGCATTCAGATACTTTTTATCTCCGTATTTAATCCAGGAGATGTATTGCAACCAAGCAAGTCCTGCGGCTGCATCCGGCTCGCGCCATATTTTATTATGATACCCTTTACGGTTCTTAAAGTTGAAGGCGGTGAAGTTGAAGTCCGGATATTCTCTACCTTCACTCAGGTCCTGGATAGCAGTATACCAATTGTCGACAGTGATCTTCATCGGCTCCTGCCTCTCTGTTTTTTGAGGATATAAATCTACTAGCATCGAATAAGCCATTGCCGGCCATATCTCATACCAGAAACTTTCTCCGGCTTTCCTGTCGAGTCCGTTCAATATAAGATTGGTTCCATTCTTCTTGTTGAAGAATTGTCGTATCATTGATACATAATCTTTTCCGTCATCATTGCTTTTGTCTACTCCTATCAGACTTGCACTAATGAGTGAACCCATAGTGGGAAGAGATTCATAAGAATTTCCTCCTAACCGTCTTTTATCTACGTAGCTTGGAAGTCCGAAAGTACGGAATGGAAAGTTTATTTGCGAATCGTCCCACCAGATAAGAGGTAAGTTCTGTCCTTTGGCGTTGAAATCGTAAAATAGTCTGTCCTGTTTCGTGGCTATATCTTTCCAGTTTTTCATTTTATAGGGGAAAGGTATATTGGGCATATACTGTACTAATCGGATCTCTTTTTGTTCTATCGGCTTTTGTGCCGGCAGGTTGTTGAGAAAGAAAAAACCTGCTACGAGAAATAATAATGTCTTTTTCATGGTCAGTTGGTTGTTAAAAAAGGGCGGATTATAAAATCCGCCCCCTCATTTTATTCATATTAAAAACCCGGATTTTGGGAAAGAATATTGTTGCTCTTATCCCTTTCACCTTGCGGTATCGGAAACAGATAATCTCTGTCGTCTCTAAAATTGGCACCTTTCGATGTATTATATTTGGTTGCATAAGCACGCATAACGGTTCCGAAACGTTTTTGTCTCATCAGGTCATCCCGTCTCCATCCTTCCATTGCCAATTCACAACGACGTTCCTTCCAGATGATTTCTTTCAGACGCTCTTGGTCGGTTTCTGTTATGTCGGGCAGTGTATTAGTTGTTGTAGCAGGAATATACGCCTGTTGATCTCTTCTCGGATCTATCGGATTAGTTTTGCGGGCTCTTTCTCTTACATCATTCAGGTAAGGAAGTGCAAGCCCTGGTTTTCCATTTTCGTTTAATACTTCGGCATACATTAAGAGAACATCGGAATAACGGATCAAGCGAATGTTGTAACTAATCATCCAGACGTCGAAACCTGTTTTTTCTACTGCTGGCACAGTCATCTTGTAATCATGATAACCGCTTGGAGATTCAGCATTGTCCTGCGCTTCAGTATCACCTTTATATCTATCACCAGTTTGTGTGAATACGTAAGTAATACGCGGGTCATCTGCGTCAAAGGCATCATGGAGATCTTGGGTTGGTACGTGAAATCCATATCCTTGATAACCGGAGATGCGTCTGCTTGTGAAGAAGTGAGGGACATTGGTACCTGTGGCTATGTTTTTGTCATATACTTTGTTGGCAATCTCAAATACTGATTCCGAACTGTTTTCATATTCAGTGCGCCAGTTCATGCCGTAATCACTCAACAATGTATAGTCTTTGTCCACTTCAATAATATCATGAAGTACCGTTTCGGCAGAGGTAAAATCACCTTTGAACATGTATGTTTTAGCAAGCATTGTTTTAGCAAAGCCACGTGTTGCACGATAAGCATCATCTTCAGAGTAATCTCCTTTTGCAGGAAGTGCGGAGGCATCGGTTAAATCATTCACAATACATTCATATACCTTCTCCAATGGGGAGCGGGGTATTTGCAGTATTTCAGCGGGTTGCATCGGCGTAGTGATTAGAGGCACTTCTCCGAATGTAGTGACCAGACAATAGTACCCGAATGCTCTCAATGCTTTAGCCTCGTTTGCATAACGTTTCAATAGTTCTTCGTTTCCTATTGCATCAGGAGCATAATAAATCACATCGTTACAGCGATTGATTAATCTGTACAGAATCTCCCAACGACGTCCTACTTCACCATTGGTTGTGTAGATCGTAAAGTCGGACAAGTCGCGTACTTCGGCACGGTCACCGTCATTTCCTCCTCCTTTCAGGGCATCATCCGTGCTGCAATCACCTACAAAATAATGATTTAATGCATATTCATTCCAAGTTGTACGTAATTGAAGATAAGCTCCAGTCAAGGCTTGTTCAATATCGCTTTCCTTCTGATAATAATTATCGCTTGTGGTTTTACCATAACTTGGTTCGTCGAGAGAGCAGCTATACAACCCCACTCCGGCAAGAGCCCAGCATATTATAAATAATATTTTTCTCATAATGTAATGTCTTTTTAGCTAGATTTAAAATTGCAAATTAACTCCAAAAGTGAATGTACGTGAAGACGGATAACGTGTAGTATCCACTCCCATATCCAATGGGTTATTGATACCCAGTTCCGGATCAAGTCCGGAATAACCGGTTAAAGTAAATATATTCTGACCGCTCACATAGAATCTACAACTTGAAAACAGTTTGCTCTTCTGGCAAATGTGACTCGGCAGTGTATAACCTATTTGCATATTCTGCAAACGCAGATAAGAACCGTTCTCCACATAGAAAGAAGAACCTCTCATATTATTGTTAGAGTCAGAGTTGGTTATGCGTGGATATACAGCATCCAAATCCCCGTCTTTTGTCCATGCTTTTGTGTAAGCATCCGCCAACGCATTCTGGCGTCCTGCTGAAGCAAGGCTTCCTTTAGCGACGTTCCAGATGTCATTTCCAATAGTTCCCTGGAATGCCATACTTACATCAAAGTTCTTATAACTGAATCCTAAGTTGAAACCATAAATGAGGTCCGGATTAGGATCACCGATAAAAGTACGGTCATCATCATCATTCAATTCGCCTGATTCTCCTAATTTGGCAAACTTAAAATCACCCGGTTGTGCATTAGGCTGAATCTTGGTACCATTCTTATCCACATAATTGTCTATCTCTTCCTGATTCTGGAATATTCCTATTTGTTTGTACCCCCAGAAACGTCCGATAGGACCTCCTACATACGTACGGCTGGTATTTCCACTCAAATATTCCGATGTAAGTTTGGTTACCTCTGTCTTATAAGTAGACATGTTCAGCCCTACATTGTAATTAAAGTCTTTTCCTATCTGGTTACGGTAGTTGACTACTATTTCGAAACCGGTATTCTTCAAGTCTCCTGCATTGAAGAAGGGGCTGTTAGGGAAGGCGCCAAAAGAAGGAATAGGCATATTCAGCAACATGTCACTTGTTTTCTTTACATAAAAGTCCATACTTACATCAAGGCTGTTTTTAAAGAAAGACATATCTAAACCGACATTGGTTTGCTGGCTGGGTTCCCATTTAATATCTGCATTTCCCACATAAGTCGGGACGTAACCTTGTGAGTACCCGTTTCCAAAGTACCATTGATTTTCATTATTGGTACCAATCAACGTAAGAGGTGCGTCTCTGTCGATTCGTTGGTTACCATTCTGTCCCCAACCTACACGCAGTTTTAAATTGGAAATTGTATTTTCAATGTTCAGGTTCTTAAAGAATTCTTCATTGCTCACCCTCCAACCTAATGAAACTGATGGGAAATAGCCCCAACGGTTACGTTTGGCAAATCTTGAAGAACCGTCGGCACGGAAATTGACTGTAGCAAGGTATCTGTCATCATATACATAGTTGATACGTCCCAGGTATGACAACATAGAAGATGTTTCTTTACCTCCCGAGGTGTTATCTCCGGCTGTTTGTGCATCAAGTATCTGATAGATTTCATCGTTACCTAAAGCCTTTCTCTTAAATGCATTAATGCCTTCGCTGCTGTTCTTCTCATAAGTCATGGCAACCATTGCATCCAGTTTATGTCTGCCTATTGTCGTGTTGTAGTTAAGGCGTTGTTCCACCTGATAATTAGAAGTAACAGCACTATTATTATTCAATTGAGTTTCTTTATTATATTTACTTTCCTGATTCGCTAAGTTATCTTCCGAAAAAGTAGACGAATAGACAGGACGGAAGTCTTTGAAAGTATCATGGTATCTTTCGAAGCTATACTGTACCCGATAGCTCAATCCTTTATACAATTTGATTTGGGCAAACACATTACCAAATACATTGAATATGTCATTGTATCTATTAGGAAGTTCGAGCATGGCTACCGGATTAGGGTCGTAAGACCACTCGGTAGGCGCATATTTGTTATATTCGTAATTTTCAGAAGACGGATCTACCAACGGGCTGATAACAGGGGTAAAAGGATCAGCTTTTTGAATGAAATCGAATGAAGGAATTGCTCCTGCGTCACGTTTTCTTATCTTTGCCAGATTGACATTGGCGCCAACAGTGATAAATTTGTTGATATCATATTCAAGATTCGCCTTAAGTGAAAGTCTCTTGAATTCAGTAGTGATAATCGCACCCTGATCGTCTACATATCCTAAACTTAAAGAAGATCTCGAATTATCTGTCCCCTTACGGATGCTTAGATTATAGTTCTGGTTGAAAGCTGTACGGGTTACTTCATTCCACCAGTTGGTATTATAGCCTTTCTGATTGGTAAACTTATCCTTCATTGAGTTTTGAAAGCTTGCATCGTTTTCATACGCTTTCATGATGAAGTTGTAGTATTGGTCGCTGTTCATCATGTTCAATGCTTTATAACTGTTTTTTACACCTACATAAGCATCCAATGTTACAGTCGTTTCACCTTTCACCCCTCCCTTGGTAGTAATGAGGATTACTCCATTAGAACCTCTCGAACCATAGATAGCGCAGGCTGAAGCATCTTTTAATACTTCCATACGTTCAATATCAGATGGATTCAGGCTGCTGATGTTATCCATGAACTGTCCATCAACTACGTACAATGGATTGTTGTCATTGACGGTCCCTAAACCTCTCACGCGGATCACTGCATCCGATCCCGGCTGGCCGGAACTGGCGGCAACAAATACGCCGGCTGCCTTACCTGTTAGTAGTTCGGATGCATTAGATACTGCATAGTTCTTAATATCCTTACTACTTATAGAAGCCAAAGCACCGGTAAGGTCACTCTTTCTTTGAGTACCGTAACCAATAACCACAACCTCATCCAATTTATTATCGGACACTAGATTTACATTGTACGTTCCGCTATTTGTTACGTTTACAATTTCAGTTTTAAAACCGACATACGAGAATGAAACTTTATTTGACGATACTTTTAATGTATATTTACCGTCAAAATCAGTGATAGTACCATTGGTCGTTCCCACTTCAAGAACAGAAACTCCAATTAAAGCCTCTCCGGTATTACTGTCGTATACCACACCCGAAATACTCTTGGTTTGCTGTGCAAAGACATTTGTGCAAACAGCAAGAATAAGAATGAATAATAAATGCTTACTCATAGTTTATACACTTAGATTCAAAGGGACATCTCAGGAATATAAGAGAGTGAAATGATATTTTGTTTATTCGCAATAATCTTACCATCTTTCAGTTCTAATTCTGTTCCGGCGGGAAGTTCCACAATTACTCTTGCGTCGTTGGCCGGGATCTCAACGGAGCCATTTGTCTTTATATTTTTTGCTATATATTCTTTGGCAACAATATCAAACAAATCGCATGGTTGGGTAGCTTGATAAGTAATGGTTTTGGTCTCTTTATGAGGGTTATAATAGAGATAGACCGGATAAGGTTTCTCTGTATAGAAGTCTGTGACATTACAATCCAGCCGGAGGATACCCTCCACATTCGTTTGACAAACAATGGCCCCTAAAATACCAACAGGAGAAGAACTGTAAACGCTGAACATGCTCTCCGTCGGATTACCTTTTATCCATTTGGGACCATCGCCGATTGCAACCGGATTAACCCCTTTTAATGATGCTTTTCCATAGTCATCCGTTTTTCGTAAACCTTCATAAGAAACATTATCATAAGTAATGTCCTTCAATTCAGGAGCCCATTGATGTGTTTCATCTATTTCCCCCGGATAGAACAAACGACATGCACTTGCATTGTTCAACATCCACTTGCCGATAGCTTTTGCATATTGAGGCTGATATTTCACCATCGGAATGAAAGGCCAGGCAGGTTTGATACTGTTCATGAGGAATGCATATCCTCCGCCGTCTGTGATACTTCCTTGCAGACCACTTACATCATAGTCACCCCATTTTCCTACAATAATTCCCCAACCGGTTCTTCCTGTAGGGCTTTTACATCCGTCAAATACCCAATCAAGAAGTTTGGCTACATCATAGTTGGCTCCTTCTACTGCATTCAAATAGGCTGCCGTATAAACTCCGAGTGGTAAAAGGGCCTCGTAAAAACGGCTTTCTTTTTGGGCAAGCAGGGCTTCGATGGCACTTTTACTATGTTGCAGATAACGTGGATCACCAAACTTATGATAAGCACACAACAATACATAAGCATGCCCACCGGCGGCGTCTTGTTGCAATGGAATATTATTAACCATTCCTTTCATTTGTGCATAGTCAAAATAAGAATAGTCGTAATTTCCATTCAATACAGAATCTGCTTTAACAAACTGCTCCGCAATACTTTTTTGTATCTTCTCTGCCCCGTCTACATTGGGGAAAACATCGCAAATAGCATAATATAAGGCATTGGGTAATACATCATACCACCAGTCGCGGCCATAGCCTCCTCCTAAAAGGGCTACTGACGGAGTCGTATTGTTCATGACTATATTCCAGCCGTTATCAGAGTTGAAATAATTCTGCACCATTTTTACATAGTTATATCCGTCTTGATTCGTCTTGTCAATCCCTACAAGGCCGGCACCAAGAATAGCTGCCAATGAGTTCAGACTTTCATGGAACTCTCCGTTATTGGCATTTTTTCCCTGACGAATATCTTTAATGGCAGTATATAAGCCAAATGTAGTCTGGTCCATATTTCTGCGGGCGTCATCTAACCAGATTAATGGTCCGACTTCGCTTTTATTATTCCAGTCAAAGATAAACTGGTCATACTTTTGGGCTTTTTGCTTCCAGTCCAGCATTTTATAAGTTTCAGGCATATCAGGCATAGAGTCTACCCTATGGATGGAAACCTGCTTTACCTTTTCACCAAAGTTATTTTCGTTGCCCGAGCAAGATGCCAGGAGACAAACGGTCATAAGTACAAAAACACCTTTACTTGTCATTTTCATGTTCAATAGTATCAGTTTGATTAGTAATATTCTTAGCTAAAGGATATGCCGCTAATTGTAATCCGGCAACAATCACCAGCGCATATTTCAATGCAAAATCCTGCGATACACAATAAGCAAGGAAGATAAACAGTAGTAAACCGAAAGCTCTTCCAAGGAAAAGGCCGAACTCATGGCTTAGGATATATGCATATTCGTTTCTATTCTCAATCTTTGCAACTGCATCAATTGTTCTCATCATAATGGGGAAGTAAGCCAGGTCGAACAAAGGCTGGAATATCACTTTGCAAAGGACGAAAAGGATCACTCCTGTAGCAGAGAAGAGAATACCGTTGAATAGTGTACCGACAAAGAATACGATTAGTCCTCCTACAAATATTTTCAAACGGTCTTGCGGGCGGGCCATACGTCCTAATACATACACCAGGACAGCGGTCAGTGCCCCGCTAACTCCCTGAATCAATCCTAACGCTCCTTCATCTCCTACCAGCTTCAATACTAATATAGCCGGTGCCGTTACTAAAAAACCTTGAACCATTCCTTTCAATCCGGCTAGCCAAAGCATCTTTTTCCAAAGTATGTTGAAGCGGAAATAGAGGAAGTTCGTTTCTTTGGGGTTCTCGAATTTACCTTTCCACAGTGTCATGCAGGCGATAACGGTAATGACTACTGCTGCCATCGTAACTACACAGTAAGAGGTATTGATATTGAAGAGGAATCCGAAAACTTCTTTTCCATCTATCTGGCTGATAAATGCGCCTATAATTAAAGGAACACCGATGGAGGTAATAGAAAAGAAGAAAGACTCTAGTCCGAAGAAATAGTTACGGCTGTTGTCGTTGGTATTATAGAGAGCCAGTAGGTATCGGTTGGTCCAGAAGAAACCAGAAGCTGCTCCCATTAAAAAGCCGGCCAGACCAAGTTCGACGAAGCCAAGTGACTTGATAGTCATCATACCGAACATGGAAATGCCACTTACCAGGATTCCTACCGAATAAAGTGTCTTCACACTGTATTTCTTTAGCAGATAACCGTTAACAAGAGAGGTAGTAATGATGCCTATATACATTGCCAGCTGATAAAAAGCAACCATCACGGGGTCACTCGTGTTTCTCATGATATAGGCTCCCACAAAGATTTCTACTATCGGTAGTACCAATGCATAAAGCATATTGGTAACCAACAGTGTTCTCATGTTAGGTTCCTGTTGCTTAAAGAACAGATATTCTTTTTTCAGTTTATTCATTACTTCTCTTGTGTCTGTTTTAATACGTTTAATATCTCTGAAATGGAAAGCTCTGCCTTACAAATCACTTCATCGCTTGCTCCATAATACATGGTTATCGTATCGCCGTCCACTAAATGCCCATTAGTGAAAACTACATTTCCGAAGAAACCTGTTTGCTCATAAGCGGCGATAGGTTCCATGATAGGTTCTTCGCTTCTTGCAATGACTTTCGACGGGTCATTTAAATCGAGTAATAAAGCCCCCAAGCAATAACGGTGATTAAAATCGGCTCCATGATAAATCTCCAGCCAGCCTTCTTCTGTCTTTATTGGAGCTGCCCCTGCCCCTACACGTGCGCAATCCCACATTCCGTCACGAGTGGTTGCCACACATTTGTGGTTTCCCCAATGCAAGCGGTCGGGCGATTCTGCCAACCATATATAATTGCCGCCAAGTTCGGGACTGCTCGGGCGATGAAGAGCGAAATACTTGTCACCTATCTTCTGTTCGAACAATGCACAATCTTTATTATGCGGTGGGAATATCATTCCATGCCGTGTATAGTTTTTCCAATCATTGGTGTGAATCAGTCCAACCCCTACAGCTACCGACGATACTTCTGTGAAAGTAAGGTAAAAACCATCTTCGGTTGTTGCAACACGGCAATCCTCAATGCCGAATGCTTCCAGCTCTCCTTTTCCGAAAATAGGTGGAAATTCCGGTTCATCTTTGAAGTGAATACCGTCGGTACTTGAAACCAATCGTAAGTAAGACATCGTAGTCAGAT
>ERZ791645.1806-NODE-1806-length-12297-cov-2.735909_pt1 | contig 12297 bp, 5 predicted proteins | sample MGYA00509939_ERZ791645 | MGnify/ENA primary metagenome ERZ791645 (study PRJEB30046, sample SAMN00715249) | human gut metagenome | study: EMG produced TPA metagenomics assembly of the A metagenome-wide association study of gut microbiota in type 2... | reverse complement strand
CGCTTCGTCCTGCATAGTTGAGACGTCCCGTGTAGCTGTTCTTCTGGCCTTTTCGGGTGTATTCGGCGGTGGCAACGGAGGTAATGATGTCTTCTTCTCCGTAGCGTGCACGCAGGTAGGTCAAAGCGATCTCATTCTTGAGCATCATGCTTCTAAGGCCCGATAAGTGTCGTTGGAAAGAGCGATATTCCATGATGGATGGCTCGTAGTACTTTTGGTAATAATAGGCTGAATCCGCTTGACGGTTGGCTTCATATACCACTCCCTTGGTGTACTTCAATGATTTGTTCTGACTGTCGTAAAGCAAAGCTGTATCAAGAACAGCGAGAGCCTTTTCCGGTTCTTTCGCCTTTGTCAGTTGCAGGGCACGGTATTCACTGCTCTGTGAGAATGCGCCTATAATCTCTTTGTTGCTCGGGTATTTGTTGAGTATCGGCTTCAGGAATTCCAAAGAAGCTTCGTATCTCTTGTCACGTTCAAGCACGGTAGCTCTTTTAGCCTGATAGAATGGTTCTTCAGGATAATAATTGATTCCTTGTGCTGTATATTTCTCGAATTCATCGTATTTTCCGAGTAAACCGGACGAATTGATGGCATACCGTAATCCGAGATCGCTTGATGGATTCAGGCTAATTAGCTTAACAGATTCCTCGTATGCTTTCTTCGTAGCTCCGGCTTCCATACATTTCTTGATGTACGGCACTGCTAGTTCCTCGTATCCGATAACATAGAAAATGCGCATATCCTCATCACTCTGCTCGATGGCAGATAGATACAGTTGCAAAGCCTCTTCGGTTTTATCCATTTTATCGAGAATAAATGCCCTTTTCAACGTGCCGTTTTCGTAATCAGGGAAGTGAAGAGTGATGGTGTCCAATGTTGCAAGTGCTTCATTGTAACGTTTCATATTGATATAGCAACTCAAGGCTTTTTCCCATGCGGCACCGTTCACTTCATTGTCGTCTACATGTTTTTGAGAAACGAACAATACGTGCGGCAATGCTTCTGCGTACAGACCAAGTTCCATCAGTTTTTCAGCTTTCTTCATGTGTTGTGCGCTCATGGCAAGCGTAATATCATAATCATCAGGATACATCTCATACATCTTTTTCAGCGTTGAATAGGCAAGATCATCCTCATTCATCTGGCGATAAAGCATATATTCTTTATAAAGAATTCCTTTATCATTGTTGCCATATTGTTTTTTAGCTTCTCTGATATAGAAGAGTGCGTCATCGGTATATCCCCGGGTGACGGAAGTGTTCAGCAGGTAGTCTAATGCTTCCTTGTTCTTATTACCTCCTTCGTAGGCCATGCCATATAATACATAAGGATCCCGCTGCTTCTCTGCTCGGGCAGCCTCCATTAACAGGTCGTTATACATACGTCGTATGGCAGGGCTGTTGTTTCTTCGCATTTGCTCGCGTATAAACACCAGAGCTTCCGGATAACGTGCCAATTCACTAAGGATACTCGCCCTTTTGACGATAAGCGCACCGCTTCCCGGTATGGCAGCCAAACCGTTGGATGACCAGCCTAGAGCAGCTTCCCGGTTTCCTTCCTGTAAATGCAGGTTAATGATGTCCAGATAATATTCTTCGTTTTGAGGAGATACTTTGATGAGCTCCGTCAGCTTTTCGATAGCCTCTTTTCGGTTACCGCCTTTTTTCATTTGCTGGTAGCCTACCTCCATGCTGTAGATATAATCCTTCCTTAGAATGGTATCGTTCGGGTAAATCTGATTGATTCGTTTCAACAGACGATCTGCTTCCACATCGTTGTTCTGCTTGCGGTACAGTTCAATCTTTCTTCGCCATAAACCTCTCCAATACGGATTCACTTCCAGCAACTCATTAACGTAACAAATAGCACTGGAGTAATTTTCGGTGATATCTTCTACGTCTACCAGCAGATGTTTGGCATTGACGTTGTTGTAATTGTCATCTATCGCTTTGACAAGATGATAACGCGACTGATCATAGTTCTTTTCGTGGAACCAGTATTTTCCCATGAGCCATTCAAGGTCAGAAACATTCGGGTATTTCTGAAGGCCCTCCTCCAACAGCTCTTTCCCTGCTTCCCATTCCTCGTTCGCAAAATGCTCCTGTACAATCTGGGCATATTGCTCCGGTGTCTGGAATCCGTTGTCGGTCCCGGAGGAAGAGGTTATCAGTAAAAACAGACAACCTAATATGGTGATCTTATGGAGAAATTCTCTGTTCATTCTATCTTGTCTTTAATCTTTCTTTCTTGTTTAAATCGTAGCAGGTTCGGGCTTCATTGCCGTTATATCAGTACCGTCTGCACTTTCTTCTTTCTGCTTGAATCCCTTACGTTCCATGTTTTTCCACTTGAAGTCTCTATTGGTCAGATAACTGAGGTATCCTCTCAATGAACAGAAAGTGATGATGGGATGATAGAAGATAGGCTCTAATATGGATGCAATGATAATCCACAGGTATTCATATCCTCTTTTATATAGCATCCCGACATAGTAGTCGTAGGTAATAACAACGATGGAAAGGAACTGGCAGAACGTATAGATCGTCAGGTAAATCATCCATGCCGTGTTCCAGTTGACTGCTCCTGTAAAGGCCAGATAGATAAATACTATCAAACCGACGAGCTCGATGATCGGCGCTAGAAACTCAAAAACGAACATATAAGGCAGAGTTAACAGTCCCATCTGTTTATACGTCTTTTTGAAAATCATCTTACGATGGATATTAAGTGTCTGGAACAATCCCCGTGCCCAACGGGTACGTTGACGGTAAAGCATTGCCAGGTTGGGAGGTCCTTCCGTCCAACAACAAGTATCAGGAATCTGTACGATCTTATAAGGACGGGAGAAGTCGCACATATATCCTACCATGCGGGTAATGAGGTCCATGTCTTCGGCAAAAGAGGGAGCATCGTATCCTCCGGCTGCAATCGCTACCGAACGATCGAAAAGACCGAATCCACCGGAAACATTCGGCATACCATTGATAGCGGACCATCCCATCTTACCAATCAGATAAGAGCGCATATATTCCAGATTCTGGAAAAGTGGAATCGGTGTACGGGGAGTTCTAACGTCTATGATTTGTCCGTCTTTCACGACGCATCCGTTAGCCATCAACATCGTTCCGCTGACTGCAATTACTTGTTTTTCTGAAGATATAATGGGCGAGATACAACGATAAAGAGCATACTTTTCCAAAATGCAATCCACATCCGTGCAGATAAAATAAGGATGAGAAGCAACGTTGATACCCGCATTGGATGCATCCGCTTTGGTTCCTCCATTTTCTTTGTCTACAACGATGAGTCGGCTGTATTTCGGGTTGGAGGATTTGAGGAGTCTTCGGAACGGTCTGGTTTTGATTCGCTCGATATAAGCATAGGGCACTTCTACCAGTTCATAATATTCGGTCATCTTTTCCAATGTACTGTCCGTACTTCCATCATTTACAATAACCACCTCGAAAAGCGGATATTCCAATGCAAGCATGGAGTTCACATTATCAATGATTGTCTTTTCTTCATTGAAGGCAGGAGCAATTACCGAAATGCCCGGTGTATAGGGGGATTCCTTGATTGTTTTCCGCATATAGCTTTCCACATAGTAATCCTTTCTCCGTTTTAGAGAAATGAAAGAGAGGAAGGCGAATGTGACGAAGAATATCGCCAGCATGCTCGTATAAAAGAATACGAAATAATTGAAGAATGTAAATATTATATCTCTCATGTTCTCTAGTTTAACTGGTTGATTAACGGATGCTTGGTGTGGGCAAACAATATAGCTGTGTGGGAATCTGCTTTTCTTTCCAATTGATCGAATGTTTTCCTTCCCATTGCACTATACTCATAGAGGGCTTTGAGTATGACTCTCTTGGTTCCCCAGTTATCTGCTTCATCATAAGCATTGTAAAGAAATCCTAATGCTTTATCTGTTTTCAGGTCTGCAACAGCCGAAATGATTTGTCGCTTGACTTCTTCCGGTTGCACATGGTACATTTCAATCAGCTTGGGCTCGATCTCTTTGTATTTTAGCTTTCCTAAAGTTCTGATCGCTTCGCCCCGGATTTCGGTAGAGCGTGCGTTGATTTGTTTAGCCAGGATGGGAGCACTATCGGTTTCATTATATAACCGGATTTCGTTGATAAAGAATATCTTAACGTTTTCTTCAGCTGAAGTATTCACCCATTTAATAAAGGTGGGTGTGTTATATCCCACTTTCTTACGGTGCTCCAAGATAGCGTGTAACTCCATCATGTCCCATTGCCTTAACTTCATGCCGATGTCTTCGTCGAAGAAGCGGAACGGGTCACCCTGGCTTAACCACATATAAGTATAGCGTGCCGAGTTTCTTAGTTCTAGTTCACGATGATAGAGGAAACGGACCAATACCGCTTCAGAGGCATATCCGTTGATGGATTGAATAAGTTTCAGCGCTTGTATCTTTGCTCTTTTGGAGCCGAATTGAAGTTCGCGTTCAAGGAAACGCGTGATCTGGAATACGGTTTGAATCGTTTGATAGTTTAGTTCATTGATCTCATCTTCATGCACACTCTTGATTTCTGTTAATAGTTGAGTGATAATGCGTAACTCGTTAGGTTTCGGGCGCTTTTTCGTATCATATTCTAATCTGTCAGCTATCTCTTCTTCACTCAATGTGTTGGAATCTAGTGAGATAGATTTCATTTCTTCATAATACTTATCAAATGCTTTATTGTATTTCCGCTTCTCTTTTCGCCTTTTAAATATACCATATATAATATGGAATAGGAGAAATAAGTACGCAATAATACAAAACATTACAGCAATTGAGCATATTCTTATGATTAAAGGATAGCCAATAAACTTGTAATATATCCAATAGAAATAATATTCTATGTAATCTATACCATACAGTACTTGATCCATTTCCCTTGATATATTTATATATAGAACTTGTATATTCGGAATAAAAGCTCTATATTTGTTGTATTGAATGTTCTGTCTAATGCAAATATACGAAATAACTTGTATATATTATCCAGTGTTCATGAACAGGCCTTTTGAGCCCTATTTTAGCTCTTGTGATTATTCTCGATGGAAAGGATTGAAATTACAAATAAAGGCAAGCAAAAAGCTATTAGGAGTTAAATATATTTTTGATAAGTTAACAAATGGAGCCTGAAAATAAGTGTGATAAGCCAGGTTCTCATGCGAAACAAAAACAAACAATAAATTTAAAAATTAAATTAAGATGAAAATTAAAAGTTTGATGTATGTCCTTATGGGGACAATGTTGGTTACTACTTCCTGCTCTGATAATGAGTTGGAAAAAGGTAAGGATGGTTCGGGAACTGTTGACCCGGTAAATGCTTCTGCACTTGTGAATGTATATTCCGATAAAAGTGGTTCTGAAGCGAGTCTGCTTGTGGGAGATGTATTAGTGAAAGATTCCCGTACTCTTACGTTGAATGTTCCTGCTGCTTGCGAGAAAGTGTATATGAAATACAATACAGTTTCGGGAACAGAAGCTACAAAAGAATTTGCTTTGTCTCCTGTTAGTCGTGGTGTAGATCAGAGTACTGGTTTCAATTTTGAAACAAACCGTCTGGCATCGGTAACTCTTGCGCTTCCTGAAGATGCAGTGCAGCCGACAAATGAAACGGACCAAGGCTATCTTTTCTATCATAACACAGGTGTGGTGATGTTCGAAGATGGTTGGCCTATTCAACTGGATTCATGGTATGATGAAGATTTCAACGATGTTGTATTCGAGTATGACTTGAAGGTGACTGAATGTCATAGTCAACAGATGATGGAGACTGTAGGAGGTAAAGAAGAATTGTTGTTGACTTTGGATGTTCGTGCTGTAGGTGGTATATACCCGACTGTGTTAGGTGTTGTACTGGATGGTTTGAAAAGCGAGTATGTTGATCGGATTACTGCAAGCCTTGTACTAAAAGGTGGTCAGGGAACAATGACAGACTTAGCTAAAGAGGAACTTTCTACAAAAAATATAGTGAAAGTTGAAAATAAAAATTGGAATTGGAGTAATGATACTCGCAAAGAACCGCGTTTCGCAATATTGACAGTGGATAAAGCACAAGCGGAAGGAACTGTTATTACACTGGATGGTTTAACTTCTTTGATGGATAATAATCAGGATATGTTTCAGGTAACACAAGGAAAAGTAAGAGAAGGACTACCTATGTTGCGTGCTGAAGTTAGACTGATTGGTAAAGAAGGATTAACTGGAGCCGAAAGAGATGCTCAGCTTGCAGCATTTAGAGAGTTGATTTTAGATACTAATAGACAGAATTTCTTTATTAAGGTGAACGGTGGTAAAGAAATACACATGAGGGGTTATGCACCGACTTCTGCTTACAAAGCAGAATATGAAGCATTGGTTGCGGGTGACACTACACTGGATGCAAATGTTTATTATTCAAATACCAAAGGTTCCACTTGGGGAGTTAAACTTCCGGTTGGCACACGTCATGCTTATGAACGTGTACCATTTAGAGAAGCATATCCTGATTTTACTAAATGGGTAGATAGTAAGGGTGCTTCAAACCAGAAATGGTATGAGAACTTTGTTGATGAAAAAACTATAAGATATTGGTAATGCAAATTATCAGTCAATACGTTATTTGAGTTATTTTGTACAATTTGAACCCCTCTTTTTTCGAAAAGAGGGGTTTCTTTGTATTCGGAAGAATAATCTTTAAACTAATACCGTAATGACGAAGCGATTTTTTATAGGCTACAGTTTGATTACTTTTTTTCTCTTAAATAGTGTGGTGCTTTTGGCACAACACAAAGCTTCCTTTGTGCAGCAATGGAAAATAGAAGATGCATCCCATGCTTTGCAAATAATAGAACGTGCAGATACATTAGAATTGATAGTTCCGGACGGACTGACTATGTGGTATCGGCAACGATTGACGGGCGATTATGAAATAAGTTATCGTATTTGTATGGTGATGCAAGGTGGAAAGTATGACCGCTTGAGTGATCTGAACTGCTTCTGGGCTGCCAATGATCCTAAATACCCTGATGATCTTTTTGCCCGTAGTCAGTGGCGTGACGGCATCTTTAAAAACTATAACACATTAAACCTTTTCTACGTTGGATACGGAGGAAATGATAACTCAACGACCCGTTTCCGTCGATACAAAGGAGAATATTATGGAGTGGCAGATGACAAGGTGAAACCTTTATTGAAAGAATATACCGATGCCTCTCATTTACTCGTCCCCAATCAATGGTATGAGGTTCGGATTCGAGTGGAAAAGGGAATCACAACTTATTCTGTGAATGATGAAGAGTTGTTCCGCTATACCCTTGCGGGTAGTGAAGGTGACGGACACTTCGGTTTACGTCTTTTGCAGAATCACGTACTCTTTACAGATTTTAAAGCGACTATACTTTGACTTATATACTGAAAACCTAATAAGACTATATTTCCATGATGAAACAACCTTTTACTAAATTTGGAGTGACAACTCTGTTTTCTCTTTTGTGTTCAGCATTCCTTCATGCACAAGTTGTAACAGATGAACGGATGTTTTCTTTTGAAGAACCGCAAATACCGGATTGTATCACCGCTACCCATTCCCGCCTGTCGGTATCTGATCTGCATTATAAAGATGGAAAACATTCGTTGGAATGGACATTTGAACCGGGTGGTATATTGGAACTCAAGAAAGACCTGAAGTTTGAGAAGAAAGATCCGACCGGCAAGGATTTATATCTTTCGGCTTTTATTGTGTGGGTTTATAATGAAGTTCCCCAAGATGCGACCATTGAGTTTCAGTTTCTGAAAGACGGCAAACGATGCACATCTTTCCCTTTTGGTATTAATTTCAGTGGTTGGCGTGCCGCATGGGTTTGCTATGAACGTGATATGCAAGGCACACCGGAAGAAGGCATGAATGAACTCCGGATTATTGCTCCAAATTCAAAAGGAAGCCTTTTCATCGATCATTTGATTACGGCTACTAAGGTTGATGCACGTCAACAGACGGCCGATCTGCAAGTTCCTTTTGTCAATGCCGGGACCACCAACCATTGGCTGGTTGTCTATCAACACTCGCTTTTGAAACCGGATATTGAATTGACTCCTGTAGACGATAAGCAAAGAGCAGAAATGCAACTGTTGGAAAAGCGTTTTCGTGATATGATCTACACGAAAGGAAAAACGACTGATAAAGAAGTAGAAACCATCCGCAAGAAATATGATTTCTATCAGATAACTTACAAGAACGGCCAAGTATCGGGAGTACCTATTTACATGGTACGTGCTTCAGAAGCTTATGAACGGATCATACCAAACTGGGATAAAGATATGCTGACTAAAATGGGAGTGGAAATGCGTGCTTATTTCGGCCTGATGAAAAGAATTGCCGTTGCATATAATAATGCGGCAAATCCGGTGATTCGGGAAGAAATGAAGAAGAAGTTCTTAGCAATGTACGATCACATAACCGATCAGGGGGTAGCTTATGGTAGTTGTTGGGGAAATATCCATCATTATGGCTATAGTGTTCGCGGTCTGTACCTGGCATATTTTCTGATGAAAGATGTGCTTAGGGAAACTGGAAAACTTCAGGAAGCCGAACGGACATTACGCTGGTATGCGATTACTAACGAAGTATACCCTAAACCGGAAGTCAATGGAATTGATATGGACTCTTTCAATACACAGACCACAGGACGCATTGCCAGCATTTTAATGATGGAAGATACACCGGAAAAACTACAATATCTCCGGTCTTTCTCCCGTTGGATTGATTTTGGTTGCCGTCCTGCATTGGGATTGTCCGGTTCGTTTAAAGTAGACGGAGGTGCTTTCCATCATCGAAATAACTATCCGGCTTATGCTGTGGGCGGACTCGATGGAGCAACCAATATGATCTATCTTTTCAGCCGGACGGAATTTGCTGTTTCCGAGTTAGCTCATGAAACAGTGAAAAATGTACTGTTGACCATGCGTTTCTATTGCAATAAGCTGAACTTCCCTCTTTCCATGTCCGGTCGTCATCCAGATGGAAAAGGTAAACTGGTTCCTATGCATTTTGCTATGATGGCTTTAGCCGGTTCTCCCGATGGAAAGGAGGAATATGATAGTGAAATGGCTTCTTCTTACCTCCGTCTGATTTCAGACCCAAGTATTGAAAATGACTCTCCTGAATATATACCTAAGGTTTCAAATACTGAAGAACGTAAGGTGGCAAAACTTCTTATAGAGAAAGGTTTCCGTCCGGAGCCGGACCCGCAGGGAAATATAGCGATGGGATATGGTTGCGTCTCTGTCCAACGTCGTAGTAACTGGTCGGCTGTGGCACGCGGACATTCCCGTTATCTATGGGCGGCAGAGCATTATCTGGGAGCAAATCTATACGGTCGTTACCTGGCACACGGCAGTTTGCAAATATTGACTGCTGCACCGGGACAGACAGTAACTCCCGCCACTAGCGGCTGGCAGCAGGAAGGTTTTGACTGGAACCGTATTCCGGGAGTGACATCTATTCATTTGCCATTGGAGCAATTGCAGGCTAAGGTGCTCAATGTGGATAGTTACTCTGGAATAGAAGAGATGCTTTACTCCGACGAGGCTTTTGCCGGTGGTTTGTCTCAACAGAAGATGAATGGTAATTTCGGAATGAAGTTACATGAGCATGATAAGTACAACGGATCACATCGGGCACGTAAATCTTACCATTTCATCGATGGAATGATTGTCTGTCTTGGTTCGGATATTGAAAATACAAATACGGAGTTCCCGACAGAAACGACTATCTTCCAATTGGCAGTTACTGATAAAGCAGGGCATGATTATTGGAAAAATTATCAAGGAGATAAGAAAGTATGGGTGGACCATTTGGGAACGGGTTATTATGTTCCAACTCCCATCCGGTTTGAGAAGAACTTTCCTCAATACTCGCGAATGCAAAATACAGGAAAGGAAACAAAGGGTGATTGGGTTTCTTTGGTTGTAGATCATGGAAAGGCACCGAAAAACGGAAGTTATGAATACGCTGTTCTGCCTCAGATGAATGAAACTCTGATGAAGAAATTTGCAAAGAAGCCCACTTATAAGGTATTACAGCAAGACCGGAATGCACATATTGTAGAGTCCGTTTCCGAACAGATCATTTCTTATGTGTTGTTTGAAACTCCTGAAACGACATTGCCGGGTGGTTTATTACAACGTGTGGATACTTCCTGTCTGGTTATGATTCATAAAGGATCTGCTGATAAGATTAAGTTGACGGTGGCACAACCGGATTTAGCTTTGTATCGCGGTCCAAGCGATGAAGCGTTTGATAAAGATGGGAAACGCATCGAACGTAGTATCTATTCACGACCATGGATTGAAAATGCCAGTAGTGAAATACCTGTGACTGTAACGATAAAAGGGCAATGGAATGTAGAAGAAACTCCGTTTTGCAAGGTGATTTCTTCTGATAAGAAGCAAACAGTTTTGCAGTTCAGTTGTAAAGATGGTGCTAGCTTTGAAGTGGAGTTAAGGAGATAAAAGTCAGACAATAGGAGATCATTTGCTTTTCCTGATAAGGGAACACTAGTTTCTCTTGGAGAAACCATAGTTTCCATGCCGTTGAAACTATTGTTTCTCGGTGCTGAAACTATAGTTTCCCAATGCTGAACTTTAGTTTCCCGGTACGAAAACCTTTGGTTTCAAGCCTTGAAACTAAAAGTTTCCCCACGAGAAACAAAGGTAATGCATTCATGAAATAAATAGGATTGCCTGGAGCTTCCAGAGTGAATACCTCCGCGTTGTGAAATGTAGTTTGCTGTTTTCGGTGACAGCAATATTGTCATCACAATGCTGTCACCGATTGCTGTCACAATGCTAATCGTTTATAATCAAATCATTAGGTAGTAATCGGTGACAGGTGACAGATATATAATTAAAATAATTGTATAGAGAGGTTAGAACATAAACATGGCAACGGCAACAATACGGTTGTTACATACGGCATGGGTATCTTGAATTTTCCCATTGGACGTATTGAGCGAACCATACCATGCAGAGCTTAATGTATATTCCAACCCGAATTTCCAGTGGGGGACATTGTAGGTCAGTTCTGCTCCTGCCGTAACTAATTGGTTAAGGTCTGTTCCTGTTCCATAAAGTTTTGCATCATTTCCTTTGGGAGCATATAGTGCATCACTTGTTCCCAGATTCTTGGCATAGCCTACGAAGATTCCCGGCTTCCATTTCTGTCCGTAGACAACGTTGAACCAAGAGCTGGAGAAACGTATCGGAGTATATTCTTGTTCTCCCGTTTGTTCGTTGACAGACTTGATCCCGAATCCACCCAAACCGGAAGCTTGTGTCAGATTGGATCCTAATACACTCTTCGCAGCGATGAACCAGTCTTTGTTGGTGTATTTCACATGAGCTTCGTATGAAAGAGTTGTGATGCGTTCGTCTACCTTGTATTTATCTGTATTTACTATAGACTCCGTACGTGGTTTCAATGATAACAACTCAATGCCTACGCCGGCCAGCAAACCGCCATTCTTATAATCAGCTCCGACATAAAATTCGGGAATACAGCTTTGCTTCAGATACTTATGTGTTTTCCCTTCCGGTCCTTGTGAAGTATATTGTGATTGCCACACTGCGGCTCCGGTAAGTTGGAAATTCTTGTTTGTATAGCGATAACGAATTTGTGGCGCACGGCTGAAGGGCTGAAACGGTGCTCCTACGGAGAGATTAAGAATCTGCGGAGACACATCTCCGAATAAGGGATGCCAGTTCTGTCCGAGTAATAAAGCTGATTTTCCCCAATCCAGATTCAAATAAGCATGACGAAGGCGAATGACCGAATAAGAAGTGCCTGTGCCGCGGAAGTCGACTTCTACTTTGGCAGATGTCTTGGCTGTTCCCAGTTTTGGACCGGCAACGTCTACTCCAAGGCGCGAATATAAAGTATAGAAGTTACTGTTGGGTGTTGAGTTCAAATCGTTCCCCTCCGGATCACGCACTTTGTCTTTTGGATACATATAAAACAATCCGTCTACGGTTTCTTCGTTAGCACGACTATTATAATAGAAGTCGGTACGGATCTGCCCATAGAATTTAAACTTGAAATCCTTGTTCTGTGCGAAGCTGCCTGCGGCCGTTAGCAGGCAAAGCGAGATTAAAATGTATTTTTTCATAATGTGCTTGTTTATAAACGGGCGCAAAATTACACAAAATTACTGGCAATTAATCTATCGTTGGTTAAAAAAGGCATGAACTGCTTGAGTATATTTGTGGAGGTTGGTGCTTTTATGAATAGCTTT
>ERZ791645.1798-NODE-1798-length-12329-cov-5.164738_pt1 | contig 12329 bp, 11 predicted proteins | sample MGYA00509939_ERZ791645 | MGnify/ENA primary metagenome ERZ791645 (study PRJEB30046, sample SAMN00715249) | human gut metagenome | study: EMG produced TPA metagenomics assembly of the A metagenome-wide association study of gut microbiota in type 2... | reverse complement strand
TGTTATGCAATATCCAGATGTAAGCAAGGAGATTGCTGGCAGATTATATAAGTCGTCTATGGATATGATAACAAGGACAGTACCACAGAGGTCAGAAAGTAAAGATAATTGGGCGTTTTCATTTGGAAGCCTGTGTGTACATATAAAGACGAAGGAAGTGCCGCTTTCCAGAATAAAAAGAGCACTTGTAAGGATAACACTGGGACTTGATAAAAAACATATGGAAAAATATGCGAATGAACCATATATAAGGGTACTTGGCTTTGATAAAAAAGGGCAGGAGTATCTTTCATATATAAGAAAAACTGTGGAAGTGCCACTTATAACAAAGACCGCTGACTATAAGGAAATGCTGCTTGATGATATACACGCGGCTAATATTTATAATATGATTGTTGCTGGAAAATATGGAGTTAAAGAATTGGGCGATTTTGTGAGAGGTCCTGTCAGAGTTTGATAAAAAGTGTGAGTTAAATAAGAGGAAACATATACAATTCAACTGTTGGAAAATAGTATGCTGTTGGCACAGGTTATATATTCAGGGAGTGTTAGGTATGTATTTAATATCAGCGTATTTTGATGAAAATACTAATAAAATATTGAAACATCTGCAACAAAGAATTGCTGATAAAACAGGCAATGATTTTATGATAAGGAATAATGTTATGCCTCATCTTACAATCAGCGCAATTGAGGCAAGGAATGTTGATGTGTTAATTCCAGCATTTGAAAAGATATGCAGGGAAAAGTTACAGCCTTTAGATGAAAAAGGCGTTGTGAATGTAAATAATACGATAAATATAGTATCGGTCGGGCAGCTTTTTCCACGCGTGATATATGCCGCACCTGTGTTTAACGAGTATATGATGAATCTTTCAATATCCATATATAATGAATTTACAACAATTCCAGAAACTAATATAAGCAAATTTTATCAGCCATATTCGTGGATGCCTCATATTACACTTGGCAAATGTCTTGATAAGGAGCAGATGAGACAGGCATTTGCTGTATTACAGGATTTATTTATGCCTATAGATGGTTGGATTGCTAAAATAGGATTGTCTACGGTCAATCCATATAGAGAAGTGATGAGTGTAGAACTGTAGCTGTTAAAAGTTATGAAAATGGCGAAAAACAGGGACAGGGTTGTAAAGATGTTGAATGATATGCAGGGAAAATAAAAACTAAAAACTATTGCATTTTTTGTTTTTTTGAATATACTAAGCATAACAGAGTTGCCCGAAGTCTTTTTGACATTGGGGACCAAGCTGAGTCTTGTACTCAGCTTTTTTACGTTAAGGAGTGATTTTATGGATTTAAAAAAGCCATTAACCTTTGATGAACAGTTGGATAAGTTTATGAGCCACGGGATAGTAATAACAGATAGAGAAAAGGCAAAAGATATTTTAAAAAGAATAAATTATTACCGCCTTACAGGTTATGCCTTACAATTCAGAAAGAACCCTTCTGATAGTAATTATATAGAGGGGACTACATTTGAAACGGTTTATCATATTTATAAAGTAGATGAAATATTACGTGATACATTCCGAAGATATATTGAAAAAGCAGAAGTATATTACAGGACACAGATAGCTTATGGTTTTGCAATTGCTAAATGTACAGAAGCACCATATGACCAGCATTATGACGAAAATAACTTCTATAACAAAAAGGTTATAAAGAAGTTATGGAAACATTCAGCAGGGAAAAGAATTATTATAAAGACAGTTTGATTGTAAAACATCACAAAATGAAATATTCAAGCAAAATGCCATTGTGGGTTATTGTGGAATTAATGTCATTTTCCAATATGTCCAAGTTATACAGTTCTATGTGTTATTCAGAAAAAGAATTTATAGCTAATTCAGTTGGCGTTGGCAGAGATACATTGGAAAATCATCTTCATTGTCTGTCTGTATTAAGAAATAAATGTGCACACGCGGCAAGAATGTATAATACAGACTTTAATCCGCCTGCAAAGTTTACAACGGTATTTTTAAGAAAACATCCTGAAATAAAAAATAACTCATTATTTGCATATACGCTTGTTCTACTAAAGAGACTTCCAGATGAGCAGAGTAAGAAGTCATTGGTTGAAACCATTGAAGCAGTTATAAGTGAATATAAAAGCGATATTGATATGAAACTTATTGGATTTCCAGAGAATTATTTAGAAATTATGAAAAATAATTTATAATACAGAATAAAATTGCTTATCATTTAGAACAATCCCCACCTTGTCTAACTGAAAAAAAAGGTATATAATGAGGGCAAAAGTAGCGGTAACATAATGGTAAACATAATGTACCGAAATTCATATTTTAAGGAGGAGTCAGTAATCATGGCATTTATTGACACAATTTACGCTAGAGCAAAAGCAGATAAGAAGACTATCGTTTTACCAGAATCTATGGATAAGAGAACATTTGCAGCTGCTGAGAAGATTTTAAAGGAAGGTATCGCTAATCTTATAATAATCGGTACACCAGAAGAAATCGCTGAGAACAGCAAAGGATATGACATTACAGGTGCTACAATCGTAGATCCATTCAATGATCCTAACAAGCAGAAATATATCGACAAGTTCGTTGAATTAAGAGCTAAGAAGGGTATTACACCTGAGAAGGCTAAGGAACAGATGGAAAAGGATTATATGTACTATGCATGCCTTATGTGTAAGTGTGGTGATGCTGATGGTGCAGTTTCAGGTGCTTGCCATTCAACAGGTAACACAATCCGTCCAGCTCTTCAGTTATTAAAGACTAAGCCAGGTATCAGCAGTGTATCAGGTTTCTTCCTTATGGAAGTTCCTAACTGCGAATTAGGTGAAAACGGATTATTCGTATTCGCTGACTGTGCTGTTAATCCAGACCTTGACTCAGAGAAGCTTGCAGAAGTTGCAGCATTATCTGCTGATTCATTCAAGAGCTTTGTTGGTGCAGAACCTAAGGTTGCTATGCTTTCATTCTCTTCATACGGAAGTGCTAAGCATGACAGAGTAACTATGGTAGCTGATGCAGTTAAGATTGCTAATGAAAAGTACCCAGATATCGCTGTTGATGGTGAACTTCAGTTAGATGCTGCTTTAGTTCCAGAAGTTGCAGCACTTAAGGCTCCTAACAGCAAGGTAGCTGGTAAGGCTAATACATTAGTATTCCCTTCACTTGAAGCTGGTAACATCGGTTACAAGTTAGTTCAGAGACTTGCTAAGGCTGGCGCTTATGGTCCAGTTCTTCAGGGTCTTTCAATGCCAGTTAACGATCTTTCAAGAGGATGCTTCGCAGAAGATATCGTTGGCGTTGTAGCTATGACAGCAGTTCAGGCTCAGGATGCTGCTAAATAATTGTGTACATACATTTTGATGATATGATTGCCACATTTTATTAAACACATCTATCTGTTTATTATGGGTAATCATGTGACATCATTTATAACAATATGAGGGACGAATTATTTGCCCCTCATATTGTTTGTATAACTAACATAGGCTGATTATTTAATATGATATGTTTATATTTTATATTAAATAATTATATAACTTATATTTTATAGGAGATTAATAAGAATGAATATTTTAGTATTAAACTGCGGAAGCTCGTCACTTAAGTATCAGTTAATCAATATGGAAGATGAGAGCGTTATTGCAAAGGGTCTTGTAGAAAGAATTGGTATTGATGGTTCTATCCTTACACATAAGCCAACAGGAAAGGATAAGTATGTTGTTGAAACACCTATGAAGGATCACAATATTGCTGTTAAGCTTGTACTCGATGCTCTTATGGATGCTGAGCACGGTGTAATCAAGTCTACAGATGAAATCGCTGCTGTAGGTCACAGAGTACTTCACGCAGGTGAGAAGTATATCGAGTCTTGTCTTGTAACAGAAGACGTTAAGAAGGTAGTAAGAGAGTGCTTCGACTTAGGACCTCTTCATAACCCAGCTAACCTTATCGGTATTGAAGCTGTTGAAGCTGCTATGCCTGGTAAGCCAAATGTAGCTGTATGGGATACAGCATTTGGTGGAACAATGGAGCCAAAGGCTTATCTTTATGCTATTCCTCGTGAATACTATGAAAAGTATGGCGTAAGAAGATATGGTTTCCACGGAACAAGCCACAGCTTCGTATCAAAGGAAACAATCAAGTTTGCTAACCTTGACCCTAAGACAGCTAAGGTTATCGTATGCCACCTTGGTAACGGAGCTTCAATCTCAGCTTCTATCGGTGGTAAGTGTGTAGATACTTCTATGGGTCTTACTCCACTTGAAGGTCTTATCATGGGTACTCGTTCAGGTGACCTTGATCCAGCTATCATTGAATACCTTTGCAATCATGAGAATCTTACAGTTAGTGAAATGCTTAACATCCTTAACAAGAAGTCAGGTGTTCTTGGTATGTCAGGTGGTATCTCTTCTGACTTCAGAGATCTTAACGCAGCAGCTAACGAAGGTAATGAAGTAGCTAAGGTTACACTTGAAGCTTATGCTTACAGAGTAGCTAAGTACATCGGTTCTTACACAGCAGCTATGAATGGTGTTGATGCTATCACATTTACAGCAGGTGTTGGTGAAAATGCAGCCTGGTTAAGACCAATGGTATGCAAGTACCTTGGATTCCTTGGAGTTGAACTTGATGAAGCAGCTTCTGAGAAGGCTTGCGGCGTTGAAGGCATTATCTCTACACCAGACTCAAAGGTTAAGCTTTGCGTAATCCCTACTAATGAAGAGCTTGCTATCGCAAGAGAAACATTAGCACTTGTAAAATAATTAATTAATAATATACGTTAATTGAATATAACATTACTGTTCAGATATTGTTTTCAAATGTATATTCTGGACAGTAATGTTTTACCTTAATGATATATACAGTATTAAATATATTAAATTAGTTGTTGACAAACTAGTATTTGGTGCGTATAATAGATAAAGTGTGGTGAGCGTATGCTTATCTACTATATGTAGTATGAATTGGAGACAATTATGCTAATTGATTTAAGAGAGCTTTTATCCGGTTCACAGGATGAGAAGAGTTATAAAGCAGATATTGAAATTAATACATTTAATACAGGTTCGTCTGATTATGATATAATTGATAAGCCTGCTGTTGATGTCAGTATTAAAAAGCTAGGTAAGAATAAGCTTTCTATTAAGGCGAATTCTTATGTTACCCTTAGTATTCCTTGTGACAGATGCTTAGAGCCAGTTGATACACGTGTTGACTATAATGTTGACGAAGTTGTTGACTTTAATGATAATGCATCGGAGGAAGAAGCAAAAGAAGAAAAAGACTATATTGATGGATACAACCTCGACGTGGACAAGTTAGTTTTCGGCGAAATACTGATATCCATGCCGGGAAAAACCTTATGTAAGGAGGACTGCAAAGGAATTTGTCTGATTTGCGGTGCGAATCTGAACAAAGGAGAATGCGGTTGTGACAGGAATATCCTGGATCCAAGAATGTCTGTTTTCAAAGATATTTTAAAGAATTTTAAGGAGGTGTAACCGAATGTCAATTTGTCCTAAGAATAAATCTTCAAAGGCTAGAAGAGATAAGAGAAGAGCTAATTGGAAGATGAGCGCTCCTAATCTCGTAAAGTGCAGCAAGTGTGGCGCATTAATGATGCCTCATAGAGTGTGCAAAGCTTGCGGTTCTTATAATAAGAAGGAAATCGTTTCAGTTGACTAATAGCTGAATATGCATAAATACCGGGGTTGTTGTAGAACAGTTGCCCTGGTATTTTTTCTTATATATATTATGTCTTTTTTATAAACCTATCTATTTATTCACTATTTATTAACATACAATAAATCCCTTGATTAAAACACATTTTCGTAGTATATTTATTAAGTATTTTCATACATTATGATATAAGCGCAGTAAGCGTATATTATAGATGTATTGTGAAATTACTATAAATGATTTTAAGGGTGGGATGTTATTTATCTACTGTAATCAGATATACATACATTTTATCCCTGACATCATATAAAAGAATATAAGGAATGGACAGATATATGATAAAAGTTGCACTTGATGCTATGGGTGGCGATAATGCACCGGGCGAGATTGTTAAAGGTGCCGTTGATGCTGTTAACACAAGCAGCGAATGTTTTGTATATCTTGTAGGTCAGGAAGAGGCAGTTAAGGCTGAACTTGCAAAGTATACTTATAACGAGAAACAGATAGAAGTTGTTAATGCCACAGAGGTTATCGAAACTGGAGAGCCACCTGTTATGGCAATCAGAAGAAAGAAAGATTCTTCTATAGTTAAGGCACTTAATATGGTTAAGAAAAAAGAAGCTGATGCTTTCGTTTCTGCTGGAAGTTCTGGTGCTATACTTGTAGGAGGACAGGTTATTGTAGGTCGTCTTCCCGGCGTGGAAAGACCGCCAATAGGTGCTATTGTACCTACTGATAAAGGCTGTGTGCTTATCGTTGACAGTGGTGCTAATGTCGATGCAAGACCAGCATTTCTTGTACAGTGGGCAAAGATGGGTTCCATATATATGGAAAACTGTGTCGGAATAAAAAATCCAAGAGTAGCTATTGTAAATGTAGGTCTTGAGGAGGAAAAAGGCAACCAGCTTGTAAAGGAAACATTTCCACTTCTTAAAGCCTGCAAGGATATTAACTTTATTGGAAGTATAGAGGCAAGAGAAATTCCAAGAAGTGGTGCAGATGTTATAGTCTGTGATGCATTTGTTGGCAATGTTATACTTAAGCTGTATGAGGGGCTTGCAGGTACACTTATATCTAGGATTAAAGGAGCTTTCTATTCAAGCTTCAAGTCAAAGATAGGTGCGTTACTTGTAAAGGGAGCACTTAAGGATACATTAAAGACTATGGATGCATCTGAATATGGTGGTGCGCCTCTTATCGGTCTTAACAGACTAGTTGTCAAGACACACGGAAGTGCCAAGGCTAAGGAAGTTAAGAATTCAATTTTACAGTGCGTTACATTTTCAAAGAGCAATATCAATGAAAAGATAATTGCATCACTTGAAGATATGCCAGAGCCTACAGAAGAGAATGGCAGTGAAAAGTAATTATATAATTTAGAGTATGTCTGTCTGTGTAAGCATATTAAAGACAGACAGGAATGGAGGATTAGTATGGAGTTTCAGAAGTTACAGAGAATTATTGCAGAGGTACTTAACATAAGTGAGGATAAGATTACACCTGAGTCAACATTTATTGATGACCTTAAGGCTGATTCACTTGATGTTTATCAGATTATTACAGAGATTGAAGACCAGTTTGAAATTCAGATTCCAGATGATGCTGCTGAAAATATTGTGACAGTTGGTGATGCTGTATCACAGATTCAGGATGCACTTGCTAAGTAATAAATATTGTTTATTTAGCAGATAATAAGAATTGTAGTGCCGCCATTGTACCACTGCATAAGTGCAGACAAGGCGGCATTTTTGTACGTGGTGCAGCGGTTGTTAAATAAAATAAACAGAAAGGAAATTATATGCACAATAAGAATTTATCAGAATTAATGCAGACTATACACTATGAGTTTAGTGACATTGACCTCCTTAAAAATGCGCTTACACATAGTTCCTATGCAAATGAAAAATGTATAAAAAAGTATAAGGACAATGAACGTCTTGAATTCTTAGGGGATGCAGTTCTTGAGCTTACATCAAGCGATTATATATATAAGAATTATGCAGATATGGATGAAGGCAAGATGACAAGATTAAGAGCCAGCATCGTATGTGAGCCTACACTTGCCATATGTGCAAGAGCCATAGGGCTTGATAAGTTTGTTATGCTCGGCAAGGGTGAAGAGCTTACAGGAGGAAGGAAGAGAGATTCCATCATATCAGATGCGTGTGAGGCTTTGATTGGAGCAATATATCTGGATGGTGGTTTTGCTAATGCAAAAGAATTCGTAACATCATTTATTCTTAATGACCTTGAGAATAAGCAACTCTTTTATGATAGCAAAACTATTTTACAGGAAGTTGTACAGGCATCTCATAAAGAGGTTGTATATGAGATAATCGGTGAAACTGGTCCTGAGCATGACAAGGACTTTATTGCAAAGGCAAGCTGCGAGGGTATGTTTGAGGTTACAGCAAAAGGACATACCAAAAAGCACGCAGAGCAGAAGGCTGCATATGAGGCATTAGTCCAGCTTAAGAAGCGGGGGCTTGCATAGAGGCAGAATTGGTTATATTGATATAACGGATAGTAAAGGAATAATATATGTATTTAAAGAGTATAGAGGTTCAGGGCTTTAAGTCTTTCGCCAACAAGATAGTGTTTGACTTTCATAACGGAATTACAGGAATTGTAGGTCCTAATGGCTCTGGTAAAAGTAATGTTGCCGATGCGGTAAGATGGGTTCTTGGTGAGCAGAGCGCAAAGCAGCTCCGTGGTGCCAAGATGGAAGATGTCATATTTGCAGGTACACAGAACAGAAAGCCGGTCGGTTTTGCATACGTTGCGATAACTCTTGATAACAGTGACCACGCACTTCCTGTTGAATATGACGAGGTGACAGTATCAAGAAGAGTATACCGCTCAGGTGAAAGTGAATATAAGATTAACGGGCATACCTGCCGTCTTAAAGATGTCACAGAAATGTTTTATGATACCGGTATAGGTAAGGAAGGCTATTCTATCATAGGTCAGGGACAGATTGATAAAATTCTTAGCGGTAAACCGGATGAGAGAAGAGAACTTTTTGATGAGGCTGCCGGTATTGTTAAGTTTAAAAGGCGTAAGGCTACAGCTATTAAGAAACTTGAGAGTGAGCGGAGCAATCTTGTCAGAGTAAATGATATTCTATCAGAGCTTGAAAAGCAGGTAGGCCCATTAAAGGTACAGTCTGAAAAGGCTAAGGAATATCTTAACTATAAGTCTGACCTTAAGAAATATGATGTAAATGCATTTTTACTTGAAACAGACAGAATAAGAAAAGAAACTGCTGAACTTGATGGCAAGATACAGATAGTTGACGGCGACCTTGAAACATCAAAAACAGAATATGACAATACTAAGTCGGAGTATGAAGAGGCTGAGAATAAGCTTAATGAGATTAACTCACAGATTGATGAAAACAGCCAGCTTGCATCATCCTTAGAATTAGACAAGCAGAGGCTTCAGGGTGAGATTAATGTGTTTACTGAGCAGATTAAGACATTTAATGCTAACAGCCAGCTTCATTCTGAAAGAATAATTGACATTGAAAAAGATAAAAAAACTAAGCAGGATACTGTTAAAGACTTAAAAGAGCAGTATGAAGAGCTGAGTAAAGAATTATCCGAATATAATGAAAAGTTGTCAGCAATAAATGCGGATGCAAAGGTGCTCAGTGATGAGATTGAAGGTATATCAGGACAGATTGATAACAGGCAGAACAGCATATATGATAATCTTACAGAGCAGTCGACAATAAAGGCTGAAAACCAGAAGTTTATTACTATGCTTGAACAGCTTGAGATAAAGAAGTCAGAGCTTACAAGCCATGTAATTAAGGGTAAGAGTGATGAAAGCGCACAGAAGCAGGTTATACAGTCGTTAAAGGATGACTTTGAAAATGCGGCAAAACAGCTTGATGATATTAATGAGTCAATAGAAGATACGAATACTTCAATAACACAGCTTAAGAACACGATTGCTGAAAAGAATGGTGAACTTGATAAGCTAACCCAGAATTATCACAGAGAAAAGTCACGTCTGGAATCACTTGTTAATATCACAGAAAGATATGACGGATATGGCAACAGTATCAGAAAGATAATGGAGTTAAAGGACAGCAATCCGGGTATTCTTGGTGTTATTGCTGATATTATTAAGGTTGAGAAGCAGTATGAAACTGCCATTGAAACAGCACTCGGTGGTACAATACAGAATATTGTTACTGATAAAGAAGCAACTGCAAAGGAGCTGATAGGCTACCTTAAGCAGAATAAGCTGGGAAGAGCTACATTTTTACCTCTTAACGCCATTCACGCAAGAAATACGCTTGAACATGAGCCTTGTATCAATGAGAAAGGTGTTATCGGTGTTGCAAGTAATCTTGTGCGTGTGTCTTTTGAGTATGAAGGACTTGCAAAGTACCTGCTTGGAAGAATTCTTGTTGTTGACAATATTGACAATGCACTTTCAATAGCAAGAAAATACAAGTATACATTAAGAATAGTTACGCTTGAGGGTGAACAGCTTAATCCGGGCGGTTCGATGACTGGTGGTGCCTTTAGAAATTCAAGTAATCTTCTTGGCCGAAGACGTGAGATAGAGGAGTTAAAGCTTTCTGTATCGTCTACAAGTAAGCAGATTACAGAGGAAAAGGCAGCGATTGCCGACTTAAGAAGTCAGGTTGCAAAGTGCCGTGAGGCGCTTGAGTCATATAATAAGCTTCAGAGAGAAACACACCTCAGAAAGAATACAATAGATGTTAATCTTAAGCAGGCTGATGTAAAGCTTTCAGAAATAATTGCTTCATACGGCGGTGATATTAAAGAGCAGGCTGCTATTGATGCCCAGATTGTTAAGATAAATGAAAGCAAAAATCAGGTAAGTGGTAATCTTAATCAGCTTGATAATGCCAATGAAGCTGCAAGAAAAGAGATAGAAAATCTTGGAAAAATGCTTGAAACTAAAAAGGCAGAAGAGAATTCAATATCCCTTAAAATAGAAAATCTTAAGATATCTCATTCATCTGTAGAACAGAAAGCCGCATTTATCAATGAAAATATACAAAGACTTACAGGAGAGCTTGAAGGTCTTGACAAAGAGAGAGAAAGTATAGAAGAAAAGATAGGCGAAACAGCAGGTCTTGTGGCTTCTAAGGAAAAAGAGATTGAGGCTGTCAAGAGTGCTATTGAGGATGCTGTAAGCAGGATTGAGGAAAGCAATAAAAAGCTTGAGGTGTTAAAGGGTGATAAGGAAAAGGTCAATGCAAGCCATAAGGTATTTTTTAAGAAGCGTGAGGAACTCAATGAGAAGATAATGCTTCTTGAAAAAGAGAGTATGAGGCTTCATAACCAGTATGACAAGCTTGATGAGTCCAATGATGCACTTGTTGATTATATGTGGAGTGAATATGAGCTTACATACAGTTATGCACTTGAGTTAAAGAGTGATGAGCTGACTAATATAAACGACATAAGAAAGCAGATAAATATATTAAAGGCTGCTATTAAGAAGCTTGGTGATGTCAACGTCAATGCGATTGAAGAATATAAGTCTGTAAGTGAGAGATATGAGTTCTTAAAGACACAGCATGACGATATGATTGAGGCGGAAGAGTCGCTTATGAAGATTGTTGCTGAGCTTGATGAGGGTATGCGTGTACAGTTTACAACAAAGTTTGAAGAGATAAAGGTTGAATTCGATAAGGTATTTAAAGAGTTGTTCGGAGGAGGTCGTGGAACTATTGAGCTTGTTGAGGGTGAGGATATCCTTGAAGCGGGAATTCTTATCATATCACAGCCACCGGGAAAGAAACTGCAGAATATGATGCAGTTATCAGGTGGAGAAAAGGCACTGACAGCTATAGCACTTCTGTTTGCAATACAGAACCTTAAGCCATCTCCGTTCTGTCTTCTTGATGAAATAGAGGCGGCACTTGATGACTCTAATGTAGGAAGATATGCTAATTATCTTCATAAGCTTACAAAGCATACACAGTTTATTGTCATTACCCACAGACGTGGTACAATGTCGGCAGCAGACAGGCTTTATGGTATAACTATGCAGGAAAAGGGTGTATCTACGCTTGTATCAGTTGACTTAATTGAGAATGACCTGAATGATAAGAAAAAGGAATAACCAGTAAAATATATTTTTAAGAAAGAGAGGCTATATATGGGACTTTTTAGTAAGTTAAAAGAGGGTCTTACAAAGACGCGTAATAATATTGTGTCTGGTATCGACAGCATATTCAGTGGATTTTCTTCAATAGATGATGATTTCTATGAAGAACTTGAAGAAACACTTATTATGGGTGATATCGGTGTAAGGGCAGCAGATGAGATTATAGAAGACCTTAAGGCAAAGGTTAAGGAAAACAGGATTAAAGACCCAAAGGACTGCAAGCAGCTGCTTATTGATACTATACGTGAGAAGATGGACCTTGGACCTAATGCGTATGATTTTGAGAACCAGAAGTCAATTGTTATGCTTATCGGTGTAAATGGTGTTGGAAAGACAACAACCATTGGAAAATTAGCCGGAAAACTGAAAAACCAGGGCAAAAAAGTAATTTTGTGGACATGCCGCTGCGGGGATCTGCTGGAGGAGGCGGTGGCCTGGTGCAGAATGTTCGGACTGGAATTTGATGCGGTAAATGAAAATGTG
>ERZ791645.1790-NODE-1790-length-12373-cov-6.307680_pt1 | contig 12373 bp, 10 predicted proteins | sample MGYA00509939_ERZ791645 | MGnify/ENA primary metagenome ERZ791645 (study PRJEB30046, sample SAMN00715249) | human gut metagenome | study: EMG produced TPA metagenomics assembly of the A metagenome-wide association study of gut microbiota in type 2... | reverse complement strand
CGAATGTTCCGACAAGAATGATAGCAATGACTACCAATAATGTGATTTTCAGATACTTTTTCATGATTTTATTTATAATTTTATTATTTACGATTGATGATTGAAACTAAACTCCTCACATATCCAGATAACTGTTCCACTTCCTTATTCATCCCGAATCGCCTCAATCGGTTTGATAGCCATGGCCCGGTAAGCAGGTGCCAGACCTGCCAACATTCCCAGTGCAATTAGAAGGGCACAAGTACCGATTGCCAGTCCGAAAGTAACTTGAAAACGGGTGTCCCCTCCGTCAGCGTTGGCTCCCATCTCTACAAGTTGCAACACCATGACGGCAAAGGATATTCCACACATTCCTGCAATGGTGGTAAGTACCATACTCTCTGATAGAATTTGTTGCAGAATATCTTTGGGACGTGCACCGATAGCCCGTCGTATGCCTATCTCCGTGGTGCGTTCCCTGACCGTAACCATCATAATGTTGGATACGCCAATCGCTCCGGCAAATAAAGTTCCCAGACCCACCATCCAGATAAGGATGCGAGTGCCTGTCATCAGGGTGTCCATCATGGAAAACATCGCTTCTGCGTTGAGGAACATGACTGCCTGTTTGTCGTCCGGTGAAATGTAGTGGGCGGCTTTGACGAGACGTTCTATTTCGGGCTCTACGTCCGTAACCTTTACTCCCGGTTTCATGATGAAGCACACAACATCTATCCTTTGCCCCAGATTATACGTTTGCTGCATTGTCGTAAAAGGCAGGGTGACGGCTTCCGAGGCTTGTCCCTGTATGTTGACATTACCTTCGGAGGAACACATGCCGATAACGCGGTAATAAATGCCGTTTACTCTGATATATTTCCCACAAGGGTCTTCATCAGGTCTGAAAAGACTTTCGTAAACACGTTTGCCTATGACGCATACTTTTCGTGCTTCGCGTATGTCCACATCATTAATAAAGCGCCCGTAAGTCATTTCCTGATGCTCTATCTGCTCATATTCAGGGTATAATCCCTTGACGCTACATTCGTATTTGTTTTCTCCGTAAACCGCAGTTTGCCCCCAAAGAGCGAATGACGGGGTGGCTATTTTTATTCCGTCGATGCTGCGCACCCGTTCCACATCTTCCATTTCCAAGTCCCACCAGCGGCCTTTACGGAAACCTTTATAAGCCTCACTTGTCTTTTGTGCTGCAATAAATCCGGAATTTGTGGCAAAACCTTCAAACTGTGATTTCATTTGCTCCTGCATGCCTTGTCCGCCGCCAATGAGTGCCACCAGCATAAAAATTCCCCAAAACACACCGAATGCCGTCAGCAGGCTGCGTGTCTTGTTTCTTGTTATCGTGACAAGGATTTCCTCACATGTATCTATATCTATTCTCACGTTATTTTAGTGTTTAATGATTAGTGTTTTGTATTCGGTAATGCGGTTAATCATAAAACGCAGTCTGTCAATCGCTTCTCAACGCTTCAATCGGACTGATGCTTACAGCCTTTTTAGCCGGGAAGAACCCCGCGAGCGTGCCTGCTATAATTAAAGTCAATGTAGCTTGTATGGCAATGCCGATGTCTACTGTGGGGTCGGAGAACATCCTTGCCTGAAACATTCCTGCGTCTGCCGTTTGATTACCGAAAGCGGAATTCATCCATTCTGTTACTCCGATACCTGCTACCATACCGATATAACCGAAGAAAGTGGTGATTGTAACGCTTTCCACGATAATCAGCCAAAGGATAGAAAGCGGTTTGGCCCCCAGCGCTTTGCGAATTCCGAATTCGCGGGTGCGTTCCTTGACTGTAATCAGCATGATGTTCGATACTCCTACGATACCGCTCAATAATGTGAAAAGACCTATCACCCAAATGGCTGTGCGGAGCAGACCGGCAACATTTTGTGTCTGCATGTATTGTGTGAAACGGTTCCATATCCAGATCGCACCTTCGTCTTCCGGGTCGAAACGGTGGTTGGCGGCAATGACTTTACGATATTCTTTCTCAAAAGTTTTGTTGGCTTCTTCACTCGTCAGATTTTTTGTAGTGAAGATGATATTGTTGAGCTTATCACCTTTATTATAAATGGTTTGCAGAGTAGAGAACGGAATAAAGGCAACACTGCTTTGGTCGCCTTGGTCTTCATATAACCCGGCTACCCGGTAAGCCACACCACCGACATTGACAAACTGGCCGACAGGTTCGGTATGCGACTTCTTGAAAAGAATCTCCGCCGACTTCTTATGGAGGATGATAACTTTCCGCCGCTCTTTCACATCATTCTGATTGATGAAACGTCCGGTTGCAGTCTTTATAGCTTCGGATTGTACGTAATTGGGATGCACGCCCATTAGTGAGATATTGATATATTCCTGTCCGAAACTGATGTTCACATCGCCTTGCTGCAGGGTGGCGCCGGCGGTGATAATGTTGTCCGGAAAGTATCTCTCGGTTGCGTTGAGGTCTTTGTTTTCCATTCGGATGCGCCGCCCTTCTTTCAGGCCTGCGTATGACTTGGTGGTCCAGCCTCCACCCAGGCGAATGGAATTCAGGGCGCGCTCGGAAGCATTTTGTTCGAAGGCATGGATGAGTCCGTTGCCTGCCCCCAGTAGTACAATAAGCATGAAGATGCCCCACGCCACCGCAAAACCGGTGAGGAACGTACGCAGCTTGTTGCGCTTGATTGTACCGTATATTTCTTGCCAAAGGTCCAGCATAATGCGATAATTGATTTATGTGTTGATATGCTAATTTTTCATTTCATGAATCCGTCCTTGCCGAATGGTGATGCGTCATGATTTAGATTTTCTTCGATACTGCCTATCACGCCATCCTTAATGTGGATAATCTTATCCGTCTGGTTGGCTACGCCGCTTTCGTGAGTTACGACCACGATTGTCATTCCTGTTTTATGCAAGTCTTTCAGAATTTGCATCACCTCTACGGATGTCTTACTGTCGAGAGCGCCGGTCGGTTCATCGGCAAGGATGATTTGGGGTTGTGTGATCAGTGCGCGGGCAATGGCGACGCGTTGTTTCTGTCCGCCGGACATCTCGTTGGGCATGTGATGTGCCCACTCTTTCAGCCCCAGACGTTCCAGATATTCCAAAGCCATAGCATTACGTTTCCGGCGTCCTACTCCCTGATAAAAGAGTGGGAGGGCAACATTTTCTACCGCATTCTTGAAAGAGATCAGATTGAATGACTGAAAGATAAAGCCAATCATACGGTTACGGTACTCGGCTGCTTTGGTTTCACTCAGGTTCTTGATAAGTGTACCGTTCAAGTAATATTCTCCGGTATCATAACTATCCAGGATACCTAATATGTTAAGTAAAGTGGATTTTCCGGAACCGGACGCTCCCATAATGGATACGAACTCTCCTTTTTGAATGTCGAGGTTGATGCCTTTAAGAACGTGTAATGGAGCTCCGTTATTATAGGTTTTGTTAATGTCTTTTAGTTGTATCACGATTTTTCTGTTTATTGCTTTGTTCTTATTAATTTTGACTATTAGACGCAACAATGTTACGAAAAGTTGCAAATGGAGCAAAGTTTTTTAAAAAAAGATTTTGCAGTGTCGTTTTTCTTTGTGTAATTTGTACCATATAATGTTATAACTAACCCTTTAAACAAAAAAAGTAAATATCATGAATTCAAGCATGGAAAAACCCTATGTAGTGGGGATTGACATAGGCGGGACGAACACCGTCTTTGGCATCGTAGATGCGCGTGGCACTATTATTGCCACTGACTCAATTAAGACGGGAGCTTATGAACAGGCGGAAAATTACGTGGATGAAGTATGCAAAAAACTCCTTCCGTTGATTGTGGCAAATGGTGGCGTTGATAAGATAAAAGGTATCGGCGTAGGTGCTCCTAACGGTAACTATTATAACGGTACGATAGAATTTGCTCCTAACCTTCCCTGGAAAGGAGTAATCCCTCTGGCTGCTATGTTTGAAGAGCGCTTGGGTATTCCTACCGCACTGACCAATGACGCTAACGCCGCTGCTATCGGTGAAATGACTTATGGTGCCGCACGTGGCATGAAAGATTTCATTATGATTACTTTGGGCACAGGTGTAGGTAGCGGCATCGTTATTAACGGACAAATGGTATACGGACATGATGGCTTTGCCGGCGAGTTGGGACATACTATTATACGCCGTGAGAATGGTCGTATTTGCGGATGTGGGCGTCATGGTTGTTTGGAAACCTATTGCTCGGCTACCGGTGTGGCACGCACTGCACGTGAGTTCCTTACTGCACGTACCGAACCGAGTTTGTTGCGCTCTATTCCGGCAGAAGAGATTACATCTAAGGATGTATATGATGCAGCCGTACAAGGTGATAAACTGGCGCAGGATATTTTTGACTTCACCGGTACCATTTTAGGTGAGGCGCTTGCAGATTTTATCGCTTTCTCCAGCCCTGAGGCAATTATTCTGTTCGGTGGACTGGCTAAGTCCGGTGATTATATCCTCAAACCTATCCAAAAAGCTATCAATGATAATATCCTGACTATTTATAAAGGTAAGACAAAACTTATGGTATCTGAATTGAAAGATTCTGATGCTGCTGTACTGGGAGCCAGTGCATTGGGTTGGGAACTGAAAGGGCTTGAGTGATCCCTTGGATGAAAACAAATAGGAATATCCTCGTGCAGTTTTTTGCGCGAGGATATTTTTATGCTGGATAAAGATGGAATTTGTGTAGCTGTATGGACTTGAGAATCTTTCTTCGGCAGAGACCTGAACATAAAAAAAGGAAACCGTTTAATGGTTTCCTTTTTTTATTTAGAAATAGGAGTTGGGGATTAACCGTTAACTCTTTTTTCTTTAATTCTTGCTTTCTTACCGGTAAGAGCACGCAGGTAGTACAATTTAGCGCGACGAACTTTACCCACTTTGTTCACTTCGATGCTGTCGATAGCCGGTGATTCAATCGGGAAAATACGTTCTACACCTACAGTACCAGACATCTTACGTACAGTAAAACGCTTCTTCTCTCCATGTCCGGCAATCTTGATAACAACGCCACGGTACAACTGTACACGTTCTTTGTTACCTTCGACGATACGATATGCTACTGTAACAGTGTCACCTGCTTTGAAGCTCGGGTGTTGTTTGCCGGTAGCAAATGCTTCTTCTGCAATTTTAATTAAATCCATTGTTCTTATTATTAAATTGTTTGATCGTTACAACGCAACATACCAGGCTTCTCACTCTATGTCCTGACAGCGATTGCGCGAAAGCGGTGCAAAGGTAGAGTTTTTCTTTTGATTGACAAAGAGATGTGAGTTTTTCTTTTTATATTTGTAGCAATTTAAAATGGATAAATATGAAAAATAGTTATTTTAAATTCGTTTCCGGAGCAGCATTGGCAGTGGCGTTTTCGTTGGCATCTTGCCATTCTGTTTACGATGTAACGAAGGTGGAAGGGCGTATGCAGCCGATAGACTCTGTGTATGATGTCAATCCTGACGCGGAAGCTGTGGCGTTGCTCTCTCCTTATAAAGCAAAGATAGACAGCATGATGTACCGGGTGGTAGGTACTGCAGAGATGTCCATGGATAGGGGTATTCCAGAAAGCCTTCTTTCCAACCTTGTGGCCGACGTGCTGCGCGGGGCGGCGGTGCAAGTGCTTGGAAAACCTGCCGATATGGGTCTTGTGAATATAGGAGGATTGCGTAATGTGCTTACGGAAGGGCCTGTTACTTGTGGTAACATCTATGAAATATTACCGTTTGAGAACTCACTTTGTGTAGTGACTTTGAAAGGAACTGATCTGAATCATTTATTTGAGAATATAGCGGCGTGCGGCGGCGAAGGGGTCAGTGGAGTGCAGTTGCATATTACTAAAGATGGCAAATTGCTGCGGGCCACAGTAGCCGGTAAGCCGGTTGTTGAAGATAGAATGTATACAGTTGCTACTATCGACTATTTGGCCGACGGCAACGATGGTATGACTGCCTTGATCCGGGCAGAGAAAAGAGAATGCCCTCAAGGTGCGACTCTACGTTCTCTATTCATGGACTATGTAGAGCGGCAGACGGCAGCAGGGAAGAAGATTACTTCTCGCATGGAGGGAAGGATCACAGTGGAAGATTAAAGTTTGAAAACTAAAAAATGAGAAATCGATGAAACGTATATCTATATATTGCTTGCTGATACTTTGCGTATCGTTGGCAGCATCGGCGCAGCGGACTAAGCAACTGACAATCCTGCATACCAGTGACACTCATAGTCGTATTGAACCAATTGACTCGCATGCAGCCGACCAGTATGCCGGTATGGGCGGTGTGGTACGTCGTGCCACTTTTTTGAAAGATTATCGTGCCAAACATCCTGATGTACTGCTTTTTGATTGCGGTGACATTTCACAAGGTACTCCTTATTACAATCTTTTTCAGGGTGAGGTGGAAGTTAAAATGATGAATCTTATGGGCTATGATGCCATGACTATCGGTAATCATGAATTTGATTTCGGTCTGGACAACATGGCACGTTTGTTTCGTATGGCCGATTTTCCGGTGGTGTGTGCCAATTATGATGTTACCGGAACTGTCCTTGAGGGTCTGGTGAAACCTTATGTTGTGTTGAATCGCAATGGAATGAAAATCGGTGTGTTTGGTTTGAGCCCTAAAATGGAGGGGTTGGTACAGGCTGATAAATGTGAAGGTATTGTGTACAATGACCCAATTGCTGTGGCACAGAAAATTGCCGATCGTTTACGGACAAAAGAGGGGTGTGATGTCGTTGTTTGTCTTTCCCACCTCGGTTTTCGTATTAAGAATGGGGTTTGCGACGAGAAACTGGCGGCGGAAACCAAAGGCATTGATGTCATTTTGGGTGGGCATTCTCATACCTTTATGGAGAAGCCTGCTTTTTTCCTGAATGCCGAGGGCAAAAGTATTCCGGTATTGCATACGGGTAAGAATGGTATTTTTGTTGGAGAATTGGATTTGACATTATCTGAGGAGGAGTAGATGAAAAGGCTGTTACTGTTTGTTCTGATTATAATGGGATTTTGCGGACGTTTTGCTTCGGATGCAAAACGCTGTCTGGTGGCACAGGTAGTTGTCGAACCCGTAGAGCCTTTGTTGGTACGTCCGGTGCAGGATGACATGCAATGCAGGCTGTGGGTAGACTCTGTGTTAGATAGGCTAAGTCTGAAAGAACGTGTAGGACAGCTTTTTATTTATACAATTGCGCCTCATCAGGATAAAAGTAACAGGGAATTGTTGCGTAAGGTTATTGAAGACTATAAAGTTGGAGGCCTGCTGTTTTCGGGTGGCTTGATGCAAAACCAGGTTGTGTTGACAAATGAGGCGCAACGTATGGCAGATATTCCTTTACTGATAACATTTGACGGAGAATGGGGGCTTTCCATGCGTCTGAGGGATACTCCCGCTTTTCCGAAGAATATGGTACTGGGGTGTATACAGAATGATAGCTTGCTTTATGAATATGGGCGTGAAATGGCAAGGCAGTGCAAGGAACTCGGCGTACAGGTAAATTTTGCTCCTGTGGCAGATGTCAATATCAATCCGAAAAATCCGGTTATCAACACCCGTTCTTTCGGTGAAGATCCGGTGAACGTAGCTAATAAGGTTATCGCTTATGCCAGAGGGCTGGAGGACGGGGGAGTACTGTCGGTAGCCAAACATTTTCCCGGTCATGGAGATACGGATGTAGATTCGCATAAGGCGCTTCCTGTCCTGACTTTCACACGCGAGCGTTTGGATAGCGTGGAGCTGTATCCTTTTAAGAAAGTGATTGAGGAAGGGTTAGGCGGCATTATGGTGGGACATTTGGAAGTTCCGGCTTTCGAGAAGGAGCCTGGATTACCTTCTTCGCTTTCCCGTAAAGTGGTTTATGATTTGCTGATGCGCGAATTAAAGTTCCGAGGGCTTGTCTTTACGGATGCTCTGGCAATGAAAGGGGTTTCGAATAATGGAACACTCTGTTTGAAAGCGCTGAAAGCTGGGCATGATTTGTTACTTGTTCCCCGGCGTATCAAAGAAGAAGTAGATGCTGTGTTGGCTGCCGTAAAACGTGGTGAACTGTCAGAACAGGCAATAGAAGAGAAGTGTCGCAAAGTGCTGACTTATAAATACGCTTTGGGACTGAATAAGAAGCCGATGGTCCGTCTCTCAGGTCTGGATATGCGGATTAATACACCTTATACGCGCGATTTGATTCGCCGTTTGAATGCGGCGGCTATTACCGTACTTAGTAATCCGACGGAGGTATTGCCACTGGATCCGGATATTAAGGATGTTGCTGTGTTGAACGTCGGTACGGCTGCGGAGATACAGCCTTTTATCAAACAGCTTTCTGAATATACGCATCCGGTAGAGTTCCGGTTGGAGAAAGATTTGTCAGGTGCCGGGCGCAAGGCTTTGAGGGATAAATTGTCGAAGTATAAACGTATTTTAGTATGCGTGACTGAGCAACGCTTGGCGGCTTATCAGTCTTTCTTTGCGGAGTTTACACCGGATACTCCGGTAGTATATGTCTTTTTCATTCCCGGTAAGCAGTTGTTGCAAATACATCAGGGCATATCTGCTTCCAAAGCGGTGGTTTTGGCACATTCTTCTGATGATGAAGTGCAGCGGCAGGTTGCTAAGGTTCTCTATGCGGATGCTACGGCGGACGGCAGACTGTCGGCAAGTATCGGTAGTTTGTTTACTGCTGGAGTTGGGACGAATATCTGTTCTCAGACAGAGCCTCACTTTGTTCCCGAAGAGCATGGAATGGACTCCCGCTTATTGGCGCGGATTGATACGATTGCTTGGGAAGGCATACGGGAAGGTGCTTATCCTGGATGTCAGGTTGTTATTTTGAAAGACGGGAAAGAAATGTACAATAAAGCCTTTGGAACTTATACATGGAATACAGCCCGGAACAAGGATGTATTTCCGGTGACACCGACTTCTGTGTATGATGTTGCTTCTTTAACCAAAACGACGGCTACTTTATTGGCTGTAATGAAGCTTTATGACAAGGGACGCTTGAACTTGACAGATCGTGTGTCTGATTATCTTCCTTACCTGAAAGATACGGATAAGAGTAATATCACTGTCAGGGAATTGCTGTTCCATCAGTCAGGATTGCCTTCTACTTTGTTGTTCTATCAGGACGCCATTGACAAGGATAGTTATAACGGTACTTTATTTAAGTCTCGGCCGGACAAACAACACTCCGTTCGTATTGGACAGCAGACATGGGCTAACCCTAAGTTCCATTTCCGTCAGGGGCTGACTTCGAAAGTGCGTACTGACGAATGCACTTTGCAGGTTTGCGACAGCCTTTGGTTGAACGAGTCTTTCAAAAAGGAATATCTTCAAAAAATTGTTGATACTCCTTTAAAAGACAAACGGTACCGTTACAGTTGTGTTGGTTTTATCCTTTTGCAACAACTGGTTGAGATACGCGCAGGAATACCTATGGACGAATTTCTGAAACAGGAGTTTTATGCGCCAATGGGGTTGAAGCGTACCGGATACCTACCGTTGGATTTTTTGCCCAAAGAGGATATTGTCCCCTCTTCTGTTGATCCCCTCTTAAGGAAAACTACTCTACAAGGGTTTGTACACGATGAGTCTGCTGCTTTTCAGGGTGGTGTATCGGGTAATGCGGGATTATTTTCTACGGCAGAGGAAGTGGCGCAGATTTATCAGATGTTGCTGAATAATGGTGAATTGAATGGAAAACGTTATTTGAGTAAGGAAACTTGTAAGGTTTTCACTACTACGGTCGCTAAAAACAGCCGTCGTGGCTTAGGATTCGATAAACCGGATGTGCAGAATCCGCTGAAAAGCCCCTGTGCTCCTTCTGCTCCGGTATCGGTGTACGGACATACAGGTTTTACCGGTACCTGTGCATGGGTGGATCCTGATAATGGTTTGGTTTATGTATTCCTTAGTAATCGCATTTATCCGAATGTGTGGAATTCGAAGTTGCTAAAGCTGGATATCCGAGGAAAAATACAAGAAGCGATGTATCAGGCGGTGTTGAAGTAAGGTCATCATATCTTAATAAAAGAAGTAGGAGCCGATGTTGTAATAATAGCATCGGCTCCTTTTTTGAAACAATTAATTTATTCTGTTAAGCTTTAGGTGTGTATGTTAGAATGCGATACCAATGCGTAAACCTACATTGTTCATTCCGTCTACGCTATAAGTGAAGAGATCACCTTTGTTTGTTCCGTAACTATAATAGGCGGCAAAATGCAAGCCCGGACCATAAGCCCATGGATAAACATTAAAGCCGATTTCCGGAGATACATAGAAACCCCATGTATCTTCATTGGCTTCAAATGCGTTGAAGGTAGATTTCAACTGGGCATATTGTGCACCGAGTTTTACGCCTACATACGGTTGGAATGCACCGCCGCGGTTCCAGGCATAACGTGTGGCAAGGCCGAAAGGCAACTGGAATACGGTATGCTGTTGGTCTGTATTCAAACTGCCGCTTTCACCAACCGGTAAAGTCTGACGGTCAAAATATTCATGATTACTGTGATAAGAAAGGAAACCTCCTAAAGCAAAGTTTGACGTCAGGAAGTAACCGCCTTCAAAGTTCATACCCCAACCGCTAGCCTTATCGGCAAAGTGATTGTTTAAAGGAAAGTTGAACTGCCAGTCGATGTTGGCATAACCGTTATCGGTCATTTGTGCCTTTGCCGGCATGGCAAAGACAAGGGCAAGGGCGGCGATAGCAAATGCCCTCAAAGATATATATTTCAATGTTTTCATACTTGTTCTTGTTTTATAAATTCAACAATGGCTTTCTAAGATAGGAATAGTTTATTACTTATCTGGGCTGAGCACTCATCCTGTTGAGATAGGCAGATTGTGTAAAGGCTTGGTTTACGCCCTCTACCGCCATCTTAGTATTGAAGGACGTTGAACCGCTCAATAGTCCGCTCATGTAGCTGGTCCACAGGACAGGAAGTTTCTCTTTCTCGCCTTGAGGAGCGTTGAGGTTCAGTAATTCGGTGATGAAGGAACCGGTACTATAAGCATAGTTTACGGCGTATGGATAATACCAGCCACCCCAGTTACCCCAATAAGGGGCGTCCCAATAGCCCGGATAGTTCCACCACCATTCGGGGCGTCCGTAGTCTGTAAAGTAGTAAGTGCTTTTTACGTAGCTGACCTGCAAGCCGAGATCTGCTGTTTCACGTTTGTCTACACGAACGTAACCGCGGTTGTTCATATTAGTAACGTATGCGCTGAGGATTTCCTGTGCACTTTCGTCTTTCCAGTATTCGGCGTCTTTACTGTTGCCGATAACAAGGATGCTATCCGGTAAGTAATAGGTTTCGAAAGCTTTGAAGTCTGCTTTCGTGTCATAATTGGTATAAACCAGATACTTGCTGTCCAGCTTATCCATGTCGGGGTCTTTTTCGCAAGAAACAAATGCTATTGCGAAGACCGCTAATAATAAAGGAATAAATTTCTTCATACTTCTATAATTGTTTAGGTTAAATATAAATTCCTGCCCTATTGGTACCTTAGGCTTTTGGAGAAAGAACAAGATAAAAAATAAAAGGTTCAAAAATAGATGTGTTAAATGTGTAGCACAGGCTATAATGAAGCTGATATATTCTCTTTTTATTCAGATGGGTATAAATACCTTTTCAGGTTATCATGGTCAGTTCGTTGACATAACTGTGCCATAGGTATGGCATTATTGTGCCAACGAATAGGCATTATTGTGCCAAATAAGTGGCACAATAATAATTCAAGGCAGTGGAATTGATTGGTTTTAAATAACCGTTACCGCTTTGGGACTGATTATATCAAAAAGACTATCTCAATTTTCATTTTGAGATAGTCTCTTTCATAGCATACAAGGGTATTGGCAACTATTTTACAATCTGATAAATGTTTTTTAATTCTTCTGCAGAGAAAGCGGTATTATCAATCGCTTTCAGATTATCTGCTAATTGTCCAACAGAACTGGCTCCGATAATCACCGAGGTCACCAAGTCGTCTTTCAGTATCCATGCAAGCGCCATTTCGGCAAGTGTCTGACCGCGACGGATGGCGAGTTCATTCAGTGCTTTTATCTTTTTCAAGACTTCATCTGTCAGCGCTTCTTTTTTAAGGAAGCCGCCTTTGGCGATGCGTGAATTATCGGGAATACCGTTCAGGTAGCGGTTGGTAAGCAATCCTTGTGCCAAAGGGGAGAAAGCGATGAATCCTGTACCGTTTTCTTTGGCTTGCCTCAGGATACCTTCTTCTTCCGGTTCGCGGTTAAACAGATTGTATTTACCTTGATGGAGTAGGCAGTGCACATCCCGTTCTTCCAAGTATTTATATGCTAATTCTGCTTTGTCTTTAGGGTATTTGGAAATACCGATGTATA
>ERZ791645.1789-NODE-1789-length-12376-cov-3.911939_pt1 | contig 12376 bp, 12 predicted proteins | sample MGYA00509939_ERZ791645 | MGnify/ENA primary metagenome ERZ791645 (study PRJEB30046, sample SAMN00715249) | human gut metagenome | study: EMG produced TPA metagenomics assembly of the A metagenome-wide association study of gut microbiota in type 2... | reverse complement strand
AGGTCTCCTTGGCTACGCCGTAAGCGCCAGAGCAGGTAAAGGTGGTGTTCATGGTCGCCACGCCGGAGTCCAGACCCATGGCCGAGGTGATGACCTTGAACACACTGCCGGGGTAGTACAGCTCGGTGATGGCCTTGTTCTTCCACAGGATATCGCGGTAGGTGCCGGTATAATCCGGGTCCGGGTCCACGATCTTGTTGCCGTTTTCGTCCAGCTTGAACTTCTTCGAGTCGTTTTCGTCCCGGAGGTAGATGGTGTACAGCTCCGGCTCTGCGGCCACCTGCTCCTGCAGGTAGGCCAGGTTGGCGCTGTAATCCAGCGGCGTGTTGGGATCAAAGTCCGGTTTGGAGGCCATGGCCAGGATCGCACCGGTCTTGACGTTCATCACGATGGCACAGCCGCGGTTCTCGACGTTGTTGGCCGCAACGGCCTCCGTCAGGTAGCGTTCCACGATCTCCTGTACGTTCACGTCCAGCGACAGCACCAGATTGGAGCCGTCCTTGGCGGCAAAGGTGGTGGCGTTCTGGTCGGCAATGGCGTTGCCCACCGCGTTGCGCTGGGTGATGGTGCGGCCGTCCACACCGGCCAGCGTGGACTGGTAGGATTTTTCCAGGCCGTAGGTGCCCACGCCCTCGCCGTCGGTAAAGCCCAGCACGGCAGCCGCAAAGGCTCCGTAGGGGTAGTTGCGCTGAGAGCTCTTTTCCGCCGAGACGGACACCCGCCCGATCCGGTCTGCGCCGGAGCCCTTTTTGTGCGCCTTGTTGAAACCGGACACATAATCCTCAATGGACAGCTTGACGGCGTTGTTCACCTTGGTGGCCAGCACCACATAGGAAGAATCAATTTTGGACAGTGCATCGTACACGGTCTGGTATTGCTGGGTGTATTCCTCCGAGGAAGTGTCCACCGCGTCCAGACTCTCGCCGTCGCCGGAGAGCAGCCGCAGGGTGATGCCCTGGCTGACCTCGGCGCACATGGTCGGGTCAAATGTGCGCACCGTTGTTTTATCGTCGTTGGTGCTGGTGGTGTACAGGATGCTGCTGTAGCTGGGGTCCGCCCAGATGTTCCACACCACGCTGGTTGATGCCGTTGGCGTCGTAGATCTCGCCGCGGGTGGCCTTGACCGTGGTGTCCAGCAGCTGCTGCTGGGCGGCATACTGTCGGTACTTGGCACCGTCCCGGATCTGGATGACATACAGGCTGTGGACGACCACGGCCGATGCCAGCACGACTGCCGCCAGCCCCAGAATGTTGCACACGCGCCGGGTGCGTCCGTTGAGCCGTTCCCGCGCAAAGGCCGGGCGCACCCGGTAGCCTTTGCCCTTTTTCTTGTTGGAATCTTGTTGCATGCTGTTCTCCCGCAGACAGGGCGGAGCACTCGTTCTGCCTGCTGTTTTCTTCAGGATATCGGCCCGCGCGGCGGCTGCCCCGGACCGGCTAAAAACCGAAAAAGCGTGCGCTGCCGCACGCTTTTCCTGTTTTATTTTAGTTTGCGCGGTTCACGCGGCCCATGACCATCATGGCACCGTCGTGCAACAGGTCGGTCCACTGCCGCACAGCGGACTCCTTGCGGACGAGGACGCTGCCCTCGTCCAGGCGGATGTAGGTGATCTGGCTCTGGTCGATCTTCATCAGACCGAGGCGGGTGGCCGTCTCTTCCACGCTGGTGATGTTGGTGCGGTTGTTCAGTGCACTGTTGTAGTAGGTGTACTGGCTCTGCTCGCTGACGAGCTCCGCCTTAGCGTTCTGGATCTTGCTGTTCAGCTCCACCAGCTGGGACTCGCTCCACAGCAGGCTGATGGCAAACCCCACCAACAGTGCTGCTGCTACCAGATGCATGGCGTTGTGCACCGCTGCCTGCAGCGGCGAAAGCCGACGCTTGCCGCCCTTTGCTACCCGCAGGTTTGCTTTGCGCTGCGGCTGCGGTGCCCTGCGGCGGCGCACCGCATTACGATCATATGCTGGCTGACCCATGGTTTCTCTCCTCCTCACAATGCCGGTGCTTCCGGCATCTCAGCATTTTTCCAGCACACGCAGGTGGGCGGAACGGCTGCGCCGGTTCTCCTCCAGCTCCTGCGTATCAGCTTCAATGGGTTTGCGGGTGATAAGCTTTGCCTTTGCCTTGCCGCCGCATACACACACCGGAAACTCCGGCGGGCAGGTACAGGCTGTGGACCAGCGGCGGAATTTGTTCTTGACCAGCCGGTCCTCCAGAGAGTGGAAAGTGATCACGCACAACCGGCCGCCCGGTGCAAGGTGATCGAAAATGGTATCCAAGCCCTCTTCCAGCGCATCCAGTTCGTGGTTTACTGCAATGCGCAGTGCCTGAAAGGTGCGGCGGGAGGGGTTCTTGTTCTTGCGGCGCTCTGCCGGGGGCATAGCGCTTGCTACGATATCTGCCAGCTGCAGGGTGGTCAGGACAGGAGCAGTTTCCCGCGCCTCCACGATCTTTCCCGCGATCTGCCACGCATAGGGTTCCTCGCCGTAATCCCGCAGGATGCGGGCCAGTTCCTCGCGGCTTTCGGTGTTCACCAGGTCTGCGGCGGTCTCGCCCTGCTGGCTCATGCGCATATCCAGCGGCGCGTCTGCCCGGTAAGAAAAGCCCCGGGCGGCATCGTCCAGCTGGTGGCTGGAAACGCCAAGATCCAGCAGTGCGCCGTTGATCTTTTCAATGCCCAGCTGCTCCAGCGCCTGTCCCGCATAACGGAAATTGATCTGTACCACAGTAGCAGGCAGCCCGGCCAGACGGGAGCGCGCGGTCTGCACCGCGTCCGGGTCCTGATCCAGCGAGATGAGTCTGCCGCCCTTGGCGGCGTCCAGCCGCAAGGCGATCTGGCGGGAATGTCCCGCGCCGCCGGCGGTGCCGTCCAGATAGATGCCCGCCGGATCAATGGCAAGCCCCGTCAGGCACTCGTTCAGCAAAACGGGGATATGCTCAAACGAGGCCGGGTCAAAGGGCTGCTGTTCTTCAAAGGCCATTGGCACGGCCTCCTTTCTCGGTTTAGTTTTTTTGCATCAGAGGTGCAGCTTGCGCAGCCGCTCGGCGCGCTGGTCGTTGGTCACGGCGGCGCGGCGGGCATTCCAGACCTCGGTGGCCCAGATCTCAGCATGGTTGCGGTTGCCGATGATGGTCACGTCCTTTTCCAGCCCGGCGTAGGCGCGCAGCTCTGCGGGCAGCAGGATGCGCCCCTGCTTGTCCGGCACCACCTCGCAGGCGGTGCTGAACAGGTCGCCGGAGATCGCCCAGCTGTCCATCAGTTCATCGCTTTCCAGCTTGTCCGCCAGCCGCTGGACTTCCTCCATGGGCAGTGCGAACAGGCAGCTGTCCACCCATTCCAGCACCACGAAACTCTCGCCCATGGCGTCGCGGAATTTTGCGGGGAAGTTCAGCCGCCCCTTGGCGTCGATAGTGTAATCATAACGGCCAAAAAACACGCGCTGTTCCCCCTTTCAGGGGCGTTTTCAGGGCATGCGCCCTACTTTTACCCACTTTGCCCCACTGACACATCTTTATTGTAGCAAATCAAGTTCGTGAATGCAAGGGTTTTCGGGCGGCTTTTTGCCGCAAAAATCCACAAAAAAAGTCCCTGTGAGCCGTCATTTTTGCTCGCAGGGACTTCGTTTTCCGCAATCTGTGGAATTTGTGTGGAAAGTTGACCGTTATCAGCCGTTTTTCTTGGCGTTCTGGCGCAGGCTGGCACGGATATTTTTGACCTGTGCGGCGTTTTCTACCATGGTGTCCTCGGTGGTGCGCAGCATATTCTCGCAGTAGTCGGTCACGGTCTGGCGCAGGGTGCGCGCCTCGGTCTGGGCTGCGGAGGTGATCTCAGAAGCGCGCTGCTGGGCGGCCTTGACGATCTCGGCGTCACTGACCAGAATGCGGGCGCGCTCCTCGGCCTTTTTCACGATGGCCTGTGCCTGTGCGTTGGCGCTGTCCACGATCTGCGCCCGGTCGTTCACGATCTGCTGCGCCTGCCGCAGCTCGCCGGGCAATGCCGCCCGCACCTCGTCCAGATAATCCCGGATCTGCTCCACATCCACGATGCGCTTGCCGCCGGAAAGGGGCACGTTTGCGCTCTCTTCCAGTGCATCCTCAATGGTATCCAAAAGCTCGTTCACGTTCATAAGGCTTCTCCCTCCTGCTCAGCGGCGGACTGCATGGGCTTTGTATACTTCCACAGCAGCACCTTGCCGTATTTATACTGTTTCTGCAGGGTCAGACTGCCCGTCTGCGCGGGCAGCACGATGCCTGTTTCGCTCTCGCACAGCACGATGCCGCCCGGAGCAACGCACTTTTCCACGGCGGGCAGGATCTTTTCCAGCGTGCCGCCACGGAAGGGCGGGTCCAGCAGCACCAGATCGAACTGCTCCCGGCAGGCCGATAAGAACCGCGCAGCCTCGCCGATATTCACCCGGCTGCGGTCGAACACGCCGCAGGCCTTGCAGTTGCGCATCACGATGCTTACGGCCTCCCGGTTCTCGTCCAGAAAGACGCACCGGGCCGCACCCCGGCTGAGCGCCTCGATGCCCAGCTGGCCGCTGCCGGCATACAGATCCAGCACCCGGGCCCCGGGCAGGTCGAACTGTACGATGCTGAACATCGCCTCCTTCACCTGCGAGAGGGTGGGGCGGGTGACATCGGTGCCGGGCAGTGCTTCCAGCCTGCGGCCCCGGGCTTCTCCTGCGATCACGCGCATGATGTTACCTCCTTGCCGTAGCTGCCGCCCCCGCGGCAGCCGGTTTGAACTCTTTCGTATCCTTTATTATCTCCCAACTGCATAGCATTGTCAAGAGCCCGCATTGCGCTGCGGGCGGCTTTGTGCTACAATCATAGCAGCAATATTGCGCATTTTACGGCGCATTTCAGCAAAGGAGAGTATACAGCATGAAAGTTCTGCTCATCAACGGCAGCCCCCACGAGAAGGGCTGCACCTACACCGCCCTTTCCCTTATTGCCGGGGAGCTGAAGGCACAGGGCATCGAGACCGAGATCCTGCACGTCGGCGGCAAACCCGTGGGCGGCTGCATCGGCTGCGGCGGCTGTGCCAAGGGCAATGGCTGCGTGTTTGGCGGCGTGGTCAACGAGGCCATCGAGAAGGCCAAAACTGCCGATGGCTTCGTGTTCGGCAGCCCGGTGCACTACGCCTCGGCTTCCGGCAACATGACCAGCTTCATGGACCGGCTGTCCTATGCAGGCGGCAAATATCTGGCCTACAAGCCCGCCGCCATCTGCTGCTCGGCCCGCCGCGCCGGCACCACCACCACGCTGGACCAGCTGGTCAAGTACCCGCAGTTCTTCCACATGCCGCTGGTCAACGGCTCCTACTGGGCCATGGTGCACGGCTCCAATGCCGAGCAGGTGCTGCAGGACGCCGAGGGCTGCGCCGTGATGCAGGAGCTGGGCCGCAACATGGCCTGGCTGCTGCACTGCATCGAGGCCGGCAAGGCTGCCGGGTTCGACCACCCGCAGAACCCGCCCCGCCCCATGACGAACTTCATCCGCTGAACAGTATGCTCCCCCATTCCGGCGGAGCATTTGTTGTTTTGGGCAGTGCTCTTCCCCTTCTGCCGCCCAAAAGGTGTGCAAAAAGGGCGGGAGATGCTTTTTTCGTTCATAACTTTGTGATACCATACCTCTATAAGCATATCACTCAGACGGAGATCCTGCTATGGAACACTACGATTGGAACGAGGGCTGGCTGTTTGCCCCCACCTTTGACCCGGCGCTGGTGCGCCCGGAGTGCCCGGAGCTTTCCCTTACCCCGGTGCGGTTGCCGCACACGGTCAAGCCTCTGCCCTATAATTATTGCAATGAAAACGACTACCAGCGCCTGTGCGGCTACCGGCGGGAGTTTTTTGCGCCCAAGGAGTGGCTGGGCCGCACCGTGCTGCTTACCTTCGGGGCGGTGGCGCACGACGCCACCGTGTTCTGCAACGGGCGGCGGGTGTTCCACCATGGCTGCGGCTACACCGCCTTTACGGTAGACCTGACCGGCGCGCTGCGTCTGGGACAGAAAAACGTGGTGGCTGTGCGCTGCGACAGCCGGGAGGATCTGAACGTCCCGCCCTTCGGCGGGCAGCTGGATGCGCTGACTTACGGCGGCATCTACCGCGCCGTCAGTCTGGATATCAAGGAGCCAGCCTATCTGCGGGACGTGTTCATCGAGGCCAAGGCCGAGGGCGATTTCCGCATCTACACTGCCACCGTGGGCGAGACGGTCGGCTGCACCCTGCAGGCCGAGATCCGCAGCCCCGCCGGGAGCCGGGCAGTGTACAGCGGCGAGCTTTCCCTGCCCATCACCGGCACACTGAACAACGTGCACCCGTGGAGCCTGGAGCACCCCACCCTGTACACCCTGACCATGCGGCTCATCCGCCCCGGCACCGGCGGTCTGCCCGACCGGGTGCTGGACGAAAAAACCGTGCGGTTCGGCTTCCGCACCGTGCAGTTCGTGGCAGGCGGGCTGTACCTGAACGGACAGCGGGTGGAGCTGCGCGGCCTTGACCGGCACCAGAGCTACCCCTATCAGGGCTACGCCATGCCGGACAGCATCCAGCGGCTGGACGCCCAGCTGCTGAAAAAGGAACTGGGCTGCAACGCCGTGCGCACCTGCTATGCGCCCCCCAGCCCAGCGTTTCTGGACGCCTGCGACGAACTGGGTCTGCTGGTATTCCCCGAAATGCCCGGCTGGCAGCACATCGGTGACGAAGTCTGGCAGGCGCAGGCGCTGCAGAACTGCCGGGAGATGGTGTGCCAGTACCGCAATCATCCCAGCATCTTTTTGTGGGGTGCACGCATCAGCGGCAGCCCCGACAACGAAGCCTTTTATAAACGCACCAACGAAGCCATCCACCGGCTGGACCCCACCCGCCCCACGGCGGGCGCGCGGAACTTCCGCAAGAGCCAGCTGCTGGAGGACGTTTACGCCTACAACGATTATTCCTACGCCGGGCGCGGCGCGGGCTGCGAGAACCGCGCCGCCGTGACCCCTGACACCCGCAAGGGCTACCTCATCAGCGAATTCGGCGGCCAGAACTTCCCCGCCAAGCCCTTTGACGATGAACCTCACCGTCTGGTGCAGGCGCTGCACCACGCCGCTGTGCTGAACGACAGCATCGCCCAGCCGGGCGTGGCGGGCAGCTTTGGCTGGTGCATGGCCGACTACAACACCCACCGGGAATTCGGCAGCGGCGACCGCATCTGCTACCACGGCGTGATGGACCTGTTCCGCAACCCGAAACTTTCTGCCGCCGTCTACGCCAGCCAGAAAACGCCCCGCGCACCCTCCGACATCGTACTGGAGGTCTCCTCCGCCATGACGCTGGGCGACCTGCCCGGCGGCGCAGCAGCCGCCTGCTGGGTGTTCACCAACGCCGAGAGCGTGCGGCTGTACCGCGGCAATGACTTTGTGGCCGAGTTTGGCCCCGACCGCCGGGGACGCTTTGCCGCCCTGCCCCACCCGCCCATCGAGATCAACGATTTTGTGGGCTCGCTGCTGGAAAAGTATGAGGGCATGGATCACGCCACCGGCGCACAGGTCGCCGCCATCCTCAACGAGCTGCGGCGAGACGCCATGGCGCTTTCGCCCCTTTCCAAGGCGCGGATGCTCTCGCTGCGGCTGAGCTGGAACGAGCTGCTGCGGATGTACTACAAATACATCGGTGTGCTGGGCAGTTCCGCGCCGGTGTACCGGTTCGAGGCGGTGTGGCATGGCCGCGCCGTGCGCACCGTGGTGCGGGAGCCGGTGCAGAGCGTCCGACTGGAATGCACCGTGCACAATCCCCTGCTGACCGACGGCCCCACATGGGACTGTGCCGCGGTCAGCCTGCGCGCCATCGACCAGAACGGCAACCTGCTGCCCTACTGCGGCGAGGCCGTCTGCCTGTCCGTGGAAGGGCCGCTGAAAATTTTAGGTCCCAGCGTGGTGCCCCTGCGGGGCGGCATGGCGGGCACCTACCTTGCCACCACCGGCGAGGCCGGACGCGCCGTGCTGCACTGCCGCATGGAGGGTGCACTGGACACGGAGGCGGTGCTCACCGTGCGCAGCCGGGAGGAGCAAAACGTTTAATTTTCGTCCTTTCATGATAGATTTGCAGTCTGTTCAAAATTTTATCATGGTTGGCTGATATCCTAGAAGCACAAAGTATTCCGCAGGGCGGCGCTGCTGCCCTGCGTTTCCGTGTGTAAAGCCCCAGAGAAGAGGATGCGAAAACCTATGAGAGAAAAGTTCCGTCAATTCATGATCGGGCGCTACGGCACCGATGGCCTGAACCAGTTTTTGAGCATGAGCTCCATCGTGATGCTGCTGGTATCGCTGCTCACCCGCGTTTCCCTGTTCACATGGCTGGGCGCGGCGCTGCTGATTTTGTGCTACTACCGCAGCCTGAGCCGCAACATCTCCAAGCGCACCGAGGAGAACTACCGCTTTTACAGCCTGAAGGACCGGTTCAATAACAAGTTCCGCAGCCTGAAGGAGCAGTGGGCCAACCGCAAGCTGTACCACTACTACCGCTGCCCCCAGTGCCGTCAGAAGCTGCGGGTGCCCCGGGGACGCGGCCGCATCCAGATCTCCTGCCCCCGCTGCGGCACCCAGTTCATCAAAAAGAGCTGAGCCGCCATGTTCGGATATGTGATCCCGGATCGGGCCGGCCTCAGCCCCGAGGCGCAGAGCCGCTACCGCTCAGCCTACTGCGGGCTGTGCCGCCGCATCGATGCTCTGCACGGGCTGCGGGGACGGTTCAGCCTGAGCTATGACCTGACCTTTTTAAACATTCTGCTGTGCAGCCTGTACGAGGGCGAGACCCCCGCAGACAGCGGTATCAGCCGCTGCCCCATCCACCCGGTACACGGTGTGCTCTGGCGCAGTGCCGACCCCACCGACTACTGCGCCGACCTGAGCGTAGCGCTGCATTACTACAACGCGCAGGACAAATGGCAGGATGACCATAATCTGCTGGCACTGGGGTACAGCACCCTGCTGGACAACAGCACCGCCGAAGCCGCCCTGCGCTGGCCGCGGCAGTGCAATGCCATCCGCTCGTGTCTTGCAAAGCTTGCCGAGTACGAGGCCGCCGGCAGCACCGACCTTGACGCGGTGTCCGGCTGCTTCGGCACCCTGATGGCAGAGCTGTTCGACTACCGGCAGGACCGCTGGGCACCGGAGCTGCGCAGCATCGGCTTCCATCTGGGCAAGTTCATCTACCTGCTGGACGCCTACGACGACCTGCCCCGCGACAAGCGCCGGGGCGCATACAACCCCCTGCGAGAGCTGAGCACCCACCCGGACTATGAGGAAGAGATGCTGGACATCTTTGAGCTGCTGCTGGCACGCTGCGCGCAGAACTTTGAGCGTCTGCCCTGCGTGGAGGACGCAGATCTGCTGCGCAACATCCTGTATTCCGGCGTATGGCTGAAATACAACTGTAAAAACGCAAAACGCACCGGAAAGCCCGATGCATCTTGATTTTGTGCCGATGTTCCGGTAAAATAAAACGGATGCGGTGCAGCGGTGCTGTACCGTCAGTATAATGAGTGAGGAAGTATACCGAGCATGAGAGATCCCTATGAGGTGCTGGGCGTTCAGCGCGGCGCAAGCGACGACGAGATCAAAAAAGCATACCGCGCCAAGTGCAAACGCTGGCACCCGGATTTGAACCCCAACGACCCCACGGCCGAGGAGCACTTCAAGGAGGTGCAGGCCGCCTACGATGCCATTACCAAGGGCGATACCGGCCCCCAGATGGGCGGCAACCCCTACGGCGGTTACCAGCAGCAGGGCTACAACCGGCAAGGCTATGGTCAGCAAGGTTACGGCCAGCAGAACTACGGCTACACCGGCTTTGATGGCTTTGACGGGTTTGAAGGCTTCGACCCCTTTGGCTTCGGTTTTGGCTTTGGCGGCTACCAGCAGGCCGGGCCCAGTGCCTCCGGCACCGACACCCCGGAGATGCAGGCTGCCCGCAATTTTGTGGCCAATGGCCGCTACGCCGAAGCGCGCCGGGTGCTGGACGGCATGACCGGCCGCAATGCGCGGTGGTACTATCTCTCTTCGCTGGCCAATCAGGGGCTTTGCAAAAGCGTGGACGCTTTGCAGGACGCCCGCCGCGCCGTGCAGCTGGACCCGAGCAACACCGAGTACCAGATGCACCTGCGCCGGATGCAGAACCCCGGCCAGACCTACCGCACCCAGACCACCTACGCCCAGCCCGGCGGGCTTTTGCGCTGGTGCTGGAGCATGATTTTGCTGAACCTGCTGTGCAACTGCTGCTGCGGCGGCTGGGGCTTCCGTGGGTTCCGGATGTGATATGATTTTATACAAAAAAGGCTGCTGCACGCACGGTGCAGCAGCCTTTTTCTGTTTGCGGATGTAAGGGTTTGCTCTTACTTCTGGGGAGCCTCGAAAGCAATAGCGGTAGCACCGGCAGCGGCGTCCACGCTCTTCAGAGAGATGGGAGCCACCTCATAGTGCAGGGTGTCAAAGCTCTGGGTATTGCCGTCCTCGGTGGTGAACTCCAGAACGTAGACAACGTCATCCTGCTTGTCAGCTTCGACATCGCGGGTGATGACGATGCTCTCGCCGTCAGCCAGACCCTCGCCTGCCAGGTTCTCGCCCTTGTCCTCAGAGCCTGCATCGTACAGGTACAGCTCGGTCACCTTGCTGCCGGTGGTGTTGTACACGGTGTACTCAGCGGTGGTGGGCTCAGCAGCTTCGCTGGAAGCAGCCTCACTGGAAGCGGCCTCAGAAGAAGCGGCCTCGCTGGCGCTCTGCCTGGCGTTTGCCTCGCCGGAGGCGGCGCGTTTGGCGGCCTCTGCGGCGGCGTTGGCGCTGGCCATCACCCGGGCGATGAACTGCTCGTAGACCGAGGGGGTCAGCTCTTCGCCCGCGCCCTCGGTGGGGAGGATGCCGTGGACATCGTACTGGCCGGGCCGGGTGTAGGCGGTGTAGCCATTGCCGTTGGCAGCGGCCAGCATCCACTCGCCGCTGGCCCAGCCGGTAAAGCTCCGGCCCACGCCGACGCAGCCTGCTTCGTCCAGCGCCAGCGGCTCGGCCAGCGTGCCGTCCGTGTGCCGGATGTGGAGGGTGACGACACCCCCGTTCCACTGCTCCGGCAGGCTGAATTCCAGCCGGTCCACACCCTCGGCTTTCTGTGCGCCCAGATGCAGCCGGTGGGGCTGGGCGAGGAATTCTGTGCCGCCGAAGTCCCGGGCTGTGATGTTGATCTGCATGGTAAAAACTCCTTTCATTTGGTTTTGCGTTTGCATCTGGCCCGATTGTAGCGCAGAACGGCAGTGGGCGGAAGTACATACTTTTTTATTGAGAATTTGGCGGGTTAGGCATTTTGCCAAACGGCCTTTTTCGGAGAGAAATGCCCCCCTGATTTTCGCTTGAAAACAGTCCGAAAACAGTCCGTGATTTGTGTCGAAAATAAGCCTGTTATGGCCGGTTTGACGCCGCAAAGCGGGCTGGAGATACTGCAAAAAATACCCCGGAAATGCCAACTCAAATGTTAAAAATATATGAACAAGCATGACTTTATTTTTGCGAAAAAATCGGAGAGAAATCATTGAATTTCATGAAATCGAGAGTAAACTATGTACAGAATGCACAAAAAACTATGTGAAGGAATTGACGAGCGCCTGACCTTCGATTTGACAAAACGGCCTCAGTCTGCTAAAATAACGTCCGCTCAACACACGTTGCAGCGCATAAAATTCATCACGGTGAAGTGAAAAGCCGCTTTTGCGGCGCCCGCTGTGCGGGGCATTTACGCACAGTCTGACGGGCCTTGAGATACAGACCCGCTGTCCATTCCAAAATCTGAAAAGAGAGGAGTTGTCTCGTATCGCTTCCGTCAAATTTAAAAAAGCAATCACGGACTGCAGCCATGCAGTCTCTCACCGTGTGCTGGCGTTCTGCGTCATGGCGGCGTGCCTTGTGTTCACGCTGGCTGTGACCGCCGCGAATCTGCGCCTGACTTACGTCACCGACTCCCACGGTGCGCGGCAGGTGGTCCTCACCTCGGCTGAGAGTGACACTGCCCGCGTGATGAACCTTTCCGGCATTGAGGCCGAGAAAGGCGACAACGTCTACTACACTGCGTTCAGCGGCAACCTTGCTTCCCTGAACATTGAGCGCGCGTTCGCCGTCAGCATTCAGGCGGACGGGCAGGAGTATTCCGTCAGGATGGCCGTCGGCACCGTGGCCGACGCGCTGGAGCGCGCGGGCATCACGCTGGATGCCGACGACTACACGGAGCCTGCCCTCAACGATCTGGTCACGGTGGGCAGCAAGATTGTGGTGCACTGTGTGGATTATCAGGACAAGGTGGAGACCCAGACCATCCCCTACGACACCCAGTATGTCTACACCAGCCT
>ERZ791645.1786-NODE-1786-length-12395-cov-5.740032_pt1 | contig 12395 bp, 10 predicted proteins | sample MGYA00509939_ERZ791645 | MGnify/ENA primary metagenome ERZ791645 (study PRJEB30046, sample SAMN00715249) | human gut metagenome | study: EMG produced TPA metagenomics assembly of the A metagenome-wide association study of gut microbiota in type 2... | reverse complement strand
GCTGAGACAAGCAGCAGCAATGTGCTTTGCGGCTGGTGGAAGTTGGTAACCATGGCTTTTACGATTCTATATTCGTATCCCGGAGCAATGATGATTTGCGTGCTGGAATGCAACGTTTCCATGTGATGCCGGTCGAGGTAGGCTATGATTGCCTGCAAAGCATCTACAGCGGGTGTTGCTGCTGTTTCAAGCGCCGTTTCATAAGGTTGCCATTGTTTTACATGCAAATCTTCTTCCGTAGCGTTAGGATTGTGCAGCAGAGTAACGCCTATGTGATAGAGGCTTTCCAGTGTACGTACAGAGGTTGTCCCTACTGCAATGGCTTTTCCTTCATGTGCTACCAGCTTCTCCAGCGTACTCCTATTGACGGATATGTATTCCGTGTGCATTTCGTGCCCTTCTATCTCTTCACTTTTGACGGGCTTGAAAGTGCCGGCTCCTACGTGCAGGGTCAGTTCTTCCAATGCTACCCCTTTTTCACGCAAAGCGTCCAGAACTCTCGGAGTGAAGTGCAGACCGGCTGTCGGTGCGGCTACCGAACCTTTTATCTTGGAATAAACGGTCTGGTAAGTCTCCTTATCACTCTCCTGCGTCTCCCGGTTCAGATAAGGAGGGATGGGTAGTTCGCCGAACACTTCGAGAATATCGGCGAATGTTATTTCCGGATTGTTCCAGCGGAAATCCACCCAATGGCTGGTTCCATGGCACGCCCCGCGTTCGGCGGTCAGGGTAAGCGGCTTTCCTTTCACGGTTATTTCCCGTTTGAGCGCACCTTCTTTCCATTTCTTCAGATTGCCTATCATGCAGAGCCATGCGGCATGCTCCGTTTGCTGGAAGTTGAGGGCATAGTCGTTGGGTTGGATCGGTTCGAGACAGAATACTTCGATAAGCGCTCCCGTTTCTTTATGGAAGTGCAGACGCGCCTGAATAACTTTGGTATTATTGAAAATCATCAGGCTGTTTGCCGGCAGATAGTCGGGCAGGGAAGTGAATATGTCTTCGGTAACTTCGCCGTGGCGATACAACAATAACTTGGATTGGTCACGCACAGGCAATGGAAACTTGGCAATGCGCTCATCCGGTAACGGATAATTGAATTCGCTGATTCTAATATGTCTGGGATCTTCTTTCATATCTTTATTTTATTAGGGGACTGCAAAGGTACGGATATTTGGGAAGATTTGGATTATATACAGCCAATTAATGACATATCAGTCATAAGGTCATTCCGGTTCATGGATACACAATGTATTTCTTGCCAATACAAAAAAGGTATGTTTGTATATAATCATCAAATAATTTCTAACTTTGCGAGAGATAAAAGAAGATGTCTGAACCGTATGTTTATAATGGTTCCGATGTGTCTTCCGGATAATGATTAAAAAACAGAATGGAAATTATGAAAATAGGAGATAAAGTGCGCTTCCTCAGTGAAGTAGGTGGCGGTGTTGTAACGGGATTCCGGGGAAAAGATATAGTGTTGGTGGAAGATGCCGACGGGTTTGACATTCCGATGCCGGTGCGTGAATGTGTGGTGATTGAAACGGATGATTACAATATTCCTACTCCTGCTTCCAAAGCAGCCAAGAAGAAGGCGGAGGAGCAATCGGCTGCGCGTATGGCTTCGGTAGCCTCGAAGCCGGTATCTTCCGTTTTGGACTCCGGACGGCAGATAGAGTGTACGGCTAAACCTCAGGTATCTGTTTATCGTCAGCCGGAAATGAAAGGCGGAGATGTGCTGAATGTGTATCTTGCCTTTGTTCCGGAAGATATCAAGGCGGTAAGCACTACTCCGTTTGAGGCTTATTTGGTGAATGATAGCAATTACTGCATGTATTATACCTATTCGAGTGCGGAGGGCAAGTCGTGGACTGCCCGTTCTCATGGTTTGATAGAACCGAATACGAAACTCTTGTTAGAGGAATTTGAAAAATCGGAATTGAACGACCGGGAGCGTGTAGCTGTTCAGTTGGTGGCGTTCAAGGACAACCGCTCTTTCGCTATGAAGCCTGCTGCCAATGTGGAAATCCGCATCGATACGGTGAAATTCTATAAGTTGCATACTTTTCAGCCTACCGATTTCTTTGATACTCCAGCATTGGTGTACGATGTAGTGAGGAATGATGCTCCCGCCAGGCAGGTTTATGTGTCGGCTGAGGACTTACAGGATGCTCTGATGCAAAAGAAAGCAACAGACGGTCCGTCCAGACCCCGGACTATCGTGAAGCGGGGCGGCAAAAATGAAATCATCGAAATAGACCTGCATATCGGTGAACTGTTGGATGATACGCGCGGCATGAGTAACAGCGAGATATTGAACTATCAGTTGGATAAATTTCGTGAGGTGATGGAACAGTATAGGAATAAGCGTGAACAACGCATAGTCTTTATTCACGGCAAGGGTGACGGTGTGCTTCGTAAAGCGTTGCTGGATGAGCTGAAACGGAAATATCCGACTTGTAAGACGCAGGATGCTTCCTTTCAGGAGTATGGATTTGGAGCTACTATGGTGACGGTAAAATAAGGTATATGCGATGCAGGTTGGTAAGGAAAACAGGATTCTTATCTTAATCTTTCTATGTTTGGCAGTGGCATTGCCGGGTGCCTGTACTTATAAAGGCGGCAGTGGCAGAGTTTTTGAAATGCAGGAATTCGATTCTTTTTTCAGCACTCACAGCGATTCCGTAGTGATGGCGCCGCGCTGGATGAAAGCACAGGCATTACAGAGAATGGAAAGGACCAAAGATAGTATGGTGCGGTATAATTATCTTGCTGTTGCCTTGAAAACCTGTCTGGCTACTTCCGACTTCGACTCCGCACAACTTTTGCTCCGGCAAGTTGAGGCGTTTGTTGGCAGACAGCCTTTTTCGCATCGGTTGGCCGATTTGCAGTCCGAATGTTTTAATATAAAGGGTAATGTCTATTCGCGAAAGGGCTATATAGATTCTGCCGCGGTCTGCTTCAAGGAGGCCTATGAAGCAAGATTGAAAGGAACAAAATTCGAGGTGATTCCTGATATCCTGATAAATCTTGCTGATGCTACCAACCATTTGGGCAGACCGGATATGGGTGCTTTCTGGTATAGAAAGGCTCTGCTGATGTGCGATTCGCTGAAGATGCCTTACAGAAAGAAAATCTCTATTTATTACGGATTGTCACAAGGATACCTGGCTTTGCGCGATTACGAGCAATGCGACTATTATTCGGAACTTGCGGGCAAGAATTATGCGGATATGTTTCCGGATGAGAAGCATTTCTACCTGAACAATCGTGGAAACTCTTATTATTACCGGGGAGATTACTCCACGGCAATCGGTTATTTTAGAAAAGTAGTGGAGCTTGTGAAAGATTACCCCGATATGTCTTGGGCGCTTAATCTGAGCTATCTGAACCTGAGCGACTGCTTTCTGCAACTGAATAAAACCGATTCGGTAGTCAAATACCTGGAGTTATGCCAGCCGTTCTTTGAAGAACTCGGTTCTACTACTGCTCTTTATTATATTGATACTCAAAAGATAGAACTGGCGTTGCAGTGCAAGGACTTTGCAGAGGCAAGGCGATTGTTGGCGATGAGTAAGGCTTCGCCGGAAATAGATGCGGATATGATACATATCCGTAACAAGTATTTGCAGCAGTTTTACGAAGAAACCGGCAACTATAGGCAAGCGTATGATTACTTGAAAGAGAATAAACGTCTGGACGACTCCATTCGCAATGAGCGTATAAGGATGCGTACGGCAGATTTGACATTGCGCTATCAGCAGGATTCTACCTTGATGGCGCATAAAGTGCTGTTTCAGAAACAGGAAAACGAGATGCTGATATTGAGGCAGACCCGTCTCGTGACATTAGCGGTTGCCGTTATTGCCCTTTTGATTGCAGCTTTCCTATTTCTTTATAATAGGAAAAAGCGGGATCTGCTGCTTGCCCAAAACCGAAGAACGGTCTCTACACTTCGTCTTGAGAACATCCGCAACCGCCTGTCTCCTCATTTTATATTCAACGTTCTCAATCAGGAGGTGGTAAACCGCAAGGAAGAGGAAAAGCAGGAGTTGGTATCGTTGGTGAAACTGATGCGTCGAAATCTGGAACTGGCGGAGCAGTTGTGTGTCACCTTAGCCGAGGAACTGGACTTTGTCAAGACGTATATCGACTTGGAGCGCCGTTCGCTCGGAGCAACTTTCCATCCGGTTATTGAAATAGCCGGAGATGTACTACCCGAGTCGGTCTGGCTGCCTTCCATGATGATACAGATTCCGGTGGAAAATTCCGTGAAACACGCATTGCGTGGCAAGGAAGGAAAGCGGAATCTGTGGATTGCCGCAGATCGTCGGGAAGGCGGTGTTTGCATCAGGATTACGGATAACGGCGGCGGTTACCATCCGGAGAGCCGGAACAGAGGCACTGGTACAGGTATGAAAGTCATCATGCAAACCATCCAGATTTTGAATATGAAAAATCAGGCTGCAATTGATATATCTGTACATAATGTCACTTTGCCGAGTGGTGAAACCGGCTGTGAAGTAACTTTTTTATTACCGGATAAGTACGATTATAGAATTTAAGAGTAACCGCTTAGTGGCATTTTTTTTATTGATAGAGTCGGCTGCGGAAGAATAGTTCGTAAATGCCTATTTGCTGTTTTGTATGGAAACGAGAAAATATTTATATTCGCCAGACCAAAACATGGAATATGGACAAATACAAAGTCGTTATAGTAGATGATGATGACGTAGCTCTTGAAAATTTGAGCTTTGAGTTGTGGAAAGATGCCCGCTTCTCTTTGGAAGGTACTGCACGGAATGGTAGGAAAGGGAAGAAGCTTATTATGAAAGTGCAACCCGATTTGCTGTTTTTGGATGTAGAGATGCCGGACATGACGGGGCTGGAACTGTTGCAGGAGATACGCGATTATGTATCGTGGAATATGAGGGTCGTATTTTATACGGCGTACGACAAGTATATGATACAGGCTATTCGGGAAGCGGCATTCGATTATCTGCTGAAACCTTTCGATGAACAGGATTTGAAAGAGATTCTGACACGCTTTACCCAACAGGTTGAAACCACCGGGCAGCGGGTATCGTTTCCGGTAGGAAATCCCATGCATACCGGACAGACTTTCATCGTTTTTACTCCAACTAATGATATGCGTGCGTTGCGCCCTGCCGAGATAGGATTTTTCCGTTATTGTTCCGAACGCAAACAGTGGGAGGTCGTGCTGAATGACCAGTTGCCTCTGGCTTTGCGCCGCGGTATGACTGCCGAACAGATTACATCGTTCTCTCCGTGTTTTGTGCAGATACATCAATCGTATATTATCAATATAGATTATCTGATGCTCATACGGGATAACAGGTGTGTGCTATACCCGCCTTTTGATAAAATTACGGAGTTACTTGTCTCGAAGAAATTTAAGAAGGAATTGCAAGAACGTTTCTGTTTGTGAAAGCAGGCTGATGATTGGTATGTGAAGTTGAATGTCCATTACTCTAACAATGTTGACAAACAGAAAAAAGGATACCGGGGACATTTGCCGGTATCCTTTTTCTGTTTTATATGTTTTCCGTACCTATGCCGGAAATACATGTTACTTTACTTCAATGCCTTTGTTCTGCAGTGTAACGTTCAAAACTTTTGCATAGTCGGAATATTGCTTTTCATCCAAAGTTCTTTTCATTAATTTCAGATTACCGTAAATAGCGTTACGTAGCAACTTTTCCTGATTTTTCTTTGAGTTTGTGGCACGTGACATCTGCTCGTTAAAGTATTCGCAAATGTTGGTAACCTCTTTTTGCTGGTTAGCGGACAATTTCAAATATTTGCTCAGCTTGCTTACATTGATGTTACCTTCCCAACTTGCAGTTGTTGGCTGGTTTCCTGCTGCGAATGTGCTGGCAGACAGACATACGGCTGCCACTAATGTTAATCCTAAACGTTTCATAATACCTACTTTTTTAATTGTTATACCTAAAAACTATTCCTAAAAACAAATCTAATACCTATTGAAAATTAGTCTAAGCGCTTAGTTTTTTCTTTTTACCTATGCAAATATAAGAATATGTTTTATAGCATAAAAATAAAGAAAAGGAAAAGATTCTATTTAGCCTCATTTCTTGATGTAAGTCAAGAGATGATATGCTTTTTGATACAAAAACGGTTCTTTATGAAATATATTTGTAATACGTGTGCGAAAACGATAGTGGAAATAATCTGCTTTTTAGGATTTATTCCTATTAAAATGATATTGAACAAAGGAACGTGACTAGGAAAGGAACACTGAAATCAACAACAAAACCATGGAAAATGGAAATGATTACAAATTCTTTTCCCGAATATCGGGTAATAATAGGAAGAGTGGTATCCATTGTAGTGGCTCCACCAACAGAAATAGGGGCTAGCTTTCCGAAATACTTCACTAATAATGGCGCACACAGCAAAGCGATGATTTCACGCATGATATTGGAAAGTAACGCAATAGTTCCCAATTCGGGACCCTTGTATTCGGTAATGAAAATGCTGGAAAGTGAATAATAGCCAAATCCGGCTCCGACTGCCATACAGTCTAAAGGACCTCGTTGGCTCATAAAGGCTCCTGCTACGGCGCAACCTGCTAATGTGCCAATGATCGTCATGATGGGAAGGAATACAAGCCGCGGATTTAGGGAGCGAAAACTCTTCAATGTATTCGGATCGTTGCCGATACTGATGCCTACGCAGAACATGAGTCCGCAGAGGGCATAGTAACTGAGCTTGCTGTCGGTGAAGTCGTATGGAATGAGATGATAAACTCCGCAGAGGGTACCGATAATGAAGAAAGAGATGATAATCAGACTGCCTTTCATGCTTCTGTCTCCTTTCTTTTATTCCTTATATATAATAGGTACCATAGCCCCCATGCGCATAAAATGCTTCCTATGACAGCTGCAAGAGTAATGATTGCAGCTTCAATTCCGAGTGTGTGTAATCCTTTAACAATGGCTTCATTTCCGCCGACATCTATTCCTAGCAGGAATAGCAGTACCCATATAAGGAGCGTAATAATTTTGTGTATCCATGTCAACCGTTTGCTGCGTAGAAGGTAGCCGATAAGCATTCCTGTCAGCATGATTCCGATGATAATAAACATAGTTCGTACGTATTTTTGGTTGCAAAGATAAATCTTTTAATTATCTACCCAAAGCAAATCGCTCATGATGCTGTCGGAAATGAATATCCCTTTACGGGTCAGTCGCAGTGCTCCATTATGTTCTTCCAATTTCCCATTATCCAAATAAGGTGCAGCCATTCTTCGGCAATATTCCCACATCTCGTTACCGAACATCTGTTTCAACTTTTCTATCGGAGCTCCCCATGTGGTACGTATTGTAGTGATGATAAATTCATTGTAGCGGGTTGTTTGGTCCAGATATTCGATTTCAAAGGCACGTTGGTGCTCCTCTATACCTTTTATATATGCATCGATAGAAGATATGTTCCATTCTCTTGTTGCTCCGTCAAAAGAATGCGCTGATGGTCCGCAACCCAGATAAGGTATACCTTTCCAGTAAGATGTGTTATGGCGGGAATATTTGTCGGGTCGGCAGAAATTGGAGATTTCATAATGCTCAAATCCCGCTTTCTGCAGTTCCTCTATCAATAAGGTGAAAAACTCCAGGCTGGAATCTTCGTCCACTTCGGATATCCGGTGCTGTTTTAACATCTTATATATAAGTGTATCTTCTTCGTAAATCAAGTGGTAGGCAGAGATGTGTTCCACATTTAGGGCGATAGCCTGTCGGAGGTCATTTTCCCAACGCTCTTTTGTTTCGCCCGGCAGTCCGTATATAAGGTCAATACTGATATTACGGAATCCTGCCTCCCGGCATCTGCTGACGGCTTCAATGGCAGCACGGGCATTGTGGCGTCGTTTTAGTAATTTGAGCGTATTGTCATCGAAAGTCTGTATCCCCATGCTTAGACGGTTGAACGGGAGAGAAGAAAGCATCCCTAGATATTCGGATGTCAGGTCGTCGGGATTGGCTTCCAAAGTGATTTCCTGGCAATGGTTCAGTCCATAATGTGTCCGGATGGTTTCAAATATCAGTTCAAAATCTTCCTTTTCCAATTGCGACGGTGTCCCGCCGCCGAAATAAACGGTTTCTATATCTTCTCTTTTCAGATATTCTTTCCGCATTTCCAACTCCCGGCAGAGTGCTTGTACGTAGCGTGATTTCAGTTCATTGCGTGTAGTTGAGTAAAAATCGCAATAGATGCAACGAGTCTTGCAGAAAGGGATGTGGAGATAAATACCTGCCATAGCTATGTCGTTTGGATTTTGTGGCTGTAAAAGTAAGATTATTATCTGATATATCAAAAGACTGTTTACCAAATAACTGAATAGCGTTAGAATTCCATTTATACTCAAGTAAAAAGGTTCATGATAAAGATGTGTTACATAACATTGTTTAGTAACACCACCGTAAGTGTTGCTTTTCCCCCAATTAATCCCTAATTTGCGCATCACAAATTAATGGTATGTGAGAAACATACTGAGTAATTACTAAAATCTTATATATTATGAAAGTATATCAGACTAATGAAATCAAGAACATTGCCTTGTTAGGAAGTTCTGGCTCTGGGAAAACCACTCTCGTGGAAGCGATGCTTTTCGAGAGTGGTGTTATAAAACGTCGCGGATCTGTTGCCGCAAAAAACACTGTTAGCGATTATTTCCCTGTTGAACAAGAGTATGGTTACTCCGTTTTCTCCACCGTTCTCCATGTAGAATGGAATAATAAAAAACTTAATATTATTGACTGTCCGGGTTCGGACGACTTTGTAGGCAGTACAGTAACTGCATTAAATGTGACCGACACTGCAATTATTCTTCTCAATGGCCAATACGGCGTCGAAGTCGGTACACAAAATCACTTCCGATATACAGAAAAACTGAATAAACCTGTTATTTTTCTAGTCAACCAGCTTGATAATGAAAAATGCGACTATGATAATATCCTCGAACAATTGAAAGAGGCTTACGGTTCTAAGGTTGTTCCCATCCAATACCCTATCAGTACAGGACCGGGCTTTAATGCTTTGATTGATGTGCTGTTGATGAAGAAATATTCGTGGAAGCCCGAAGGAGGCGCTCCGACGATTGAAGATATTCCGGCAGAAGAAATGGATAAGGCTATGGAAATGCACAAAGCATTGGTCGAGGCTGCTGCTGAAAATGATGAAGGACTGATGGAAAAATTCTTTGAACAAGAATCTCTTTCGGAGGATGAAATGCGCGAAGGTATCCGTAAGGGATTGATAGCCAGAGGTATGTTCCCTGTATTTTGTGTCTGTGGAGGTAAGGATATGGGCGTTCGCCGCTTGATGGAATTCTTGGGCAACGTTGTTCCTTTTGTCTCTGAAATGCCGAAAGTTCAGAACACGGAAGGCAAGGAGGTAGCTCCGGATGCCAACGGACCGGAATCTCTTTATTTCTTCAAGACCAGTGTGGAGCCGCATATCGGTGAGGTTTCCTATTTTAAAGTAATGAGCGGTAAAGTTCATGAGGGAGACGATCTTCTGAATGCTGATCGTGGCTCGAAAGAACGTATTGCGCAGATTTATGTGGTAGCCGGTGGTAACCGCATAAAAGTGGAGGAACTTCAGGCGGGTGATATCGGTGCCGCTGTGAAACTGAAAGATGTGAAAACCGGTAATACATTGAATGGTAAAGATTGCGATTATAAATTTAACTTTATCAAATATCCGAACTCAAAATATTCTCGTGCCATCAGACCGGTGAATGAAGCGGATGTGGAAAAGATGATGACTATCTTGAACCGTATGCGTGAGGAAGATCCGACTTGGGTTATCGAACAGTCTAAAGAACTGAAACAGACATTAGTGCATGGGCAGGGCGAGTTTCATCTCCGTACGTTGAAATGGCGCCTGGAAAACAATGAAAAACTCCAGGTGAAATACGAGGAACCGAAGATTCCGTATCGTGAAACTATCACGAAAGCTGCGCGTGCCGACTATCGTCACAAGAAACAATCGGGTGGTGCCGGTCAGTTTGGTGAGGTTCATCTGATTGTAGAACCCTATAAAGAAGGTATGCCTGTGCCCGATACGTATAAATTCAACGGACAGGAGTTCAAGATTAATGTGAAAGGTACGGAAGAAGTTCCATTGGAATGGGGAGGTAAACTGGTGTTTATCAACAGTATCGTCGGTGGTTCTATCGATGCACGTTTCTTGCCTGCCATAATGAAGGGAATCATGTCCCGTATGGAACAAGGACCGTTGACAGGTTCGTATGCCCGTGATGTACGTGTGATTGTGTACGATGGAAAGATGCACCCGGTGGATTCTAATGAAATTTCTTTCATGCTTGCCGGACGTAATGCCTTTAGTGAAGCCTTTAAGAATGCAGGTCCGAAGATTCTGGAACCCATTTATGATGTGGAAGTATTTGTGCCGTCTGACAGAATGGGCGATGTGATGGGGGATCTTCAGGGACGTCGTGCCATGATTATGGGTATGAGTAGTGAGAAAGGCTTTGAGAAACTGGTTGCAAAAGTACCTCTGAAAGAAATGTCGTCTTACTCTACAGCTCTTAGCTCGCTGACCGGCGGACGTGCTTCGTTTATCATGAAGTTCTCTAGTTATGAGCTTGTTCCGACGGATGTTCAGGATAAGTTGATTAAGGATTTTGAAGCTAAGCAGACAGAAGAATAACGTGTAATTCTCTTAATACTGTTAAAACCGTCATCTTTTTTAAGTAAAAGGTGGCGGTTTTTGTTTAACTATGATTAATAAAGATGGAAAAACGCAAGGAAAAGATTTAATTTTTTATTAAATTTGCAAACCAAAGTGGGGACTTTATTGTTGTAGTAATCAAAATACAACCTAAATGGCTCTATACGGTTAATTTCCGGGAAGTTCCGGTTAAATCAAGTTAATGCATTAGGAGTGTTAATTAGGGAGTGTTAATTTTGTTGCTATGAAGAAGTCAACAATTTGGATATTAGGTATTGTAATGGGGCTTTCATTCCTCAGTTTACTGTATTTACAGGTCAGTTATATTGAGGAAATGATGAAAACCCGGAAGGAACAGTTTGATATGGCTGTGCGCAATAGTCTGGATCAGGTTTCTAAGGATGTGGAATATGCGGAAACGCAACGTTGGTTGATTGAGGATATTTCTGAAGCGGAAAGAAAAGCGTTGATTGAGAACAATCCTTCGCTGCAACAGAATAATATGGTTCAGCAGACGCAACGTTTTACGATGAAGTCTAAAGATGGAAAGGTTTATACGGATTTTGAATTGAAGGTGATGACTACCAAACCATCCGAACTTCCGAAAGCTATGATCTCTCCTTATAGAGGATCAAAAACGATTCCGGAGACTTCGCGTTCACTGATTGAGGCTATCAAGAACCGATATATGTATCAACGTGAGCTACTTAATGAAGTGGTCTGGCAGATGATTTATCGGGCAAGTGACAAGTCGATCGGAGATAGAGTACGGTTTGGTGATTTAAACGGTTACTTGAAATCGAATCTGTATAATAATAATATAGACCTGCCTTTTCACTTTACGGTGATTGACAAGGATGGAAAGGAAGTCTATCGTTGTGCGGATTATGATCCGAAGGGAAATGATGAAGTGTACCAGCAGGCCTTGTTTAAAAATGATCCGCCTGCGAAGATGAGTGTACTGAACGTACATTTTCCGGGAAGAAGAGATTATCTTTTTGATTCGATCAGTTTCATGATTCCGTCGTTGATATTTACAATGGTGTTGTTGGTGACATTCATTTTTACGATTTATATCGTGTTCCGTCAGAAGAAATTGACGGAGATGAAGAACGACTTTATCAATAATATGACGCATGAGTTTAAGACTCCGATCTCCACCATTTCGCTGGCGGCGCAGATGTTGAAAGATCCGGCGGTTGGAAAATCTCCGCAGATGTTCCAGCATATATCGGGGGTTATAAATGATGAAACCAAACGCCTGCGTTTTCAAGTGGAAAAGGTGCTCCAAATGTCGATGTTCGACCGGCAGAAGGCAACTTTGAAGATGAAGGAAATCGATGCGAACGAACTGATAACGGGAGTTGTCAATACCTTTGCCTTGAAAGTGGAACGGTATAATGGAAAGATAACATCGAACCTTGAGGCGACCGATCCTGTTATATTTGCAGACGAGATGCATATTACGAATGTCATCTTTAATCTGATGGATAATGCGGTGAAGTATAAAAAGCCGGATGAGGATTTGGAATTGAACGTGAGAACATGGAATGAATCAGGTAAACTGATGATTTCGATACAGGATAATGGTATTGGTATCAAGAAGGAAAACCTGAAAAAGATATTTGAAAAGTTCTATCGTGTGCATACGGGTAATC
>ERZ791645.1782-NODE-1782-length-12408-cov-4.611026_pt1 | contig 12408 bp, 7 predicted proteins | sample MGYA00509939_ERZ791645 | MGnify/ENA primary metagenome ERZ791645 (study PRJEB30046, sample SAMN00715249) | human gut metagenome | study: EMG produced TPA metagenomics assembly of the A metagenome-wide association study of gut microbiota in type 2... | reverse complement strand
CCCACGTTACGCCGGAAAAACAACCATGATTCATAACTTTTTGAGCAAGACGGCGGAGATAGACGTGCCCAAGGGCGATTACGTCCTGTATTTCGGTCGCTTGTCGGAGGAAAAGGGCATCGACCGCATCCTCGAGGCCTGCAAGCTGCTGCCGGACATTCCCTTCGTCATCGCGGGCAGCGGCCCCATGGAGGATCTGTGCAAAAACTGCACCCTGCCCAATGTGAAGTACGTCGGCTTCCAGACCGGCAAAGCGCTCGAAGACCTCGTAGCCGGGGCGCTGTTCACCCTGCACCTGTCCATCTGGTACGAAAACTGCCCGCTGGCTCTGCTGGAATCCCAGTCCCTCGGCACCCCGGTGCTCTGCAACCGGATCGGCGGCATCCCGGAACTGGTGGAAGAGGGCCGCACCGGCATCCTGAACGACACCTTCACCCCGGCCGCCTACGCGGAAAAGATCCGGGCGCTCTATGCAGACAAGTCCCTGCTGGCCGAGATGTCGGCCCACTGCATCCAGAAGAAAGACCGTATGATGACGCTGGAGCGCTACTGCGACCAGCTGCTGGCCCTGTATGACGATGTGGTGAAGAAAGCCTGATGAATCGGAATTTTCTCTATATTATCAACTGAATGTAAAGGAACGACGTCTATGAACGATCTGCTGCGAAAGACCCGGCGCGCCTTCCATCTGCTGCGGGAACTCCTGAAATATGAAACTGCCACCTGCTGTGCTGCCGTTCTGAAGTGCTGGAACAAGGATTACCGGCATGTCTGGCTCGTCTCTGAGCGGGGCCGCGAAGCGCGGGACAATGGCTACCACATCTTTGCCTACCTGAACCGGGAGCATCCTGAATTGAACAGCTGGTTCGTAGCAGACCCCACCCTGTCGGACTATGAGCGGGTGCAGGCGCTGGGCCGGGTCGTGCCCTACCGCAGCTGGAAGCACTATCTGCTCTGCGCCGCATCGGAGATGAAGATCAGCACCCATGTGCTGGGCTACACCCCGGAGATCGACAGCTACTACATGCTCGACAAGCTCCATGTGGTCCATGGCCCCCGCGCTTTTTTGCAGCATGGGGTCATCATCGACGACATGAAATGGTATCACTACCCCAACATCCGCACCGACCTTTTCGTCTGCTCCCTGCAAAAAGAACGGGATTTTGTAGAATCCGCCTATCATTATCCAGCTGGTATTGTCAAACGGCTGGGTCTGTGCCGGTTTGACGCCCTGCTGCGCCCCCACGAGACCAAGCGCCAGCTGCTGCTGATGCCCACCTGGCGCACCTACGCCATCGAGCGGAAGACCCAGGCCGAGTTTGAGCAGAGCGACTACTTCCGGCACTGGCAGGACGTCATCTCCAGCCCGGAGCTGGAGGCGCTGCTGGAGAAGCACGGCTATGAGGCCGTCTTCTACCCTCATTTCGAGGTGCAGCGTTTTCTGAGCAGCTTCCACACCGCCAACCCGCGGGTGAAGATCGCGGCGCTGGGTGAGGCCGATGTGCAGACCCTTCTGATGGAATCCGCCGTCATGGTCAGCGATTTTTCCAGCGTACAGTTCGATTTTGCCTATATGAAAAAGCCCCTCCTCTATTACCAGTTCGATGAGGCACAGTATTGGGGCGTACACCACGACGTCGGCTACTTCAGCTACCGGGACGACGGCTTCGGGCCTGTGGTCACCGAGCAGGCAGCGCTCTTCCGGGAGCTGGACCGCGCTCTGGCCCAGAACGGCACGATATCCCCCTTCTACGCAAAGCGTGTGGACGCGCTGTTCGACCAGGTGGATGACCAGAACTGTGCCCGCAACTATCAGGCCATCGTGGAGCTTTTGAACTGAACGAACGCGAAGAGCCGCGGCTTGCCCGCAGGCTCGCACAGGAGGGCAGATGCAAAGTTTTATAAAACTACTCTTTGGGGGATATGGCAGCGGAAACTGGGAGTATCTTGCGCAGCATGGAGGAACACAATTCCTGAAGCGGAAATCGGCGCAGCGGCCGTTCTGGCTGCCGCTGCTCTACATTGCCATGATGGGCATCGGGTTCTGGTACCGCGGCATGGGCCTGCCCTGGTTCATGAAGTACCTGGTGCAGGCCGCCGTGGTCGGCCTGGCCGCCTGTTTTCTGCTCATCACCGGAGACTTCAACCGATTGCCCCTCATCGAGGAATATTACATCATCTTTCTCATCCCCTTTGTGATGATGGCGGCGTGGTCCATGCTTGTCTGGTCGCTGGATTTCCAGCAGCTGAACTACATGTCCCGCGGGTGTTCCACCATCCTCTACCACATGATCTCGCTTACCTCGATGTGCGCAGCAGTGTATCTGTTCGGCGGCAAAGCCATCGACTACACCTTCTACGGCATGTGCATCGCCAATGTCTGCATCCTGGTGTTCGACAGCCTCCGGCCTTACGGCCTGAGCGAGTTCATCACTGGCTTCATCGCCTTTGCCAAATCCGGCGGCGTAGACACCAATGCGCCCATCAAAGCGCTGGAAGTCCACGACCTGACCTTCGGGTTCGGTCTGATGGTCCTCTATTACGCCCTCTTTGAAAAAGGTTGGCGGCGGGTCGTCCATCTCACACTGGCGGCGGGCTTCTTCTATCTGGGTCTCAAGCGCATCGCCCTCATCGGTATGCTCGGCGTGCTGGTGATGCACCTGTTCATCACCCGGCTCAAGCCCAAGGGGCAGAACTTTGTGCTCCATTCCATCTCCATCTTCGCCATCGCCGCCTGCCTGTTCTACGTCTTCTTCATCTGGTCGGGCCTGTTCAGCTGGACGGTGGACACCCTGGGCATCGACACCATGGGCCGCAAGGGCCTGTACGAAGCCTTCACCGACCTGTATTCCTTCAGCCCCACGTTCCGCGGCTACGGCATCGGCTGGGTCACGCGGTATATCAGCATCATGAACGCAGCGGGCATCGGCGTCTTTGGCACCCACGACTTCGGCGGGATGCACAACGACCTTGTGACCATGTACATTGAGCTTGGCTTCTGGGGCTTTTCCTTCTGGATCTGGCTCAGCTGGCAGGGCAAGGTCGTCTGGTGCCAGAAGCAGTACGGCACCGAGACCGCTTTCCTGCTGTTGTACTGCACCATTTATGCGTTTGTGACCTACGCGACCGACAACACCGCCTTTTACTGCTATATGAACACGATCTTCATGCTGCTGCCCATCGGCCACGCCATGAAGCTGCTGGATCGAAACGAGGTGATCTACAACCATGCCATCTCCCAAAACAAACCAACCGAACCGCCCGCAAAAAAGTAAGTTCTGGGCGCTGGTCGAACTTCTCTTCCAGGGGCTGTGGAAGCACCGCCTCCTCTACCTGGCCCTCATCCTTCTGGTGATGTGCTCCACCAGCTTTGTGATGTACCACCTGAAAGCCCGCACCGCAAAGATGATGATTGCCCTGAACTACGAGGAAGCCACCAGAGGGCTTTACCCCAACAACACCCGGTTCAACATCTCGCTCATCAAATCGGACGACGTGCTGGACCGCGCCATCGCGAAGGCCGGCCTCGAAGGCCAGGTCACCGCGCAGGATATGGCCGAAAACATCACGGCCTGGGCTTCCAACGTCAACGGAATGCAGCTGCCTTCCGACACCACGAGCTATAAGATCGCCACCACCTACACCATCACCTACGAAAAGAACGACGAGATCGGCCCCCGCATCTCGGCCAGAGATATGCTCGGCCTGATCGTCGAGTCCTACAAAGAGGTCTTCTACGAGGACTATACCTACGTCGAGATGGGCATCTCCCCCGATTGGTCCGAGTGCGACAAGCAGGAGTACATGGAGATCGGCTCCTTCTTTGATAAGGAGTGCCAGAAGCTCCACCGCTTCCTGAACACCAACGCCAAGGAGAACGGTACCTTCCGCTCCGAACTCACCGGCGAGACCTTCACCTCTCTGCGCCAGAAGGTGGACAATTTCACCAGCATCGACCTTGAAAAATACGACTCCTATGTTTTGCAGAGCGGCCTCTCCAAAAACCGGGAACGCTACATCAGCAAGCTGGAATACCAGAACTTTCTGAAGAACATCAGCTACCAGAAACTCATGGCCGAATACCAGAACCGCCTGCACACCATCGAGATCTACGATTCGGCCCTGACTGCCGTTGTTCTGATCCCCACGCTGGACACCCAGAACAACTTCTATATGTCCCGCACCAAGGTCGCCATCGACTACCAGGCCTCGGCAGCCGAGAGCGCCAACGACTCCGCCAACGATACGATGGCCATCATCCAGAAAAACGAATACGCCATCCGCCAGATGAATGCCCAGACGGCCAATACGCCTTCCAGCGTTGCAACCGCCGAGAGCATGATCCAGGATATGAAGCAGAAGCTGGAGAACCTTATCGAGACCTCCCGGATCCTCAACAAGGAATACATCCGCTACAAGACCAAAAACTACCTGACCATCAGTTTCGAGAAACGTTCCCTGGCCGACGAGCTGAGCATCAAGTGGATGATCCTGACCGGCGGCGTCACGTTCTGTGCACTCTGCGCCTGGGTCCTCGCCAAGAGCAAAGTCATCCGCGATAAGGACAAAACGAAATGAAAAGCTTTAACATCATCCGATATCTGAAAAAATGGTGGCCGCTCATCGCGCTGATGTCGTTCTGTGCAGGCGTGTTCTTCATGCGCTATGCCACCAGCAATCAGGCCTATACGGCGCAGTCCATCATCAAATACAACTACTCCCAGGCCGAGGACGGCAAGGCCCCCAGCGGCGGCGAACTGGATGTTTCGGAGATCTTCTCTTCCTCCGTCGTCAAGCAGGCCATTGAAAATCTGGACCTGACCGTCAACGTGGATACCATCCGCTCCGGCGGCACGGTCACCCCCATCGTACCCGACGATGTGGCCAAGACCCAGGCGGCCAAAATTGAAAAAGGTGAGGACGTGGAGGAATACCAATCCACCGAATACCTCGTCACGCTCTCGCTCAGCAGCAATTACAACACCGAGTACGCCCGCACCATGCTGGATGAGATCCTGAGCTGCTACTTTGCCAGCTTCGGCGAAAAATACGTGGACTATTACACCATCCCCAACAATGCCTCTGCGCTGGACGGCCATGGCTACGACTACCTCGAACAGGCGGAGATCCTGAAAAACACCGTTTCCGAGATCTCCTCCAACCTCATCAACTGCCAGAAATCGCACCCGGAGTTCATCTCTTCCCACACCGGGATGTCTCTCTCGGACCTGCTCGATGAGTACAACTACGTCGGCGACGTTGAGATCCCCTATCTCTTCTCCGAGATTTTGGGCGGCAAGCTGACGCAGAACCGGGAAGTCCTGCTCAAAAAATACCAGGAGCGCTACAACACCTACATCATGGACGGCGATGTGGACACCGAGAAGGTCGCCGCCGTACTGGAAGTCATCCAGAGCTACGGCAACAAGAACAAGGACGGCTCCCTCTACTATCAAAGAGGAGCCCGGACCGGCACCGAGGATGACGCCGGCGGCTTCGTGCTGAACGATGTCTACGAGTATGACACCAAAGTAGACCGCACCACCGTCTACGACACCCTCATCAGCGACTACGTGACGATTCTGAACCGCAAGTCCAGCAACGTCATCGACGCTGCCTACTGCCAGTATATCATCAACGTGTTCCAGGATGCATCCGACTCCACGGACGTTTCCAGCAAGAACAAGGCCTTCTCCCAGCAGTCTGTGGAGCAGGAGATCGACGCCCTGCAGAGCCAGCTGAACTCCCTGTATGAGAGCCTCTCCATCACCATGAAGGAGTACAACGAATACTGTGGCGCGGTCAACCTGGGCGTTCTGGCCAGCACCACGGTCAGCGAGAAGATCAACGTCAAGCTGTATATCCTGCTGGGCGTCGCGGTCTTCTTCATCCTGGGCGTCTGCGGTGCCATCCTGCTGGGCCGTATCCAGGACTTTGTGGAATACCTGTTCTTCACCGAGCAGTCGCTGGATATGCCCAACCGCACCGCCTGCGATCTGTTCATCCGGAACAACAGTAGCCGCGTCCTGCCGGACGATACCGTTTGTGTGGTGGTGGAGCTGACCAACCTGAGCCAGATCAACACCGCCTACGGCCGCGAACGCGGCAACGCGATGCTGGACCAGTTTGCCGGCTTCCTGAAGGAAGCCTCGGCCACCTGCGGCACCGTCTATTACAACGGCGGCCAGCAGTTCATCGGCTTCTTCGACCAGTGCCGGATGGAGGACGCTGAGAGCTTTGCCGATTACTTCCACCGCCTCATCGCGGCCTACAACGCCGAGAGCACCGAGGCGACCTACGAATACGCCATCGGCATTTCGGAGAGCAAGGCCAACAATGCCTATTCCATCCGCGCACTGCTGCGTGAGGCAATGCGCTCTAAAACCAGACAGGAGGGATAATCTTTGGCTTCTCATTACGCACCCCGCAAGGCCCGTTTCGGCCCTTTGAAAAAAATCGTCCTGGGCATCCTTCAGTTCGTGTTGGGGCTGGCGGTGCTGCTGGCGGCCCTGTGGGGCATCTTCACCCTTATTGCAAAACATCAGAGCTTTGTCGAGAGCTACTATCAGGTCCAGTCCGACAAGCTGACCTCGAACGTCCGGGTCGTTCAGCTGTCCGATCTGCATCTGCATGAGTTCGGCGACCACAATGCGGATCTGATCGAGCGGATCACCGCGCTCAAGCCGGACATCATCGCCATCACCGGCGACATGAACGACAAACTGGTGGACGACTATTCCGTCGTCACCGACCTGTGCACCGAGCTGGTCAAGATCGCACCGGTGTACTACGTGCCCGGCAACCACGAATGGCCCAAGATCGTTTTTCACAACTCCCCCATCGGGACAGATCTGGAGGCCATCGGCGTCCACTTCCTGGCAGACGAGACTGAGACGCTGGAGGTCAACGGCAACACCATCGCCATCGGCGGCGTGGCCGAAGCACCCGCTTCCTACGAGCGGTACGCCAGTGCATATTTCGAGAGTTTTGAGCAGCTGGATGCCTTCAAGCTGCTGCTGGTCCACTACCCGGAATATTTTCTGGAGGATGGCTTCTTCTCTGACGTGCCGGTCGATCTGGCGCTCTGCGGCCACACCCACGGCGGAATGATCCGCATCCCCGGCATCGGCGGGCTTTACACGCCGGATCAGGGCGTTCTGCCAACGCTGACCGAGGGGCTGCACCAGATCGGCGACACCTCCCTCATCATCAGCCGCGGTCTGGGCGACGGCAAGGGTACGCCGGTCCCCCGCATCAACAATCCGCCGGAGCTGGTCATCGTGGACATCAACTGGTTCTGAGAACGTTCTATCCTGCCAAATGGCAGCAAAACGCCCCCTGGTATCGCTGCGATACCAGGGGGCGTTCCTGTTTTCCTTCTACTTCAAAATACTTAGAACTTGAACAGATTCACGATGCGCTCCCACAGGCGGGTGAAGAAGCTGCCCTCCTGGGTAGTAGTCTCGGCCACAGCCGTATTCTCGGCGGCGGCCACGGTCTCACCGGTCTTGTAGATGAACTTCACGTTGGAAGAAGCGCCTTCCGGTGCACCGGCGAAGCTGGTGTAGTTCTCCAGGCGGCTGGTCATCTCGTCCAGAACCGTCTTCAGGGCGTGGATCTGGTCGGTGTCCAGCGAGCCGGTCAGCTTGGAGATGCCCTCCTCGTTGAACTGGACCAGGCCATTGCTCAGCTGGGTGGCACCGTCGGTCAGCTGGCTGACGCCGTTGTTCAGGGTGTTCACGCCATCGTAAAGGGTCTTGCTGCCGGAGGCCAGCTGGGCGCTGCCGTCCTTGGCAGAGTGGGCACCGTCCGCAGCGGACTGCACACCGGCGGTGTACTGGTTCACACTGGAGACGAACACCTGGATCTGGGACAGGCTGGTCTTGAGGGCGGCGACATCGGCCATATCCTGGCTGTTCTTCACCTGATACACCAGTTCTTCGTGGGCGGCGTTCTTGGCGTCCTCGCTGGTCAGCAGCTGGACCAGACCGGTGATCATGGAGGGGTCATAGCTCTGCATCCGTTTCAGAGCAGCTTCCAGGTCGTGGTTGGTCTTGGTGGCAGCCAGGTACAGGGCCAGATCCAGCTCGCTGTCCTTGAAACTGGGCTCCTGCTCCCACACGGTGCGCACGATCTTGCGGCGGCCGGCGGCCAGGGTCTTGTCGTTCATGGTCAGGATGTTGTCGATGACGGAGGCGTAGTCGCTCCAGGTCATGTCGTTGTCGATCAGGCCGCCCTCTTTCAGGGTCTTGTTGGCAGAAGCCAGCACGCCGTCTGCCACCTGCTGTGCGCCGCTGTTCAGGGCGCTGTTGTTGGAGCTCAGGGTGTCCAGACCGTTGGTCAACTGGCCCAGACCCTTGTCCAGTGCGGCTGCACCATTGTTCAGGGTGTTGGCACCGTCCAGCAGTGCCAGCACACCGCTTCTCAGCTGGGTGGTACCATCCTCCAGCTGAGAAGCACCGTCCAGCAGCTGGCTCATGGCGTCATTCAGCTGGTTGATGCCGTCGGTCAGGTCGTTGAGGCTGCTCAGGTCAAACACATTGTCGGTGCCCAGAGCCGCAGCGCTGGTGGCGCAGGCCATCATCACCTGCGGGCAGGTCAGCCCGGTGACATCTGCCTCCACCGTGATGGTGTCCTGCAGATAGTCCTCAATGGTGTCCAGTTCGTCCGGCAGCAGACCGGACAGGGAGTCCTTCACGCCCGGCAGGGTGACAAAGGCAGCCACATTGCTCTTGGCGGCGCTTTCCACCAGACCGTGGGCAGCCACCACGTTGGTGGCATCCTGCCCGAAGATCACGCCCACAGCGGTGACCAGCGGGGTGACGATGGTGCGGTCGGTACCGTTCACATTCACGGTGCCGGTCTCGTTGTTCTTCAGGGCGATGGTCATGGTCAGATGACCGCTCTTGCCGATCAGATCTTCCAGCGCGGCTTCCTGACCGTCCAACGCGTAGGTGACGGTAGCCTGAATGGGCAGGGCGCGGGTAGTGTCACCTTTATAATACACATCGGTATCGTCGGTGTTCCACACCAGCTTTTCGCCGTCCTGTGTGAACTCGGCGCTGCTCTCGGTGTTCTGGATGTTGGTCAGGGTGCTCTGGTCGGTCACCTTGGACAGGCCGGAGGCGCTGTAAACGTGCTCGCTGACGGTGGTGCTCTGGATGGAGCCATCGGCGTTCATCACAGCGTACACGGTCTCAGACTTGGTAAAGCTGCTGCCGCCTGCGGCAAAAGCCGGGGCTGCACAGCTGGCGGCAAGGGCAACTGCCAGCGCCGCACTGGCGAAACGAAGCGATTTTTTCATAACGCATTACTCCTTTTCAGACTTCTTGGCGTTGGCAGATTCAGGGACCATCCATTTCAGGGTGGTGTGGCGGATGAGCCAGTCACACAGCATCAGGGCGGCGGGCAGCACCACCAGAATGACCAGCATACTGATCAGAGCGCCACGGGAAATCAGCAGGCAGATGCTCCGCAGCAGTTCCATCTTGCTGATGGCAGCCACGCCGACCGTAGCGGCAAAGAAGGTCAAGCCGCTGGTCAGGATGGACTGACTGCAATGCTCCAGCGACTGCTGGGCAGCTTCCTTGGGGGTGCGGCCAAAGGCGCGCTCCTCGTGATAACGGGTGGTCATCAGGATGGAGTAGTCCACGGTAGCGCCCAGCTGGATGGTGCCGATAACGATGCTGGCGATGAAGGGCAGCTGCGTACCGGTAAAGTACGGGATGCCCATGTTGATGGCAATTGCGGCCTCGATGCTGGCAACCAGCAGCACCGGGATGGAGATGCTCTTGAAGGAGATGGCGATGATGACCAGCACCGCCATGATCGACCAGACGTTGACGTTCTTGAAGTCCACGTCTGCCACCTCGATCAGGTCTTTGGTCATGGCACCTTCACCGGTGATGACGCCCTCAGGGTCTACATTTTTGATCAGGCCGATCATCTCGTCCAGCTGGCTGTTGATGGCGTCCGTGCCGGTCTTGTAGGAGCTGTTGGCCAAAATCAGCTTGTAGCCGCCGGACTGCAGGATCTCCATCACGCTGTCGGGCAGCAGCTCGGTGTCAAAGCCGGGGCCGGTAATGGAATCCAGACTTACCACCTGCGTGATGCCGTCCACGTCCTTCAACTCGTCACACAGGTCGGACACCTGCGTAGCGGTCAGGTCGTCATGCACCAGAATGAAGTGGCTGGTGGTCATGCCGAAGTCCTCGCCCAGCTTGTTGGTGCCCACGATGCCGGTCAGATCCTGGGGCAGGGAGTCGAACAGGGTGTAGTACACGCTGGTCTTGTTCTGCGCAATGGCAAAGGGGATAAGGATGAGGATAAAGACGGCCACGATGGGCACCGAATGCTTGGAAACAAAGTAGCTCAGCTTGGTCAGCCGGGGGATGACGGTGCGGTGCTTGTATTTTTCCACCCACTTATCAAAGGTAAGGATCAGGGAGGGCAGAATGACCACGGTGCAGATGACGCCCAGTGCCACGCCCTTTGCCATGACAAGGCCGATATCGCGGCCCAGCGTCAGGCGCATGGCGCACAATGCAAGGAAGCCTGCAATGGTGGTCAGGCTGGAAGCGGAGATGGAGGTCATGGTCTTGCAGATAGCGCTGGTCATGGCCTCCTCGTTGGAGGAGCGCAGCTCCTTTTCTTCCTGATAGCGGTGCAGCAGGAAGATGGAAAAGTCCATCGTAACGCCCAGCTGCAGCACGGTGGCAAGCGCCTCGGTGATGTAGCTGATCTGCCCCAAAAAGATGTTGGTGCCGAAGTTGTACGCGATGGGGAACAACAGACCCAGCATGAACAGCAGCGGGGTGATGGTACTTTCCAGCGAGAGGAACAGCACCAGCAGGCTGGCACCCACGGCGATCAGGATGTACAGGGGCATTTCCTGATTGACTAGTGCCTTGGTGTCCTGCAGAATGACGCTCATGCCGCCGAAGAAGCAGTCCTTGCGCAGCAGCTTTTCGATCTGCTGGACGGCTTCCATGGTTTCGTCGCTGGCGCTGGGGGCGTCAAAGCGGACGATCAGCATGGTGGAATCGTTTTTGCCAAACATGAACTGCTGCACATCGGCAGGCAGCATGGCGGTGGGAATGTTGGGGTCGATCACATCGCTGAGCCAGAAGGTCTGGGTGACGCCGGGAACGGCTTCTATCTCCTTTTTCATAGCGATGAGTTCATTGGTTGGCAGGCCCTCTACCGTGATCATACCGGTGGAGGCCAGATGGAAATCGTCCTCAAGGGCTACCTCGCCGATCATGGAGTCCAGATCCTGTGGCAGGTAGGTGAGGATGTCATAATTGATGCGGGTGGCAATGGCGCCGATCGCGGAAGGGATCAACAGCAGCACGGCCACTGTTAAGATCAGCTTGCGCAGACGCACGATGCCTTGTGCGATCTTTTTCATGAGAACCCTCCAGAATAGAAAGTTGATTGGGAAAGCCCGCGAAACTGACCACCGGTCATCTTCCGGGCAAACACTATTATATTCAGCCCGGGCAGTGTGTCAAGCGGAAAAAGTGACTGAAAGTCAGTTTTTTTATCACCTGCAAAACATTGTATAATAAATCGGGCTTGCACAAACGGCCAAGGACTGCTAAACTAAGGTACGCAGACCGGACGCAGCACATACCTGCGTCTAAATTCAGAGAAAAGAGGAATCTACCCAAAGCATGAGCACCGTGGAAGGGAAGAAGCAGGAAAAGCGGCGCGCCCTGCTGGATGCAGCCTACGAGCTGTTTCTGGAGCGGGGCACCGCCAAGACCAGCGTGGAGGATATCACCAGCCGTGCCAAGGTGGGCAAGGGAACGTTTTATCTGTATTTTCAGGATAAGGGCGCGGTAATGCAGGCGCTGCTGGGGCGGGTGAGCTACCAGCTGCTGAGCGATGCCTGCCTTGCGGTCGAGCAGCACCCCGAGCTGCCCGACTTTACCGCACAGGTGGTGTTCGTCATCGACCATATCATCGAGGCTTTGCGGCAGGACGTGCTGGTGCTGCGTTTTCTGGAGCGCAACTTCGTCTGGCCCGGGCTGGACCAGATCGAAGCCAGCAGGGAAGCCGAGCCTCTGATGCGCAAGCTGCTGGCCATCGTGCTTTCCAGCCCGGAGATGGCCGGACGTAGTGAGCGGGAGGTCTACCAGCGCATCACCGCCCTTGGCAGTATGTGTATGTCAGTGTGCTATTCCAGCATTCTGGAGGGCAAGCCGGACAACATCGACGCCATGAAGCCGGTGCTGTACGATATCATCCGCCGGGCACTTTCGCCGGAAAAGTAAAAAAGAACGCATAAAAAGCACAAAAGGTCTTGCTTTTTGCAAAAAGCTGTGGTAAACTATCCAAGTCGATATAACATGGACGGTTAGCTCAGCTGGTAGAGCATCTGCTTGACGTGCAGGAGGTCACAGG
>ERZ791645.1769-NODE-1769-length-12523-cov-6.573869_pt1 | contig 12523 bp, 16 predicted proteins | sample MGYA00509939_ERZ791645 | MGnify/ENA primary metagenome ERZ791645 (study PRJEB30046, sample SAMN00715249) | human gut metagenome | study: EMG produced TPA metagenomics assembly of the A metagenome-wide association study of gut microbiota in type 2... | reverse complement strand
AGAAGTGCAAGACGAAGGCTGGGGCAGTCAATTATGCGGCTGTTTGCAGGGCTGTTGTAGACGGAAAACTAAGTTTTATTTAGGAAGTGAGAGCATATGAGTGATTACGACAGCAAAATCATCAGAAAGCAGATAAGAGTGTACGGCTCGGTGCAGGGAGTAGGTTTCCGCTACAGAACAGAACACGCGGCTGAAAGCATTGGCGCAACAGGCTGGGTGAGAAATGACCCTGACGGCTCGGTATTTATGGAAATACAGGGCACAGAGGAGCAGATAGACAGGGTATTTGCAATGGTGAGTCAGGGTACTTATGTAAATATAGAGAAAATGGATGCCAAATCAATACCGGTGGTTGAGGATGAGCGGGGATTTCATACGAGAGAATCGCTTGGAGACTTCTGGGGACTATGGCACAGATAAACGGAGGCATCATATATGTTTTTTATGATGGGAATAACGGACGGCAGGAAGGACTTTGACTTCAATCAGGTCATTACCTGTGATGAATGTGGCAGGTATGGCAGGTATCAGGTGTATATGACATACATGGTGCTGTCACTGTTCTTCATTCCGTGTTTTAAATGGAACAGGCACTACTATGTGCAGACTACATGCTGTAATGCGCTTTACGAGCTTGATCCGGAAATAGGACGCAGGATAGCAAGAGGCGAGGACGTGGAGATATTGCCACAGCATTTGCAGCGTGTAAATCCGCAGTATGGTTACGGCTTTGAAAATGGAAGTGGAAACACAATAAAAAGATGCAACAATTGTGGATATACAACTACAGAGGACTTCGAATTCTGTCCCAAATGTGGCAGGAAGTTGTAAAAATTAGGAGGAAAACACATGGAAACCTGGTATTACGATGTAGTGTCCATAGACGGAGACTATGCAAATCTAAAGAGATGCGATATTGAATCAGACGATCTGAAGCTTGTGGCAAGGGCACTGCTCCCACCAGAGATTATGGAGGGAAGCAGACTGAAATACGAGCTGATGCAATATGAGATAATTTAGTAACATATAACCTTGAAGTAGGAGATATTAAGAATGCAGCAGAAATCAACACCAAGAATACTGCTATTTAGTGTAGCAGCACAAAAAGTGGAAAAAATAAAAGTCCTGTGCAAAACTCTTGGAATATCGGTGCAACAGGTGGAAAAATCAGATTACGGACAGAAGCTCGGTGCCATAGCCGGAATAACCGGATTCAAAAAGGATGGTTCAAGGTATAGCGGAGCCGATTTTCCGGCGGAGCTTCTGGTCTTTTCAGGTATTAATTCGTCACAAATGGATATTTTTCTGGCGGAATATAAGAAGGCGGGAATCGAACCAATCGGATGTAAGGCTGTCGTGACACCGGATAATGTATTTTGGAGTGCCGATAAGCTGTTTCGGGAGATATTCAGAGAGCACTTGTTTATGAGCAGGTAAATGAAAAAAGGCAATCACATAAAAAGTTTGTGATTGCCTAATTTTTTTAGCATTTATTGTTTCAGGGTTATGATTGTATGGAAAGTACCGGAATCATTATCATAATACATTTGCAAATTTCCGTGATATTGTTTCACGACTTTTTTAATACTCTTGATTCCGAAGCCATGTCTGCCCTTATTTGCTTTATGGGATACAGGAAGTCCATCCTGATCATACACAGGGGTGCTTCGGCAGGAATTTATGAGTATGATAATAATAAAAGGTGAATTTTCCTTTTTTTCTACGGTAAGCTCAATAAAAGAATCAGGGATGTTATCTGCTGATTCCAATGCATTATCCAATAAGTTACAGAATAACGATGTCAAATCGTGCTGGTAAATATTTTGAACAGTATCACTTCTGATATCAGTATGAAAAACAATGTGCTTCTCGTTGCATTGTCGCTGATAGCGGCAGAGAATTGCATTCAGCATTTCATTATCGCAGATTTTTGAGGTTTCTTTTAAGTCAGAAGATTCCAAAAGCTGTTGTATATAAGCATTTATTTTATCAGAATCATTTTTTTCATTGAGTAATTTGATAGATTGAAGATGTTTTTTTATATCATGGATCAGAATACTTTGATTTTCACTTTGCGAAAGTATCATTTCATAGTATTGGGCAAAATCCGATTCTTTCTGGAGCAACAACTGCATATCGGTATATTCCTGTGATTTTTTCTGATTATATTGGTAGATGCCGAATACAAGCAGATTGACCATCAGCAAAAAAACAGCACAGATTGTTACCATAAAATCAACAGGTGGGGCAAAGGCTGATGTTTCACCAATAGCAAGAAAAGTAAACATAATAAAAATAGACGAAACCGGAATTAGCATTAAAAGAAGTCCCGAGCGATCGTACTGTTCATGATTTATATTTTTTCCTTTGAACAGATGAATTAATAAATAGATGACAGCAAAAAATAAAATCTTGCTAAAAACCGTATAAAAAATAATTCCGGCATCTGCTTCTAAGAGAAAATGTGGAAAGAATCTTGACATAATTCCGAAAACTGCAAGTTCAGATATTCCCATAATCGCTGTAAGTATAGCGGAATGGAAGAGTGCCAATAACAACTTGAGCTTAAACAACATATAAAGAAAAATAGTGTTAATCACAAAAAAGCTGATAATATTAAGCCCTGTTTGTCCTAGCAGGGAAATAAGAAACAATATAGCATAAAAAGCACTCAATAGAGCCAGTTTTATTTTATTGCTATAAGAAGAAGTAAAAAGGCTGGAGGCGTATTGCCATAATATAACTGCTTCTGTAAAAAAGCTAAAAAAAAGTAAAATGATATGTTCCATCTATTTTTACCTCATACTTTCCAGATATAGTAGATAAGTATTTTTAAAGGAACTGTACTTCCTGCGTGTCAGGTAGGCGGTAATCTGCTGATTCGATAAATGTATGGTGGAATGATCGAAATCCACAATATGTTCAAAATTAACAATAAAGCTCCTGTGTGTTTGGAAAAAGCTGTTTTTTGGGAGCTGTTCCAGCCAGTAGTCCATATTATGAATGGAGTCAAAATCCTGCCGGGCAGTATGTACAATTACTTTTCGTCCCTGTGCTTCTATGGCAATGATTTGAGAAGCGGGAAACGAATACACCCCCTGTTTAGTTTCAACAGGAATTTTGGTAGTAATGGAATTGTAATATGTTAAGGCATCTTTCATATTTCGGAAAAAACGCTGTTTGTCCAAAGGCTTTGAAAGATAGCGGAATACATGAAAACGCATTGCCTCATCCAAATATTCGGAATAAGAGGTAACAACAAAAATTATGACATTTTTATTTGCTTTTTTTAATTCATTTCCTACGAAAATCCCATTCATACCGGGCATCTCAATATCCAGAAAAACAATATCTTTTTCGTTTTTATCAGCCAATAAAGATTCGCCACTGGTAAAGGAAACTAATTCGGGACATTTTAAATGGTTTGATTCAAAGTAGGATTCAATATATTTCTGTAATTGTTCTATTATCAGAGTATCGTCATCACAAATTAAAATACGCATTTTTGCACCTGGCTTTCTAATGAATGTATATTTACATATATCTTATCATATAGAATTTCCAAATGCAAAAAATGCGTATGAAAAGACGAAAATCGACCAAAAATGGACTGAAAATGTCGTTTGGTGCAAAATGGGTTGAAATAATGTCTAAAACAAAGAAAATGAAATTAGATTAAGTAAATCGCAAACAAAGAAAAGGAGAAGATGATTAGTGAAAAAGAAAATAAGAAAAATTGGGATGTTAAGTAGTATAGCATTGATGGTATGTTTGGGGGTGACCGGATGTTATCCGGACGGAAAAGTATCATTGGAAGAAAAAAAAGAAACAGATAGTAACCAGATTAATATTGATGAAAATGCTTCGCATATTGAAGGCAAATTGGATGAGGGATTATTTGTGAATGCCCAAACAGACATAAAATCTGATGCGGATTGGCATGATAATAATGTGATTTTAAAAAGCTGGGATGTAGACAAAGTGAGTAATGTTTTTGGAAATGGAAGAAATATTTCTGAAAATAAAACCATGCCTAATATGCATAATGATAATTTGAATGATAATTATATATATTGGGATGACGGAAGTTCGATTGTTATACAGAACGGCAATTTACAATATAATACGAAAACAGAATTAGAGTACTCATATTTAGGATATTTATATGGAACCATGCCATATCTTACAGATGAAACTACAGAAAAATTTCCTGAAACAGAGATTTCAGGTATTGATAAAGAAGCGGCTATTGAACAGGTGAAAAGTATTCTGGATGAAATTGGTGTAGAAGTTTCTAAACCCAGAGTGTATTCTCTGACATATGAGAAGTTGGAAGAAAATACTGATTATTCACAAACTGATCCAAATGGAAATGCACCTCATCAGTGGACAAAGGAAGATGCGGCGTATGCCATAGTCTTTAAAGGCACAATAGATACGCTGCCGATAACGGAAGTTGGATATAGAAGTGGACCGGCTGCAGGAGAAAGGATTGTGGGAATTGTGGGAAAACAAGGACTCATAGCTTTTCATGCACTTAATATATATGAACTCGAAACAGAAAATGAACTTTCAGATGAAATATTGACCACACAAACAGTTTTGGAAAATATCCAACAAAAGTTCAGAAATATTATGATTACTGATAAAGTTGAAATCGAAAAAATTAATTTAGAGTATGTTCCGGTATTAAAAAATGTTGAAAAAGGGGAGTATGAGTTAAAACCTATGTTTGTATGTATGGCAAGGCAAAATATTGAACATTCGACAGATAAGGAAGACAATGGTCTGATAGGAGACAGCAGTATTTTTCCAATAATTTTTGACGCTCAAACCGGAATGGAAATTCAGATAGGAGGTACATATTGATTCTACAACAATTGAAAGCAGATTACAAAAGAATATTCAGTTCACCTAAAATGTATTTATCAATATTAGGAGTTGTGCTTTTGTGTTATATAAGTACAGAAAAATATATACATGGCAGTGTAGATATATATTACATATTGGATATTTTAATTGGGTTGAGCGTTTTCAAAAAATTGATAATTATTTTTTCGGCGCTGCCTTGTGTGACAGGTTTTTATGACGATTGGAAACATCAATATATAAAAAATATAGTCATTCGAACGGGAAGAAGAAATTATATTATATCCAAAATCGTGGTGTGCGTATCAATTTCTTTTCTGGTAGTTTTCTTGGGAATTTTGATTTTCATAGGTCTATTAATTGGTATGGGATTCGATTATAGCGGAATAAACGGAATGGGTTTAGATGAGAATATGCCATATGGCATTTTTCTATATCAAAAGCCATTTTTATATGTATGTTGTATCGTCAGTATTTATGCAGCATCAATGGCAGTTTGGGTAATGAGTGGATTAATGATTTCATCATATATTCCTAATAGTTTTGTTGCAATATGTTCACCGCTCATTTTTAGTTATTTATTAGAAGAGATAACGGGTCTTTTACCGCCATATTTTAATATGTATCTGTTGGCGAAAGCAAGTAATGTATTGGGGAAAAATGCAACGTATAGCTATTTGTATACGATATTCATATTTACAGTACTTATATTAGGCCAGGGTTTGATTTTCGCAAAACGGGTAAAAAGGAGGTTAGGGAATGAAATCAGTTAAAATTTCTTTGATTGTTGCAATACAAAATATTAGAAAATGGAGAACAAATTATCGGATTTGGATATTAGTGATATTAACTATGATATTTGTTCAATGTTATACAAAGGAGATTTCAACAAATGCATTGGCTATGGGGATGAAAAGCTCACCTTGGCTATATCCATTTTTGTATACAGATCGCTATATACGAATCCTTTTTATGTTGCCGTTGATATTTATATATTGTGACGCTCCTTTTATAGATAAGAATCAGATATATATATTAATGAGATGTAAGAGAAAATTATGGAGCATTGGTCAAATTATTTATATTTTTATGACATCAGCAATGTATTTTTCTTTAATAGCAGCTATGACGATTGTGCTAAATATAAGAAACATAGAGTACATGAATGACTGGGGAAAGGTATTAGGTACATTGGCTTTTTCAAATGTTCCGTTGGTAAAAGGGACTGCAGTAACAATAAGTACTTATATTTTAACATATTTTACACCTACTCAAGCGATGTTCTTCACTTGGTTATTATCTGTTTTGTGCGGAGGAATTTTAGGCTTAATTATATATGGGTGCAATGTTATTTCAAAGTCAAAAGTTGTTGGAATAGTAGCTTCAGGATTTTTGGTTATCTTGAGTGCGGCAGTTTCAGGAAATGAAATGGCACAGTGGTTTTCGCCAGTCTCGTGGACAACATTAAATAAATTAGATGTGGGAAAATTGACACAATATCCTACATTTACTTATGTGATGGTTGTTTATATGACAGCGATTATTATTTTAAGTGTATGGATTATAAAAGTAATCGAAAAAAAGGATGTCGGAGTAATGATACGGGAGGTATAAACATGGAGAAGCTGATACAGATAAAGAATCTGACAAAATGTTTTGGAGAGACGAAGGTATTAGATAAGATAAATGTGAATTTCGATAGAGGACATATTTACGGAATCATTGGTAGAAATGGTTCAGGAAAATCTATGTTAATGAAATGTATATGTGGATTGGTTGTACCTACTTCAGGTGAAATAATAATAGATAATAAAAAATTAGGTACAGATATTGATTTGCCGGAAAATTTAGCAGGAATTATAGAAGAACCGGGATTTTTGGAAAACTATAGTGCATATAAGAATTTACAGTTTTTATCTATGATTAAAAATAAAATAGGGAAAGAAGAAATTATACAAACGTTAAAGAGCGTAAGACTTGATCCATACAGTAAATTACATGTTGGTAAATATTCTATGGGAATGAAACAAAGACTGGGAATAGCACAGGCAATTATGGAAAAACCAGAAATTTTAATTTTGGATGAACCAATGAACGGTTTGGATAACGATGGAGTTATGGAAATGAGAAAACTCTTTATTAACTTACGAGAAGAAGGAACAATGATTATAATTGCAAGCCATAATAAAGAAGATATAGAAGTGTTATGTGATGAAGTTTTTGAAATGGAGAAAGGTAAGCTTACACCTGTACAACACTAAGAGAGGACACAGCAAATGAGTGACAGAGGATCCATATCTGGAAACGAGGGAAAAGGAAGACTGCGATCGGAGGAGGGTGCTGAGACCCCTCCTTTTTTCATATATAGAGTGCTGAGATACAAAGGAGGAGCAATGTCAAAACCTTTTTTATCATATATTGTATAATGAATATTTATTGACACTCCTTTTTAGCAGATATATCATAAAGACTAAGAAATTTTGTAAATGAGAAAAGATAATCTTCAAAAACATTTACGCTTTAAGGAGTGATATTATACATGACGATTAAAAATAATAAATTGGTTATGGTCTTAGAAGACGATACAGATTTAGCAGAGGGAATAGAATTATCTTTACAAAGTGATGAAACCTGCTATTATTCTTGCGGACGAACCAACGGGAAATCTTGATAGCCGAACAAGTCAGGATGTTTTAGGCTTGATAAAAATTTCGAGTCAAAATCTGGCTCAAACGATTGTAATGATTACTCACAATGAAGAGATTGCTCAAATGGCAGATAGAATTATCCGCATAGAAGATGGGAAAATTGTGAAAGGCGGTGAGTAAAAATGCTCAAAGTCAATAACAAAAAAGTAATTCAAGACCTTGCAAAAACAACATATAAGGCAAATAAAAAAAGAAATTTATTAACTATAGTAGCTATTTTTTTGACAACATTTTTACTTTGCACCGTAATATCTGTTGGATTAAGTTATTGGGATACAGTTTCTTTAAGACAACAAAGAATGCAGGGGATAGATTATGATATTGAACTGACAGAACCGAGAGATGACCAAGTATCTACCATACGAAAAATGGATAATGTGAGATATGCAGGGCTTAGTGTGAAATGTGGAATTGCATTAAAATATCAAGATAAAGAATTAGACAAGATAAAATTTTATTGGTTAGATGATACTTGCTGGAAACAACAGACGATTCCAGCATTGGACTATTATGAAGGCAATTATCCAGTCAAGGAAAATGAAATTATGCTTTCCCAAAGTGCATTACGTTCTATGGGAATTGAAAATCCTAAAGTGGGTATGGAATTGCCTTTCATATATCAAACTTTAGCAGAAAACAGCGAGAATAACGATACAGCAAAAACATTTATTTTAAGCGGTTGGTTTTTGGATTATACAGGCGTAGATAAGGGGTATGTTTCAGATAAATTTTATCAATCAACTGGAGTTTTGCAGACTGATTTGACGGAGGGATCATTAAAAATCTCATTAAAAAATCCTCTATATTCCGAAAAGGATATTATGGAAATGCAAAATCAAATCAACTTATCTGGAAATCAAATTATTGAAGCTGATTATGATACAATTTCTAACTTTATCAAGACTATGATGGGGTTATTGATATTATTAGTTTTAGTTTTCATGAGTGGATATTTGTTTATTTATAATACATTGTATATTTCCGTAAATCGAGATATACGGTATTTTGGACAGCTTAAAACAATTGGGACAACATCTGTTCAGATTAGAAAAATGATATATAAGCAAATGTTGTGGAATGCAATGATAGGAATACCATTAGGGCTGGTTTGTTCGTCAATCGTTGGAAAAATTATTATTCCTCAACTATTACACTCTTTAAATCCAACGATTGCAATAAGTGAGGTTGGAACTATCTCCCTTTGGGTATTTATAATTGCTACCATTTTTTCACTTACTACAACAATGATTAGTAGTCAAAAACCAGTGAAAATAGCAATGAATTGCTCTCCTATTGAAGCAATGAAATATATAGGAGCAACGTCTGTAAAAAACAAAAATAAAAAAAGAACAGGTGGAGATATTGGTTCTATGGTAAAAATGAATTTATTTCGAGACAAGAAACAATTCGTTGTTATCATGTGTTCTTTAAGTTTGGCGGTATCACTTTTCTTGATTATCAATGTTGTGATTTATGCTAATAATGCAAAAAATATTTTGAACCATTCTTATGATTATGATATAAGGCTTTTAAATCAGACATTACTTTCAGATAACGAGGAGCAAGTTTTCAATTCAGATTTTATTGAACAAATAAAATCTATAGATGGGGTAAAAGATGTACGAGTTTTAAAATCAGCAACAGCAGTTGTTCCATATCAAGAAAAGGTCTATGGAGAATATTACAAAGAATTGTATGTTTCCAGATATTCTCCTGGCAACTATGAAAAAGATATGGAGCTATATAAAAAACAGCCAGATTGCTCTTCTTTTACTTGCAGAGTTGTGGGGATTGATGAAGTGGAATTTGAAAAAATAAATAATTCTTTGCAAAATCCACTTGATAAAGAGAAATTTAAAAAAGGCGAGATTGCTTTTGTTTCTAAAACTTTTACACAAGGTGATAATGGAATTACAGGAAAAAAGGTTGAATTTTCAATTCCAACTGCTCTGAATCCGGATAAAAAAGAAATTATCGAAACAGGGGCAATTATAGATGATTACCCAGCGTATTATTCTGCTGGCTATACGCCCGATTTGATTGTTAGTGATGATTTTTTCGATGAAATCATGGGACAACCGTTAATAGAAATGATAAAAATTGATTATGATGAACCTTTTTCTAAAAATGTAGAATCATCTATTAAAAGTATTGTAGCGAACAATAAACTTATTTCTGCTGAATCAAAATTAGATAGTTATTTAGAAATGAAAAATTCAGAAAATCAAATTACTGTATTAGGTGGAAGTTTAGGAATCATTATTATGTTACTTGCTGTTTCAAATTATTTAAACATGATGTCGGAAAGCATACAAAATCGTTCTAAAGAATTTGCTATCTTAGAAAGTGTCGGTATGACAAGAAAACAGATTAAAAAAATGATAGTATTTGAAAGTTTAGGTTATTCTATTTTGTCGATTGTCATTGCACTGATTATTGGTTTACCTGCATGTTATTATGTATTTACAAACTTTAATATCTATGGGATTCCATTTGTATTTCCGGTAATCAAGACGTTGCTTTTATTTATTGCGATTATCATAGTTTGCGTAGTAACATCACTATTCGTTTTTTCTAAATCAAAAAGTGAAACGATTATTGAATTGTTGCGAAAAGATGAGGCTTAAAAATATAGAGTTTAGTTGTTGTCTGCAAAGCAGATCAGCAACTAAACAAAGGAATGAACAATGGAAGTGACAGAATTATCTTTGTTCCACCTGCCTGATAATCTTTTATATTTCTTGTTACAATATAATCCATATCTTTTCTGGATGCCACCTTTTCAACAACTGCATCCTCATAGTCACTGATTGCAGATGCAAGTGCATCCATGCAGTCATCCGCTGTAACCTCTAATATTCCAGTCAATGAATAAAGCTTTCCCATTATCACCTTTGCTGCTTCTGTGTTATGCAAATGTTTCCTTATAAGATAATAGATGTCTGTTGCTGAACTTGCAGTAATGTACATTTCGATTGTATGATTTGCTGCCATAAGAAATATTTCTTCTGCACTTTTATTCCATGGCTCTCTTGAAGTCAGGGCATCTATTATCACATTTGTATCTGCAAGAATCCTCATCTATTTTGCACCAAGCCTTTCTTCTTTTGCTTCATTCAGGTCTGCATCCTTTGGTAAGATTCCAAACAGGGATTTTGCTACTTCTACTCTATCCTGATGTGGATTTGTCAGTTTTGCCACTATTTTTCCATTCTTTGTGATAAAAACATCTTCTTTTGCAGATAATAATAAATATTTTCCAAGATTATTTTTCAATTCAGTCGCTGTAATTGACATATCACCACTCCCTTTCTTCGTACTATTATTATACTTATTTTGTACGATTTTATCAACGTATTTAGCTATAAAATATTATTCTTCGTCTACACTTACATTTTTTCGATTCATCCGCAAATAGAAAATCACATTAAGCACAATTCCCTGAATCATAACCCAGACCGTCTTATCATGACCGTTAAATCATCTTCACCTTTTACAAGATTTTGTGTGATTATTTGTTCTTGTTTTTCTAAAAAAAATGCCATCTCACCACTTTTTTGTGATGAAATGGCATTTTTCAGTCCATTTATGCAGTTCGTCACAGTATTAGAGCTTTCTTTTATTGTTTATTTTCCTTTATGAATGGGCAGCCAGTGTTGCCAGCTTCTGCATAATTGCACTTACATCCTGCATTACATTCAAATTGTCTTCCTCTGCCTGCATCGTCTCGCCTGCGTGCGCCGATACCTGCTGGGAAATCGCTGAGATTGTCTGAATGGAATCTATAATTTCCTTATTTGCATTCTGCAACTCGGAAATGCTTCTTGAAAGAGTATCTGCATTTTTCTGAATTGCCCGCGTATTGTCCTCGATACTTTCAAAGCTTTCTTCTGCATTTGATGCACCAGTCTTCTCTTCATTAATTCCATTTATCATATTGGAGACAACACCGACCACCTCCATGATTGCATTGGACACGTTGCTGATCAACTCTGTAATATGTACGGTTGCTTCTTTGGTTCTCGTTGCCATACCGGAAATTTCTGTTGCAACGACAGAAAATCCTCTTCCTGCCTCTCCGGCACGGGCTGCTTCAATGCTCGCATTCAATGCAAGAAGACTTGTTTGGTTCGTAATTCCTCCAATCAGTTCTACAATGGAATTCATTTCATCCATATACTGGTTCAGATTTTCCAGTTTTTCTGTAACCTCGGTTCCATTATCAACAGAAGCTTCAACCTCCGATGCCAGGTGCTCGATATCCTGTTTGCCTTCCGCTAACGCTTTCAGAGTAAGTGTCATGCTGTTTCCGATTTCTTCCACAGCGGTTGCAACTTCATCCACCTTATCCTGAATTGCATGTGTCTGTTCCAACTGATTCTGCACATGTTCTGCGGTATCAGTAGCACCTGCAGATACTTCCTGCATTGCCTCAGTCGTTGTCTTAGATGCTGCTGTCAGCTTTTCGAAACGTACATTGATATCTGCAATATTGCCGGAAAGCTGCTGATCAAGTTCCTCATTTCTTTCCAGAAGATTTTCAGCCTCTGCTTTTGCCTGCGCCACTTCTGTAAATCTCTTTCTTGCGTTTTCGCGAATCACTTTTGTAGTCAAAACAGAATTCGCTCCAACCATGATCATAACAACAATCTGTACAACTGCTGCTTCAATTCCATGATACCCAAAACCGCCTTTTGTCGCACCGATCACAACAACAATGATACTCTCTAATATGGTACCTGTATTAATCAGAAGAAGATAACGTGTGTCACTGTAAGTGGTGACAACAAAAATCATCGGAATTACAAATACATAAATCAGATTTGTCGGTGAGGTAAAAAGACATATTGTGTAAAACAATGAAAATCCATAGGAAACCAGATGTTTGATCATCGCATGTTCCGTATTACCTTTCCAACAAATCACCTCGCCAATCAAAGGTATGA
>ERZ791645.1744-NODE-1744-length-12630-cov-3.193479_pt1 | contig 12630 bp, 10 predicted proteins | sample MGYA00509939_ERZ791645 | MGnify/ENA primary metagenome ERZ791645 (study PRJEB30046, sample SAMN00715249) | human gut metagenome | study: EMG produced TPA metagenomics assembly of the A metagenome-wide association study of gut microbiota in type 2... | reverse complement strand
AGCCGGTCACCGCAAAGAAAAAGGGCAAAAAGAAATTATCACGTTATGTTTTTAACGATTTTGAGCTGGAGAAGTTCCGCAAGAACAAATCCTACAAGATCACGGGTATCCAGCGTTACAAAGGACTTGGTGAGATGGACGCAGAACAGCTCTGGGAGACAACGCTCGATCCGGAAAGCCGCATCCTTGCCCAGATCTCGATCAGTGACACGGTCGATGCCGATGAGGTAACCACCACACTGATGAGCAGCAACGTTCCACCGAGACGTGAATTTATCATGTCTGAAGCCAAATACGCCAATCTTGATATTTAAAATGAGGTATGATTATGAAAACAACGGATCCATCCATTATACAATTAGACTTTTCTGAGGAAATGCGCAACTCCTACCGCGACTATGCCGTGAGCGTTATCATCGCCCGCGCGCTGCCGGATATCCGGGACGGCTTAAAGCCTGTTCAGAGACGTATCCTCTACGCTATGAAGGAACTTGGTCTTGCACCGGACAAGCCACATCGTAAATGTGCCCGTATCGTCGGTGATACGATGGGTAAGTATCACCCACACGGTGACAGCTCGATCTACGATGCACTGGTACATATGACAGAAGATTTCTCTCTATCGATCCCTCTGGTAGACGGACACGGTAACTTCGGTTCCATTGACGGTGACAGTGCCGCAGCGATGCGATACACAGAGGCACGTCTTTCCTTCGGAGCCATGACAATGCTAGACAATCTCGATAAAGGACTCGTCCCGTTTGGTCCAAACTTTGACGAAAGCGAGAAGGAGCCGCTTGTACTTCCTGCAACTCTTCCTAATCTTCTGTTGAACGGTACGACCGGCATCGCCGTTGGTATGGCAACCAACATTCCGCCACACAACCCTTCCGAAGTGATCGACGGCGTGATCGCTTATATGGATGACCCGGATATTTCCACCTATGAGCTGATGCAGTACATTAAGGGTCCTGACTTCCCGACCGGAGCGATCATTACCAATGCCGATGACATCCGCACGATCTATGAAACCGGCGAAGGTAAGCTAAAACTTCGCGCCAGAACCGAGATTGAGGACAGCGACTATGGCCGTAAGAACATCGTGATCACCGAGATTCCATATACCGTCGCCGGCAACAAGCAGAAACTTTTGGAATCCCTTGTGACTCTCACGAAGGATAAGGTTTTTGATGAGATCTATGACGTCCGCGATGAATCCTCCAAGGAAGGTATCCGTCTTGTCGTTGAGGTCAAGAAGGACCGCAACGTCGAGAACCTTCTGAATGGTCTTTACAAAAAGACAGCACTGGAGGATACCTACGGTGTCAATTTCCTTGCTGTTAAGGACAAACAGCCGTTTACATTCACGTTGAAGGGTGTGATCGATGAATTTGTTCACTTCCAGGAGGAGCTTTACACAAAGGAATATGAGCATCTTCTTGCCAAAGCAAAGGATCGTCAGGAAATCGTCACCGGTCTGATCGTTGCCACAGATGTGATCGATCTGATCATCGAGATCCTCCGCGGCAGTAATTCCGTTAAGCAGGCGAAACTCTGTCTGACACTCGGCATCACAGACGGTATCAATTTCCGCAATCCGGATTCTGAATATCAGGCACAGACACTTACCTTTACAGAGAGACAGGCAGATGCGATCCTCGCAATGCCACTCAGCCGCCTCGTTGGTCTTGAGCTGATGAAACTGCATCAGGAGAATGAAACACTGCTTGCCAACATCGCCGAGTACGAAGATATCCTTGGCAGCATCCCGAAGCTTCACAAGGTCATCAAAAAGCGTCTGACGACCTACAAAAAGCAGTTTGGCAGACCGAGACGCACCGAGCTTTGCAATATGACGGTTGCCAATTATGTGGAGGAGGTCAAGGAGGAGGATATCTATGTTCTGGTTGACCGCTTCGGCTATGCCAAGTCCATGGACAGTGCTTCCTACGGTCGTCTTGCTCCGGAAACCCTGCAGGAGATCCCGCATACGGTTATGATGAAGAATACCGACAAACTCTGTGCCTTTACCGATCAGGGCAATATGTACCAGATCAAGGCAAAGGATATCCCGAAGGGCAAAGCCCGCGACAAGGGTACTCTCGTCCATAATCTCTGTAAGATGAACAACGAGGAGAATGCTCTGTTACTCATCTCCTTCGAGGAGCTTTTCAATTCGCAGCTCTTATTCATCACGAAAAAAGGCTTCGTCAAACAGGTATCGGGCATTGAGTTTGAGACAACCAGATATATGGTCAATGCCTCAAAGCTTGACAAGGATGACTGCCTGATCGCTGTAGATCAGGTTATGCCGGAGGATGCAATCTTCGGCGACCGCAAGGTTATCATGATCACGAAGAAGGGCATGTCCCTTGGATTCCCGCTGGCAGAGGTCAACGAATTCAAAAAAACAAGCCGCGGTCTTAAGGGAATCACACTTGCTGACGGCGATGAAGTAATGTACGGTGCCCTGGTACAGCCTGACACTGACATCAAGGTATTCGATGGTAAGAAATATAATATCAAAAAGATCCGGCTCCGCAAACGAAACGACAAACCGATGAAGAGCCAGATCCTTATAAAGTGATAAAGAAAAGATGTGTCCTAAAAAGCGGACACATCTTTTCTTTTTGGATGATTCAATTTTGGCAAATTCTATCAAAAATCTTCCCGATAATTTTCGAGAATGTGATTATACATGGAACGCACCGCCGGTGCCATAAACTCCGGATGAAGCGTTGCAAGCCCGATCACGCGCTCTGCATACGGCTGAACCGGATAACAGTCTACCTCATATGGAATATCGCGCATAACCATCTGCGGCATCAGACAGATTCCAAATCCGTTCGCAACCATCGCAATGGTCGACAGATCATCTACCACATGATAATTTGACTGCACATTTAACGAATTTTCTTTAAGGAAGTTCTGGATATCTGCATCAGTTGACTCTCTCTGAGTCACAAACTGATGATTCTGCATCTCCTCGATATCCATAAAATCGGACTCCTTCTGCTTCTGCATTCCTTTCGGCACAATACATAACAGAGGATCTCTCCACAATGGTTCTATCGGAATATCCTTTGCACTGGAGGTTGACAAAAATCCGAGATCAACGACTCCGTTTTTCAACCAGTAGACCACATCATCATATGTTCCCTGAAATACCTCGATCTCGATATCCGGGTACTTCTTCTGAAAGGAACGCATGATGTCCGGAAGCCAATTGGTACATACACTCGAAAAGCAGCCAAGCTTCACTTTTCCGCGCTTCAAACCATTAAACTCAGAGACTGCCTGCTGCAGGCTCTCATCGCTGTTTAATACGGCATTCACATAGGGGAGCAAATGCTCCCCGTAATTCGTCAGTGTCACTCCGTTTTTGCTGCGGTTTAGAACGGTAAAGCCAAGTTCTCCCTCCATCGCGGAAACAGCGTGGCTTATGGCTGATGGTGTCAGCCCAAGAATATCCGCTGCCTTGCGGAAGCTTCCCTGCTCTGCCACCGTCTTAAATACCTGATATGTCAGAAGTGTCATGATATTCCTCTCTATCTAGCACATTTGTACAACAGATCCTCCCAGCGTCTGTCAACTTCCTCCTGGAACTGTACGATCAAATCCTCGTTTCCCTTCTTGAACAGATGCTTAAATCTGCCCTGTGGACGAAGGAAATCCTCGATCGGCAGCTTCTTCTTCGGCTCATAGGTCAGCTTCCACTTGCCATGATCCACCTCAAACATTGGCCAGTAGCAGGTATCTATTGCCAGCTTACAGATCTTCATGATATCCGGCGTGTCGTATCTCCAGCCTCGCGGACATGGTGTCATGATATTTAAGAAGCAAGGTCCCTCTGTGTAGATTGCCTTGTTGGCTTTACTGTGAAGATCTTTGAAGTCAGCAGTAAATGTTGTCTGACCCACATAAGCCACATCATGGTCCGCAATAATGCTTGCCAGATCCTTGCGGTTCTGCATCTTACCATCGGACTGCTTGCCGACCGGTGTTGTCGTTGTATCCGCATACATTGGTGTTGCAGAGGAACGCTGGATACCGGTATTCATGTAAGCTCCATTGTCATAGCAGACATATACCATATCGTGACCACGCTCCATTGCTCCTGAAAGGGACTGGAATCCAATGTCATATGTGCCACCGTCACCACCGAAGGTAATAAACTTAAATGTTGCATCCTCCGGAAGCTTTCCTCTCTTCTTCAATGCATTGTAAGCTGTCTCCACACCGCTTAAGGTTGCTCCGGCATTCTCAAAGGCGTTGTGGATGTAGCTGTCCTCCCATGCCGTGTAAGGATACATGAAGGAGGATACCTCCAGACATCCTGTTGCATTACCGATCACGGCATGATCATCCTCATGCAGCGCACGAAGCACCGCACGGACAGCGATTGTTGCACCGCATCCGGCACACATACGATGTCCCGGTGCCAGACGCTCCGGTTTATTCATTATATTTTTCAAACTGTAATCGCTCATATTTTCCCTCTTTCTGCTGTTTCGTCTTATGATTTACAGATCCGGCTGCGATTAGCGCAGACGGATATACTGGAACTGTTCAATCTCTTTGCCATTGACTACGGCATCCTCCAGCTCCTCAAATACATGAACCGCATCGCTGACGGTAAAATCACGCCCTGCCAGTCCATAAATATAATTGACTGCCTCGATCATCACCTTATGACGGAACAGACCTGCAGTTACCTCACTGCCAAGAGGTCCTCCGTTGCCGTTGTAGCTCTCGCAGCGGTCAAGGATTGCAACTGCCTTGCAGTTCTTTAACGCCTCTGCAATCTCCCTTGCCGGGAATGGACGGAACACACGAAGCTTTAAGACACCGACTTTCTTTCCCTGCTCACGCATTTCATCCACTGCCTGCTTTGCCGTACCTGCGGCAGATCCCATCAACAGCATGATATAATCCGCATCCTCTGTGCGATACTCCTCAAAAAGACCAAAACCTCTTCCTGAAAGCTCCTTAAACTTCTCTGCCACCTCCAAGATGACCTCCTTAGAATTTTCCAGAGCGATCTCCTGATTCTTCTTGGCTTCCATCGCATAATTGGAAATAGAATACGGTCCCACTGCGATCGGCTTGCCCGGATTGAGAAGATATTCCTCCGGCTCATACTCGCCAACGAAATCCTTGACAAGCTCATCCTCGAGAAGCTCGATATTCTCTACGGCGTGGCTTGTAATAAAACCATCCTGGCAGATCATGATCGGCAGATGTACTCTCTTATCCTCCGCGATCGGATATGCCTGAATGAAGTTATCATACGCTTCCTGATTATTCTCTGCATAGATCTGGATCCAGCCGGTATCTCTTGCTCCCATTCCATCGGAGTGGTCACAGTTGATATTGATCGGTCCGGAAAGTGTTCTGTTGACTAATGTAAGTGCTAACGGCATACGATTTGATGCAGCCAGCAAAAGCTCCTCCCACATCAGCGCCAGACCTGCGGAAGAGGTGGCTGTTAAGCTTCTTGCACCTGCTGCCTCTGCTCCTATCGCAGCACTCATGGAAGAATGCTCACTCTCCACCGGAATAAACTCTGTATCCATCTCTCCATTTGCAATATAGGTTGAAACCATCTGCGGAATCTCTGTAGATGGAGTGATCGGGAATGCCGGCATAACATCCGGATTCACCTGACGGATGGCGTAAGCCACCGCTTCATTACCTGACATACGTTCCTTAATTGCCATTTACGTTGCCCTCCTTCATCTCGATCGCACCAAACGGACAGACTCTCTCACAGATGCCGCATCCCTTGCAGTGGTCGTAATCAAATGCCCCTCGCTTGCTGTCCTTTACCGGAATGCTTCCATCCGGACAGACCGGCGCACAAAGCAGGCACTGCTTACATAAATCTTCATGAAAGATCGGTGTATTTGTTCTCCATTCACCGGTCTGAAACATCTTGGATGTTCCACCGGCAAATACCATCAACCCTTCGGTCAGTTCGGTATGCGGAGATTTCTCGTTTATCTTTGTAATATCTGTTCTCATTGTATTCTCCATTTCGTTAATGTTTATGATATCGGCAGCAAAAGACATTCCGCCCTCAACGGATACCACAGACTGCTGTCTGCTTTTGTACCCTGTTTCCTGTTATGCTGAAATCTGATTATCTTCCTCGATAGCTGCCTCAACCACGTCATATGCACACTCAAGCGCCTTCATATTGCCCTCGATCACTTCCGGCTTCTTGGCAAACTTGTGCTGGTAAGAGGCTCTCATCTCATGGATGAACTTCTCTCTCGGCATGATATCACTGACTGCAACGGCTGCTGCAAGCATCGGTGAGTTCGGGAAATTCTTACCGAGTGTCTCTACAGAGATTTTTCGTGCATCGACCGTGTAAACTCTGCCCTCATAGCTGCCCAGCTCGTCCATAACTTCCTCTCTGGACTTCGATGTGTTGATAATAATGGCACCGGTCTTCTTAAGACCTGCAGTCACGTCAACAGACGCAAGAAGTGTCTCATCAACCACAACCACATAATCCGGATGATATATATTAGAATGAACACGGATCTTGTCAGAGCTGATACGATTATATGCCGTGATCGGCGCTCCCATTCGCTCCGGACCGTACTCCGGGAAACCCTGTACATTCTGTCCTGTCTTGAATGCGACATCTGCCAGCAGAAGCGCTGCTGTCTTTGCTCCCTGACCACCACGGCCATGCCATCTGATCTCAATTCCATTTTTCATGCTGATAACCAAACCTTTCTATCAATTGATAAACTCTCTCAAATCTGCTGCTCCACTGATAAAAATGATGCAACATTAACTATTATATATGGCTCAGGCAAATTGTAAAGCGAAAATGTTTAAATTCGTTCACTTTATAAATGAATAAGTTTCATTTATTTCTTTGAAACAGATATTTCCGCCCCAAATGTACAAAATCAAAGTTCAAAAAAGCTATACGATTTCAGACTGTTTTGTTATAATAGACACAGAAAAAATATATGCCGTCTGCCAGAAAAGACACCGGCTTATGCATTTAAGGAGGTTATATCATGCAGTTTAAAACATTACAGCAGGCGATGATCGCCGCAATGAAGGCAAGAGAGAAAGAACGTAAGGAGGCTATTTCCGTACTGGTATCCGCGGCTAAGAAGCTTGCGATCGATGAGGGATGCCGCGATGACATTCCTGAGGAGTTAGTCGACCGCGCAATCCTTAAGGAGATCAAGAGTGTCAAGGAGCAGATCGACACCTGCCCTGCTGACCGTACCGATCTGAAGGACGAGTATACATTTACCCTCTCCGTCATGGAGGAGTATGCACCAAAGCAATTATCTGAGGATGAGATCCGTGCAATCATCATCGATAAGTTTACCGATGTGATTGCTACCGGCAACAAGGGACAGATCATGAAGGCTGTTATGGGCGAGCTGAAAGGCAAGGCCGACGGCAAGGTGATCAATCAGGTCGTGACAAACCTTTGCAAATAAAAGAATCGGAGGATTATCTATGAATCTACAAACCGCACCAATGGGCTGGAACAGCTGGGACTGCTACGGTGCCGCTGTCACGGAGGATATTGTCCGTGCCAACGCAGCCTTTATGGCAGAGCATCTCAAGCAGTACGGCTGGGAATATATTACCGTGGATATCCAGTGGGCAGAGCCAACGGCACAGAACCATGAATATCATCCGTTTACAGAGCTTTGCATGGACGAATATTCCCGCCTGATCCCCGCTGTGAACCGTTTTCCTTCTTCGGCAGACGGTAAGGGCTTCGCTCCGCTGGCAGAGTATGTTCACTCTCTCGGCTTGAAGTTCGGCATCCACATTATGCGTGGAATTCCACGTCAGGCCGTTCATCAGAACACGCCGATCAAAGGAAGCACACAGACCGCCAGACAGATTGCCAAGACAGACAGCATCTGTCACTGGAATACAGATATGTACGGTGTCAACCCGGATGCCGAGGGTGCCAAAGCATATTACGACAGCCTGTTTGAGCTTTACGCTTCCTGGGGCGTTGATTTTATCAAGTGCGATGACATCGCAAGAGAGCTTCCTCATGAGGAGTCTGAGCTGATCCTTTTGTCTCAGTCGCTAAAGGATTGTGGCAGAGACATGGTCTTAAGCCTGTCACCGGGACCGGCTCTGATCGAGAAAGCCGAGCTTTATAAGCAGACATCCAACATGTGGCGTATCACCGATGATTTCTGGGATTCCTGGCCGCAGCTTTATGATATGTTTGACCGTGCAAGACAGTGGTGCATCCACACCGGCCATGGCTGTTATCCGGATGCGGACATGCTGCCGATCGGTCCGATCAAGCAGGACTATGACCCGGCTCTTCGCACCGAGTTTACGCAGGATGAACAGATCACAATGATGTCTCTGTGGAGCATCTTCCGCTCTCCTCTGATCATCGGCGGTGAGATGACCGGATTTGATGATTTCACAATGGGACTGATCACCAACGAGGAGATTCTGAAAATGCACCGCAATGCTCGCCATTCCCACCCGGTATGGCAGAAGCTGATCGACGGCACCGAACACATCCTCTGGACCGCTGTCAGCAGCGAGGGCGGACAGTATGCCGCTATCTTTAATACCGACGAGAAGGACAGTGAGATCCGGATTCCACTGGAGGATCTTGAAATCTACCATCCGGTACGATCCACAGAGCTTTGGAGCGGACAGACCGCCGAGGCAATAGAGACGATCAATGTCTCCTTGAAAAAGCACGGAGCTGCTGTTTTCTATTTAAGTTAAGGAGATACAAGCATTTTCCTTTGCATGTAAGAATAAGAAGCGAGAAACAGTTTGAAATTGTTTCGCGCTTCTTATTCTTACATGCCATTAATATCCGCGGACACCGTCCAGGGAATCGTCATGGTCGATCCATTCCTGCACCATGATCTCTCTGTAATCATCCTGCGTATCACGGATCACAACCTTTTCAATGCCTGCGTTAATGATCATTTTCTTGCACATCGAGCAGCTGTTGGAGTTTTTCACATAGCGTCCGGTTGCCACCTCGCGCCCGGACAGATAAAGCGTACTCCCGATCATTTTCTCACGCTCCGCACTGATGATCGCATTGGCTTCTGCATGAACGCTGCGGCAAAGCTCATATCGCTCTCCTCTCGGAATCTCCATTTCCTGACGGATACATCTTCCCAGATCACTGCAGTTCTTCCGTCCTCTCGGTGCTCCCACATAACCTGTGGAAATGACCTCGTCATTCTTGACGATCACCGCACCGTAATGACGTCGCAGACAGGTTCCCCTTTTCGATACGACATCTGCCAGATCCAGATAATAATTTGTCTTATCTCTTCTTGCCATATTTACCAAGCCTTTCCCAAAATCTGAAATCTCCCAGCCATATTCAAAGCAAAGCTTCTTACTTGTATCGCCTCAATGCTTTCATTATATCACCCGTTTACCGGTCAACGATCTCAACGATATTACCGTCCGGATCTGCCACACATGCGGTAAACTCGCCCCACTCATTACCAGCCGGTCCGGTCACATGCTGTGCACCGCAGCCGAGACACTTCTGATATAAACTCTCCACATCTCCGGTCAGAATACGCAGATGGAAATGATTCGTCACACCACCGCCATAACCATAACCACGGCAGGTAAGACGCTCATAATCTCTTCGTCCAACCATCGTAAGCACCATATCATCTTTCTTACAATACGCTCTGCTTCCCTGCTGTTCCATCTCAAAGCCAAGTGCATTACGGTAGAAATCCATCATCCGTCCCATATCCTCTGTCATCAGAATGATTCCTGCTATTTGAGGAGTGTTCTGTGTGTCCGTATTTGTGGACACTACGGCCTGTCCCGATACATTTTGAGCAGCCTTGCTTTCTACGGCTTCTGCGTTTTCCACTGTCTCCTGTGCAGCTTCCGTCTTACCTGCTGCATCCTCCTGCGCATTTTCATTATCTTCACAGGCTGTCACCGGGTTCTCCTGTCCATTCACCGACTCTGCATCTTGATTCGCAACTGTGCCCTCCGGCTGCGTGGACATCTCTGTCTTTGAGACAGGCTGCGCGTTCCACAATCCATCATCTGCCTGCTCCTCCTCTCTCTGTCCAACATATAGTACAGTACCTGTATTGGCAGGCAGCGTCACACAAAGTCTTCCATCCTGAAGTCTGACACTCTCTGCACAACCAAGCAGGTCTGTAACCTTGCCGTCCACCGGCACGCCAAACTCCAGCACTGCCGTATTATCATCACAATTCAATGCTGTCACCATACAACTTCCGTCTAACACTCTGCCATATGCAAACTGGCGGTTGGTCAGATGCAGTTCCTGATATGCTCCATCGGTCAGCTCCGGATATTGCTTCTTCATTGCTCCAAGCTTCGCACAAAGTGCCGTCACCGGATTCTTCTCTACGGTGTCCACAAAATCGGACAGTTCCAGATACGGACGTAAATTCCAGTCAGAGCCCTGCTCCTTCTTTCCTTCAATGCCAAACTCAGATCCATAATAAACAGAGGGAATTCCATACAACGTATAAACCAGAAGTGTTACCAGCTTTAGGTGCTCCTTCTGATTCAGCTTCGTATAAATCCTCTCCACGTCGTGATTGTCCGCAAAGGTATACAGACGGCTGCCACGGCAGATGTCATTTAAACGTCGGATCGTATGAGCGATCTCGAAATAATTGTGATCATTGTGACCGGAATAAAGTCCTTTATGCAGTTCATAATTTGTGACACAATGAAGCGTCTGGTCATTGACCCATCTGCTGTAATCGCCATGGATCACTTCGCCCATCAGCCAGAAATCCTCCTTCATCCGAGCTGTCTCATGACGCATTCCCTTCATGAAATCAAAATCAAGCACATCTGCCGCATCCAGACGGATTCCATCGATATCAAACGTATCGATCCAGAAACGAATCACATCATAAAGATACTGCATTACCGCAGGATTACGCTGATTCAGCTTCACCAGAAGATTGTAGCCACCCCAGTTCTCATAGGAAAAGCCATCGTTATACTCATTATTGCCACCAAAATTCACATTACAGAACCAATCACGGTACTGGGAAGTTTCACGGTTCTTCTGCAGATCCTCAAAGGCAAAAAAGCGTCGTCCGACATGATTAAACACACCGTCCACAACGACTCTTACTCCCATATCATGACAATAGTCAACAAAATTCCTGAAATCCTCATTGGTGCCAAGACGGATATCGACCTTCTTGTAATCCGTTGTCTCATAGCCATGTCCCACCGACTCAAAAAGCGGTCCGATGTAAATTGCCGTAAAGCCCAGTTCACAGGCATGCTTTGCCCACTGTTTCAACTGCTCGAAATGGCTCTCCGGGACTCCTGTGTTCTCTTTGCTGCATCCGCAAAGTCCCAACGGATAGATGTGATAAAATACTGCCCTGTCATACCATGCCATAGTTTTCCTCTTTCTGCGCTCCCTGCGCGCTTTATATTATGTAGTTCATTCTGTCATTAAAATACTACCGGCTGATCGAGACATTTCTGCTCAAACTCTTCTGCCGGAACCGGCCGGGAGAAATAATATCCCTGAATATAATCCGGTTTCAGACCAAGGACACATTTAAAATCCTCCTCCGTCTCCACACCCTCATAGCACACAGTCAGATTCAGAGAATGTGCCAGCTCGGTAAACTGCTTCACCACAAGATAATCATACTTGCTGTGTGTGATATTCCGGATAAAGGACTGGTCGATCTTTACCAGATCAAACGTCATATCCTTCACATAGCGAAGATTCGAATAGCCTGTGCCGAAATCATCGATTGCTAACGGGATGGATTCATCCTTAAAGGAACGCAGGACTCTTGCAGCCACGCCGCTCTCAATCTCTCCGCTCTCCGTCACCTCGATCATCAGAATGCTCTTGTCCACATTGAGCGTATCGATCAGAAACAGAATATCCTGCAGTGCATTACTCTTCTTAATCTGCACAAAGGAAAGATTTACATTCATCCGGAACCCCGGCACAACCTTCTGCCACTTCACACACTGCTGTATTGCCGTCCGCGTGATCCAGCGCCCCAGCGGAATAATAAGACCTGTCTCCTCCAGCATCGGAATAAACTGTCCCGGTGACATGAAACCAAATTTCTTGCTGCGCCAGCGGATCAGTGCCTCCGCTCCAAGGATCTTTTTCTTTGCAATATTGACCACCGGCTGATAATACAGTTCAAAGCCCTGAAAATCATTTTCAATGTCCTTTCGAAGCTCCTCCTGAACATCCAGCGCATGGACATATTCCTCGTAAACGGCATACGAATATCTCATACAGTTATTCTTGCCGCTGATCTTCGCCTGATGCAATGCAAAGCCAACATACTCGATCAGCTTTCCGACATCCCGGTTCTCCTTATGGAAATAAACACTTCCGGCAGAGATCGTGAAATAGATCATATGACCGCCCTCCGAAAAAATCTGGTCGATCTTATCACGGATTTTCTTGTACAATGCTTTAGCCGGATCCTCTTTCTTCTCATGAAAGATCCCCGGAACAAGGATTGCCATCTCATCTCCGCCCATACGGTATACCTTACCGGTATCTCCGACAACCTTTTTGATACATTCTGCCATATTCAGCAGAACTTCATTACCGGCCTC
>ERZ791645.1739-NODE-1739-length-12666-cov-5.495758_pt1 | contig 12666 bp, 7 predicted proteins | sample MGYA00509939_ERZ791645 | MGnify/ENA primary metagenome ERZ791645 (study PRJEB30046, sample SAMN00715249) | human gut metagenome | study: EMG produced TPA metagenomics assembly of the A metagenome-wide association study of gut microbiota in type 2... | reverse complement strand
CCGACTGCCGGTTCGCGTGGCGGGCGGCGTTGTCTGGCATTTCTGGCATTGCGGCACCCGCATTGTTCCCGGCTCCTTCCTGCTGTTCCTGCCTCTTCCTGTTGCTCCCGGCTTTTTCGCGTTGTTCCCGGCCCCTCCCTCCCCGGGCGGGGACGCCCCGAAAAAGTAACGGCGCAGCCGTTGTCCGGATGCGCCGCCGATGGGGGATATGCCTGCCGCTATTCGGGGAGTTTCCCGGTTCCCCAGCGGGTGTTGGGCTCGGGCCCCAGCCATAGCTCGAGCAGGCCGCCGCGTGCGAATTCTTCGTGCGGGAACCAGAAGTTGTTGAGCACCCGGCCGTTGAGGCGTGCGCGTTGGATATAACAGTTCTTGTCCGAATTGCCGTAGGTGCGGATGACGAACCGGTCGGAACGGTCGGCCGGGTAATAACGCTTGTCGAGCTGGATCGACACCTCGTCGAAGACCGGCGAGGTGATCTCGTATACGGGGCGGGCAGCGGCCGTGCCCCGCGTACTGAACAACCCGATCGACATCAGTGCGCTCACGCCGCCCATTTGCCCTTGGTCTTCGTCGTGCCCGCCATACCCCCGGTCGGGCGTGATGGCCCCGTAAGCCTGTTCGTTCACCCGGCGAACCCAGTATTGCGTGAGCCAGGGTTTCCCGCCCCAGCTGAATACGTGTGCATTGGAGCATCCGGGCTGGTTGGCGTAGCTGACGTAGCCTTGTCCGTAGCCGAACACGAAATCCTGCGGTGCGGCCTGCTCGAATGCATAATTGAGCTTCTCGCAGAATTTGTCATAACCGCCCATGAGCGTTGCGAGGGCCGGTAGTTCGTGCGAAACGCCCCAGGTGGCCTGCCAGGCATTGGCCTCGATCCAGCCGGTGCCCCTGAGCGGATCGTCGTGCAGCCATTGGCCCTGTTCGTCCTTGGGGAAGAGCAACTGCTGGTCGGGGCGGTATAGCTTGCGCCATCCGTGGGATCGGTTGCCGAAGTAGGCGGCTTCATCCTCCAGCCCCAGACGCACGGCCATTTGTGCGAGCGCCCAATCCTGGAAGTTCGACTCGATCGTCATCCCGGCGTTTTTCGGCTGGTAGCCGTGTTCGAGGTAAAATTCCCCGATTCCCTGCATGCCGCCCGGCATATGGTTGCGTTGCATCGTCCGGAAAGCGTGCATCGGGTCGCATTTGCGCATCAGCCCTTTGTTATAGGCCGAGACGATGAGTGGCGTGGCCGGACATCCGGACATGATGTAGGTATACCCTCCGGCGCAGGGCCCCCGGGGAATCAGCCCGCCGTTGTCGGCATAGCGGATGAGCGAGGCCGACATTTCGTCGGGCATTTCGGGCCATCCCAGCCCCCACAGGACGTTGAGGTTCCACTGCGTGAGCCAGAAGGCGTCGGAATTATACATGTGATGCACGACGCGGCCTGCCGCATCGCGCGGGAGCGTGCGGGTCTTGACCCGGATGTCGCGCGTGAACGAACCTGCGCGCTGGCCGTCCGTCAGGTCGGGGTATTCGCCGTTCACGTCGTCGATCTTGTGGCGGCCCAGCAGGACATGCCACAGGTCGGTGTAGAATTTTGTCCGTTGTTGCTGCGTGCCGCCTTTTACCTCGATGCGTCCCAGCCATTCGTTCCATTCGTCCTGTGCCGCGCGGCGCACGGCGTCGAAGTCCCAGGTCGTGGCGTCATGCGTGAGGTTCTCCCGTGCATTTTCCGTACTGACGTACGATACGGCCGTGCGGACATGGATGCGATCGCCCGTACGGACGCCGTAATGTGCCGCGACGCCCGATGTGGGGGAGTCCAGGTAACTCAGCGCTTCGCGCGGGTGGCGCCTGGTGATTTCGGAGGAGCCTTCGAGCGAGTCGATCCCGGAATAACGGCGTGTGCCTGCCCATCCGTCGAGCCGGTCGAACGGCCGGTCGAAACGGACGACGAAGTAAACCCTGACGTTCTCGGGGCCGCCCCAGTGGCGGCCGTAGGTGTCGAAGCTGCCCTCGATTTCGTGCTCCCCGACCCGCCGCACGCGGGCGTTGCACATGGTCGTCGACGCCAGGTAACCGCCCAGGTTCAGGAGTATGCCGGCTTCGGCGTCGCGGGTGAAGGTCAGGCGGTAGAACCCCGTGCGGTCGGTGGCCGTCTGCTCGACCCAGATGCCGTAATCCTCCAGGAAGAGGCGGTGGTAACCCGGCTGGGCGATTTCGCCCTCGTGCCGGAAGTGCGATTTCCAGTGCCCTTCGCCGAGGGTGGGATCGACGTTGCCGGTCGTCGGCATGAGCGTAAGCCCGGCCAGCACCCAGTTGTGTATCTGCGGGAAGCCGAGCACCTCGGTCGAATTGTAGTTGTAGCCCCCGCCGTACTGGTTGCGGTTGCGGGTCAGCGGTGCGGCGCCGATCATGCCGAACGGCTGGTTGCCCGTGATGAAGAAGAAATAGCGCCCCTTGGTCGTTTCGATGAACGGGTTGACCTGCGAGACGAAGTCGCCTCCGGCCCCGGCGGGCGGGAATGCCTCGATCTCGGAGAGCCCGACATGGGAACCCACGGCGTCGTTGACCTCGAATTTCACCCATCTGACCCGTTTGGGCGCGAATTCCACGACCTTGGGCTCCCCGTTGTCCGGGATCCCGACTACTCCGATACGTGTACCGTCGCTGAAAAAGAGGTCGCCGCCTGCCGTATGCGCATCGCCCGTCGGCCGGTCGTAGAGGACGATGCGCGAGAGGGTGACCTCCTCGTCCCAGTCGAGCCGGATCCAAGGGTAGGGTAATTGCTGCCAGTAGGGCATCTGCGCTGCCGATACCCATTCGCCCGCATTGTCGAGGCGGATGTAGCCGTCGTTGACTTTCGAGGCATCGCCGTCGGCATTGAGCGACGACGATGCCGTGGCGCGGGCTTTCGGGGTGATATTGTAGGTGCCGCCGAGTGCCGGGAACGAGATTCCCGCCACGCAAAACAGGGTTAACAGCTCTTTTTTCATCGCGATGTGCTTACGTTAAGGTTCGTATTGCATGAATATACGAATAATATCGTCTCGCCGGTTCCTTTTCCGGCCCGCAGCCCGGGAATATACCCGTTATTTCATAAAAGCCTTCACGACCATGATCTCGCGCCCCGAGGTGTTGACGATCCGGTAGGAGCCTGCCGCCGCCGAAATTACCAGCGTTTCGGCATAGCTCAGGCGGAAGCGGCTGCCGCCCGCGGTTTCGACCTCGGCGCTTTCGCCTTCGACCAGGTTCAGGACATGGCATTTTCCCTGCGTTGCGACCTCCACCGAGGTGTTGAGCTTGTAACGGTGCACGTCGTAGGAGTGGTTGCGGTGCGTGGGCAGGTGCCACAGTTCCCAGTCCGCTCCCTTGTCGAGCAGCGCGGGGTGCGACACCAGTTCCCGTTTCACGGTTTCGCCCTTGCGGTCGAAGCAGAGGTTCTCCATTGCGCGGCGGATGTTCAGCGGGCGCGGTTTCCCGTCGAGGTCGAGCGCCAGCCAGTCGTACATCTTGAATGTGAAGATGTAAGGCGTGGTGCTGATCTCCAGCACGAGGTTGTTGCGTCCCGAGCTGTGGAGCGTGCCCGGCGGTATGAGGAACAGGTCGTGCCGCGCCGACTGTTCGGCGTTGATGTAGCGCGGCACGTCGAGTTCCGTGCCTTTTTCGAAGCTTTCGGTCAGCGCCCGTTCGAACTTCGCAGGGTCGATATCCTCTTTGAACCCGAGGTATACGACCGACCCGGGTGCCGTGTCGAGGATATAGTAGGTCTCCTCCTGAGTCAGTACCTCGCCGAAATTCTTGCGGATATATTCCCGCTGCGGGTGGCACTGGATCGAAAGGTTGCCGCCGTCGAAGTTGTCGAGGTAGTCCATGCGGATCGGGAATTCGTCGCCGTATGCGTCGTAGCACGCGCTGCCGACGACCTGTTCGCCGCCCTGGAACATCACCATGTCGAACGACACTTCGAGCATCTTGCCGCCGCTGCCGAAGATCAGCCCGTTTTCCGGTACGATCAGCTCGAACGACCATGCGTAGTTGGGCACGTCGTGGGGCAGTGCGCCGATGTGTTCGCGGATCCATTGGCCTCCCCACGCCCCGGGTTCGAACCACGGCCGGACGCGGAATCCGTTTGCGGCGAGGTGCTCCAGGCCGCGGCGCAGGTCGGCGCCCTCGGCCCAGGTGATCTCCCCTTCGCGCTGCCCGTCGACGATGATGCCGATGCGGGGCAGCAGCTCCTTCTTGTGGCGGTTCAGTACGACCCAGTCGACGAAATAGAACCGCTTGTACATCTTTTTCGGGGGCTCGGGCTGCGTGGCCCCCAGGTTGGCGATGCTGCCCGCACGCGAGCGGAACTGGATCTCGTTTTTCGGGATGTCGATATAGACCAACTCGCCCTGCCAGCCGGCCAGCGCGGCGCCGGTGCCGACGAGTATGTTCATCTCCGCCTCGGGGTCGGGTGCGATCGCCCGCAGTTTTTCCCCGTCGAAGAACTCCTCCAGCCGCAGCGGGGTGCGGAAGCCGAAGATCGGGTCGTCGCCGCCCAGATAGGGGGCGACCAGGCGTTCGATCTCCTCCTGCGGCCGCAGGGCCGCGTCGACGCTCCACCACACGGGGCGGATGCCCAGCTGCGTGAGCGCACGGTTCAGCTCCTGCCGGAAGAGGTCGAAGCGTACGCCGACATAGCCGTCGACGACAACCTGCTTCTGTCCGGCCAGCCGCCGTGCCAGCGACGTGTAGTCGCAGAAAATCTTATCCGGCCCGAGGTCATGTGTCGGGTAGATGTCGTATTGGTTTTTTCCGGTTTCCGGTTTGCATACCGGAAGTGGGTTCTGTGTTGTTTTCCTTAAAAGAGACATGACTATTGTTTGGTTATATGAATAACGATGCTGCGCCGATCAGGGCGGCATGGTCGGGCCGGGCCGGGAGCCCTATCCTGATCCGGTGGCCGTCGGCTTCGAGCCGGCGTTCCATGGCTGGCCCGAACAGCGGGTAGGCCCGCGAGATATTCCCGCCGAGCACCAGCATGTCGGCGCGGAAGCGTTCCGCCACGGGGGCTGCGAATGCCGCCAGCCGCTCCCCGTATTCGTCGAACAGGCGCCGTGCCGCGGGGTCTTCCGCATGGCGTTCGGCAGCTTCGCGTGCGCCGCTTATCTCCTGCCCGGTCAGCTCCCGGTAGCGGCCGCATACCCAGCGGGTCGAGAAGGCCTCATCGACGATGCCCCCTTCGAACGGCAGGCAGTATACCCAGCCGTTGGCGGGCACCTCGTCGCCCGAGGTCACCAGCCTGCGGCCGGCCACGAAGCCCGACCCGACGCCCGTGCCGAGCGTCAGCGCCACTACGCGTTCGGCGTCGTCCGCGACCCCGCCGAGGCATTCGCCCAGCGCGAAGGCCGCCGCGTCGTTGACGTAGCGGAACTCCTCCGTGCCGCACTCCCGCAGCAGCGGGTAGAGCGTCGCCGCGACGTCGAGCCCGTAGATGCGCTCGAACTTCCGCACGCCCCGGATCAGCGAAATGCCCCGCTCGTAGTCGAACGGCCCGGGGAAGGCGAAGCCTGCGCACCGGATGCATCCGATGCCCGATGCCGCGGCCGTGCGCCGGATGTTCGCGGCCCAGGCCCCGGCGATCGTGCGGGCCCCGGCCGCCGCGTCGACTTTGTCCGTGTGCGGTTCCCCGCACAGTTGCCCCGTGGCGAGGTCTACCACCGCCGAGCAGACATGGCTGGCGCCGATGTCCACGCCCAGGGCGTAGCGATTATGTGCCGATTGTGCCATGACGGTATATTTTTCGTAGTTATTTGTTCAGCTGGGTGTTGGGCTCCGCGGCGAGGTTCACCCGCAGCGTGCCGCCGCCGACCACTTCGGCGAAGGGAAGCTGTACGCTCTGCAAGGGTTTGCCGTCCAGTTCCAGCGAACCGATATAGTAATTCTCCGGCGTGTTGCCCGTCGTTTCGATCACGAACTCCTTGCCCGTGTAGTAATCGGGGTTGAGGCGGATCGTCACCTTGTCGAACAGGGGGCTGCCGATCTGGAACGTCGGGTCGGGGGCGGTGAGCCCCTTCGCGTCGAAGAGCCCCATCGAGGCCATGACGTACCATGCCCCCAGCTGTCCCTGGTCTTCGTCCTGCCCGTAGCCGTAGCCGTGGATCTCCTCCGTGCCGTAGAATTCGTTGCAGATCGTGCGCATCCATTTCTGCGAGAGCCACGGTTTGCCCGAGAAGTTGAACAGCGCCGAGATGTGGAGGTTCGGTTGGTTGCCGTGGTTGTAATAGGCATGGACTCCCGCAAAGGCATTGATCGTCTTGCCGCCGCCGAAGACGCTCTCGCGCGAGATGAGGAACGTGCTGTCGAGGCGGTTGTTGAACTCCTCGCGGCCGACCATCTCGACCAGCCGGTCGATGTCGTGGGGCACGTAGTAGGTGTACTGCACGGCATTGCCCTCCTGGAATCCGGCCCATGCCGCATAGGGGTCGAAGTCGGCGATGAATTCACCGCTGCGATCCCGCGGCCGGATGTACTTGGTTTCGGGGTCGAAAAGCAGCTCCCACCCGCCCGAGAGCTTCTTGAGCTGCTCGTAATCGGCCTCATGGCCCAACTGGCGGGCCATCTGTGCGACGGCATAGGCGCTGAACGAGTATTCGAGCGTATGCGATGCCGCGAATCCCGAGCCGTCGGGCGTGGTCTGCATGCCCAGTTCGGGCAGGTAGGGCGAATAGCCCTGACTGACGAATTTTCCCACGTCCAGTTTGCCCGCGCCGGCCGGGCGGCCTTCGCTGCCCAGCTCGTTCTTGCGGGCGGCCTGGTAGCCCAGCGCCACGTCGAAGTTGCGGATGCCGCAGTTGTAGGCCGCGGCAATGGCGAGCCCCGTGAAGTTGGTGCCTACGCCCGAGACGTACTTGCTGCATGCGATGCCGTCGCCGAGCCATCCGGCGTCCTTGTAGACCAGCAGCTGGCTCGCCACCCAGTCGGCATAGTATTCGGGATAGGCGATGCTCCACAGCTGCGTGAGGTTCCAGTAGGCGCCCCAGATCGCATCGGTATTGTAATAGTGGTGTTCCGGCTTGCCAGCGCCGTCGAGCGCAATCTGCCCGACCGTGCCGTCGTTGGCGGGGTAGGCCCCGTTCACGTCGCTGGCCAGGCCGCGCCCCAGCAGGGCGTGGAACAGCCCCGTGTAGAACTTCACGCGGTCATCGTGCAGGCCGCCCTCGACGCGAAGCCGGCCTAGCGCCTCTTCCCACGTGTCGTTCGCCTCGCGGCGCACCCGGTCGAAATCTTTCCTGGCGGCCTCCTTTTCGAGGTTCAGCCGCGCGTTCTCCACCGACGTGTACGACAGGCCGATCTTCAGCCCCACCTGCTGACGCTCGCGGGTGTCGAAACGCAGGTAGAGCCCTGCTCCGACGCCTGTGCGGCTGCGCTCCCCCGCGAAGGTTTGCTCGCCGCTGAACGCGCCCCAGGCCGCAGGCTCGGCGTCGAGTACGGCGCTGAAATACATTGTCACCGTGGCGCCTTTCTGGTAAATGTCGACATAGGCGGGCTCGGTCACCACCCAGCCCTCGATACGTCCGTCGTCGGTGTAGGTCACCGACGCGTCGCGCACCGGGCCGCTTTCGCCCATGCGCGTCCCGATGTTGAAGATCAGGTTCGCCTCCTCCGTCGCCGGGAAGGTATAGCGGTGGAATCCGACCCGTTCGGTGGCTGTCAGCTCGGCCTTGACGCCGTAATCCTTCAGCAGCACGGAGTAGTAGCCGGGGCGCGCCACCTCGTCCTTCTTGTCGAAGCGCGAACGGTAGCCCGCGTCGGGGTTGTCGAGCGGCCCGGGTACGGTCTGAAGTTCGCCGACCGTCGGAGCCACCACCACGCCGCCGACCTGGAACTCGTGGAAGTTGGCGAAGCCCTCGATCGAGGTGTGGCGTGAGTCGTAGCCCACGGCTTCCCAGCCGTTGGGATTCCCCAGGTGGCCGTCGGTCGTCGGAGCCAGTTTGGCCATGCCGAACGGTACGGCCGCCGGGGTGAAGAAGAACCACCGCGAATGTGCGGTGCCGATGCGCGGGTCGACGTAGTCCGTCAGCGGCTCCTGAGCCGTGCATGCCGACAGGCAGGCCGTCGCGGAGAAGAGGATCAGTTTGTGCAGGTGTTTTTTCATCGTTGATGTTTGCCGGCGGCCGTTGCGGCCGCCTTTGGGTTATATGGTTTTCTGTTTAATGTATATACATGAGGTGCGTGGCGTCCGTCTATTTCGCGGCGAACCTGCGCAGGGCGAGGGCGCTGCCTGCCAGGTAGAGCATACAGGCCGAAATGACCAGCAGCGAACCGGTCTGGCTGCCCAGGAGGTCGGTCGTGAAGCCCATCAGGGGCGGGATGACGGCGCCGCCGCAGACCCCTGTGATCATCAGCCCCGAAATCTCGTTGGCTTTTTCCGGATGGCATTTCAGCGCCGTCGAGTAGATCACCGAGAAGATGCTCGAGCAGGCGAAGCCGATCAGTCCGACCAGCGCCAGCATTCCCACGGTACCCTGTACGAAGTAGAGGACGGCCATGGCGGCGATGGCCGCGAAGATGTGGATGCGGAAATAACGCACGTCGTTCATGCGCACCAGCAGGATCGAACCGATCAGCGCACCGACCGTGCGGCAGACGAAGTAAACGCTCGACCCGAGTCCGGCCTGCTCGACGGGGTAACCGCCGCGTTCGATCAGCAGCTTGGGCGCTACGGTATTCATCCCCACGTCGACGCCGACGACGAAGACGATCCCGAGGAAGAGGAGGAGTACCGTGCGGTCTTTCAGCAGGGCGAACGTCGCACCGACAGGCGAGGCCTGCGGCGCTTCGGCCTCTTCGCGGATGGGGGTGCACATGAGCCATGCGGCCGAGAGCAGCGTGATGAGCGCGAAGATCGGGAAGAGGTATTGCCAGTTGCCCAGCGTGCCGGCGGCGAATGCGGCGATGAAGGGGCCGCAGAACGACGAGACCGCCTTGACGACCTGGCCTGCGGTCAGCGAACTGGTCAGCGCGTCCCCCTTGACCACGTTGGTGAGCAGCGGGTTGAGCGACACTTGGAGGATCGTATTGCCGATGCCCAGCAGCACGAATGCCGTCATGCACGTGGCAAGGTTGTAGTGTACGAACGGGATCAGCATACCAATGGCCGTGATGCCGTTGCTGATCTGTACCATGTTCTTGCGGCCGAGGCGGTTCATGGCGAGGGCCGCCGGAATCGAAAGCAGCAGGAACCAGATGAAAACCATCGAGGGGATGAATCCGGCGAGGGTCTCGCTGAGCCCGAAATCTTGCTGGACATAGCTGGTCGAGATACCGACCACGTCGCAGAAGCCCATGACGAAGAAACCGAACAGGACGGGCAGTAATTTGTGGAGTGACTTGTTCATTTGGGTTGTGGTGTTTGTCAGCCGTTGATGAATTCGATCGAGTAGGTGAAGCTGTCGGCGCGGTAATAGCCGATGTTATATTCCACCGGGGTGTCGTTTACGTCGAGCACGAAGCGTTTGCGGACGAGGATCGGCTCCCCTTCGTTGATGTCGAGCTTTTCGGCCAGCTCCGCGTTTGCGCTGCGGGCATATACCATCTCGCGCGAGGTCTTGACGACGATGCCGTAATTCTTCCGGAGGTTTTCGTAGAGCGGGAGTGCCATGTCTTCTTCCCCGGTCATCGGGATCGCGGGGTTGAAATAGGAGATGAAATAGACGAACGGCAGGTTCGGACGTCCGCGCAGGCGCTCCAGGCACAGCAGCCTGGCTCCTTCCGGGGCATTGAGAAACTCGGAAGCCTCGGCGGGCGGCGTCTTGCGGCTGATGTGCAGTTCGAAATTCTGCACGACCATGCCCTGTGCGTGCATCTCCTGCGAAAAACTCATCCAGTTGCGGGCGTTGCTCATCACGTTCTGGGGCGCCACGGTCGTCCCGTATCCTTTCTTGCGGATGAGCAGCCCTTCGAACACCAGCCGGTTGATGGCCTGCCGCAGGGTGTTGCGCGAGATGTTCAGTTCTTTGGATAGCTCCACCTCGTTGGGAAGCAGTTTGCCTTTGCGGTACTCTTCCTGCTGGATCATCTGTCGCAGCAGATCCTCGGCCTGCTGGTGCAGCGGTTTGGAAGAGTTCGGGTCGAGTTGTAATTTCATATCGTTCGGGCTTTTGTGTTATCCCCGGATTATAGCCGTGCCGGGATCGGCGTATAGCATGGCGCGTAGGGCGGTTTGCTGCGGGCATCGGCGCAGGCCTTTCCCGGGGGGCTTTCCCCTGAGTCATTCCTGAGGGGAATCTTTACCCTGTTCGACCCGCTATGTTCACTTTTGTGTCTTGTATATGTTCTTATATTTGTCAATATGTTCATGCAAATAAACGTAAAATATCCGAATTGTCAAAATCTATGTTCCCGATAATGTCGGTACAGGGCGGATATTTTTTTCAAAAGCCTCGTTCGTTGCCTGTCATTGTCCTGTATTACTGGTGATTGCGTTTTTTTTGCGGCCGATTGCCGTTTTTTTTGCCCGGGCCGAGCCTGCTCGCGGTTTTGTCCGTATCCGGATGGTGCCGCGCCCAGTCTGCGCCCGGTCGCTGCAGGATGATAGAGGGGGATATTTGTGGATGCAGGGGACGGATTCCGATAAAAAAATAAGGATGGACTTGTGTCCATCCTTACCGGGGTTGTGGAGAATACCAGGGTCGAACTGGTGACCTCTTGCATGCCATGCAAGCGCTCTAGCCAACTGAGCTAATCCCCCGTTGTGGGTGCAAAGATAACGGAAATTTTTTTATTTCCAAATAGCGGCCGGAAAAAATCGACCGCAGGATTACCATTGCTGCCGTTCGGGGGGGGGGGAGGGCGGGGCGTCCGGTATCGTTTTTTTGTCCGCCATGCGGATTATAAGGCTGTTTCCGCATTTTCGCAAGCATCTCCGCTGTCCGGGGGGCTTTCGTACCGGCAGGCGGGGGCATACTGGAGGCCGCCGGGCAATCCTTCCTCCGGGGTGCCGTTTGTTTGTCCCGCCCCAAGGAAAAAGCCGGCGCTTCGAGCGCCGGCTTTCCCGTATGCCGGGATGCCTCCCGGATCAGTGTCGTGCCTGTTAAGTTATTCGATTTCCCACGTGGCGCCCGAATGCAGCAGCTCGTCCACCGAGCGGATCTTGCTCTGTGCCTTGACCTTCTCGACCTGCCGGGCCACCTCGCGGTCGTAAACCGTGGCGTCCTCGACGGCGCGGATCACGCCCAGGGCAACGGGGTATTCGGGATATTTCATCGCCGCCAGCATCGAGTGCAGCGTCGTGTGGGCGTCGTGCGTCAGCACATCGTCCAGCGTGTAGCCGTCCTGGCCGACGGTCACGACCTTGAGCTTCATGTCCTCGAAGACGATTCCCTTCTCCATGTTGGCCCCGAACAGCATTTTCCCGCCGTGGCGCAGCGTGATCGTACGTTCGGCGCGCGTAGCCTTGTCGGCGGCGAATGCAGCGTGGGTCTTGTCGTTGAAAATCACGCAGTTTTGCAGTACTTCGATCACCGACATGCCTTTGTGCATCGCAGCGGCCACCATGCACTCCTTCGAAAGCTGCACCTCCATGTCGACCGAGCGGGCGAAGAACGTGCCTTTGGCGCCGATCACCAGTTCGCCGGGGTTGAACGGCTTTTCGACCGTGCCGTAGGGCGAGGTCTTGGTGATCTTGCCCAGCTTCGAGGTGGGGGAGTACTGCCCCTTGGTGAGGCCGTAGATCTCGTTGTTGAAGAGTATGACGTTCAGGTCGACATTGCGGCGGATGGCGTGTATGAAGTGGTTGCCGCCGATGGCCAGCGAGTCGCCGTCGCCCGTGGTGACCCAGACGCTGAGGCGCGGGTTGGCGACCTTGACGCCCGTGGCCACGGCGTTGGCGCGGCCGTGCACCGAATGGAACCCGTAGGTCTTCATGTAATAGATGAACCGCGACGAGCAGCCGATGCCCGACACGAACGTGAAAAGATTGTGCGGCGTGTCGGTCGCGTCGGCGATCTCGGGCAGCGCGCGCTGTACGGCGCTGAGGATGGCGTGGTCGCCGCATCCGGGGCACCAGCGTACCTCCTGGTCGCTTTTGAAATCCGCGGGGGTGTATTTGTATTCTGCCATGGCGTTATTTCAATAAGGATTCGAATTTTTGGCAAAGCTCTGCAACCGTGAAGGGCAGGCCCTCGCACTTGTTGTACTGTTCGTAGCGGAACTCCTGCAAACTCTGGCGCAGATAGTTGGCGAACTGCCCTTCGTTCAGCTCGCAGACGACGATCTTGCGGAATTTCGAGAATATCTCGCGTACGCCGTGCGGCAGCGGGTTGATGTAGTTGAAATGGCACAGCGAAACGCGCTTGCCTTCGGCGCGCATCTGGTCGACGGCGTTTTGCAGGTGTCCGCGCGTACCTCCCCAGCCGACCACCAGCAGGTCGCCTTCCGGGGCGCCCCATACGGCCTGTGCCGGGATGTCGTCGACGGCTTTCGCCACCTTTTCGGCGCGGGTGCGTACCATTTTCTGGTGGTTCGACGGGTCGTGCGAGATACAACCCTTTACGCAGTCCTTTTCAAGGCCGCCGACACGATGTTCCAGTCCCGTCTTGCCGGGGAATGCCCAGCCGCGGGCCAGGTTTTCGTTGCGCACGTAGGGCATGAAACCGCCTTCGGGGGCCTCGTCCACGATCGGCGGGGTGATGG
>ERZ791645.1737-NODE-1737-length-12672-cov-3.021400_pt1 | contig 12672 bp, 10 predicted proteins | sample MGYA00509939_ERZ791645 | MGnify/ENA primary metagenome ERZ791645 (study PRJEB30046, sample SAMN00715249) | human gut metagenome | study: EMG produced TPA metagenomics assembly of the A metagenome-wide association study of gut microbiota in type 2... | reverse complement strand
TTTTGTCCACCCTTTAAGAATCACTGAAAATCTTAAAATGCCGATGGAACCCGTATTTATCGGGCTCCATCGGCATTAAAACCAACACGAAATGTCCTATAAGCCCCAAATTAAATTACCGCGATGTCCACCCTTTAAGAATTACTGAAGATCTTAAAATACCTATGAAACCCGATAAATACAAGCCTCATCGGCCATAAAATCACCACGAAATGTCGTATAGCCTATCACACCCCACGGTAAGCCGGACATAAAAAAAGAGCAGTGCCGAAGCACTGCCCTTTTAGATTAAGCGATGTTCATTAAGCTGCTATTAGCCAACGGTGAACAGCGGATCGCCGCCCTGTACGGACTGGCCTTCCTGAGCCTGCATGGAGGTGATCTTGCCATCGCATGGAGCCATGATCGGGTTGCCCATCTTCATAGCTTCGAGTACGAGGACTTCGTCGCCTGCTGCTACTGCATCACCAACATGTTTGTTGATGCGGATGACTTTACCAGGCATTGGAGCTTCTACGGATTCGCCTGCACCTGCAGGAGCTGCTGCCGGAGCCGGAGCTGCTGCTGCAGCGCCGCCGTCTTTAACTACTACATCGTAATCCTGGCCGTTAACTGTTACAGTAAATTTTCTCATTGTCTTTCCTCCTAAATGATTGTACTTTCAACTTTCAATTAGAACTGCTGGTTGCCGGAAACGCCCGCAATGCGAGCTGCGGAAGTCCAGCCAGGTCTAGCTGCCGGGCGGATGGAGACGATTTCGCCGCCACCCATAGCAACGATAGCAGCAGCGATAGCTGCTACGACTGCACCATTGTTAGCTGCTGCTGCAGGAGCTGCTGCTCTTGCTGCTGGAGCTGCTGCCTTTTTAGGAGCTGGTGCCGGTGCTGCGGACTGATTGAGAGATGAACGTACCTGCCAGATCATGATCAGGGCAATTACTGCAACGATAGCAGCAAAAACCGCGATATACATAACTGTACTGTTATCCATCTGTACCCATCCTTTCAATATAGAGATTTAAGCGGCAAATATTAGAGCGGAATGTTTCCGTGTTTCTTTGCCGGATGTACTTCGTGCTTGGAAGCAAGCATCTTCAGTGCATTGATGATTGTTGGGCGGGTATTTCTTGGATCGATTACTGCATCTACATAGCCACGTTCTGCAGCTTTGTAAGGAGTAGCGAATTCCTCGACATATTCCTTTGTGCGTTCTTCTTTGTTCGGGTCTTTCTTGAAGATGATGTTAGCTGCGCCTGCAGGTCCCATAACTGCGATTTCAGCGGTTGGCCAAGCAAATACCTGGTCAGCGCCCTGTTCACGGGAGCACATAGCGATGTAGGAGCCGCCGTAAGCTTTACGCAGAATCATGGTGATCTTCGGAACTGTAGCTTCGCAGTATGCGAACAGCATCTTAGCGCCGTGACGAATTACGCCGGCATATTCCTGCTGTTTGCCAGGCAGGAAGCCAGGAACGTCGACAACGTTCAGAACCGGAATGTTGAAGCAGTCGCAGAAACGAATGAAGCGAGCTGCTTTATCGGATGCGTTGTAGTCAAGGCAGCCTGCCATGAATGCTGGCTGGTTAGCAATGATACCAACAGTCTGTCCGTCCATACGAGCGAAGCAGGTGATGATGTTCTTTGCGAATTCCTTAGCTACATCGTAGTATTCGCCATTATCAACAATGGATTTCAGTACATCATACATATTGTACGGTGCATTGGAGCTTTCCGGCATGATGGTGTCCAGAGCTGGATCAGTTCTGGTCGGATCGTCTCCGGTTTCTACGATCGGAGCGTCTTCCATGTTGTTGCTCGGGAGGAAGCTGAGCAGGTAACGAATCTGTTTAATGCAGTCTTCGTCGTTTTCAGCTGCGAACTGAGCTACGCCGGATGTACGGTTATGGGTCATAGCGCCGCCGAGTGCTTCAGCGGTGATCTTTTCGCCGGTGACGGATTCAACGACAGCCGGGCCGGTCAGGAACATCTGGGATGTTTTCTTAACCATGTAAATGAAGTCGGTCAGAGCCGGGGAGTAAACAGCGCCGCCTGCGGACGGTCCCATGATTGCAGAAATCTGCGGGATTACGCCGGAAGCGATGGTGTTGCACCAGAAAATCTTGCCGTAGCCGGAGAGGGCATCGACAGCTTCCTGAATACGAGCTCCGCCGGAATCGTTCAGGCCTACGCAAGGTGCACCGACTTTGAGAGCCAGTTCATTTACGTGAACGATCTTTGCAGCGTGCATTTCACCAAGGGAGCCGCCTTCAACGGTGAAGTCCTGAGCGAATGCAAATACCAATCTTCCATCAACAGTGCCGTAACCTGTTACAACGCCTTCGCCCGGGAGATCTTTCTTTTCCTGGCCGAAGTTGTGGCAGCGGGATTTTACGAGGGCATTGACTTCAACGAAAGTGCCTTCATCAAACAGAAGAGCGAGTCTTTCACGAGCGGTCAGTTTGCCTTTTGCATGCTGTTTTTCAACACGTTTTTCGCCACCCATAGCCTCAACATGAGCGAGGTTCTTATGGAGAAGTTCAATTCTTTCTTCAACAGTTGCCATTCTTACACCTCCAAAAATATTAGGGTCCCCCGCAAGGGGGATGACTCGCCCAAAACGGGCGAATCATTTGCCATCATTCAACTTATTTATTGAAGGACGGGCCGCCAGGGCGTTCTGTCAGTTCAAGCAGAAGGCCGGTAGCCTTTGGATGCAAGAATGCGATGTGACAGCCGCCTGCACCGACACGCCATTTCTTGTCGATGAGCGGAACTTCTTTAGCCTGCAGATCTGCGAGGCATGCTTCGATGTCGTCAACACGAAGAGCAACATGCTGGAAGCCGTTCTTGCCGCCGTTGGATTTTTCAATGAAACGAGCGATCGGGCCATCCGGAGTTGTGGAACCCAGGAATTCGAGTTCGCAAGCTTCGGTCTGCGGGGATGGTTTGAAGAAGCTTGTTGTTACATGCTGATCTTCAACGGTTTCATCCGGCAGGGATGGATCCAGTCCCAGAATGTCTTTCATCTGCTGTTTAATAAGAGCCAGGTCTTTAACAGCTACGCCTACATGATCGACACACAAAACTTTGAATGCCATAATAACTCCTCCTTTATAAATTATTTGAATATTTTGTCCACGATGGAATCGACGACAGTGAATGGATCAGTTTTCCTTTCAAATACGTCTTCCACGTAGCCATTGAATTCACCCGTCTTGGAGACATTTTCTTCAATATGACGGGAAATGCGGTCGTGAATCATTTCGAGCATCTCGCTGCGTGCGCGTTCGCGTCTGCGTTCTTCCAGCAAGCCGGATTCTTCGAGATACTTCCTATGATCACCCAGAGCTGCTACTACATCTTCTACACCCTGGTCTTTGTTCGCGATCGTTCTTTCGATCGGTGGACGCCAGTTCTGAGCTTCGCCCAGATCGAGCATCATTTCGATCTCAACATTCAAACGATCTGCGCCGTCGCGATCACATTTATTGATGACAAATACGTCACCGATTTCAAGGATACCAGCCTTGATTGCCTGAATATCGTCGCCAAGTCCGGGTACGAGCACAACAAGTGTGGTATCCGCATTCTTAACGATATCGACTTCGGACTGTCCTACGCCTACTGTTTCGATGAAAATAACATCGAGACCGAAAGCATCCATCAGTTTAACCGCATCTGCGGTCTTGCGGGACAAACCCCCGAGACTGCCGCGTGTACCCATACTACGGATATAAACACCCTTATCCAACGTCAGGTCGTTCATACGAATACGGTCACCAAGAATGGCGCCGCCCGAGAACGGACTGGTAGGATCGACAGCGACGATGCCTACTGTTTTACCCTGTTTGCGATACTGCTTTATGAGGGCATCAGACAGTGTGCTCTTACCCGCACCAGGCGCACCAGTGATACCGATGACCTGAGCACGACCGGTATGGTGATAGATATCTTTCATGATATCTTCAAAACCATCACGTTCGTCTTCAACGATGGTAATTGCTCTCGCTAAGGCGCGTCTATTTCCATTCCAAAAATCTTTCATAGAAAATTCCATGGATACACCGCCTTTTCGAGGAGTAAATCTAGAGAAATAAATAGTTGTAAAGGGCTGAGAGTGTACCCTACCCAGCCCTTTGACAGCTAAATTACACTAATAAACCGCCAGTGGTAGTCTAAAAGCTTATTTTACGTTTGCTTTGATGAAGTCAATAACTTCCTTGGTTGGTGTGCCAGGTGTGAAGATTGCCTTTACGCCTGCTTTTTCCAGACCTGGGATATCAGCAGCCGGAATTACGCCGCCGCCGATAACGAGTACGTCGCCCATGCCTTTAGCTTCGAGAGCTTTGACAACTTCCGGGAACAGTGTGTTGTGAGCGCCGGACAGCAGGGACAGTGCTACTACATCAACGTCTTCTGCGTCAGCTGCTTCAACGATCTGTTCAACGGTCTGGCGAAGACCTGTGTAAATAACTTCCATGCCTGCATCACGGAGTGCACGGGCAATAACCTTTGCGCCGCGATCATGTCCATCAAGACCCGGTTTAGCTACGAGTACTCTGATACGTTTATCTGCCATTGTTAATTACCTCCAGAACTATTTCCGATTATCGAATTAAAGTGTGTTGTGCGGTTTGTATTCGCCGAATACCTTACGGAGTACTCCGCAGATTTCGCCGAGGGAGCAATAAGCACGTACGCAGTCGAGAATAACTGGCATCAGGTTTACTTCTTCATCAGCAGCTGCAACTTCCAGCTTCTTCAGTTCTTCCTGAACCTTAGCGTTATCACGTTCTGCTTTAACTTTAGCCAGTTTGTTCTTCTGGAATTCACCAGCGGAGGAGTCAACCTTCAGCAGGCCTTCAACCGGTGGTTCTTCCATTGTGAACTTGTTGACGCCAACGATTGTCTTTTCGCCGGATTCAACAGCCATTTGCCAAGCATAAGCGGAGTCCTGAATTTCCTTCTGGATATAGCCTTTATCAATAGCTTCTACAGCGCCGCCCATTTCATCGATCTTTCTGATGTATTCTTTAGCTTCAGCTTCGATAGCGTTGGTCATAGCTTCAACATAGTAGGAGCCGCCGAGCGGATCAACTACGTCAGCCAGGCCGGATTCATAAGCAACGATCTGCTGTGTACGCAGAGCGATGGTTACGGATTCAGTGGTTGGCAGAGCCAGAGCTTCATCGCGGGAGTTGGTGTGCAGGGACTGGGTTCCGCCCATAACAGCTGCTGCTGTCTGCAGAGCAACACGAACGATGTTGTTGTTTGGCTGCTGAGCTGTCAGCATGGAGCCTGCGGTCTGGGTGTGGAAACGCAGTTTCATGGATTTCGGGTTTTCAGCGTGGAATCTTTCTTTCAGGATTGTAGCCCACAGACGACGGGAAGCGCGGAATTTAGCGACTTCTTCGAGTACGTTGTTGTGTGCATTCCAGAAGAAGGACAGACGCGGAGCGAATTCATCGATGTGCATGCCAGCTTTCAGAGCTGCTTCGATGTAAGCGATACCATCAGCGATGGTGAATGCGATTTCCTGAGCAGCGGTGGAACCAGCTTCACGGATGTGGTAACCGGAAATGGAGATGGTGTTCCACTTCGGAACGTTCTTGGAGCAGTATTCGAAAATGTTGGTGATTAAACGCATGGATGATTTAACCGGGAAAATGTAGGTGCCGCGAGCGGAGTATTCCTTCAGAATATCGTTCTGAATGGTGCCGCGGAGTGCGGAAGCAGGAACGCCCTGTTTTTCGGCAACTGCAATGTACATAGCGAGCAGAACGGATGCCGGTGCGTTGATGGTCATGGATGTGGAAACTTTGCCCAGGTCGATCTGATCGAACAGGATTTCCATATCTTTCAGGGTATCAATAGCAACGCCTACTTTACCAATTTCGCCTTCAGCCATCTTATCATCGGAGTCATAACCGATCTGGGTTGGAAGGTCGAATGCTACGGACAGACCAGATCCGCCGTTAGCAATCAGGTAACGATAACGTTTGTTGGATTCTTCAGCGGTTGCGAAGCCTGCATACATACGCATGGTCCAGAGACGGCCACGATACATGGTCGGCTGTACGCCACGGGTGTATGGATATTCGCCCGGGAAACCGAGGTCTCTTTCATAATCAAAACCTTCGAGATCGAGTGGTGTGTACAGGTTTTTGTGTTTAAGACCAACTCTTTCCGGATGTTTTGCCGTCTGTTTTGCATATTCTGCATTGTAGGCATCAAGTTTAGCTTTCAGGGATTCGTTAGACATGAGTTCATCTTCCTCCTAAAAAAGTAAGTAAGTAACTTCTGGGAAAAAACTTCCCATCATTTATCAGCGGTGGCGTCTTTATGCTCTTCTCACTGTTTTCTAAGGGAGCTTCTTTCCGGTCCAGGGCCCGCAACGCCTTCTCCGCTGCAGCGCTTTTAAAGTCTTCTTGCAGCGGTTTCAGGACACTTGCGAAACCCATGTATATGACACTGTCAATGGGCAGTCATCATCATAGATTATTATACCGTACTGAGTTTATTTGTAAAGCATTAAAAATTTTAATACAGCACTAAATTATTTCTTGAAGTGCATATCGCCGGTTTCTGCCAGGCTTTCATGGAATTTGAAAGCTTCCGGAAGAATGTGCGGGGTCTGGCTGTGGCCGCATGCAGCAACTGCTCTTTCATAGTAGTCCATGAGCTGATCTCTGTAGGACGGATGAGCAACGTTGTTGATGATAACCTTTGCTCTTTCTTTCGGGCTCAGGCCGCGAACATCTGCGACACCCTGTTCAGAGATGAATACATGTGTATCATGTTCGGTGTGGTCAACATGGGAGCACATCGGAACAACTGCGGAGATCTTGCCGCCCTTAGCGGAGCTGTGGCAGAAGAAACAGGACAGGAATGCGTTACGAGCGAAGTCGCCGGAACCGCCGATGCCGTTCATCAGCTTGGTGCCTGTTACATGGGTGGAGTTTACGTGACCGTAAATATCCATTTCAAGAGCGGTGTTCATGCCGATAACGCCGATACGACGAACAACTTCACCGTTGTTGGAGATTTCCTGCGGACGCAGAACGATCTTCTTGTTGTATTTTTCGATGTTGTCATAGAAGCGTTTCAGACCTTCCGGAGATGGGGACAGGGAAGTACCGGAAATCATGTCGATCTTATCTTTGTCGATCAGGTCGAACATGCCGTCCTGGATAACTTCGGTGTATACGGACAGGTTCTTGAACTGGGATTCAACGAGGCCATGGATAACTGCGTTAGCAACGTTGCCTACGCCAGACTGCAGCGGGAGCAGGTTTTCCGGAAGTCTGCCATGTTTAACTTCGTTGGCCAGGAATTCTACAAGGTTGTTGCCCATTGCTTCAGCGTCGTCATCGAGCGGAGCCAGTGCACGGGTTACGTCTGGCATATCGCATGGAACGATAGCTACGATCTTGGACGGATCGCATTTGATGTACGGTGTGCCGATACGGTCGCCAGCGTGGAGAATCGGAATCGGTTCGCAGTGCGGCGGGTTCTTACGCATGTAAATATCAGCCATGCCTACGAGGCCGAGTGGCTGAGTGGTGTTAACTTCGACAATGACTTTCTTAGCGGTGTCTACGTATACCGGAGAGTTGCCGATAGCGGTTGTCGGGTAGATTTCGCCGTTCGGTCCGATCTTGCATGCTTCAACGACTGCGAAGTCCGGGCCGGTTACGCGTTCGCCTTTAACGTTGGTGAAGAAGCCAGCACGAACCTGCTGTGCTACATGAGACAGATGCAGGTCATAGTAGCTTACCTGGCCATTGTTGATGGCTTTCCTCAGGTTAGCGTTTGTCTGGTAAGGCATACGAACTCTGACGCCGTTTACAGCAACCAGTTCGGTATCGATCTGGGAACCGGTGGAAGCGCCTGTCCAGATATCTACCTGGAACGGGGTCTGTTTCATGCGTTCTGCGAGTTCATGCATTGTAATTTTCGGATAGCCGCATGGCGTAAATCCGGAAATACCGATGATGTCCCCTGCATTGATCATAGCTGCAGCTGCTGCGCCTGGCATGACCTTGGAGAGAAGGCTCTTGTCCTCAATCCTGCTAAGGAATTCACTATCATTGGTGTCGATCATTACTATCATCCTCCCAAAAATAAAATAATATATAAAAGTCCACAGCTTGATTTACCTGCTTTTGCTGCAGATCTTTTTACCTCAGTAAAAAACACAGTCTATACGAGACGGGAATGTTTTCTTCTCTTTATCGAAAATGTTCGGTAAACATTTACTTCAAAAAATCCATTTCCTAATCTAATTCATCATACTGACTGCATTTTTATTTACCTTATCACCTTTATCATTATACCACATTTTCTGAGATTGTATCCCCTAAAATAGGTTCTCTGTTTCTTAATTTCTATTATGGGTCATATAAATAATTCCTATTAGACAAATTATGATTTACATGTTGTATAACATGAAATTTACAGAAAACCATAATCATATATTTCTATTTTTCGTTTGCATGACTTATGCATGAAGCCCACAAACCCGCCAGACTCCAGAAACAAAATGATACGGAACGGCTAAAAAGTACATGGTCTCCGAAGCTGATAATGGCAATCAAGATGACGGCAAGCATGCCGCCTAGGCCCATGGCACGGTCAAAGGCAGTCTCCCCCCCTTTGAAAATCCTGTAGGCGATGATACCCTGCGCAAAGAAAGCAGCCAGGAATGCAAGGCCACCCGGGATCCCTACTTCGGCCAGCATGTTCAGGTACATGTTGTGTGCATGGAAAATCAGTACATTGTCATTCTGTATAAAGAAATTGTAATCCGGGTATGCGAGGAAATACGATCCCCAGCCGATGCCCAGAAGAGGATGTTCTTCAATCATGGCTCTCGTGCTTTCCCAGAGAGCGAAGCGAAGATCGACGGACGTGTCATCCCCCCTGAAAAGGGAAAGGAAACGTTCGGCAATCTGTCCGTGATAAAAGAGAAGGCCAATCGGAACGAGCAGGAATAAAAGACCGAATCTCTTATCATGGAAAATGGCAAGGCCTGCCACGATGCCGCCGGCTGCCACCCACGCGCCTCTGGAATAGGTAAGCGCCAGGCAGGTAAGGAGCACCAGCAGGACGATTCCGAAAATGTACTTTCTTCTCCCCTTCTTCTCATAGAGGAAGAAAGAGGAAAGCGCACTGATGATCATCAGAAGGTAAGCGCCTAGAAGGTTCGGATTCTCCAGCGTCGAATACATGCGGCGGCGGAGAAGCGGGAAACGCTCCGGATCGACCCAGCTCTGCGCGGTAAGATCCTTTGCCATGTCATGGGCATCCGCATACTGGAAGAAACCGTAAGCGGCTACACAGAGAGCACCTGCCAGGAAGGCATAGAGCGCCTTTTCCTTTTCCCTGACCGTACGGATCGTGGAAAAGACCATGAGATAGACGGCCGCATAAAGAAGCGGCTGGAGCAACCAGTTGAAAATCGAGAAGAAGCTGTCCTTGGATACGGCCGTGGACAGAAGCGAACACGCTAAAAAGACGGCTCCTGCTCCCCAGTATGGAGGGACGCGGAAGGACACTTCCTTTGATGTACGCCAGTTGACCAGCCACAGGATGAGGGCCGGGATGAGGGGCGCATAGAAAAGGAATGGATTCAGCGGAATCAGGAACAGCGTCAAATATAAAAGATATAGGACATGCTCGCGCGAGCATGCTTTATGCATCAGGCCAAAAAAACCCATTTCCACCTCCGGCTAATAAATTCTATAAAAGGAACCACTTTGTTCCGTATCTCATTATAATAGACTGATTCTTTTAGGGCAACGGCACGCCCTTTCGTCCTTTTCTTCTTTAAAGCGCTTTTTCTTCACTTTTTCTCTCTTTTACTTTCGTATTCTCAAAATAACAATTTTAAAATTTTCTTGACGCTTTCATGACGAAATGCTATAGTATGTCCAACTTGATACAAGCGATGAAGAGAAGAGTACGCGGAAAGAAAGCCAAAGAGAGTCCCGAATGGTGAGAAGGGACGCCGGACATCCGCCGAACATGGCCTTGGAGCATGCGCCGCCGAATGATGAAGCGGCCCGGGAGTTCCCGTTACAGGACAGGAGTGCCTTGCACTTCACAAGGTCTTTCCGGCGACGGAAAGGCGAACATGGGTGGTACCACGAAACAGAATCCTTCGTCCCGTCGGGAAGAGGGATTTTTTTGTACCCGGAATCGTTATTTCCACGAAATCATAAGGAGGACTTACTATGAACTACCGCAAAACTCTCGCCGTTTCCCTCGCTGCTCTTGCTGCCGCTGGTCTCATCGCCGGCTGCGGCGGAGAAAAACCGGCTGCTTCCAAGGCTGCAGGCTCCGCTTCCAAAACAACGACCATCAAAGTCGGCGTCTCCCCCGTTCCGCATGAACAGATCGTCAATGCAGTGAAGGATCAGCTTGCCAAGAAAGGCATCAATGTAGAAATCGTCGAATTCACTGACTATGTCCAGCCGAACCTGGCCCTGAACGACAAGAGCCTTGACGCAAACTTCTTCCAGCACAAACCATATCTGGATGAATTCTGCAAATCCAGAGGCCTGAAGCTTGCTTCCGTCGGTGCTGTTCATCTTGAACCAATGTCCGTTTTCTCCAATAAGTACAAATCCCTCGCTGAACTGCCGGACGGCGCATCCATTGCCATTCCGAACGATCCGACCAATGGCGGCCGGGCTCTCCTCGTCCTCCAGTCTGCCGGCCTGATCAAACTCCGTGACGGTGCTCCTGTCACTGCTACCCCGCAGGATATTGCTGAAAACCCGCACAACCTGAAGTTCTCCGAACTCGAAGCTCCGCAGCTCCCAAGATCCCTGGCTGACGTCGATGCTGCTGTCATCAACATAAACTTCGCTCTGGAAGCCAAGCTGAATCCGAAGGATGCCATCTACACAGAAAGCAAGGACTCCCCGTACGCTAACATCGTAGCTGTAAGAGCTGGCGATGAAAACCGTCCGGAAATCCAGGAACTGATGAAAGCGCTCACCAGCCCTGAATCCAAGAAATTCATCGAAGACACCTACAAAGGCGCTGTCATTCCTGCATTCTGATCAACTAATTAAGGAAATAGAAAAAGACCGTGGATCTGATTTCCATGGTCTTTTTTACTGGCACTATACTATAGCCGCCCGCAAAAAAGAGGCCCCGGGATTTCCGGAGAGCCTCTTCTTTTATTATATATATACTATATATATGTATTTTTGCTATAAGCCCTTATTTCAGGACTGTTCCGTCCGCGAGGGTAATGGTGTGGCCGTTGAAGTTGATGGTGCCAAGGTTGTTGACGGTGGTTGCCTGGCTGTCAGCGGTGAGGTTCCATACAGAGCCTGCTCCGATGAAGATGTCGGCATTGGTCTTGTACTTTTCGCCGCCCTGTGCGTTCGGGATGATGGTGATGGCGCCTGTCCATACGGAGTTGTTTCTAAGGGTCAGGTTGACGTCGGAAATCGTATCGACGACAATATCGCCATTCAGTGTCTCTTCATCAGCAATCAGTTCGACATGGCCGCCGTTAGCGCCCGGGGTGCCCCAGCCGTAAGCGCCGTCATTGCCAAGGGCTGAGAGGATCGGAAGGCCCGGATCCTGCTGGAGGGTTGTCTTCTTCAGCGTGATGCGGTTATGTGTACCGGTGACAAGGAACATGCCGCCGTGATGGGAAATCAGGGTGGAGCCTGTTGCATTGAACTGCTGTACACCCATGGTTCCGATAGCGGAAGGATCAGCGTAGAGAACGATGTTGTACGGTACGGACCCTGTTTCATTGCCTTCGAGCGTGGAGTTTTCAAGGGAAAGCGTATTGTTGTTGCGGACAACGGCTGCCTTGGTGTTCTGTGCGTTCACGCTGCTGTTTGTCAGTGTGACGTCGCCATTGACGTATGCGCCGTGGGAGTCCTTGCCAGTCGTGGTGAAATGGCTGCTTTCAGCAAGAATCATGCCGCCGTTCTGGGATACCTTCATAGCCGGGGATGCATAGCCGGATGTGGAAACGGTCGTGTTAACGACTTTCATCATGGCTCTTTCTGCTGTTTCAAGGGCAGGAGAATTGTTTCCTGTCGTTGTAACGGTGGAATCGGTCAGGTTGAGGTAGGTTCCCTTGCTGTATCCGAATGCGCCCGGTGCGCCGAGAGCAGAGGATGTGATGGATGCCTTGGTGAATGCGCCGTGGCCGCCATGGGTGACAAGGAGTGCTGCGTTCATGCCGTACTGATTGGAGCTTTCTGTATTCGTAGCATCGCCGGTCTTTGTGAATGTGTCGCCTGCTGCGCTCATGTAAGCGTAGGAAACGCGAAGTGCATTCTGGTCAGCGGTTGTAGACGTATAAGTCTGAGCATCATAAGTGCCGTCTGTTTCAATCGTTGCTGCGCTTGTTCCCTGATCAGCCGTGTACTTGGCAGTCTGCGCCGGTGTCGGTGCGGGCTCGGGTTCCGGCTCCGGTTCAGGAGCTGGTGTGGGCTCAGGTTCAGGAATGGGTTCCGGGGCAGGAGCCGGTTCTGGTTCAGCCGGTTTCGGAGCTTCCGGAGAAAGGTTCTTGAATGTGCCGGCTTCTACGGCTTTTTCAACATCCGGCAGTGTCAGGGACATGCCTTTCAGAAGTGCTTCAGTGTAGTTGACTTCCGGCTGAGCAGCCTCGGCCGGAGTGCCTGCGGCAGCTGTCG
>ERZ791645.1733-NODE-1733-length-12714-cov-4.206335_pt1 | contig 12714 bp, 12 predicted proteins | sample MGYA00509939_ERZ791645 | MGnify/ENA primary metagenome ERZ791645 (study PRJEB30046, sample SAMN00715249) | human gut metagenome | study: EMG produced TPA metagenomics assembly of the A metagenome-wide association study of gut microbiota in type 2... | reverse complement strand
CTTCAAACCGTGAGAGCGGTTTCGGACGCTATGATATAATGCTTGAACCAAAAGACAAACAGACTCAAAAATATCCGGGAATAGTTATAGAATTTAAAGTGATAAATCCAAGAAAAGAGAACTCACTTGAAGAAACTGTTGAAGCTGCACTAAAACAGATAGAAGATAGGAACTATGATGCAGAACTGATAAACCGTGGAGTAAACAAGGAAAACATACATCATTACGGATTTGCGTTTAAAAGTAAGGAAGTGTTGATAGATGGTAGGTAGATATTTTCGGAACCGAAAATATCGTAAGAAAAAGTTTCGTGTGAGGATTTTGGCAATTTAGGATGCGAAGCATTGCCAAAATCTGTTGCAGTTTGTTTTTTAAACTGCGACAAAGAGGTGTTGATAGACGGACAGTAGATAAACTTGACATTTGTAAAATAAAAATATTAAAAATGAAGATAATTCAGACAGCATAGGCGAGGAAATGCTGTCTGTTTTGAAATTAGAAATACTGGTTATAAAAAATGAAAACAGGATGAGGAATGAAAATGGAAATACAGATTGCAATATGTGATGATGAGGATAAGATTTGTTTACAGTTAAAAGACATACTTGGAAGTATATCAGATGAAAAAAGTGTAGAGTTTATAATACAAATATTTCAATGTGGAGAAGATTTATGTAAATCTTTAAAAGATAAAGATTATGATTTGATTTTTCTTGATATTGAACTGCCTAAAATAAATGGCATTGAGGTTGGAAAATATATAAGAGAAAAATTGAATAATGAAATTGTGCAGATAGCATATATATCAGCAAAAACAGAATATGCAATGGAATTGTTTGATTACAGACCTATTAATTTTTTGCAAAAACCATTAGATAAAGAAAAGGTGCTTAAGGTAATAGACAAATATATGATATTGAGAGAGCAGGACAATTATATATTTAGTTATAAGAAAAACAGAGAATTTTTTGATATACCAATGTCTGAAATAATGTATTTTGAAAGTAGTTATCGTAAAGTTAAAGTATATATGAGAAATGGAGAGGATGAGTTTTATGATTCGCTGGATAAGGTATATAAAAAGTTAAAGGCAAAGAATTTTTTGTTTATACATAAATCAATAATTGTTAATTACAATTTTATAAGAAAGATGGCATATGAGGAAGTTACTCTTTTCGACGGAACAGTATTACCTATAAGCCAGATTCGTAGAAAGGCAATAAGGAAAATGTATATGGAGATAAGGAGAAAAGGAATTTAATGGAGAGTTTACTGGAAAATATATTACATTTAGGAATTGATGTTTTTGATATATATATAATATACAGATATATGACTATATTTTTTGATGGAAGATGCAATGATAAACATCTGACGTTTTGTGCGTATCTGTTGAAATTTGGAATTGGTGTTGCATCAAGATATGTGCATTTTATAATGCCTGTAAATATGCTTATTTACCTTGTAAGCAATTTTTTGATAACACTTGGATATGTTTCAAAGATTTCTAAAAAGATTTTGGTTATAAGTATAATTTATCTGTCATCATTTATATCTGAGATTATGGTTGCAATGGTAATAGGTGTCGGACATTTAGAATTTACAGATAAAACAATTCATATTAATGAATTTTATGAAATTATTATTGAAATATTATTTTGGATGATAACCCTTATCATAAGAAGATATAAAAATATTAAAAATGATGTACCGGTAAATAAGGTTTTTGTAACTGCAATAGCTGTAATTCCAGTGTCTTTAGTATGTCTGGAAATAATGATATTTCAGCAAAATCATTTGTCAGAAAAAGTATCTGTTATATCAGTGCTGTGTATGGTTGTTTGTGACTTTGCGGTAATATATTTGTATGATTCATTGTCAGAAATGTTTATGGAACATTCAAGGGCAGTGCTGTTAGCGAAAGAAAGAGACTATTATCATGAGCAGTCAGAACTTATTCAAAGGCATTATAAGGAACTGAGAAAGTTTAGACATGACATGAAAAACAGAATGATAGTGATACAGGAAATGTCAGATAATGGTGGAAATAAGGCAGTATCGGAATATACAAGGAAACTTGCGGACAGATTAGAACAAATAAAGACATACAGTATGACAGGAAATATAGCAATAGACAGTGTAATAAATTATAAAATGACGCAGGCATACGAGAATAACATTTCAGTTGAAACTGATATAGCGATTCCTGAAAAATTAGAAGTAGATGAAGATGACATGGCAGTTGTATTGGGAAATGCACTTGATAATGCGATAGAAGCCGTGTTAAAGGTCAGAAATGAGAATGAACGTTATATTAAAATAAAAATGGAGTATGAACAGGAAACTTTGTCTATTTATATAAAAAACAGCTTTGATTCAGTGGTAAAAGATAACGGTACAAAATTGCTCACGAGGAAAAAAGATAAAAAAATGCATGGTATAGGTTTACAGAGTATAAACGATATAGTCGATAAATATCGTGGAGAGGTTGAATTAAGATACAGTGGAAATGAATTTTTAATACAGATAGTTCTGTATTTGGACAAACATTAGATAAATGACGGATTGTAAAAATACAAACTGTTAATTTATACAAATAACTATATTAATTTATACAAATATAAACAAAAATGGTTAAAAGTATGATATGGTAGCGTGGCTGGAAGAAATATTGTGGAAAGGAGAAAGGTTATGGAGAAAATAATTCTATAATGCAGGATGAAGCTGAGATATATGAATTTGGTATAAAACAAATGTTAAATGTCTGTTTAAATGTTATTACTACAATTAGCATAGGAGTAATAATGGGACAGGTATTGCAGTCAATAGTTTTAATGATTAGTTTTATGATGCTTCGTACATATGCAGGGGGATTTCATGCGTCAACTCCTGCAAGGTGCTATCTTTTAACTATAATTACAATAATTGTTTCTCTTTCAGTGATAAATAATATAAAGCTATTTCAAAAATTATCAGTGTTGATTTTAATATTATCTGATATAGTGATATGGAAATTGGCACCTGTAGGAACGGCAAACAAAACCTTAGATGAAATTGAGTGTATTGTTTATCGAAAAAAAACAATAATTGTTGTGATTGTGGAGAATATTGTGGCAGGAATATGTATCGGAATTCATTGCCTAAATGTTGTATATGGAATTATTGCAGCAGATATGATAGTGGCATTATCAGTGATATGCGGATGTTTATCAGAAAAATATAAAATGTATATCTGCTCAGATAAAATATCTTGAGTGGAAAAGAAAGCGAGGAAAGTATAATGAAATACAGTTTAGTGAAAAAAGGAGCTGCTTTAGCAGTTGTGGCAGCAGTGACTCTGAGTGCAGGAAATGTGGCTTTGGCAGGTTCACATAGTGGTGCTTTTACAATTGATAGAGGCAATTATGTTGAAGTTTTAAAAAATGGGAAAGTTACAAAGTCAAATACTTCAGGTTCGGCTGCAAAATTTACTTGCAATATGAGTGTTGGATATAATGATACCCTTAATTTTTATGTTTATAACAAGAATAATAATATTGTATCAGCAGGACCAGCAACATTTAGGGGAACATCAAAGGGAACGCAAAAAACATCACCATATAGAGATGGAAAGGGGCTTAAAGGGAATCCGTTTTATTTCAGATGTTCTCTAGATCTTCATTCTGTGTCATCAAGTATGAAAGTAAATTACAAGTTTATACCATAAATATCAATAGTATTTAAAAATATAGTATAAGATATGTAAGTCAAAAAGATATATACAATAATCGTATATATCTTTTTGGCAACTGTTGAGTACTGTCAGGGAAGTTTTAAACTTCTATTGTGTAGAGCAATAAGTGGCGGGTGAAGACTTGCTGACATAAAATTTATCTAGCAGAGAGGGATGTCCAATGAAAAAATTTAAACAAATATTATGTATCGTATGTGTATTAAGTTTGTTGACAGGTTGTGGCGGCAAACAGAATAAGACAGAGAAAAAAACATACAGACAGGAACTGAGCGAAGAAGAAATGTCAAATGGTCATGCTTCGTTTGATATTGATGAAAAATTTAAGGTTGACGCAAATGTCACAAAGTCAGAAGTATATAAGGATGGAATGAAGTCATATTATATGAACCAGTATAAAGAAAAAATAAAAGGTACATCAAAGAAGTTTACTGATAACCCGACTGTTTTTAATAGAACACAAAAGGAAATGGAGAAAACTTTAAACAGACTTATACCGGGAAAGCTTTCATGGAAAAGAATTAATAGAAAATATAAAAATGATCCATATATAGAAGGAGCATATAAATCTGATGATGGTGATAAATATAAAATGCGTATAGTATGGGATACTTATGATGATGTAACAGGAAACAGCGATACATATTTTTGTCCAAGTTTTTATATGCGGAGTGAAAAAAGTGATAAAGAGCATATAGCAGCCTTAAAGATTGGAATGGATGAAGATATTGACGGCATAAAGACCGATTATACTGATAAGATTGAAAAAAATGTCGGTACATACAAAAAAGCAGTTGAGAAACTTATAGGAAGAAAGATAAATGATGAATACAGGATGTATTCATTAAATGCTAAATCTGCTAAGATTATTAATGATGTTAGGAGTATAGGGCTTAAATACAATGGAAAACAGTATGATTTATTGGCGTTTTATAAGGATGTTGATAATCTTAAGTTTTCAGATATTGATCCCGGTTATCAGGTAAAAGCGGATGAGAAACCTGATAAATGGGCAAAGACGACAAGTGCCGATAATGATAAGTTGAGCTCAATGTGGGAGACACCTGTATATCTTGTATTTTGCAAAGGGAAGCTTGAGTATATAGAAGCTGATTCTTTTAGAGAGACAGGTAGCGTATATAAAAATACGCAGAAGATTATATCGCCAAATAAACCATTAAAAGAGGTCATTAAATTTTATGAGAAAAAATTGCTTGTAGATGAGGTTAAGATTAAATCCATAGAGCTTCAGTATGCTGCTTACTATGCAAGTGACAGTTCCAAAACTGTTAAGCCGGTAATTACACCAGTGTGGTTGGTGGGAGTTTATGATAATGAAGAATCAATAGAAAGAATTGCATATTTTTGCTACGACGGATATACAGGGGAGTGTTATGGAAATGAAATTATACCATGGTAAAAAAATTATGGAATGGCGGAGGTGGTTTATATCACCGGTATTCGTCATCATAGTTATATTATGTGGAACTATAACGATGCTTGATGTATGTTCAAGTGAAAATTTTGTAGCTGATTTAAAGACAGGATACACGGATAGTGTTACATATTATTATCTTTTAAATGTAGGCTTTTTTAGTATTGTAGGATACTGTCTTGCAGCGTGCACCGGAGCTGTTTTGTATGCGGCTGATTACGAGGAAAACTCGGTATATATGCGTATAAACAGGATGGGAGTAAACAGATATGTGATCTCCAAGGTGATGCAGACGATTACAGGTGCATTTGTATGTGGTTTTGCGGCAATATTAATCTGTTTTTTGGAGATAGCCGTATTTTATCATGCACCATTGTTTCCGAAGAGTGCAGAGGAATTAATGGGAACAACAGATAATTTGCTGCTTCATGCGGGGAGATATAAAGAATATATTTTTACATTGGCAGTTATATCAGGTCTGTGTTATGCGTTTTATTCACTTATGACATTATTTATCTCAATATTTGTGCCAAACAAAAAACTTGTCATAGCATTTCCAATGATACTCTGGTTTATATTTCAGTATATATGGGTAAAGATTCCTTTTCTGCCGTCATTTATGACACCGTCTTTAATATTTGATCCCAAGAGACAGTTTGGGGATTTGTATAATATGTCACCGTATATCACTGTGTTGATAATTTTTGCAGAAATATCTGTAATAGCGGTTGTCGTATCTTTGGTCTTTCGTTTTAAACTCAGACGGAGTGGTGTTTTTGGAGGTGTGGAGGATGAATAAAATGAAAAAGGTATTTAAGGTTGCCATTTATGAATTAAAACTTATGTGTTTTTCATCAAAGTTCCTAATATTGTCGGTTTTGGCTTTTATTATAATGGATGTTACAGTAAGAGGATACAGAATGTTTTCACACGATTATAACCTGCCTATAGCACCGGCTGTGCTGCCGTTTTATTTTGCCGATGTGAGTTACGGAAATATAGAAATACTGTTTCTTTTACTCTGGTTTAGTGATGTGCCGATGAAACAGAGGGTGCAGAACCAGATATTACAAAGATGCGGTATGCCGTGCTTTGCGTTGGGGCATCTGTTTTCGATAGTATTTGCGACAATAGTTTTTGTGTTTGAACAGTTTGTATTTTCAGTTTTGCTGTGTGGGACAAATCTTACATTTACAAGCTGGGGAAAAGTATGGGGAAGTGCAGCGGCAGGAACGGTAAAAAAACTTGGATATTCAAGTGGATTTGTAATATCAAAAAATGTATTTCAAAATTATACGGTACCGCAGGCATTGCTGTTTTCTATGACGATATTTTTACTGATGGGGATATGTTATGGAATGGTAGAGTTTCTGCTGAACGGTCTGCAGAAAGGAAAACTTGGAACAGTGGTATTGTCGGTATGGAGCGTTGCGTGGATATTTTTAAAGACGAACACAACAGATTTTATACGCTCGTTTATGAAATATGCACCACAGGGCTGGTATAATCTTGGAAGAAACAATATAAGTGCATCAAAGAATATAATCAGTGGTCTTTTTGTGGGTGTAGTGGTTTTGTTTATTGTAAATTTTGTGCTTGTAATGCAGAAGAAACTTGAACTGGTGAAATAATGGAGGAGAGCAAAATGGAAGATAAGATAGTGGTGAAGAATGTTTCTAAAATGTTTGGGAAAGAAAAGGTGCTTGATAATGTGAGCCTGACGGTTAAAAAGGGAAGTATAGTGGGGATTGTTGGAAGAAACGGGAGCGGAAAAACTGTTCTTTTTAAGCTGATTTGTGGTTTTTACAGTGCAAGTGATGGGGAGATAATAGTTGACGGAAAGAAGCTTACAAAGAGTCATTCGACACCTGAAAATATAGGGAGCATCATAGAAACACCGGGATTTTTGGGAAGTTATTCAGGTTACAGAAATCTTAAATTTCTTGCCGATATAAGAAACAGGATTGGGAAAAAGGAGATATGCGAAGCAATAGAGATGGTCGGACTTGACCCAAAAAGCAGAAAACATGTCAGGAAATATTCGCTGGGAATGAGACAGCGTCTCGGACTTGCCCAGACATTTATGGAGGGGCAGGACATACTGATACTTGATGAGCCGATGAATGGACTTGACAATCAGGGCGTAGCCGATATGAGAAAACTGTTTCTGAAACTGAAAGAACAGGGGAGGACTATGCTTGTTGCAAGCCACAACAGGGAAGATATTGATGTGTTGTGTGATGAGGTCTATGAGATGGATCACGGGATACTGACAACAGAGAGAAAGTAGTGGAAAAAGCCATTTTGAGAATATCAAGATGGCTTATTCTTTACAGAAATATGTCCAAATGTTAGAATGTAGCTAAATAATACAATACAAAATAACCGGAGTTTACAACGAGAGCACATATAATATAACAGGAGGATGGATATGGCAAGAACGGTAAGTATAGGAACTCAGGACTTTGAGAAAATGATACAGAGAAACTGTTTTTATGTGGACAAAACAGGTTTTATAAAAGAATGGTGGGAGAGTGAAGATGAGGTTACACTTATAACAAGACCACGCCGTTTTGGAAAAACACTAAACATGAGTATGCTGAATTGCTTTTTTTCAAATAAGTATGCGGACAGAGGAGATTTATTTGAGAAACTTGAGATATGGAAAGATGAGAAATATCGTGAGATACAGGGAACATATCCAGTGATATTTCTGAGCTTTGCAAATATAAAACAGAATAGCTACAAAGGAACAATTATAAAGATAAAAAAAATAATATGTGATGAATTTCAAAAATATGTTTTTTTAAAAGATTGGGACGGATTGACAGAAGTTGAGAAAAAACACATTAGAGAACTTGACTATGATATGAGTGACGAGTCAGCACAGGAAGCTATTAATGATTTATCCAATTATCTCAGCCGATATTATGGAAAAAAAGTAATCATTCTTCTTGATGAATACGATACACCTATGCAGGAGGCATATGTAAATGGATACTGGGAAGAACTTGTTGCATTTACAAGAAGTCTTTTTAATTCAACATTTAAGACAAATCCGTATTTAGAGCGAGCGATAATGACCGGTATAACGAGGGTATCTAAAGAGAGCATTTTTTCAGATTTAAATAATCTTAAAGTAATTACTGTTACCAGCGGGGAATATTCAAAATGTTTTGGATTTACGGAAAAGGAAGTGTTTGATGCACTTGATGAGCAGGGACTTTCAGATGAAAAAGAGAAAGTAAAGTTATGGTATGATGGATTTACATTTGGAAAAAGTAAAGATATTTATAATCCGTGGTCAATAATTAACTTTCTTGATGAGAAAAATTATAAAACATACTGGGCGGACTCAAGTTCAAACGGTTTGATAAACATCAAATCTTCTGACTAACTCATCGCTCTTTTCAGGCATAACCAACGGTGCTACATGATTTTTTAACTCTGACACGCTATTAGCTTCTAATGACTGCCAATTACTAAGATTTCGATACTTTTCAACATACCGTAAATGCCTTTTAACACGAAAACTGTCATCATTCATATCCATCACTATCTGGTGCATACCTGCAACAAGATCATTTCTGTACTTTGAATACTTTTCATTTTCCTGTTTTTCCAATTCTCTTGTAATCTGCACTTTCACATTAAATATTTTTTCGGCAAGCGACTCCTGTATTCCTGACTCCGCACCATTCTTATTTGCACGAAAATATTCAAAATTTCTGCACCAGTCAAAAATCAAAAACTTTTCTTTATCAAGTCCCCCGCCAAACAAATCCTTGCAAAGTCTTGTTCCACGACCTACCATCTGCCAGAATTTAGCATAACTTTTAACCTTTTTAAAGAAAACAAGATTTGTAATCTCAGGAATATCAATACCCGTGTCAAGCATATCCACTGAAACTGCTATCTGCGGCATTTTATTTTTATCACTGAAATCGTCAATAAGCGAATCAACATACTTGATGCTATAGTCAATTTCCTTGATAAAATCCCCACCGTATTCGGGAAATCTCGCCAAAAATCTGTCAACGATAGCTTTCGCATGGCGATTATTCTTAGCAAAAATAATCGTTTTGCCAAGCTTGTCTCCTCCCTCAACTTTAATTCCTTTGTCAAGCAAAACCGATAAAACGCTGTCTATAGTGTCTGTGTTATACACCCATGTGTTAAGTTCTGAACTCAAAACCGTATCTTCAATCACCGGGTCATCGTCAAAAGTATCTTCAAATTCTTCTTTTTCTTCCTCAGACAAATCCTTATAGCAAATACCATTGTCAATAAATTTAGAATTAGTTTCAATCGTGGAATAATTTACAAGATAGCCCTCTTCAACTGCTGTTTCAAGTTCATATGCAAAAGTAGGGTTGCCACGCTCAAGGTCAAAAATCGCATATGTATCCTTATCAACATCTGTTTTTGGAGTCGCTGTCATGCCAATCAGCATAGCATCAAAATAAAAGAAAATATCCTGATATTTTTTATATATACTTCGATGGCTTTCATCAATGATTATCAGGTCAAAATGTCCTGGTGTAAACAATTTTTCTCCGAACTTATTTTTCTTTTCATCTATCATATTCATCATTGTCGCATATGTAGAAAAAATCATTTTAGAATTTTCCGGGTCGTCTTTATAATCCAGCAGATTGCAACAGGTCAAATCAGGCAGTAAATTTGAAAAATTCTTCTTCGCCTGTCGCACAAGTGCCGTTCTGTCTGCAAGGAAAAGAATGTTTTTAATATAATTATGTTTTCTAAGCACATCAACAATGCTGATACTGACTCTTGTTTTTCCCGAACCTGTAGCCTGTACTATCAGCATTTTTCTATGTCTTTTTTCAATAGCATCACAAACAGCCAGAACTGCTTCTTTCTGATATGGTCTGTCAGTAATCTTATCATTGATTTCCACATTAACCAAAGGTGTTCTTAATTTTCTTCTGTCAATCTCTAACTGTAATTCATCCTGAGTGAAAAATCCCGAAACTTCTCTCTCAGCATAATTCATATAATCATTTTTGTAGTAAAATTCAAAACCGTTTGTAGTAAAAATCAACGGTCTTTGGTTATATTTATTTTGCAAACAATCCGCATACAACTTAGCCTGATGACTGCCAACTTTAGGATCAACAGTTGATTTCTTGGCTTCTACCACAGCCAGTGGCAAATTATCTTTTCCCCAAAGCACATAGTCTACATAACCTATTCCGCTTGCATTTGGCATACCTGTAACTTCTTCTTCCTCAGTCACATTCTTTCCGATAATCCATCCTGCTTCTTTTAATTCTAAATCTATGTAATACTTGCGTGTCTTAGCTTCGCTTATCTCGTCAACCTGATAAGTCCTGTTCTTTATATTTTCCTCACGCAGTTTTGCCATCTCAATACGGAGATTTTCATTTTCTTTTAAAACTTCATCAAGCTTTTTGTCCTTGCCCGACAAGGACTCATATAATTCTTTTAATTTTGAAGCCTTTACCGACTCCTCTTTGCCTGTCGGAACAATATTTTCTTTAAATGTCCTATTGTGATATTCTTTAGAATAACTATAATCAATCCAGTCGCAAAAACAAAAAAGATTCCTGAGTGACAACAATGCATCATCACGCTTAATGCTGTTGTTGGTATGAACGGCAATATTGCCTAACTTTATTACATACTTTAACTTTCCAAACAATCCCGGCTCAATAATATCCCTGAAAGTCTGCTCATGAATCAAACTTGAAACATTGTCTCTATATGGCAGTTTCAAATCATAATCATATGAATAAACAAATCTGACAGCAAGCTCAAGTGCTCTCCTTGACAATATCGCACAGGTAGCAGGTGATATAGCTATAGCTTTCTCTGCCTCAACCGCCTGCTCGGCAAACTCCCCAAACAATTCTTTTTCCAATAAATAATCAAAATTTGTTGCCATAGTCACCCTCCCCTGACAGCTTTAGTACATTATTGTAATTTAACTAATGTAAATGAAGTCTTATTTATATGATTTTATACCACTGCCGAATTTTTCTGTTTTATTATCTCCTTGATTTCGTGAATACTTTTTTGAGTTGCAAGTGATATTTTCTCTAATGTAAATTTGTTATTATACATATTCATAATAATCTTTTCACTGCTTTTCTTTTCTCCAATCAGTTTACCTCGGGCTTCTCCTATCGCCTCTCCTCTCGCCTCAGCTCTTTCCTCTATTCCTAAACTCAGATTACACATAACACTCACACCCTCTGTAAAGCATACTGAAAATTTTTGTCTTGATATTATTATAAACAAGGTGGTCTGGGAAATCAACTGCATTTAACAATGTTTTAGCAGCCTGGTAGATTAGTTATTGTTGTCACACTATATATAAACAATAATGGCGAAAAAACCGCCTTTTCTATTTTTATAGTATAAACTAACTTTTGATTTGTCGATCTGTTCAAGAAATGTAACATATTCTTGCTGGAGCTCAATTGGTGGGACAATCAATTCTCTCTGTTTTAAAGAATTAAACTCTATATTATCCGCAGTTACAGCTCTAACTCCTGACAAAATATCTTTCTCATGCATCTTGAACTGAATAGCCAAAAATCTTGTTAATACTCTTTTGTTTGGAATAAATACCTTTAAATCCTGATTAACTGTTATCGGTACCGCATTAATTGCTACTGGCAATGTGTGCTTTAATATTCCACTTCTGATAACCATAATTACTGAGTTAATAGGAACCATACGTGCAGTACTATTATCCACACCCAATTGATTAATCTTTATCTGACTATCAGTCAAAACATCAGTTTTCATATCTTTGGAAGACACCCATGGAATATCACCATCTTCGTAGTATTCTGGATGTGATTTAGACGGAGTTCCACCTCCATAAATCTCCTTACAAAGCTTTTCTACTGTGTCATTTTCCCATCCTTTATCATTATAAATAGCATCTCCAAAGAGCTCGACAAATCGGGCTTTCACCAATTCGCCTAAAAATATAAGTTCTTTTTTTCTTTTACCAATAATAGACTCAACCTTTTGTAATATATCTATAATACTATCTTGTTCTGACAATAAAGGACATTTAATTTCTAACTTAGATAAGTCTTCTTTATTAAATCCTGCCTGTGCAGCTCTTGAACCAACATTTAATATTGCAGTTTGAAAATACGGAGATTTCAAATAATAGTATAAATATTTCTTTTGAAGCATATGTGTATCGGGAATTGCACGCATTATTGCTACATTATACGCCCCGGATAGTCCTGTCAATATTTTTCCAATTGATGCACCATATCTTGCTATTAAAATGTCATCTGCTTGACATATCTTTGTACTCTTACTTATCTTTACATATTCTGGAACCACTTTTTCACTCTGAGTAAAGTCTCGTATTTGAAGCATACGAATATATCCTTCTTGCTTTTCAAATAACCACTCATCTTTTGGCGGCTGTGAACCACCTTGAAAATCACATATATCTGTCAATCTCACTTTTTCCATCCTCCTCACAAATCCGAATTTATTAAGTTTTCAGCATTTCTATACCTCATCTTCTTGA
>ERZ791645.1732-NODE-1732-length-12722-cov-3.731902_pt1 | contig 12722 bp, 12 predicted proteins | sample MGYA00509939_ERZ791645 | MGnify/ENA primary metagenome ERZ791645 (study PRJEB30046, sample SAMN00715249) | human gut metagenome | study: EMG produced TPA metagenomics assembly of the A metagenome-wide association study of gut microbiota in type 2... | reverse complement strand
AATATTTTCAAATACAACGGATAACTGATACATTGAACAAGCCTGCAATTTCAACAGTACATTCATGCTCAATGTATCAAAGATTTAATTTTCGTTATACCGGCCTTATAATTATTCATCCATATAAAAACTCATCACCATACCGCTATTCCGATTAAATAAATAAGCATTTCCATGATTATCTTTATATGCACTTAAACACCCTGAACTGTCGTATCGCTCAGGCAATTTTCCCTCAGTAATCATAACCGCCTTACTGCTTTTCTTATTATTTTTACTATTCTTATTATCTGTATATATTACATCCGAGTTTAAAAAGACTTTTGCAAATTCAACAATTTTATTAATCTCAGTATTCTTATCTGTCTTTTTCACATTTCTAACTGTACTTTGATTTAACATACTTTCCAAAGTTCCATCACCATTAAAATATAAGTCCAGATAGAGATTATCAGCCTTGTTTTTATTGGTAATGCTGCACGATATATCCCCCTGTTTAAACTCAGCCAGATACATTTTTCCATGCCACATCATTTCCTGATACACTTCTTTAGGAAAAACCTGTCTGACTTTCTTTAATATAGAAACAGCAAGTGGATTGCCGCTTTTATTTATCTTATCTATAGAATAAATATTTTTTGTAATTGGCACTATATCATCACTATCCATGTCTGTTTCATCAGCGGTTGAATTATCTTTAATATTATTAATAGCTTTCTCATTATTAGAAGTGTCTGCGGCTTTAATGTTACTATCTATTTTGTCACCGTATATCATTTTATTATTATCTGGACCAATCTTTTTCTCAGCAATAATTTTATCTGGCTTATTGGCATCAGTCTTTACCGCAGCTTTTGTCAGACAGGAAACACCCACAATCACAACAGCTATCACAGCTACAACACTAACCCATTTTTTCTTTGCATTAAATTTCATAATATTTTTCACTCTCTTTCTTATGTCTGACTCGCCAAAAGCCGGCAGCCCTGCATTAAAATCCCCCGTTTTTGTCGCAAGTTTCAATAATGATGTACTATAAGCTGCACGAATATCACTTTTACTATTTTTCAAAACATATTCATCACAACTCATTTCCATGTCACGAATCATTACAAAATATGCAAACCAGATAAGCGGCTGAAACCAATAAATAACACATAAAATATAAGCACAAATTTTAATAATCTGGTCTTTTCTGCGTATATGATACTGCTCATGCTTAAGTATATATTCCCGTTCCTGTTCACTTAAATTAAATGGAATATAAATCTTAGGTTTGACAATTCCAAGAACAAATGGAGTGCTGATATATTCACTTTCATAAATATTATCTTTTCGCCTAATCGCCATCAAAACAGTTTGCTTTGTCCGCCAAATCAAAAACAGATTTCTCACCAATAAAACAATACAACCAAAAAGCCAGATATATGCAGTTGTTGTAACAGTTAAAGACTGTGAGATATTTTCTGTTCCTGCCGTATTATTCTGATTTTGTTTTGTTTTTTGATTTTTATTTGTACTTGAAACATTGTCAAATTTGCTTTTATTACTGTCTTTAGTTTTTTGATTTTTTTCATTATAGGTTTTATTTTTATCTGCAAAGTTTTTCGCATTTAAAGGCAATGAATGATGTTCAAGAAATGTATCTGAGACATTATTTATCAAACTATAAATACTTATAGGTGAACTTAAACGAATAGGACATAACAGATAAATTCCGACAATCGCCCACAAAATATAACTGTATTTTTTAGGTGCTCTGCGAAGAAACAATCGCACCGCAAAAACCGTCAGAATCACAACACAAACGCCAATACTGTTATGTAAAAGATATACAAAAATATTTTTTAACATTGAAAACTCCCCCTATTTAGTTATTGTTTGCGATAATTTATTTCTCACTGTAATCATCTATAATCTGCTTAATTTTTTCTGCTTCTTTTTTAGAAATCTTCTTTCCACCAAGAAATGCGGTCAAAAATCCCGGCAACGAACCGTCAAAAGTACGCTCAACAAAATAATTAGATTCATCACGCTGCACACGCTCTCTCGGAATGATAACTGAAACCACTGCATTTTCATTGATAAGATACCCTTTTTGTGCCAACTTTTTGATAGCGGTATATGTTGTCGATTTCTTCCAGCCAAGCTGCTCATTACAAAGTTTAACTAACGCTCCCGAAGAAACCGGGGCATTATCCCACACAATAGTCATAAAACGATAGTCACTGTCGCATAATTTTAAATATTCCATGTTTTTGATTTCCTTTCAATTTATGTTTTTTTATATTTCCAAATTCCTCGTTTAATATTTAAATAATCTTTTTATAACCCGGCAGACATATCTGATTTTGGCTCAGACAATTATAAATTAAAGCTGATATCCACATTCTGCTATGCTGTTTGCTGGTACCCTATCAGCTTTTGGTCTATAGTGACCGACCTTTCAATTTAAGACAAGTCTACAACAACCGACCTGGAATGTCAATATTTTTTTGAATTTAAAGTTTTGGCAAAACACAAATCCTGAATATGAAATTTTACTTTTTAACTATTTGTATCAAGAAACTGGTAACAGTTCAGCCATAAAAAGATAATTGGCAATACAATGAGCTTGTTCATTGTATTGTTAAGTACCTTTTTATGGTAGAATAGCCTTTCATTTCTGAAATGAAATAAACAAAAGCTGCAAAGCAGCGACTGACAGCTCGCTGGCAGGTTTATGAATGTAAGAAATGAAAGGCTGAACTGTTACAGAAACTGATGTAATATCAAAATAACTTTATTTACTCGCTCTACACTGCATTGTATAATCCAATTACAAGTATGAAAACCATTGTATGCATTTTATTCAGAATGGAGTGATTAAATGAAAAAGAACAGAAAATTTATGAGCATATTACTTGCTCTCTCTGTTGCCATAGCAGGCTGTCCGACGGCCTATACCGCAGCAGATACGACAACACAAACCGAAAACACAAGCGATTACGGACGAAAACCTGATGACTCGTATATCCACCGTTCGACAGGAGGGAAAAAATCCCAGACCATGTCGAGCAACGACTACAGCAAAGAGGCATGGGGAGAAGGATGGCACGCACAGCCAAGCAATAACTTTCTCGAAGAAAATGAAGACGGTACATTTCTTCGCATCTCTTTCTTTGACGATGAGGGCGTATTTCTTGAAACCTATGATGCAGATTTTAACTTTGTTTCTTCAAGGCAGCTTACCAAAGGGATTTGGACAGCCAGAGGATATTTCAAGGGAAAAGATGCCCGCTACATAGTATATAAGCAGAATAATTACGAGCAGTCTGATGAAAAAGAAGTGGTGCGTGTTGTAAAGTACGATGACAATTGGAATATTCTCGGTCGATGCAGTATTTCAGCAATAAACACCTATGAAGCTTTTTCATCCGGCAGTGTAAGAATATTGGAAAGTGACGGTATTTTATATATTCATGCAGCTCATACCATGTACTCTTCGGGTTCACTTACGGATGATGCACACCACCAGGCAAATATGACACTTGAAATTGATGAAGCTACCATGAAAAAAGTCGCCGATATGACTGCAGTAAGCAATCCAAAGACAGGGTATGTCAGCCATTCCTGGAATCAGTTTATCCAGGCGGATGATAATTATATCTATCGGCTGGATCAAGGCGATTTTTACCCGCGTGCGATTTCTCTTTCCAAGCAAAAGAAATACCATGAAGGCATTGATATGAATCATATAGAGGACCGCAAGGATATATTTAATATTTGCGGAGAATGACAGATTTACACGGGTGTTTCTATCGGTGGCTTTGAGCTTATCGGTAATACACTGTTCACTGTCGGAAACTCGATTGATCCAATTACAACCGATAGTATATTGAATATGGTGAAATGGAGAAATGTTTTTGTCAACCTGACCGACAAAGACACTTTCAGCACAAAAACTTTATGGCTTACCAATTACACCGCCGATGATAAAATCCTTGTCCATACCCCGCATACGGTTGTCGTCAATGACGGTATGTATGTTCTGTGGGAGGAGGGATACTGGGATCAGGAGAATAGCGATAACTATGCCGTCCTCACAAGAATTGCAAAAATTAAAAATGACGGCACGCTCGATGGAAAAATATATAAAATATGCGGTCGACTGACCGACTGCAAACCAATTCTCACAAAAAAAGGGCATATTGTCTGGTATATGACTAATGACAGTTCCCCAGTCTTTTACGATGTAGAGCCTGCCCGTCTTGATGACATCTGTTTTGATGGCAAAGGATATATCCCGTTATCCTGAACAACAATGAAACTGTCTCAGGACACCTATACAGCGATAAACGACGGCAAGACTCATGCCTACAAACCTGATGTTGAAGTCTATTATAAAGGAGAAAAACTGACCCCGGACAAAGATTATACACTTTCTTATGAGGATAACTATACACAGGGAACCGCTTATGCCGTAATCACCGGAAAAGGAGTGTTCAGCGGATGGAATAAAACGGCATTTACCATCCTGCCCGCCGAAGAAAACACATGGGAAATGCCAAACTGGTGGGGTACGACAAAACCAACCCAGACGCCATCTGCATCTGCAGCTCCAACCTCAGCCCCGGAAAATACACCTGCCGCTGCAGCTACGGCAAAACCAACTAAAACACCATCACCGACTGCTACAAAATCACCTGCCAATACCCCTGCAGCTACATCGTCTGCGAGACCATCTTCAACAGCAAATGTAGTCCCGCTCTTAAAAATAACAAAATTGAAAACCAGCAGGCAGTCAGGAAAAAGATTGTATGTATCGTGGAAAAAACCATCACAGGCGAAAGGATATGAAATTCAGTATGCACAGAGCAAAAATTTCAAAAAGAAACTGAAAACCGTGAAAAAATATTTTTCTACGCCATCCTATGTGACATTAAAAAAAATGCAGAAAAAAAAGACCTACTATATCCGTGTCCGTGCATATACACGGGTACGCGGAAAAAAAGTATATGGCAAATGGAGTTCTGTGAAAAAAGTGAAATATTGATATTGTAATATTTTTTAGTGATAATTTAGCCAATAATTTTAACACTTTAATAAAATAAGAAAATTACTTTAGCAAAACAAATGCCGAAAGTCCTTATAAGCACAGGCTTTCGGCATTTTAGTCTTTTATTTTTATGTTATTTCTAATGCTGTTTCATTCTATACTTTTTACATCTATTACATTTGCTGTTGCAGCTTCTGCCGTATAACCATTTACAACCTATACCCCATCCTAATTCTACGCTGTCAATTTCATCAATGATTTTTACAACAGATATATTTCCGATAAGTTCATGTGAATTTTTTAATGCCTTATCCCAATATTTATCATAAAAGTTAATTGTTTTACTCAGAAACAATCACTCGTGTGTTAAAATACTGTTCCTGAAAATAAATCTGTCTGTTAATCTCCTCTTTTGTAAAAGTCATATTTTCCGGTGCAACCACCCATTTTTCTTCCACATCATCTATTCGATGAACAACTGCAATGATTTTTCCAGTAAACTTATCTACAGCCTTATCAACTCCCAATATATAAGCATCCTGTTCCTCCCCGTCAGGTGCGATAATTCCTTCTATATAACCATAGTTGACCGGATAATACATATCTTTATGTTCCGGGTGATAACTTCCCATTGGTCTGTCAACGGTCACAGTCACCATTTTTCCTATAACTGAACTTTGCATTAATATTTGCACATCCTTTGAACTCTCCATTATCTAAAACTACTTCTAATCATCGTTTTCCACATTTTCTATACTGTCACGAAGCTCACTTAAAGACATACCGTCTTTAGTAAATAAGTTGCATAGCACCTATATGAAAGAGGTATATTAGTTGGAGAATTTAATTCCCTTAATCTACTCTCTATATCATCCCTCTCTTTCATTCCAATCTTAACCCATCCGTCAAGACATGGATTTGTTAAGATATACACCAATCCTATTTCCATTAAAAACCTCCTCACTTGTTTAATACTACAATTTTGTTGTCAAAATACTATTCTTAAAAGCAAAATTGCCCACACTATTTTCTCAATATATCTGCATCATTCCATGATTTTCTAACTACTTATAATCCTGTGACACAGCCATAAAATCACGCTTGCCTTTGATATAATCCTCATATGCAAGTTCGGGGTCTTTCCCACGAAACACTGTACAAAGTCCACACATATCGCAATCGGCAATGCACTTGAAAGTATTTTTAATATATTGCCTTCTTTCCTCTATCGTAGAACTTTTTAAATCCGGTGCTCTCATAAAATATCACCTACTTCACCATACCGGAATTACTCCTGTATTCCTCGTTTAACTGACGCAGCTCTTTTTCTCCATTAATATACGGCTCATAAAATGCATCGACCGAACCTCCGCCTAAATTGTCACAGCCGTTGCAAAAATCACAGGCTCCACCGCATTGATTAAGCCCTTCCTGAACAATACGAATTCTTTCTTCTTTTGTTGTATCCTTTATCAATAAACTTTTAATCTCCATGTTCTGTCATCCTTTCTTAAAAATATAAATTCTAAGACTCCTATTTGCATTATACAACAAAAACTAACGCAGCAAAATACCCCATAAACAGATTTGGTTTCATCTACCTTTTCTGCTTAAGGGGTATCATAACTCCAACATTTAATGGCTTGCAGCCATGTTATCTTTTTTTATAAAGAATCAGTTCCGGATTTGTTAAATCTGCATCATATGTGCAAACCATAACAAAATCCATACTTGCAAGAACTCCGAAATATCGTTCGCCACCAAATTCACACTCCAGTTGATTTCCTAAATATGTTTTCTGATTATCCAAAAATTTCACCCTCATTCCGTTTGGCAACGGGTATTCAAGGTTTATATCCCGTCCAACAAGTGCATTTAATTTCTCAACTTTCGGCATCCCCTCTATATGAAGTTCGTTTATTTCTGTTATCAGTTGCTTCTTAAACTCCTCAAACTGTCCATTGTCACTGAGCTCATCATATCTTTTCCAATAATCTAACTTTGGAAGCATTTCTTTCATATACGCACGCGCCTGTTCCTCAGTGAAGTTTTCATTTACCATATTTTTTACACATATATCAATCAAATCGTCCATATCACTGTAAGTATAATTTCCATCGGCATAGCACCATTTACAATAGTCCTCATTCAACGAGCCGTCACTGTCACGGCTTATAATCGCATCATCTTCAAGCGGCATTCCACAGCACTGACAGATAAGCTTTCTCGGTGCACCTAAAAGCGTATTAATAGAAACATCAAATTCCTTTGATAATAATTTTAATGTCTCTGTATTTGGAATCGTTTCTCCATTTTCCCAGCGGGATACCGCCTGTCTCGTAACCATAACCTTTTCAGCCAGTTCTTCCTGCGATAATCCTTTTTGGGTACGAAGTTCCAAAATAATTTCCCTTGTTTCCATCACATCACCTCCGTTAGGGATATAATAGCAGAAAAGCGGAGGGTGGGAAAGCAACTTGTTGTTTCGGGATTTGTATGCAATCTGTATTTTTTACCACTTGTATGTTTCGAGATGCTCTCTCTTTTTTCTTTAGTACAATATCTGTAATTGCTTTTTACTTCTACTGCAATCTTCTCCTTTTACAAAATGAGTTACTCCATTTCAAATTTTTTATTTGTTTTCCAACAACTTTTGCAATGTTTATATATTTCCTATATTTATCAACTTCTTCAGATGCATTTAACATTGAAAAAGCAGCTATAAAGTCTCTATTCGTGATAACTATCATTCTCGCAACAATGTTGAGCTGCACATACCATGCTGATATCTCTCCGCCTTAAAAAGCAACACTTATTCATCATAAAAGCACATTGCACGATTCTATAAACCCTTATAATATTTCTCTATCAATTGAGACATCAATACCCTTCTCTCAGCTAAAAATACATCATAATCCTTAACAGTCATTGATACAACACTTTTAGGAATAGAATTCTCTTCCAAATTCTTCATAAAAGCTTCTCTATCTGATATATTACCAAATGCAATCTTCTTATTCTCACACTGTTCCAAAGCCTTTCCAAAATATATATTTGGTGCATCATCTCTAACAGCTTTATTAACTTGAGTATCAAGATATGTAAAATTCGCGACCTGATTATATCTTCCTTTCGCCTCCACACCATTATTCTTCAAATATGCTTTAGGAAATATATGATGCACATCACCTGATATATTAATTAAATCTGAAATCATTGTTCCATGCATAAACAACGAATTACAATTAAGATTAATCTGTGCCGCAAGAAATGTATTAAATGCCGGACTATTTGTTGAAGTTGTTTCTAGTTTCTGTGGCAATGATATATTCCAAAATGTATCCGAAAGAACCGATGCTTCAATCTCATTAAAAAAGTTAATAAAACCTCTTTCATTTATTAATCTAATATCCCTACTCATAACGGACTCAGGAGAACCAACATATCTACCTGTAAGTGTTGAAAGTACAAACCATTTTTGCACATGATGTTTTACTCGATCACGTGGAATAGAAAAATCTTTTGACAATTTTAAATATAACATATATGCAAAATCTAGTGTCATTTGTGAATTTAACTGCTTGCTGGATTTAAAACCTGCACCTTTAATAGCCAATACAAACTGTTCAAAATTATATTCATTAATAAATACTTTGATTCCTTCGCAAAGTTTCTTATATGAAGCCTCTACGATTTCTTCCCTAAACTCACGCGTTTCAAAATCTCTACCTGAAAGCAAGCTAACTAAATCAGACAGTTTCGCACGATCAAAACTATACATAAATGCAACACGAAGCATATCATTATAATCCGGAACATAAATGTCCTCATTATCCTTAGCAAGCCACTTGATATTATATGCATATTCTGTCTTTTCAAACTCTGTGTCCTTAATCATTTGCGGAAAAAAATCATGTTTTACAGCTAAATGACAAAAATAATCTACAACTTTACGCAATGTATTTCCACCGTGAGCTGTATCGGCTGCCATCTTAGACATAACAAAATCAGACTGACTCAATGCAGTTCCTTTAGAATTAATGCGTATAAATATCTCTGTTACTTCATCAATATCAAGAGAGTGGTCAAGCTCTATAACACCTATTTGTCTATTTGCAATTTCCTTCAGTTTTATAATTGCATTATTTACTTCATTGTGTTTCACTTTTGGATTATCCTCACAATACTTAAACACAAAATCAAATGGATCAAAATTATTTTTAAACACCTCAGAAATATCCGATATCCATTTTCTATCTTTTAAATGCGATGCATCCTGAACAGCAAATCTCTTATCTGAATCTGTAGCAAGCGGATTAAATGCAATCTTAATTCTATCCTTATTAAAATCCTCATCTAATACTTCAAGACCTACTATAGATGCCATCAATGCAGTAATTCTCTGCTGACCATCAATAAGAATATGTTTACCATTTGCCATTGTACCATCCTTGGTATGAACATCCGGATTTTTCCATGTAATAATATATCCTGTAGGATATCCATTATACAAGGAATCAATCAAATCTCTTACCTGTGATTTTTTCCATACAAACGGTCTCTGAATCTCAGGTATAACAAATTGCCCCGCTTCAATAAAACCTAATATTGCACTGACATTGTATTGCATTAATGTAAACTTTTCTCCCTGCATAGCTATTTTTCTCCTCTAACATTCAATATATACTCACCAAATTTACTTTCTTCAATTCCCTGGTATTTAATCCTATGTATCTAAGAAATAATTTTAATTATAAATATAAGACTTCAAGTTTATTTTCTCTTTCACACATGTATATATATTGTCTTTATCATCTGTTTCATAAATTTCCATTATAACTGTTTTTTTATTTCCAGCATCTTTAAATTGTTTAAATATCATATTTATAGTTCTATACTCTGCTACTTTTTTTACTATTTTTCCTGTATCATCCACTTTAAAAAAGTGTCCATTTTTATTTATCTGCTTTGATAACACCTCCCCCAATTTTCCTCCTGTAATGTATTGTCCATACAAAGATATTGACTGCTGATAATATAATATTGCATATGGAATATTATATTTTGTAACCGCCTTATATGCATATGCCTTCGAATTCATAAATGACTCATATAACCTATTAATAATTTTTGATGACAAGTTGATGCAAGCTATTTCTCTTATATCTTTAAATATAATTCTATTATTATTTTCTATAAGTTTCCTCAATTCTTCTGAATAGTCATTACTATGTTTTATTTCCGTATTGCCTAAAGGAGTAGGATTATACAAAGAACAATTTTCCTTATCAAAGGGATTCCAAAAATCGAAGCCTTCAATCTTTCCTTTCGTATGTTTTGCATATGTAGTTATTAATCCTGTTTTATTTTGCATCATTTCTGCACCATACAAGTTAATAATATGAATAGGATTTCCACACTCCGGACAGACAGCATAACATTTTAATTTATTATCAGTGTCATATTGATAATACGGAGGTCTTTTTTTAGTCAATTCTTCAAAATTATCTATATTTAGCATAAACGATTTTCCACTGTTCTTTATTGTAAACACATCCATAAAATATACAACTCCTTCCTAAAAAATAACTGCACTAGCCATAGATATACCATAATACAACTTATATTAGCACTCTCTTTACTATTTTTACATAAATCTTTATAAGGACTCAACAATTCAACAATATGAAGTACTTTCATGATTTACTTTGTTGGTAGTATCTTTAGATATTAACAACAACATAATCCCAAAAGCAGCCATTTAATCACACTTTACCACTCTATATAGTCCTAATTATCATATTTATTTACCTAATATTGTCGGTCAATATGTCTTTTTCTAACAATCGCATTTTCCAGCTCTATGAATGGAAGTTCAATCATAGCTACATTATTAATATTAACTACTATTTCCATTTCATCAATATCTGTATAATGTATAATATTTTGTTCAAAAACATCATCCACTCCTTCATATGCATTTGCTATTTCATCCGACAAATCTTCACCCTGACTAAAATCTATCAGCCCTGATTCACAATGACCATCTTTATAATCAATATTTATTTTTTGTGTTATATATATATAATCTTCCTTTCCCAAATGATATTTTTTTGTTATGATATTCATTTTCTTCTTAAAATTTTCCGACATTGTTTTATCTGCTTCATACACATAATCATCCAACGCTTCATATACAACCAAAGGTATCTCGCCTTCACTTACATTTGGATCCCAATTCATATTATCGGGATTACTACATGCGTCATCCAATAAAACAATTTTCTGTATATTATCCATGTTTAAATACAATACAATGTTATTCATACATGGTATAACCAATTTGTTATTACCCATACATTCATATATCATTTCTCTTGTTGAATTTGTAATAGGATACCACTTATATTTCTTACTATTTATCGATAATATACCTATATGTCCCCAAAAACCACTTATTCTTTCATTTCCATAATCATCATTTAATCCAATAAAGTATGTTGCTATCTGCGGTTCAAAATAATTTTGTTGCTTTATAACATTTACACTTGTATTTAAACATATAGCCAAATCTCTTAGTTCAGCCAAAGAAACCTCTCCCCCAGCTTCTATTATTTTTAATTTATCAACAGATATGTCAGTCATATTTGAAATATCTTCTATATGATAACTTAATATCTCTCTTATATCTCTAACCCTATTTTTTTTAGTATTACCAAGCAACTCATCAGGTGTTAATTTTATATATTTTAATATCTTCCCTAAATGCTTATCATAATTAGTTTTATTAGTAATCTTTCCTCCTATCATTTTATCTAAAGTAGGTCTGGATATACCTGCATTACTACAAAGCTGAGCTTTGGTTATTTTTCTATCTTCCATAATAATTTCTAACTTATTACCTATGTTACTTCTTAAATCAAACAACTCATCTAAATGTGTCATTGTATCAACTCCTAGAATTTCCTATCATTTATTGCAACATTATTCTTATAATCTGATAATACCCCTTCGTCTAAGTTTTGTCAATATTTTTTTTACACATTTACATTTTCTTTTTTACTCTTTGTGCTTAATTACAAAAAATCCTCAATATAAGACAGCTAAATATATTCAATTCAATTCGATTCATTCACATTTATCATGGATATTTATTTCACTATTTTTTCAGATACATAAAACATACTTATACATATAATAATAATTGCCTAAACTACACAGATTACAACGAAAGACATAAACATCTTAGTTTCTAAACTCACTTCAATTACAATCTATACAGTTAATGGAAAAGCCTATCCTGTAGTCTGAAATCGAGAACTTGTGATGTTTTTATAAAAATAATACTTTCTTGTCGTAAAATATCAAATATAATCTATAGATTTTCCATAGATTTTCTACAGAAATACACTGTATGTACCTTGCAATGCAAATTAACTTGCAATACCATTTTATTGGCTTTCAATTCAATTTTAAATCAACGGTCAATTGTAAAAGTTAATTCCGCTTTGTAAGACTTACTGCCACCTTGTAGAACTAAATTCCATGAGGTGGAAGTTTTTTATTTCCAAAAGTATGGTTTTTCTATCAAAAATGCTATATAATATATCAAAAGCTGGAAAAATGCACATCAAAATGAGAAGTCGAATGCACATGTTCATGATAAGAGTTAGTGAATTCCACC
>ERZ791645.1718-NODE-1718-length-12855-cov-4.270391_pt1 | contig 12855 bp, 11 predicted proteins | sample MGYA00509939_ERZ791645 | MGnify/ENA primary metagenome ERZ791645 (study PRJEB30046, sample SAMN00715249) | human gut metagenome | study: EMG produced TPA metagenomics assembly of the A metagenome-wide association study of gut microbiota in type 2... | reverse complement strand
TTGAGCCCGTCTTCTGCCCCTGCCAGCCGTGATAGGCCGTGCCGTTATACATGAGCTTGAGGGCGATGTTTCGCATAAAAGCGTCCTTTCTTCTTATCGCAGCGCGATGACCGCGGCCACGAGCACGGCATAATAGCCGAGCACCAGATAGTCGCGCGTCTGGTAGTGCAGCACATTGAGCTTCGTGCGGCCTTCGTCGCCGTGGTAGCAGCGGCATTCCATGGCCGTCGCCAGCTCGTCGGCGCGGCGGAACGCGCTGACAAACAGCGGCACAAGCAGCGGCACGAGCGCCTTGGCGCGCTGCATAAGGCTTCCGGTCTCAAAGTCGGCGCCGCGCGCCTTCTGCGCGGACATGATCTTATCCGTCTCTTCGATGAGCGTCGGGATGAAGCGAAGCGCGATCGACATCATCATCGCGAGCTCATGCACAGGGACCTTGATCTTCTTGAGCGGGCCCAGCAGGCTCTCCAGACCGTCCGTCAGGCGGATGGGAGAGGTCGTATACGTGAGCAGGAACGTTCCCATGATCAAAAGCGTGATGCGCAGCATCATCGTGATGGCGGCGCGCACACCCTCGATCGTGATGCGGAAGATCCAAAAATGGCACAGCTCCGTGCCGGGGGTGTAAAAGAGGTTCAAAAGCGCCGTGAACGCGATAATGAACAGCACCGGCTTTAATCCCTTGAAAAGCGCCTTCGCGCCCACGCGCGAGATGCGCACGGCGACAATCAGCGTCAGAATGAGAACGCCGTAGGCAATGTAGCTCTTCGCCGTAAAGAGCGCCACGACGTAGAGCACCGTGACGAGGAGCTTTGTGCGCGGGTCGAGCTTATGGGCGAGCGTGTCGCCCGGGAAAAACTGACCGAGCGTGATATCCTTCAGCATTTTTTGCCGCCCCCTCTCTTGAGCGCGACAAGCTCTTTGCTGAGCTCATCGACGGTGTAAACGGCGGGGTTGATGGCAATGCCTTTATCGCGCAGCGCCATCGCGACGCGCGTGACCTGCGGCACGTCGAGGCCCGCGGTCATCAGCTCGTCGCCGCGGGCGAAGACCTCGCGCGGCGTGCCGCTCATCAGCACGTGGCTGTCCGACAGGACAACGATGCGGTCGACGTTTTTCGCGATCTCCTCCATGCTGTGGCTCACGAGCACGACGGTCGTGCCGCGCGCGCGGTGGAATTCGCGGATGTTTGAAAGCAGCTCTTCCCTGCCCTGCGGGTCAAGGCCCGCGCTCGGCTCGTCGAGCACGAGCAGATTGATTTTTTCATCCATGAGCATGCACAGCCGCAGCCGCGAGAGCTCGCCGCCCGAGAGCGCCGACACGGGCTTGAGCACGTCCTCACCGCAAAAGCCGTAGGCGGCAAGCTGATCGCGCGCCTCCTGCGGCGTGCACTTGCACTCGTAGAGCATCGTGTCGAGCATGGAGCGCTCCGGCACGGCAAAGCGCACGATCTGCGGCAGGTATGCCGTGCGCACGGACGGCCCGCGCTGTACCCAGCCGGTGTCCGGCGTCTCCTCGTTCATGACGAGGCGCAAAAACGTCGTCTTGCCGGCGCCGTTGTCGCCGATGAGGGCGATGCGCTCGCCGCCGGTCACGGTCAGGTCGAGATCGTGAAAGAGCGTGCGCGCGCCGTAGCGCTTGCCGAGCCCCGCCATGGTCAGCACGTCGTCGCCGCGAAATTCCTGTGCGGTGAAGTGCACATTGAGCTTGCGCGCCTCGGTCGGCCGGGCGGTCGTCTCGAGCTTTTCCATGCGCTTTTCGATGGAAAACGCGCGCTTGTGCAGCTTGTCGTTGCCCATGAACGCCCAGAGGTGCAGCTTGGCTGCCGCCTCCGTGAGCTGCTGGAGCTTGGCCTGATCCTTCTCGTATTTTTTGAGCTGCTCGTCAAAGCGGCGCTGCCGCTCGACGACGTAAAAGCTGTAGTTGCCGCTGTAGAATTCGGCCTCGCCGGACGTGAAGTCGATCGAGCGCTGCACGACGCGGTCGAGAAAATACCGGTCGTGGCTGATGACGAGCACCGTGCCGCGAAAATGCAGCAGGTACGTCTCGAGCCACTCGGTCGCGCGCAGATCGAGGTGGTTCGTCGGCTCGTCGAGCAGGAGGATATCCGTGTCCTCCAAGATGAGCCGCGCGAGGTTCACGCGCGTTTTTTCCCCGCCGGAGAGCGAGTCAAACGGCTGCGCGCGCATCTCGGCCGGGATGTCCAGACCGTTGGCGACGCGGTTGCGCTCGTGCTCCATGTCGTATCCGCCGAGGCGGCGGAAGCTTTCCGACAGGCGGTCGTATTCGGCCAGCAGCGCGGGGGAATCGTCGGACGCCATGCGCGCGGTCAGCTCGTTCATGCGCGCCTCCATGTCATAGAGACGCCGGTGCGCCTCACGCAGCACGTCCTCCGTCGTCCAGCCGTCGGGGTAGACCGGGATCTGCGAGATCAGCCCCAGCCGCCGCCCGGCGGCGATGGACACCGTGCCGGCGTCGGGCTGCAGTTCGCCCGAGAGGATGCGGAAAAACGTCGTCTTGCCGCAGCCGTTGCGCCCGAGGATGCCCACGCGCTCCCCGGCGTTGACGTCAAATGTGATACCTTTTAATATGTCGTTGCCCTGCTCAAAGCCCTTGACGAGCCCGCGGACGGATAGATCGATCATGTGTGACTCCTAAGTTACTTGTTCACGGCTGCCTGCAGCACGGTGTTGGCCACGGCGCCCGCGTTCGTCAGACCGCCGCCGGCGTTCTCCACCAGCACGACGAAGGCGTACGGGTGCGCATCGTCGAGCAGGAAGCCCGTGAACCATGCGTGCGACGTGCCGTCGCCGACTTCGGCGGTGCCGGTCTTGGCGCAGAGGTTCAGTCCCGGGAAACGGTTCGTGCCGTAGTGCGCCGAGACGTTGTAGTTCATCATGTCGCGCAGCTTGTTGGCGGTCGCGGCGCTGAGCAGATTTGTGCTCGTGCCGCTGGGCGTGTCGAGCAGCAGCGACGGCTCGACGACGCTGCCGCCGTTGGCGATGGCCGAGACGTAGCGCAGCATGGAGTACGGGCAGATGAGGTCCTCGTACTGACCGATGCCCGACCAGGCGAGGTTCGCGCTGCCGGACGCGCCCTTGGTGAAGCTGCCGGCCATCGTCGGGATGCCGCTCAGCGACTGGGAATCGAGGAAGCCGAGCTTCTTGGCGTAGCTCTCGATGGTGTCCGCGCCGAGCTCGAGCGAGATCTGCGCGAACGCGCAGTTGCAGGAGTTTGCCAGCGCATCCTCGAACGTCTGACTGCCGTGCACGCCCGTGCACTTGACGGTCACGCCGCCGACGTCAACGCTGCCCGCGCAGGTGAAGCGCCGGCTGTCGATGTCCTTGATGTTCTCGATCGCGGCGGCGGAGGTGATGAGCTTGTAGATCGAGCCCGGCGTGAACGAGCCGTTGATGCAGCGGTTGATGTATGCGCCGTCCGGCACGTCGCCGTCAACGGCCGGGTCGATGCTCGGTCCGGAGACCATGCACAGCACCTCGCCCGTCTTGTAATTGCTCACGAGCACGGCGCCCTTGCGCCCGGCGAGCGCCTCGTAGGCCGTGACGCACAGGCTCGAATCAAGCGTGAGCGCGACGGTGTGTCCGTCGGTCGCATAGGTGCCGGTAATGGGGTTGTAGCCCGAGAGCTGCTTGGAAAATGCCTTGAGCGCGCCGGTGCCGATGTTGCCGGCGTAGTCGCCGACGGTCTGATAGCAGGCCTTGCGCACGGCGGCGTCGTCGGCGTAGCTGCGCGAGCCGCCGTTTGCCGTCGCGAGCACGACGCCGCTGCGGTCGGTGAGTGTGCCGGTGTTGAGCACGCCGCTGGTGTAGACGCTGCTGTTGGCGGCAAAGGTTGCCCACTCAGCGCCGTGTTCGATGTAGCGCACGATGTACACGCCGATGCCGCCGAGCACCAGCACGGCGACGAGCAGCGCGCTCATGGCGCGGCGTTTGACTTTGTTCATGCCTGCGCCTCCTTTTTGCTGCGCGACGGCAGCCGCACCACGAAGCTTGCGCCGCGCCGGGTGTCGGCCGCCTTGATGTAGGCCAGCAGCATCCAGCACGAGAGCATACTCGACCCGCCCTTGGACACGAACGGGAACGTCACGCCCGTGAACGGCAGAATGTCCAGCACGCCGAACACGTTGAGCGACATCTGCACGAGCATGAGCGTCACGGTGGCGCAGCCGGCGATGACGTAATACGACGAGCGGCCCTGTGCCGCGTTTTTGACGGTGAAGATGGCCAGCGCGATGATGGCCAGCATCGCACACAGCGCCACGATCAGGCCGAGCTCCTCACACAGGACGCCGAAGACCATGTCGGTGTTCGCGGCGAAGATGTTTTTCAGCCAGCCGCAGCCCGCGCCCTGTCCGAACAGACCGCCGGAGGCGGCCGCGCTCAGTGCGCGCGTCTGCTGGTAGCCCGCGCCGGAGACGTCCTCCCACACGTGCCCCCAGGTGGCAAAGCGCTGCGCCACGTGCGGCTTGATGCTCAGCACCAGCGTGCCCGCCATGGCCGCGGACGTTACGGCCAGCAGGACGGTGGCGATGCTGCCTGAGCGCATGAAGGCGATGACGAGGAACGTCGCAAAGAAGATGAGCGCCGCGCCGAAGTCGCCCATCAGGGCGAGGCCGCCGACGCAGATGGCGGAAAAGGCGATGAAGAGCAGAATGCTCTTGCTGCGGAACATCCGGTTGAGCGACGTCGCGCCGACATAGATGAACGCGACCTTGATCAGCTCCGACGGCTGCAGGGAGAAGCCCGCGATCGTCAGCCAGTTTTTCGCGCCGAACACCTCGCTTGCGGCAAAGAGGTTCAGCGCCAGCAGCGCCAGCGAGATGATGGCCGCCGGCCAGCGCAGCGCCTTGACATGGCTCAGGTCACGCAGCCACCAGCCGAGCAGGAAAAACAGCACGATGCCCACGAGGATGAGGATGATCTCCTTGGTGAGGTCATTGGGGGTGCTCGTCGCGCAGACCTCCAGTCCGAGCGAGCAGAGGAAAAACGCGATCGTCTCCACCTCAAAGCCCGAGCGGTCCATCGTGCGCATGAGCACGTAGCAGAACCACTGCGTGAGCACGAGTGCAGCGTAGGCCATCAGAATGCCCAGCAGGTGCGCGCTGTCGGCCGAGGACACGAACTCCAGCGCCAGCAGCAGCTCAAACACCGTCAGAAAAAACAGCGTGCCGCCGGCGGAGACGTTGCGTCCTGCGATCGTGCGGCGCTGCTCCTGCACGGCGCGGCGATCCTCGCTCATGTCGGCGAATTTGAGCATATGCGTCGAGCAACGGAGAATATCGCCGCTGAAGATCTGCGTCGGCTCCGTGATCTGTTCACCATTGAGGAACACGCCGCCGCTGCGGCTCAGGTCGCTGACCGTCCACTCGCCGGCGTCGTTGCGCATGAGCACGGCGTGGACGTTGGCCACGTCGGCAAAGGGCAGCGTGATGTCCGCGCTGCGGGCACGGCCGATCAGACACTCCCAGTGCAGCAGGGGATAGACCTTGCCGTCGGGCGTCACGAGATGGCCCCATGTCTCGGGCTCTGCGCGCCCGTAGAACATGGACGCGACGCAGCGGATGAGCACGATGAGCGCGATGACCGGCAGAATGAAATGCGCGGCCTGCGCGGCGTAGACAGTTACGGCAGACACGGCGTCCGCCTCCTTTCCGAAGCTCCCGCGCGGGGAGCAATACATATTTAACTATAGATGCCGATAAAAAATCAAACTATTATACCACGTCAAAAACCCATTGACAACTCCTGCCGGGCATCCTACAATGAGCACATGATGAAACAGACGAAATTTTGGATCCTTTTGTTCGCCGCGCTCGCAATTTTGGGCTGCGGCGCCTTTTTGCTGCTGCGCAGTCATGGGCAGACGGGGCAGACCGCCGTCATCCGCGTCGACGGGGATGTCTATGAGCGTGTCGACCTGCGCGCCGTGACCATACCATATGATATAGAAGTGCAGACCGAATGGGGCAGCAACACCGTACACGTCGAGCCGGACGGTGTGTCCGTCACGCACGCCGACTGCCCGGATCACCTGTGCGTCAAGCAGGGGAAGATTACGTCCTCCGCCATCCCGATCGCCTGCGTGCCGCACCATCTGACGGTGCAGATCGAGGGGACGCCATGAAGGGGACGAAGCGTCTGGCCGTTCTGGCCATGTTCACCGCCATCGCGCTGACGATCTTCGTTGCCGAGGCGCAGATCCCGCCCGTCGTGCCGATCCCCGGCGTGAAGCTCGGCCTTGCCAACATCGTCACGCTCATCGCCATGGCGCTGCTCGGCCGGCGGCAGGCGGGGGAGATCCTGCTCGTGCGCATCGTGCTCGGCAGCGTCTTTACCGGCGGCGTGTCGGCAATGCTCTTCAGCATCGCGGGCGGTGTGCTTGCCTACCTCGTCATGTGCCTGACCATTCGCCGTCTGCCGGAGCGGCTGCTCTGGGTCGTGAGCGTGCTGGCCGCTTTCGGCCACAACGCCGGGCAGCTGCTGGTCGCCGTCTGGGTCACGGGGACGCCGTCCATTCTGGTGTATGCGCCCGCGCTCGTCGCGGCGAGCGTGGTCACCGGCGCGTTCACCGGTGTGGCCGCCGTGTATCTTGTGCGCGCGCTGCGCAAAACGGGGCATTTCCCGCAGACGTGAGACGGAACTGTCGCTGTTTTGTAACATTTTGAGGCGGCAGGTTCTTAAAATATTCTGAAAATTGAAAGCCGCAGTTTTCAAAAAACTGCGGCTTTGTTGTGCAGAAACGACAAAAAATGCGCAAAAACTATGGCAATCTACATCAAAAAGCGGATCGAAAAGATTTCATAAATGTTAAATCTGTTTTAAGTATTGACTTCCGGACGCGGGCGCGCTATAATGCATCCGCAATTGGAAGATGGGAAGATTTAGGTTGGCGTTTGCCGGTTACAAAGCCTCATTCTTCCCTAATCCATATACCTATCGATACATAGAAACCCAGATGAACATACATCGCCAGACCATTTTGATGCTTATGAATACGATCAACAAGTTTGAACAACCGAATACGGAGCAGGCGGATCGCCGCTGCGCGTTTTCGCGCTCGTTCACGCGGATGTTCGATCGCCTGTGTGCCTTTTTGGACGAGCGCATCGGCGGCGCGTCGGAGCTGATCGATGCCTGTCAGAGTGTGGCGGATCGCTTCTGGCACAGCAAGCTGTACTTCCCGGTCTGCTTTCTGATGCTCGCCGTGTTCATGGCGGTGGGGCAGCCGGTCATCGGCGGCGTGCTGGTCATGTCCACGCTCATTTTCCTGCTGCTGTTTTGTGACGATCTGCTGAGCATCCTCTTCCCGGTCGTGCTGCTGGCCATGGTGGGCACGGAGTTTTATGACGAGCTCTACAGTCTGCTGCGCTTCTGGTGGATCGGGCTGCTGGCTGCGGCGGCGCTGCTCGTGCACATCGGGGCCTATGCCCGCGCACCGCGCAACGGCGGCTGTATGCACGGTCTGGTGGCCGTGTCGGTCGCGACGCTGCTCGGCGGCCTCGGCTTTATCTCCCGCGAGGAGTATTTTTCGCCCACCGCGCTGTACTATTCGCTTGGTCTCGGCGTCGTGATGCTGCTGATCTACCTGCTGCTGCGCAGCGAGGCCGATCGCCCGCGCGACTACGACATCGCCGAGCGTATGCTTCAGATTCTCTATGCCGGCGGCCTGTTCACGGGCTTTGTGGTCACGCTGTTTTACGTGCGCAATTTCCACGAGTTCGTGCAGAGCTTTGCCACGCTCTATTTTGAGTACCGCAACTTCAGCGCCACGATGCTGCTGATCTCGATCCCCGCCGCGGCGTTTTTTGCCGCGCGTGATCCGCGCCATTTCGTGTCGGTCGCGTTCATGTACCTCATGATGCTCATGACCGGCTCGCGCAGCGGCCTGATCTTCGGCACGGTGATGCTGCTGCTGTGCCTCGCCTTTGTGTACTACTGCAATCCGGAGCGCCGCGCGGTCTACCGCCGCGTCGGGCTCATCAGCCTGATCCCGGTGATCGCGTTGCTCATCGCGCTCGTGCCGCGGCTGTTTGCCTCGCGCATGGTCGACGGCGCGCTCATCTCCCCGGATGACAGCCGCTATACGTTCTTCATTCAGGGACTGCTGGATTTTGTGAAGAATCCGCTCTTCGGCTGCGGCCTCGGCTCGATGCACAATGCGCCGATCTTCCTCGGCGTGGAGGGCAGCATTGTCTGGTACCACAATCTTATCGCGCAGATCCTCGGCAGTATGGGCCTGGTCGGTGCGGTCGGCTACAGCTGGCTGTTTTATGACCGCGTGCGTCTGCTCTGGCGCAAGCGCAGCCGCACGACGATGGCCTTCGCGCTGTCCTACTTTGCCATGCTGCTCATCTCTATGACGAACCCGGGCATGTTCTGCCCGATGCCGAATGCGCTGCTCATGGTGGCCATGTTTGTGGTCGTCGAGCGGCAGCCCGATACCGCTGCGGTGCCGGTCAAGGTCGGCTCCGCGAGAGCCACGGAAAGGAGATCCTACTGATGAAACGTTTCCAGCTTCTCACCACTGCGATTTTTCTGTTCTGCACGCTGCTGATCGCCGGGTGCACCGGCCGCGGCGTCGAGGCTCAGACGACGCCCGCCCCGGAGGCGACGCCGACTGCAACGACGAATATTCAGGCCGGTATCCAGACCGGTGACAACGAGGTCAATAAGATCCTCGCCGGTACGTGGACGTTTGAACGCACGGACGCCGAGAAGAAGGCGGGCGACGACTCCGTCAAGCAGCTTCTGCCCGAAGCGGACACCGGTGCGAAAACGGCCACCGAGATCAAAGAGCCCGGCACGATCCGCGAACTGGTGCTGCGTGTCAACGGCACGGGCAGCTACACGGATGCCGATGGTGCGGCACAGGCGTTTGAGTTTGCGCTCAACGGCGACAACCTGACGCTCGCGCTCGAAAACGGCACGGTGCAGATGTTCCGCTGCACGCTCGAAAACGGTCTCATGTACCTCACGCCGATGAGCAACAACGGCGCGTATCAGGCCTTCACCGACGTGTTCCGCCAGACGCAGAGCACCGCGGACGAGACCGCAAACTGAATCCGTTTACAGCCTTCGGCCGGACGCTGCTGCGTCCGGCCGAATTTCTTTTTTCGAGATTTCAGAAAAATTTCAGGATTTTTTCCCGCGACCTGTGCTATAATTAGGCGCATCCCCACCGGGAAAGGAGACCCCATATGTCCCGAAAGACAAGAAAACGCGGCCGCGGCCGCGTACTGATCCTTGTGGCGCTGCTGGCGCTGATCGTGTTTGGCGTGTTTGCGCGCGGCGTTTTTACGAGCGGCAGGACCACCACCGAGCGCGCGCAGCGCGAGCTGCACACCTACGCCGAGCAGCATGAGACCGCGCTCGCCGATTATCCGGACGCGCTCGTGCAGCTGTATGCCCGCAACCCCGACGCGCGCGATTTCGTGCGCGACTACCCGAAGAAGAAGGATCTTACCCCGGCGATCGACCTCAGCAATTTTGCCGGGACGAAGACCGTGCCGCTGCTGCTGCAGTGGGACGAGCGCTGGGGCTACCGCGAATACAATGAGAGCATCATCGGCCTTTCCGGCTGCGGACCGACGTGCCTGTCGATGGTGACGATCTACCTCACCGGCGACACGTCGAAGGATCCGCTCTGGATGTGCCGGTTTGCCGAGCGCAACCAGTTCAACGTTCCCGGCAGCGGCAGCAAGTGGGCGCTCATCTCCGAGGGCGGGCGGATGCTCGGCCTTGACGTGACGCAGATCTCGCTGGATAAGGACCGCATCTACCGCAATCTGGACGTCGGCAACCCGATCATCGTGGTCGTCGGCCCGGGCGATTTTACGACCGACGGGCATTTTCTCGTTCTGACCGGGCGCAGCGGCGACAAGGTCACGCTCAATGACCCGAACAGCCCCACGAACTCAGCCAAGAGCTGGGACTACGACACGCTTGCCGGACAGATCCAGGCGCTCTGGGTGCTGCGCCGCGCAGGCTGATAAAAGCAGCGCCGTCTTCGGACGGTGCTGCTTTTTGCGCGTTTGTGGGCTTGCGGTGTGCGGGCAAATGGGCGTATAATAACGCTGTCTGAGATTTTAGCGAAAAGAGGTTACAGGATGGAATACCGTCTGGAGCATGATACGATGGGCGAGGTGCGTGTACCTGCCGACCGTTACTGGGGCGCGCAGACGCAGCGCAGCTTTGAAAATTTCCGCATCGGCACCGAGAAGATGCCGCCGGAGGTCATACGCGCATTCGCGGTCGTAAAGCTTGCCGCCGCGCGCGCAAATGCGCAGCTTGGCGTGCTCGATGCGCGCCGGGCCGACGCGATCGAGACCGCCTGCCACGAGATCCTTGACGGCTCGCTCGACGGAAACTTTCCGCTCGCCGTCTGGCAGACCGGCAGCGGCACACAGACGAACATGAATGTCAACGAGGTCATCGCCCACCGCGCCAATGCGCTGCTGGGGGAGAAGCTCGTGCATCCGAACGATCACGTCAATTGCTCGCAGAGCTCGAACGACACCTTCCCGACGGCGATGCACGTGGCCGCGCGCGTCGCGCTTGAGGAGCAGGTGCTGCCGGCGGTCGACCGCCTGCTGGCGACGCTCGAGCGCCTGAGCGCGGAGTACCGCGACGTGGTGAAGATCGGGCGCACGCATCTGCAGGACGCCGTGCCGCTCACGCTCGGACAGGAGATCAGCGGCTGGAGCGCCATGCTCGGCCATGACCGCGTCATGCTCACGCAGGCGTGCGGCGCGCTGCGCGAGCTTGCCCTCGGCGGCACGGCCGTCGGCACGGGGCTCAACGCACCGGCGGCGTTCGGCGATCTGGCGGCGGCGGAGATCTCCGCCCTGCTCGGCTACAGCTTCGAGTCCGCGCCGAACAAGTTCCACGCGCTCACGAGCAAGGACCAGATGGTGTTCGCCCACGGTGCGCTCAAGGCACTGGCAGCCGACCTGATGAAGATCGCAAACGACGTGCGCTGGCTCGCGTCCGGGCCGCGCTGCGGCATCGGGGAGCTGATCATCCCGGCAAACGAGCCCGGCTCGTCGATCATGCCCGGCAAGGTCAACCCCACGCAGTGCGAGGCCGTCACGATGGTGGCCGTGCAGGTCATGGGCAACGACACGGCCATCGGCTTTGCCGCCTCGCAGGGCAACTTCCAGCTCAACGTGTTCCTGCCCGTGACGATCTACAACTTCCTGCAGTCGGCGCGGCTGCTTGCGGATGTGATGGATTCGTTTGAGGCCAACTGCGTGCGCGGCATCCGGCCGAATTACGACGTCATTCAGGCGCATCTGGACGCCTCGCTCATGCTCGTCACGGCGCTCAACCCGCACATCGGCTATGAAAACGCGGCGCACATCGCAAAGCACGCCCACGCCACCGGGCAGACGCTCAAGGCCGCGGCGGTGGAGCTCGGCCTGCTCACGGCCGAGGAGTTTGACGCTTGGGTGCGCCCCGAGGATATGGTGCACCCGAAACAGGAGGACTGACCATGGATTACGCAAAAGAATCGCTCCGGCTGCACGAGCAGTGGGGCGGCAAGATCGAAGTCAACGCCCGCGTGCCGGTCTCGACGAAGGATGACCTGTCGCTGGCATATACGCCCGGTGTGGCGCAGCCGTGTCTGGAGATCCGGCGCGACCCCGATAAGAGCTACACGCTCACGCGCCGGCACAATCTCTGCGCCGTCATCACGGACGGCTCGGCCGTGCTCGGTCTGGGCGACATCGGACCGGAGGCGGGCATGCCCGTCATGGAGGGCAAGTGCGTGCTGTTCAAGGCGTTTGCGGATGTGGACGCCTTCCCGCTGTGCATCCGCACAAAGGATGTGGATGAATTCGTGCGCACGGTGTACCTGCTCTCCGGCAGCTTCGGCGGCATCAATCTGGAGGATATTTCTGCGCCGCGCTGCTTTGAGATCGAGCGCAAGCTGAAAGAGCTGTGCGACATCCCGGTCTTTCACGACGATCAGCACGGCACGGCGATCATCACGCTCGCGGGGCTGACGAACGCGCTGCGCGTGGTCGGAAAGCGGCTGGAGGACGTGAAGATCGTCGTCTCCGGCGCGGGCGCGGCGGCGATCTCCATCAGTAAGCTGCTGCTGCGCGCCGGTGCACGCGATGTGACGCTCTGCGATCGAAAGGGCGCGATCTATGCCGGCCGTACCGAGAACATGAACTGGATCAAGACCGAGATGGCCGAGGTCACGAACCTCCGCCGTCAGGCGGGGACGCTGGCGGATGTCGTCCGGGATGCGGACGTGTTCATCGGCGTGTCGCAGCCCGGCTTGCTGACCGGCGACATGGTGCGCACCATGCACCGCGACGCCATCGTCTTTGCCTGCGCAAACCCTACGCCGGAGATCTTCCCCGACGCGGCAAAGGCGGGTGGCGCAAGGGTCATTTCGACCGGCCGTCGGCGGCGCCGGCCGCAGCGACTATCCGAACCAGATCAACAACGTGCTGGCTTTTCCGGGCATCTTCCGCGGCGCGTTCGACGTGCGCGCCTCCGACATCAACGAGCCCATGAAGCTCGCCGCCGCGCACGCGCTCGCAGCGCTCATCACGCCCGAGGAGCTGAGCGCCGATTACATCATTCCCAAAGCATTTGACCCGCGCGTCGGTCCGGCTGTGGCCGCGGCGGTGGCGCAAGCCGCACGCGAGAGCGGCGTGGCGCGCATCTGAATCTGAATTTTTCCCCTGCAAAGGAGACACCCTATGGATTCCTATGAAAAATCCCTGCAGACGCTGGAGCTGCCGTCCGTACTGGCGCTGCTGGCGGCACAGGCACGCTGCCGCCAGTTTGAGGAGGATCTGGCTGCCGCCCGGCGGGTGGA
>ERZ791645.1710-NODE-1710-length-12919-cov-3.675062_pt1 | contig 12919 bp, 10 predicted proteins | sample MGYA00509939_ERZ791645 | MGnify/ENA primary metagenome ERZ791645 (study PRJEB30046, sample SAMN00715249) | human gut metagenome | study: EMG produced TPA metagenomics assembly of the A metagenome-wide association study of gut microbiota in type 2... | reverse complement strand
AAAAATCATAAAATTTCATTACTTTTACGTTACAGAAATAATACACGGCTCAATTTTTATAATTACAGATTTTCATTGCGGAGTGCCTCGATGGTATTCTCTTTGCCGACCTTACGCATTGCATAAAGCATTGTGATAAATACAATTGCAAACACACTGAAAGCGGAGATCAGCATTCCCTGCCACGGAAACATAAAGCTTACATCAATGCCATCCACCATTGACTTGTACATCAGAAAACTAAGTGCCAGAGACACCGGAAGCCCGAATATAAGTCCCTTTATACCATACAGAATGCATTCGTAATTCATCATGCGGCGGAAGCCCTTTCCGGTCATGCCCACGGATTTTAGCATCGCAAATTCCTGACGGCGCAGCATAACATTCGTCGATATCGTGTTAAATACATTGGCGATCGCGATCAGAGAGATCAGCGCAATAAATCCATAGGAGAAAATATCGAGAACAAGGATCAGCGCCTGCTCAGAATCACGGCTTGCCGCAGCATCAATGATCGTACCTGAATCCACGCCGGACAACTCCTCCTCATAATATCCCGCAAGATCTGTGCTTGCTTTCTCGTGCTGCTTTGCCATAAGAATGTATCTTGTATATCCACCCTCCGAGCCAGCTACTCCGCGCAGGATCCCATCCTTCACCAAGCTGTACGGAAGAACCACGTTGACTTCCTCATCCCACTTGTAAACGGACACACCCGCCGGTGCGCTTGCTGTCATCCTTTTGCCGATATGAATCGGATGTGTGATCGTCGCCTTGTCCACCGGGATCATTTTGCTCTCTTCGCTGTCATCGCTATTATAAATATAGTTATCTCCATCCTGCAAGCTGAAATAATATCCCTTTACTGCCTTTGCCATGGCAAGTGTCGCATCAACATTATCCTTCTTCAGGATCTCCATGGAATAAATTTTCTTTTCGTCTTCCAGAGCAAAACAATCCCACACCAGCGCGTTCATCGGATTGGTAGTCATGTACTCATCCGCATCCATATTTTTCTCCTGCAGATATTCACGGAATACATCATCCTGCAGAAAGGTCAGATTGACCGGAATTCTCACTGTCCCCTTCTTTTCATTGATGCGCCCCGGATCATTCTTCTTTACATAAGAAAGATATTTGTCGGACAGACATTCCTGTGAAATCTCCATCTGCTGATCATAATTTTCCTTCAGGTATCTGACACTGTCGACCGAACCGATCGCCTCCATGCCGGCTGCAATCTCAGATGGTGACCTTCCGTTCGCTGCCTTGTCCGATACGGAGCAGCCGATGTCATAGCTTTCCTGCTGACTGTCCGCAATGGAGGACGATTTCTTTAGATAACCACTGAAGCTGGTCGCACTCACGAAAAGCACAATACTGATGAAAAGCGAAAATACCGTGGTACGATATTTCTTACGGTTTCTTTTGAAATTCTTGCTGGCGAGCATTCCCGAAAATCCAAACAGCTTATATGTCAGCCCGGAGGTTTTAACCTTGCCCGCACGGATCTTAATGTCATCACTCTGGCGGATCGCCTGAATCGCAGGAATGCGCACCGCTTTTGCAGCCGGGATCATCGCTGAGATCAGCACGGTAATAAAGCTGACAATAACCGCAATCGCAATCGCCTGCCATGTCACAACAAGATGGATCCGGAGCGGCGTGTCTTCCGACCAGAGCTTAAGTAGCAATCCTGAAATTCCATGAAGCGTAATTCCGATCCCTCCAAGTCCCGCCGTGATTCCCAGAGGAATGCCAACCATACAAAGTACACATGCTTCAAAGACCACACTGTGCCTTATCTGCTTTTTCGTGGCACCAATGGATTTCAGAAGCCCCATCTGTTTGGTACGCTCACTGAGCGAAATTGAAAATGCACTGTAGATCAACGAAATCGCACCGACCATAATGATTGCCATCAAAATCGCACCCATCGAATAAAGAATGGCATTAAAACTGTTATTTGTGCTTTTCCCCTCAAAACAGAGCAGATCTTCATGCGTTTTATACACACCGGTCGCAGCATATTTTGTCATAATATCATAACTCTGTTCCGGCGTGTTGAAGGTCAGAAACAGATCATAGTTAACCGCCTTTTGGTCGTCCTTTCTTGTAAATGCCGTATACCCCGCCGATGAATAATCCTCGGACACCGGGCGGTCGCAGATGCCAACCACCGTGTACGTTTTTAAAGACTTTTCTTTTACGTTTTCCCCCGGGCGGTACGGATCGTTTGACGTCAGTACCTCTGACTTTTCTCCCGAAAGCGCCTTGCTGTATCTTGTTCCAACCGAAAGCTTTAATGTATCGCCAATCTTATATGTCACGCCGCCATTGTATTCCAGATGCTTGGAGATCACGATCTCCGAAGAATCCTTCGGCATTCTTCCCTCTAACAGCGTGATCGGGCTGTATTTGGTAAAATCCTTATCAACCGCCTCGATCATCAGATACGGTTTGTCATCATTGGTACAGTCCTTTAATTCTGCATAGCCCAGATTATCCATCTGCGTCCAGTCCTTGACCCGCTTATCTGCCGTAATATTCTGAATACTCTGCAGATCAGTCGCCATCATTCTGCCTTCCCATGCACCCTCTCTGACAACTTCCATATTCAGAAGATATTGCTGAAAGCTTGCGATTGATGATGTCACTGCGGTAAACATTGCCACGGAAAGTGCAATACCGACAACTGTTACGAGTGTACGGATCTTGTTTTTGCGGAGTGTGCGAAGTGTAAACTGATTGAATATATTCATGACCGGATCACCTCATCTCTTGTGATCCTGCCGTCCTCGATCGCAATGATACGATCTGCCTGCAGGGCAATGCTTTCGTCATGCGTGATCATGATCAGCGTCTGGTCGTACGCCTTGTTGGACTCCTTCAAAAGTCCCATGATCTCATGGCTGTTGCGGCTGTCCAGATTACCGGTCGGTTCGTCGGCAAGCACAACTGCCGGTGCATTCATCAATGCTCTTCCAATGGAAACTCTCTGCTGCTGACCACCGGAAAGCTGGTTCGGAAGATGCTTTTCTCTTCCCTCGAGGTGCAGCGTGTGAATCATGTCCTGCAGACGTTTCTCATTGACCTTGCGCCCATCCATCAGGATCGGCAGCGTAATATTTTCACGTACATTTAATACCGGGATCAGATTATAGAACTGATAGATCAGCCCCACCTGACGGCGCCGGAACACCGCCAGCTCCTCCTCATTCTGTGCAAATACGTCCTGACCGCCCATATATACTTTTCCTGATGTTGGTACATCGACAGCACCGAGAATGTGCAACAGGGTTGATTTACCGGAGCCGGACGGTCCGATGATCGCCACAAATTCCCCCTTCTCTACCGAAAAAGATACATCGTCCAATGCGTGAACCGCATTCTCTCCCTCTCCGTATGTCTTTTTCAGATGTTCTACCTTTAATATCTCCATCGTTTCTCATTCCTTTCTGTTCTGCTTTCATTGCAGCGGATGTCACAGATCACTCCGTTGCTATCTGCTTTTGCCCTTTGCATCTTACATCATAAGATGATAATGGAATGAGATGACAGGGCGGTGACTTTATTGTGACAGTTTCGTCACTTTCGTTCTTATACCACTGTTTTATAGAAACGGATCGTAAATATCGCCCCCCGATCCGATGCATTCTTCACCTGTATCGTGCCATTCTGCTGCACGATGATCTTCTGTGCCAGTGACAGGCCGATTCCCACACTCTCTGTGCTGTTCTGCTTACCGCGGTAAAAGCGTTCAAACAGATGTGGCAGATCCTCCGGCGCAATCCCCTTGCCCTCATCCCGGATCACAAGCTCCGTATACAGCGGATTCTCCGTTCCCGTCACATGAATTGCCCCGCCGGGTTCGGAATATTCCATACAGTTTTTCAAAATATTACCGACCGCTTCCACGCTCCAGGACATATCGCCCGTAAAGGACGTCTCCGGCTCCACCTGACAATCCCAGCGGATATCCCGCAGATCCATGGACACCGCAACAAGCTGATATGCCTGCTCCGTAAGCTCTGCGACCGAAACCGTCTCCTCCTTCATGCCGGATGTTCCAGCGTCCAGCCGCGACATTTTCAGAAGTGCATACACCAGCCAGTCGATCCTGCCAAGCAATGTCACAATATCACGCGCAATCTCACGGCGGCGCTCAGCGCTGACTTCATCCTCCTGCAGAAAGCTTGCCAGAAGCTGCAGCGAGGTCAGCGGCGTCTTGAGCTGATGCGAAATATCTGCCAGCGCATCTGCCAGAAAGATCTTGTCCTGCTGAAGATTGCCCGCCTGCTCCCGCATTCGGAGCACCAGCTTGCTTAGCTGCGTGTGAAGCACTGCAAGCTCGCCCTCCTGACAATCCTGCAGCAGCGTTTCTCCGTCATCATGCAGAATACTGTCCATCTTTTCGGACATCTGTGCGATCCGCCGGTAACGTTTCGCCGTAAAACACAAATGCAGAACCAGCGCTGCCGCACCTGCCAGAAGGACGATCCCTGCGCCCTTACCGCCAAGCTGCCGGAATGCCAGCGCTGCTCCTGCCAGATACACAATTATATAGTAAAGAATCTCCCTATTGATCTCGAGATTTCGAAATAGCTTCATATATTATCCCCACTTCTGTACTGCTGCCAAACGACCGTGTCCGTTTCTGTCCTGCCGTAATATTTTGTCGCAATTTATTCCATGATATCAGTGTGCCCTTTCTATGCCAACGCATTAATTTATGCGTCCGCCCGGTATCCCATGCCCCGGATCGTGCGGATCAGCACAGGCTCCTGCGGATCATCCTCAATCTTCTGGCGCAGCCGCTTGATATAAACCGTCAACGTATTATCGTTGACATACTCCCCCGCGGCATCCCAGATTTCCTCCAACAGTTTATTCCGTGTCAGAACGATTCCCTTATTATTGATAAACACCAGTAAAAGCCGGTACTCCAGTGCCGACAGAATGATCTCCTGTCCGTTCTTCGTCACAGTGCCGCCCAGCGTGTCCACACGGACATCGCCCAGCTCTAACACCGACTGTGTCCTGCCACACCGCCGCAGCACACCCTTCATGCGCGAGATCAGCTCCCTCGGACGAAACGGCTTACTGATATAATCATCTGCCCCCATATCAAGCCCCGTCACAGTGCTGTACTCATCGCCGGATGCCGTCAGAAAGATCACCGGAATCTCTGTGTTTGCCTTGATCGCGGCACACACCGCAAATCCATTGCCATCCTCAAGAGACACATCCAAAAGTACCAGATCTATCTCCTGACCATGCTCCTCGATCTGCTCCATGGCAGCCTTCTGACCGGAGACCGCCTGCACGCTAAAGCCCTCCTCCTTCAGAAAAAGGCTTAAGTTTTTTACAATCTCCCGGTCATCCTCTACCAACAATATCTTCGTCATGATGCGTTTCCATTCTCCATCTCTATATAATCATTGCCATGCGGCGTCCCATGATATAATGCAATTCCGTACACTGCCACACATGCCACCACGATCAGCAGGATCATGCTGACAACCACTTTCTTACCGTTTCCCTTTTTCTCGCTGCTTCTTACGTTACCTCTTCTCTTCATAATGATCGCACCTTTCTAAGCGGCAGGGCGCTTTGATCCGTTCCGGTAAGCGCCCGCCATCCGTCTTTTGTTTCCCATTATCAAGATAACAGATAAGCTTTAAGAAATCCGCTCGTTTTTCTTAAGAAAACTTTATGTTTTTCTGACATTCGGATTACGCCATTTCATTATAATGTGCATAAATTCCATTTAACGCCAGCAGCTCGTCATGAGTACCACGCTCGGCAATACCGGTATCGGCCACCACTAAGATCTCGTCTGCATTCCTTATGGTTGACAGGCGATGAGCAATAGTGATGGTCGTTCTGTTTTTCGCAAGTTCTTCCAGACTGTGCTGTATCCAGCGCTCACTTTCATTATCCAGTGCACTTGTTGCCTCATCTAAGATCAGGATCGGCGGATTCTTCAGAAAAACACGTGCAATCGAAATACGCTGCTTCTGTCCACCCGAAAGACGGGTTCCTCGCTCTCCCACATAACTGTCATATCCATCCGGCAGGGACATAATGAATTCATGAATATTGGCTTTCTTTGCCGCGTTAATGATCTCCTCCATCGAAGCCCCCGGCTTGCCATACGCAATATTCTCCCGAATCGTACCGCAGAACAGATACACATCCTGCTGCACCAGACCGATCTGATTTCGAAGGCTCTCCAGCGTCAGGCTGCGCACATCCTTTCCATCAATTCGGATCGTACCGCCGGTCACATCATAAAACCGCGGAAGCAGGGAACAGATCGTCGTCTTACCGCTTCCGGACGGTCCGACCAGCGCAATCGATCTGCCAGCCTTAATACGGAAGGACACATCTGCCAGCACCAGCGTGTCATCATCGCTGTAATGAAAGGAAACATTGTCGTATTCCACCTCGCCCTTCACGTCCGTCAGCTCTGTGGCATCCGGTGCATCCACAATGTCCGGCTCCGTCTCCACGACCGCCAGAAAACGGCGGAAGCCGGAAAGTCCCTTTTGCATCATTTCCGTCAGCTCCACAAGAATCTGGATCGGACTGATAAAGATTCCGATATAGAGCGCATACATGGCAAGATCTGCCACCTCCATCTGACCCTTCGCGATCAGCCAGCCGCCAAATACAAGCGTCACCAGATACATCAGCCCCTGAAAGAACAGGTTGCCGCTCATAAACGTCCCCATGCAGCGATAATTGGCGTTCTTGGATTTCAAAAAATTTTCATTGCTGTGGCAGAATTTCTCACGCTCAATTTCTTCATTGGCAAAGGACTGCACAACACGGATTCCCGCCAATGTGTCCTGCAAGCTCGAGTTGATATCACCGATCTTTTGCCGGTTATCCATAAAGGTTGCCTGCATCCGTTTGTTCTGTCCATACGAAAACAGAATCATGAAAAATACGAGTACCAAAAGTGGGACAGCAAGCCGTCCATTGATCAGAAACAGAAACACAAAAGAGCCTATGATCTTAATCAGTGAAATAAAAAGATTCTCCGGTCCATGGTGTGCCATCTCGGAAATATCAAACAGATCGGACACCAGCTTACTCATCATCTGTCCGGAATTGTTCTGGTCATAATAAGCAAAGGAAAGCTTCTCATAATGATCAAAAAGCTGCTGCCGCATATCGCGCTCCATATTGGCACCCATCATATGACCCTGATAACTGACGTAATATTTGCAAAGCATCTGTACAATGTACATGGCAAGCATCGCCAGCCCGATCGGCACAAGTGCCTTTAATATCGCAGCGGACTCCCCCGCAAAAATCGTCTTTGTCATTGTCCGAAGAATCTGCGGATATGCCAGATCGATCAGGCTGATCATTGCCGCACAGATCAGATCCAGGAAAAACACTGCTTTGTATGGAGAATAATATGGAATAAACTTTTTTAATGTATGCACTTTCCTTACCTCTTTTTCTCATTTCATTTTGTCGTTCTGTTTGGTCATTCTGTCACTGCTTTTTGGGCGTTGTCTTTTGAGCGGACACTTTCTCGATCTCGATATTGCGGACAGCATTTGCTCTGATATCTGCGATCATCGTCCACCACTCCGTCTTGCCATCCGGCTGATAAAGACTGCAGATCTTCTCTCCCTTTTTGAGTTCAATCTTTTTTCCATACAACGCGCCGGTGTAATCTCTGACAGCGCCCTTCGGATCCACATAAACGCCGTCCTCCGGCATGTTGCCGTCCTCGCGGCTGCTCAGCGCAAAGTGTGTGCCCTTCCGCTCGGCGATAAACTTTCGATACACGCGGTCATAGATAAATGCGGCATCGCCGCCCTTTTTCAAACGGCAGATCACTGCAACATCGGCTCCCACATCCTCGCAGTACAGGATTGCCTTTACATTCGCATCCTGCTCCCGCAGATCGTACTTCTTTCCATAAATATAGAATGAAGTTCCATCACTGCCGGCACCCTTAGCGAAAGTGTCTGCCGGTGTCCGTTCCACGGAAACAGAATTGTTATACCACTTTTTATCAATCTGTACAACCTCTGTCTGCGGATAATAGATTACATTCTTATATTTGCCACCCTTTAACCGGTAGTGAATGAAATTATCCTTCGTATCCTGCCATGATGTGTAGTCTGAATCCCCCTCCGCCGGCTTCTTACGTTTGGTCAGCTTAAGCTCATCAAACCACTCGGTCACCTGCTTTAACTGTGATGCATCCAGTGTCCGCGTTCCCAGTGCACGATATCCTCTCATATTATATGTGACCGATATTTGGGACACATCCTTACCAATCTTTTTGTCATTTCTGGCAGTCCCGGCAAGGTTCGGAGCTGCCGTAGCCTTACCGGCATTCCGGTCTCCCTTTTTCGCCTTCGTCTCCACGCGGCGTATCTTTTCCAGAATATCATAGCTCTCCCCGGTCTTCGGATCAATATCCGACATCTCACCAAGGCGGTATGACATCGGGCAATGTCCCTCCGAAAAGCTGCGGCGTCCCGACAGACCGGCATCCAGCTTACAGCCCGCATCGACGATACATCTTGCACCCGTCTCGGTCAGATACGCCTTTCCTTTCCGGTAATACCAGCATATCTTCTTCGGACCGTAGGTTGCCTCCATCTGTGCCTCCGAAGAATTCATATATTTCACGATCTTACGACACAGCTTCTTATTCACAGACCGCGCACCGATCGAGATTACCTTTCCTTTCTTCATATGCGACACCCGAATATCCTCCAGACGCCCCTCCGCTTTCGCCTGTACATAATAGGACGATGCCTCTGTATCCCAGATTGCTATGTCCATCTTTCGGTACACATCATCACCCAGCCTTGTCGCCGCGACATGCTTGAGCATATACAATCTCACACCGAACCGCTTTGCCATGATATCCGCAAACCAGCCCATGTCCTGCAGTCCGAACGACTCTGCCGCCTCATCATACACATAGAGCGTCGTCAGATTCGGATCCTCCGGCACCTGTTCCGCCAGATCATCTACTGTCTCATCCTGCGGCACTTCGGTCGGCGTAGTCTCCGTTTCCGCCGGCAGCTCCGTCTGTACTGCCACCTGCTCCCCTCCCTGTGAGGAGCCTTCATCCCTCTCCAGCCGGATTCCCTTCGTGCAAAACACAATAGCTGCCACAAGGATCATCCCAACTACAATTGCAACCCATCGAAATTTCTTCATACGTGCCCCCATTCTGCCGCCCCTGACGCGGCATTCATGCTCCGTTATTGATAACTCAATCATAACATGTGGCACGGGTATCGTCAAAGGAGTGTCAAAAGTCCCGGCGAGCACTTTCTTAATATATGTAGAAACGCCCCGGAGTGTTTACCCCCGGAGCATTCACGATACGTCCAAGAACAAAAGGGCAAAACCAGCGTTTTGCCCTCCAAGAATTGCTTCGCAATTCTCGTTGGCATTCCACCACGTTACGAGCATTTTCCTATACCGGAACAAAAAAGGATGCCGGAAAATCGTATCATTTCCGACACCCTCAGGAGTCTGTTTGTATTGAAGCTTAAATGAATTATTTTGCTGCAATTGCCTCGATCTCAATCAACACATCCTTCGGCAGGCGTGCTACCTCTACGCAGGAGCGTGCCGGATATGGCTCCGGGAAATATTTTCCGTATACTTCGTTGATCTTTCCGAAATCATCCATGTTCTTGATGAATACCACTGTTTTGATCACCTTGTCCATAGAGCTTCCTGCTGCCTCGACAAGATTTTTCAGATTGCCGATTGCCTGATCCGCCTGCTCTGCTGCTGTTGATCCAACAATCTCTCCGGTTGCAGGATTTACAGGGATCACTCCTGATGTGTACACAAGACCATTTACCTCGATTGCCTGTGAATATGGCCCGATTGCTGCCGGCGCCTTATCTGTACTGATTACGTTCTTCATCTTATCCTCCATTCCGCCCACAACCTTCTGTCGTCATGGGACCCCAAATTTCTTATCCATACGGATCTGTTCAGCCAACCCTGCCGGGTCGCTTCCGTTTCAAAGTATAACATGTTTCCATTTAGGATTCAAACCATACCTTACACATGGTCGAAAAAGTAAAAATAGAAAGATCGTAAAATAACCAAAAATCATTTCGGACAGCTTAGCTTCCAATATCTAAGCTGCCTTTTTGTTCTGATTTTATTATCTTCCTCTTTCCCATTTTTTCTACTTATGGTATGATTATCAAGGTTATAAAAGAACTTTCCATTATCAGTGTGAAAGTCCGGGTAAATCATCAAAAACGAAACGAGGATTATTATGTCTGAAAAAATACAACTTGGGAAAACACAGGAACTGATCGTGGTGAAGACCACAGACTTCGGTGTCTATCTGAACACACCGGGAGGGGATGATGCGGATAAGATCCTGCTGCCTAAAACGCAGGTTCCAAAGGGCACACAGTTAAAGGATGCCCTGACGGTATTTGTATACCGTGATTCTGAGGATCGACCGATCGCTACCATGGAGGAGCCGGAGCTTGAATTAGGAGGCGTTGCCCGCCTAAAGGTAAAGGAAGTGACGAAGATCGGTGCTTTTCTTGAGATGGGGCTTTCGAAGGATCTGCTGCTTCCATTCAAACAGCAGCTTTATAAGGTAGAGCCGGGAGATGCCGTACTGGTAACGATGTATCTTGATAAGAGTGAGAGACTCTGTGCTTCGATGCATGTTTACGACCGTCTGCGAAATGATTCCGATTATCAGAAGGATGATGAAGTATTTGGCCGTGTCTACGAGATCAGCGATAATTTCGGTGTCTTTGTCGCAGTAGATGATAAATACTCCGCTCTGATCCCGAAGAAGGAGGTCTTTGAGAAGTACCGCATTAACCAACCGGTTTACGCCAGAGTATCCCAGGTACTCGAGGATGGTCGTCTGTCCTTAAGTGTCAAAAAGAAGATTCCGGAGCAGATGGAGGAGGATGCCGAATTTATTCTGCACCGTCTGGAGGATGCGGATGGTTTCCTGCCGTATCATGACAAGAGTGCACCGGAGGAGATCAAATCTCATTTCCATATGAGTAAGAATGCGTTCAAGCGTGCGATCGGACGCCTGATGAAGGAAGGCTTTATCACCATCGGAGATGACGGCATCCGCATGAAATAACGCAAGGATCAATCGAAAATTGCTTAGCAATAGAGCAATCTGTGGCATTTGTTTGGAACAAAATACTTATTGACCCAACTATCATAAAGTAAAAACAGCTCAGAATTGTCATTTTCTAATCTTGACAGTTCTGAGCTTTTATCATTTTCATTGATTTACAGCAATCCCCCATTCTGTACATGATAACCCGAAATAATTGTATGTGCTTATTCTACGAAGCTTCCGAACTGGCGGAAACGTTCATAACGCTTCTGCACCAGCGCTTCCGTCTCGGTATCAAGAAGCCCCGGAAGTACCTCTGACAATGCCTTCTGAAGTTCATCGGTCACATCGGTCAGATGATTTTCAAGGCCATCCTCCGGCTCCGCAAACATTCTGTCCGCAACATGATTCTCTAACAGGTCCTTCGCTGTCATTTTCATTTTCTCTGCAGCCTCCGCGACTCTGGTCGGATCCTTCCACAAAATACTGGAAAATCCCTCCGGCGATAAGATGGAATATACAGCATGCTCTAACATCCACACCTGATCTGCCACGGCAAGTGCCAGCGCACCGCCACTGCCTCCTTCACCGATAAAGATGCTGATGATCGGCGTCTTTAAACGAGACATCTCCATAAGGTTTCTCGCAATTGCTTCTCCCTGTCCGCGCTCCTCTGCACCGACACCCGGAAATGCACCGGCTGTGTTGATAAACGTGATCACCGGGCGTTTAAACTTCTCCGCCTGTTTCATCAGACGAAGTGCCTTACGGTATCCCTCCGGATTTGGCTGTCCGAAATTGCAGTTGACATTTTCCTCTAAGGTATGTCCCTTCTGGATTCCAATGACGGTAACCGGTTGCCCCTTCAGACTGGCGATTCCACCAATCACTGCACCATCATCTCCAAATAAACGATCTCCGTGAAACTCCATGAAATCATCAAAAATCTCTTCGATAAATTGCTTCGTGCTTGGCCGGTCGATCTGGCGGGCAATGGTCACGGATCTCATACTCTCATTCATTTCCATTCCCTCGCTTTCCCGTCTGATGAAGTTTCAAAATCTTTCCAAGCTCGCCGCGAAGCTCCTCACGGTGAACAATTCTGTCTACAAAACCATGATCCTGCTGAAATTCTGCTCTCTGAAATCCCTCCGGCAGCTTCTGGTGGATCGTTCCCTGGATCACACGCTGACCGGCAAAACCGATCAGTGCTTTAGGCTCTGACAAAATAATATCGCCTAACATCGCAAAGCTTGCTGTAACACCACCCGTTGTCGGATCCGTCAATACGGTGATATATAACAGCCCTGCTGCATCGTGGCGTCCCAGTGCCTCGGACACCTTCGCCATCTGCATCAGCGAAATGATTCCCTCCTGCATTCTGGCTCCACCGGATGTGGTGAAGATAATGACCGGAAGCTTTTCTCCGGTCGCATACTCCACTGCTCTGGTGATCTTCTCACCAACAACGGAACCCATGCTTCCCATCATAAAATGACTGTCCATAATAGCAATTACCGCATCGTTGCCTTCAATCCGACAACGACCGGTAACAACGGCCTCCCGAAGTCCGGTTTTGTCCTGTGCCTTTCCTACGATCCGATCATAATCCGGATACTCCATCGGATTCTCCGGAATCATATCCGCATCGAACTCCTGAAAGGAACCTTCATCACAGGTAACCGCAATACGCTCTGCCGGTGTCATACGAAAATGTGCACCACAACTCGGGCAAAGCTTATACTCCGTGATCTCCTTCTTGTAAATGATCATCTTACAGGTATTACACTTGATCCA
>ERZ791645.1709-NODE-1709-length-12925-cov-8.553613_pt1 | contig 12925 bp, 9 predicted proteins | sample MGYA00509939_ERZ791645 | MGnify/ENA primary metagenome ERZ791645 (study PRJEB30046, sample SAMN00715249) | human gut metagenome | study: EMG produced TPA metagenomics assembly of the A metagenome-wide association study of gut microbiota in type 2... | reverse complement strand
AGTATGAAACAGAGAAGAGACACTATGCACACGTTGACTGCCCAGGCCATGCTGATTATGTAAAGAACATGATTACTGGTGCTGCTCAGATGGATGCTGGTATCCTCGTTGTTGCTGCTACTGATGGTGTTATGGCTCAGACAAGAGAGCATATCCTTCTTGCTCGTCAGGTTGGTGTTCCTTATATCGTAGTATTCATGAACAAGTGTGATATGGTTGATGATCCAGAACTTCTTGAATTAGTTGATATGGAAATCAGAGAACTTCTTAACGAATATGACTTCCCAGGCGATGATACACCAATCATCCAGGGTTCAGCTCTTAAGGCTCTTGAAGATCCTAACAGCGAATGGGGTGACAAGATTCTTGAACTTATGCACACAATCGATGAGTATGTTCCAGATCCACAGAGAGATACAGATAAGCCATTCCTTATGCCTATCGAAGATATCTTCTCTATCACAGGTCGTGGTACAGTTGCTACTGGTAGAGTAGAAAGAGGTGTTCTTAAGGTTAACGAGGAAGTTGAAATCGTTGGTATTCATGAAGACATCCGTAAGGTTGTTGTTACTGGTATCGAAATGTTCAGAAAGCTTCTTGATGAGGCAGAACCAGGTGATAACATTGGTGCACTTCTTAGAGGTGTTCAGAGAGACGAAATCGAAAGAGGACAGGTTCTCTGCAAGCCAGGTTCAATCACACCACACCACAAGTTTACAGCTCAGGTTTACGTATTAACAAAGGACGAAGGTGGACGTCATACTCCATTCTTCAACAACTACAGACCACAGTTCTACTTCAGAACAACTGATGTTACTGGTGTTTGTGAGCTTCCAGCTGGTACAGAAATGTGCATGCCTGGTGATAACGTAGAAATGACAGTTGAACTTATCCATAACGTAGCTATGGAGCAGGGTCTTCGTTTCGCTATCCGTGAGGGTGGTAGAACAGTTGGTTCTGGTGCTGTTGCAACAATCATTGAATAATTATCGCGAAAGCAATCGAATAGCTGCCTGAAAAGGCAATGATAATAAAAGGGACTTACGTGCTTGCACGTAGGTCCTTTTTTGGGTTCTTTGTCAAGGGTGGGGGTAAAATCGGTTCTTTGCTCTTATAATTGAAGATAGAGAATAGGAATGTTATAATATACATATACGGTATTGTGAAATTATATTATAAGGAGAGTTATATGCATAAGCTTATTATACTAAGAGGTAATTCGGGAAGTGGCAAGACGACAGTTTCCAAGGAATTACAGAAAAAGTTTGGCAAAAATACTATGTACATATCTCAGGATATGGTAAGAAGACAAATTCTTATGGTCGATGATGGAAATGATACACTGGCTTTGTCTCTTATGAAAGAAATGCTGTCATATGGAAGCAGGAATAGTGAGGTTGTTATATTAGAGGGCATAATGTATGCTGATTGGTATAGAACTTTATTTGTGCAGGCAAAGGAACTGTATCGGGATAATATATATGCATATTATTTTGATATTCCATTTGAAGAAACAGTGAGGCGGCATCAAATGAGAGATAAATGTAATGAATTTGGTGCTGAAGCTATGAGAAAATGGTGGCGGGAAAAGGATTATTCGGACGTGCTGGATGAAAGAATTATTGGGCAGGAATATGATAAAGATAGTATAGTCAATAAAATATATTGTGATGTGATGGGAGTGTAACGATTGATGAAATTAGGAAAGTATCATTTTATTATAGTAGGTTCGGGCTGGCGTTCACTTTATTATGTAAGGATAGCCAAAGCAATGCCGAATGTATTCTGTCTTGATGCAATGTACTGCCGTACACAGGAGAAGGCTGATAAAATGGCAAAGGAATATGATATACATACGACCACCTCAATAGAGGAATGTGTTGCTTATAAACCGGATTTTGCTGTTATAGCAGTCAATAAAGCTAGCATATGTGATGTTTCAATAGAGTGGATGGACAGAGGGATAACGGTGCTTTCGGAAACACCAGCGGCAATAGATATAGAGTCACTTAAGAAACTGTACAGATACCATATGATGGACAATTATAAAGCCAATAAGCCAGAAAATAAATCGGCAAGTGAATGTTTGGATAAGCAGATAGGTAAAATAAATAATAAATCTTTAGAGATATATAATAATACAAAGAAAAAGCAGGTGGTTGCTGAACAATACAGGAGGTATCCATCTAACCGTGCAATGCTTAAGCTTGTGGACAGCGGACTGATAGGCGATGTAAGCTGCATAAATATATCGCTGGCTCACGAATATCATGGATTTAGCCTTATTCGAGCTTATCTTGGCATAAAACCTGATGAAAACTATATTGTGTCAGGTAAAACTTATGAATTCCCGACAACTCAGACGTTTACCAGATATGATAAGTTCTTGGACGGTCGGATATCCGATAAAAAGAGGTGTGTTGCGACATTTGAATTTGAGAGCGGTAAAGTGGCATGGTATGATTTTGACTCTGAACAGTACAGGTCTTCTATCAGAAAAAACACCATAAAGGTGCAGGGTGTAAGAGGTGAGCTTATAGACGATACGGTGTATTACCTTGATAACAATAATGAAGGTCAGTGTCAGAAAATAGTGACAGATGTGAATATAATGCACACCAAAGATACTAATCCTAATCTGTCGACTGTGCGTGAAGTAAAGAAAATATCATTTGGTGAGAATGTACTGTATGAGCCGGAATCAGGGCTGCGTGGGTTGTCAGAGGATGAAACTGCCATAGCTGCTCTTATGATAGATACGGCAAAGTATAGCAGAGGTGAGGGAGAACCACCATATAGCATGGAGGACGCATTTGCAGATGCTTACGCTGCCATACTGCTTAATGAAGCGGTAAGAACTGGAAAGAAAGTAAGGAGTTGCGACATAAATGGTCTTACGTAATATGGTAAATCAGCTTGTTTATAGATGATAGGATAAAATAATATAATGCAAATAAAAGCTGGTAACAATAACTGAGCAGATTAAAAATTATGCGAATATCAGGGTAGAATGCTATGTGGCAGTGGTACCTGTTTAGCATGGACCGAAGCGGATTGTAGACGTGGGAGTGCGGAGCACGGAACAATCTGTAGGTATCAAAGTTGGAGGCTTTTGCCCCGACATCATATAATGGGTTATAAAAATTTATATATCTAATACTTAAGAAAGGACATCATCTTATATGCAGAACAATATATTAAAAACAGCCCTTATAGGGGTAGGTAATATGGGGAGGAAGTATGCGGAAATGATAACGGCGGGTGAGGTGCCACATATGAAGCTGACGGCGGTTGTTATCAGGAGAGATGAGCTTATGGAGTGGGGTAAGTCGCTTGTGAATACAGATGGAGAAAAAGTAAAGATATTCAGAAGTGCAGAAGAACTGTTTGCTGCTGAGGCAGAAAATATAAATGTAAATATTATTGGTAATTATATTCAGAAATTAAATGATAAGAAGCCAGAAAAAAGTACCGATAATTGCAAAGGAAATGAAGAAAATACAAATGATTATAAAAATAATAAAGAAGATAATTATAAAATACATACAACTTCGTTATTCGATGCGGTTATAATAGCAACACCACATAAAACCCATAAAGAGCTTGCATTAAAAGCATTTGCACTTAAAAAAGATGTACTGTGTGACAAGCCGGCAGCGGCGGATATAGGTGAAGCGCTTGAAATGAATGAGGCTGCCAGTAAGAGTAACAGAATATATGGGATGGTATTTCACCAGAGATTATATCCTAAGTACGTAAAGATTAAGGAAATGATTGATAATAATGAACTTGGAGAGTTAGTGAGAGTGAACCTTATCAATTCAAGGTACTTAAGGACAACGCATTACCATAAGTCAGGTTCGTGGAGAAGCAGCTTTGCAGGCGAGGGAGGAGGTGCGCTTATTAATCAGGGACAGCATATTCTTGATATGTTCCAGTATCTGTTTGGGATGCCACAGAGAATATTTGCGGTAATTCCATTTGGAAAGTACAATAATTTCGCGGTTGATGATGAAGACACAATTATTATGAGTTATGATAATGGGATGACGGCATCATTTGTGCTTACAACAGGCGAGGCGTGTTATGAGGAAAGACTGGAGGTTATAGGAACAAAGGCAAAGCTTCTGCTTGAAGATAACACACTTACTATCACAAGGCATCAGGATGTAAGGGAATATATAAAGACCGAAAATGTTAATTCAAGGGAGAATATGCATTTTACACAGGAAATAATAGAATATGAAAAAGAGCCAGAGCCATATACAAGACTGCTTGAAGGCTTTGCAAAGGCATCGCTTGAACAAAATTCGGATTATCTGGTAGCAAGGGGAGAAGAGGGAATTAACTCACTTATGCTGTGCGCAGGAGCGTATTATTCTGCATGCAGGGGCATACAGGTTGAGCTGCCGTTGGATGCGGATGAATATAGGAAGCTTATGGATGAGCTGATATCTAAGGAACAATAATTGTTTATTAAGGAATTAGCGTTTTCAACAATTTCATCCTGTGCAACCAGAGTAAAAATCAGGTGATGCAGCTTCTTGGGTAACTATAACAAAAAAGCTGGATGTGTATTATAATACATGTCCAGCTTTTTAAATTAAACTATAAATGAACGAATAAAGAAAAAAGTACAAAAGTAAGTTACCTTTATTTGTGTATAGATACATTTCAATAGATTACACAAAAAATATGTCTTTGTAGCGCAGACATAATTGAACAATATTTTAAATTCTCTCATTTATAGTTTATTAATACTTTGAATTGTGCGCATACGTCAACAAGCTGATTAACATAATCAGAAATTTTTTAGTTTATTAATACTCTGAACCATACGCATACGCCAATAAGTTAATTAACATGATCGACAGGTTCTTAATTTATTAATACTCAGAACCGCACCATCTTCCAGAAGCTCCGCAAGGAAGCACAAGTCCGTTGGATGATACAGGAAGTCCGACTTCATTAGAACTGCAATATCCGTCAAAGTCTTTAAGTTCAGTACTTAACATATATGTAAGAACTGCTGGCTGGAGACCTGTTGTGTATGAGTTGATGAGGAAGAATAAAGGCTTGTCACAAAGAAGCTTTGCACAAAGCTTTACAAGTGGATGGATAGCCTCTTCTATCTTCCATATCTCACCCTTAGGCCCTCTGCCGTATGATGGAGGGTCCATGATAATAGCATCATAGTGGTTGCCACGTCTTATTTCTCTCTCAACAAACTTAACACAGTCGTCAACTATCCAGCGGATTGGTTTGTCGATAAGACCGGATGATGTAGCATTTTCCTTGGCCCATGCAATTATACCTTTAGAGGCATCTACATGTGTAACATGGGCACCGGCAGCAGCACATGCAAGAGTTGCGCCGCCTGTGTATGCAAAAAGGTTGAGAACCTTTATCTGTCTTTCATTGTCATTTTCTTTGGCTTTCTTTATAATTCCAGAGAACCAGTCCCAGTTAGCAGCCTGTTCTGGGAATATACCAGTGTGCTTGAAGCTGAATGGCTTTAAGTTAAATGTGAGAGGTACATCAAGGGAAGGACTCTGATAGTTGATAGTCCAGCTCTGTGGAAGGTCAAAGAATTCCCATTCACCGCCGCCTTTAGAACTTCTGTGATAGTGACCGTTCATATGCTTCCATCTTTTATCGTCCTTAGGTGTATCCCATATAACCTGAGGGTCGGGACGGACGAGGATATAATCTCCCCATCGCTCAAGTTTTTCACCGCAGGATGTATCTATAACTTCGTAGTCTTTCCAGTTATCTGCAATAAACATATATTATGTAATTCCTTTCGTTATATAATTGTAGCTGATTATAAAATACTTATATGATGTTGGGGTCAAAAGCCCTCAACTATGATACCTACGAATTGTTCCGTGCTACGCACTCCCACAATTCTACCCAATATTCGCATATCGTGGGACTATCATCCCACTTTTATGCGAATATTGGGGCGGGTCACAAGGTCATTCACCCACTTATGAGCAAGCTCATGCGGGTGAATGACCTTTAGACCTTGGTATCCTTATATAAGTATATAACATTCCATATGATAAGGGCAAGGAAATGTTTTTAAGCATGGCTATGCAGGTATTTTTGTGAAAAGCTGGTTATTGCTCAGAACCAGCCACCAAAATGCCATGCATAGCATAGGTTCTGTACAGTAACATATTGTTAAGACAAATTTTATTGAAAAATCCATATTTTTACTGTAACATAAACGGATAAGAAAACATAATAAGGAAGGGGAATATGCATTTGAAGAATATATCTTTTAAGACGGCAAAGAACGATATTATAGCAGGTATTATTGTGGCGCTTGTGTCAATACCTATATCTATGGGATATGCACAGATAGCGGGACTTCCAGCGGCGTATGGTCTGTACGGCTCATTAATTCCTGTGCTTGTGTATGCACTTACAACAAGCTCACCACAGTTTGTATTTGGCGTGGATGCAACTCCGGCAGTGCTTGTCGGCGGAACACTTGCGACACTAGGAATAACGACCGGTTCAGATGAAGCTATGCGACTCGTGCCCGTTATAACGCTTGTGGTTGCGGCGTGGCTTCTTATATTCAGTCTTATAAAGGCTGGAAGGATAGTCAACTACATATCAACTCCGGTTATGGGAGGCTTCATAAGCGGAATTGGAATAACAATTATACTTATGCAGGTTCCTAAGCTGTTTGGTGGGGCGGCAGGCACAGGCGAACTTATAGCACTGCTTCTACATATAGCAGACCAGCTTCAGTACTTTAACGTATTGTCAGCGGTTCTTGGTTTTGGAACAGTTATAATAATTCTTGTATGCAAGAAATATATGCCAAAGTTTCCGATGTCGGTCATGCTTATGGCACTTGGAGCTATGGCAACAGCATTTTTACATATAGACAGATACGGTGTAAGGCTACTTCCGCACGTTGATGCAGGCTTTCCTAAGATTGTTATTCCTGATATTACATTACTTCGTAATAATACATCTGATATAATTATTCTCGGACTTACATGCGCACTTGTCATTATGGCGCAGACATTGCTTGCTACTAATAACTATGCTAACAGGTACGGATACAAGGTCGACAATAACAGGGAAGTTCTTGCGTATTCACTTGCCAATGTTGCATCAGCAGTTTCAGGAAGCTGTCCGCTTAACGGAAGTGTGTCAAGAACGGGTATTGCAGACCAGTTTGGATGCAAGTCACAGCTTATGTCTGTTACGGCGGCGGTAACTATGCTTGTTGTTGTTCTTTTTGCAACACCGCTGCTTGAGTATCTTCCCGTTCCTATACTTACAGGAATAGTCGTTGCGGCACTTATCGGCATAGTTGAGTATAAGCTTGCGGGTAAGCTAAGAAAAGTCAACAGGGCAGAGTTCTTCATATTCCTTGCAGCTATGTTCGGAGTGCTTTTATTTGGAACGATATACGGAGTTATTATAGGTGTTATCTTATCATTTATTGCAGTAATTATAAGAGCAGTTGTTCCTCCTAGGTCATTTCTTGGATGCATACCGGGGCACGAGGGCTTTTATAATCTTAACCGTAATAAGAACGCGCTTGAGATAGAGCATACTCTTTTGTATAGGTTTAGCGGTAATCTTTTCTTTGCAAATGTGTCTACATTTTTGCAGGATATTGAAAATGCAATTAAAGACGATACAAAGGTTGTAATAGTTGATGCAAGTGGTATCGGAAGTATAGATATAACGGCAGCAGACAGGCTAGTTTCCTTTAATAAGCTGCTTAAAGATAAAGGGATACATTTCTATATAACAGAGCATGTTGACAATGTTAATGACCAGCTAAGAAAGCTTGGTGCAGGCTGTCTTGTGGAAGAGGGTGTTACGCGAAGAACAATATCGCTTGCCCTAAGAGATGCAGGCGTTGACAGACCTTATCCGCTTGTAGGCACACCTGAGCAGACAGAAGTACATAAGGACTTCATAGAGGACAATGAAAGACTTGCTGAGATAGAGTGGGCATTTGGCGAGGATGCATCTGAGTGGCTTGATAAGTTTGCGGTGCAGATGACTGATGATATTACACATATGGAAGAAAACAGTGAACATCTCACGGATAATGTACTTATAGAAGCTGAAAGTAAAAATACGTGGGGACGTATCGGTCTGTTTGATGAGGATGAGCTTCTTGAAAGAGTTGAGATGCATTTATCAGAGCTTGCACAGAATAACAGTAACGCTGAAGAGTTAGAAGAAAGAATAGAGGAGCGAAGATTAAGACTTGAGGCAAAGATTGCGAAGCTTAATCCGGATGCCCTTACGCATCTTAGACAGCACAGAAAAGAAGTTATGCTGCATTTCAAGGAGAATAATCCTGAGGCGTATAAGCATATGATGGAGCGCAGAATGGAGCATATAAGCAAGCTTGAGAAGGAAAAGCCGGAGCTTGCTGTCAAGATGAAGAAGCTATATAAGCTGGATGATGTTGGTGAAGATTATATAGGTGATAAAGCAGTTGATATAATTGATGAAGAATAAGAGAGCAGATAGTTTATATAAATGATAAGCACTTAATTATGATGTAAGTGTCAAAAGAGAACATTATAGAAAGGTTATAGTTGTGAATATATTAAATGTAGAAAAAGTAAGCAAGACATTTGGCGAGAAAGTTCTGCTTGATAATGTCACACTTGGAATAAACAAGGGCGACAAGGTTGGAATTATAGGTGTGAACGGAACTGGAAAGTCGACACTGCTTAAGATAATAGCAGGGATTGAGGAACCGGATGAGGGAAATGTCATAAAAGGAAGAAATGTTACTGTTACATATCTTGCACAGTCACCAGACCATATAAAGGATGAGACTGTTATTTCTTATGTATTAAGAGGAAAGGCGCATGCAAGTGAAGCAGAGGCAAAGGAGATACTTAATAAGCTTGGTATAGGTACATTTGATGCACCTATGGATATGCTGTCAGGCGGACAGAAGAAAAGAGTTGCACTTGCAAAGGCACTTGTAGAGCCAACAGAAGTGCTTATCCTTGATGAGCCGACTAATCATCTTGATAATGATATGGTTGTGTGGCTTGAGCAGTATATTAAGGCGTTTAAGGGCGAGCTTCTTATGGTAACGCATGACAGGTATTTCCTTGACAATGTAACTAACAAGATAGTTGAGATAGACCATGCCGCACTTTATAGTTATGAGTCAAACTATTCCGGTTTCCTTGAGCTTAAGACCGAAAGAGAGCAGATGGAAAGGGCAACCGAAGCTAAGAGGCAGAATACCTTAAGACGTGAGCTTGAGTGGATAAGAAGGGGCTGTCAGGCGCGTTCCACAAAGCAGCAGGCAAGAATAGACCGTTTTGAGGATATGAAGGAGGCCTCCCGTGAGGCAAGGGCTAAGTTTGACAAGAGTCTTATGGATATGAGCTCTGTAAGCAGAAGGCTTGGCAAGAAGACGATAGAGCTTAACAACATAACCAAAGCATATGACGGACATACATACATTAATGATTTTTCGTACATTTTCTTAAGAGATGACCGAATTGGTATAATAGGAAGCAACGGCTGCGGCAAGTCGACACTTATGAAGATAATAACAGGGCAGATACAGCCAGACAGTGGAAATGTTGAGATAGGTGATACAGTACATATAGGTTACTTTATGCAGGAAAATGAGCCGCTTGACGAAAATCAGACTGTGCTTGAGTTTGTAAGAAGCATAGGCGAATATGTGCAGACTGTAGATGGCAAGGCAACGGCAAGCCAGATGTGTGAAAAGTTCTTATTCTCACCTAAGCAGCAGTGGACACCGATAAGAAAGCTGTCCGGAGGAGAGAAGAGAAGACTTTATCTGCTGAGCGTGCTTATGAGTGCGCCAAATGTGCTTATCCTTGATGAGCCGACTAATGACCTTGATATAGAAACTCTTGAAATTCTTGAGGATTATCTCGATGGTTTTGCAGGAATTGTCATAACAGTTTCGCACGACAGATATTTCCTTGACAGAACAGTCGACAGAATATTTGCATTTGAGGCGGGAGGCCACCTTACACAGTATGAGGGAGGCTATTCTGACTATAAGGAAAAATGTGTTTCTTCTATATATAATGTGTCAGGAAATGGAATATCGAAAGGTGCAGCATTGTCAGGTAATGGTTTGGTATCAGGCAGCGGTGCGGCAGCAGGCGGTATGACAGGAAGTAATGGCGATATATCTACGGACAGTACACAGAAAGCTGCATCTGGCAATAAGACACTTACAAGTAAGGAGTATAACAAGTCAAGAAGTGAAAGACTTAAGTTTACTTATAAGGAACAGAAAGAGTATGAAACTATTGACGATGATATAGCAGCGTTAGAAAGTGCTATAGAAAGAATTGATAGCGAGATGGCTAAGTGTGCAACTGACTATGGAAAGCTTAACGACCTGTCCAGGGAAAAAGCTGAAAAAGAAAAACAGCTTGAGGAAAAGATGGACAGATGGGTATATCTTAATGACCTCGCAGAAAGGATTGCTAATCAATAGAATTGCATAAATGAGTGTATGGTGGTAACTATATATAGTTTCTGTGCTCTGCGTGGTTTATAATGTGGCATAAATGTTTATAAATATTCATAAAATAATGCATATTTGTGGATAAAGGGCAGCAAATATGGATAAAAATTTAACCAGAAAAATGTTACTGAATTGTATTAAAAAAAATACAATAAAATAATATTTTTCTGGTTGATTTTATATTAAGTGTAGTGTATATTAATACTTGCTGTGACATTGATAGCGTAGAAGCGTGAGGTTGCTGCTCATAAGAGCAGGTTTTCCGTGGAGCGAATGTCAAGGCCGGTAAGAGACCGGCGAAGAATCTGGCGACAAGTCACTGTACCTAATATCATCTGCAAGATGCAGAAATGACACGTTGGTAATCGGGATAACCCAACAGGTGATTCTCGATACACGTGGGAGTGTGTACAGTCACCGCTTGTCGTACTTAAACAATAAAGTGCGAAGGAGGCGACTTTTTTTATGGCAAATCAGGTAATAAGAATTACACTGAAAGCTTATGATCATCAGTTAATCGATCAGTCAGCTAAGAAAATCATCGAAACTGCTAAGAAGACAGGAGCAAATGTGAGTGGTCCAGTACCTCTTCCAACAAAGAAGGAAGTAGTTACAATCCTTAGAGCTGTTCACAAGTATAAGGATTCAAGAGAACAGTTTGAACAGAGAACTCATAAGAGACTCATCGATGTATTATCACCATCACAGAAGACTGTAGATGCATTATCTAAGTTAGAGATGCCAGCTGGTGTATTCATCAACCTTAAGGTAATGAACTAATCATTACACATTTTTCATTATTATTTAAGAGCAATAATCCTAAGGGTTTAATATAGAAGTAACACACACGAAAGTGTAGCACAGTGGTGCAGGTTCCACTTATATTAGCTGTTCTAGGATGACAGGATGCGCTGTGCAAGCGTTATATATCGGGCGTTGAAACCGAAAGAAAACCGCAGGCTTTTCTTTCAGATGAATATGCTCGAGCGAGCATATTCATCTTGTCCGCTGTAGATTAAACAGGAGGAATATCAATGAAGAAGGCAATTTTAGCTACAAAAGTCGGAATGACTCAAATCTTCAACGAAGACGGTGTTTTAACACCAGTAACTGTTCTTCAGGCTGGTCCTTGTGTTGTTACACAAGTTAAGACAGTAGAAAACGACGGTTACGATGCAGTTCAGGTTGGTTTTGCTGACATTAGAGAAAAGTTAGTAAACAAGCCTGTTAAAGGACATTTTGATAAGGCAGAGGTTCCTTACAAGAGATTCTTAAGAGAATTCAAGTTTGAAAACGCTTCAGAATACTCAGTAAAGGATGAAATCAAAGCTGATATCTTCGCAGCAGGCGATAAGGTAGATGCAACTGCTATTTCAAAGGGTAAAGGTTTCCAGGGCGCAATCAAGAGATTAGGCCAGTCAAGAGGACCTATGGCTCATGGTTCTAAGTTCCACAGACATCAGGGTTCAAACGGATCAGCAACAACACCTGGTAGAGTATTCAAGGGAAAAGGAATGCCTGGACATATGGGTTCTAAGAGAATCACAATCCAGAATCTTGAAGTAGTAAGAGTTGATGTTGAAAACAACGTAATCTTAGTTAAGGGTGCTGTACCTGGACCTAAGAAATCATTAGTAACACTGAAAGAAACAGTAAAGGCTAGCAAGTAGTTTTTGCTAAGGAAGGAGGACCACACAGATGGCAAACGTATCTGTTTACAATATTGAAGGCAAGGAAGTTGGCTCAATCGAATTAAACGATGCAGTGTTTGGTGTTGAAGTTAATGAACATCTTGTACACATGGCAGTAGTTAACCAGCTTGCAAATAATCGTCAGGGAACACAGAGCGCTAAGACACGTTCAGAAGTTTCTGGTGGCGGAAGAAAACCTTGGAGACAGAAGGGAACTGGTCATGCAAGACAGGGTTCTACAAGAGCTCCACAGTGGACAGGCGGCGGTATCGTATTCGCACCAAAGCCAAGAGATTATTCATTCAAGATGAATAAGAAGGAAAAGAGAATCGCTCTTCTTTCTGCTTTATCTTCAAAGGTTGCAGAAAGCAAGATCGTTGTACTTGACGAGTTCAAGTTAGATGAAATCAAGACAAAGAAGTTCGTAGAAGTTATGAACAACTTAAAGGTTGAGAACGCATTAGTAGTTCTTGAAGGCGAGAATAAGAACGTAGTTCTTTCAGGAAGAAACATTCCTTCAGTTAAGGTTACAGCTACTAACGAAATCAACACATATGATGTTCTTAAGTACACAACATTAGTTGTTACTAAGGCAGCTGTAGAGAAATTAGAGGAGGTGTATGCATAATGGCAAACGTACAGTATTATGATGTAATCCTCAAACCAGTAGTAACTGAGAAGAGTATGAATGCAATGGCTG